>Ga0190272_10001575_pt1 | contig 10942 bp, 7 predicted proteins | sample Popmic504T_FD_133746 | JGI IMG/M metagenome (GOLD analysis project Ga0190272, IMG submission 133746) | Populus adjacent soil microbial communities from riparian zone of Shoshone River, Wyoming, USA - 504 T | ecosystem: Environmental > Terrestrial > Soil > Riparian zone | place: USA: Wyoming...
GGGGTTGCCGAAGTTGAGGCAGTTGGTCAGGCCGAGCGGCTCGGCGCCGACGCAGGCGAGGTTCTGGGCGCACTCGAGCACCGCCTCGATCGTGCCGGCGTGGGGGTCGCAGGCGACCCGGCGGCCGTTGCCGTCGATCGAGACCGCGATCGCGTTGCCGGCCTCGGGCAGCTGCAACACGGCGGCGTCGGCGGACTCGGGCCGGCGCACCGTGCGCGAGCCGACCACCGAGTCGTACTGCTCGAAGGCCCAGCGCTTGGAGGCGATGCTGGGGGCGCCGAGCAGCGCCAGCAGCTCCTCCTCCGGCGTGGCCGAGGGGTCGAGGGTGGCCCGGTTGCCGTACAGCCAGCCATCCGGCTCGGCCGGCGCGAGGTCGTAGAGCGGGCAGCCGTCGACTAGCGCCTCGACCGGCATCTCGCCGACCACGTCGGAGCCGCGCTGCACCCGGACCAGATCGTGGTCGGCGATCGCGCCGATCTCGGTCCCGCCGGTCTGCCATTTCTCACAGACGGCGAGCACCTCGGCGACCTTGGCCGGCTCGACCACCGCCAGCATCCGCTCCTGCGACTCGGAGACCATGATCTCGAAGGGCTCCATGTCGGCCTCGCGCAGCGGCACCCTGGCCACATCGAGATCGATCCCGACCCCGCCGGCCGAGGCCATCTCGGCGGCTGAGGAGGTCAGCCCGGCGGCGCCTAGGTCCTGCAGCGAGACCAGCAGCCCCTTCGTCAGCAGCTCCAGGCAGCACTCCAGCACCTTCGACTCCTCGAACGGGTCGCCGATCTGGACCGTGGGCCGCTTCGCCTCGTCGCCGTCGCCGAGCTCGGCCGAGGCCAGCACCGAGGCGCCGCCGATCCCGTCACGCCCGGTCGAGGCGCCCATCAGCACCACCGCGTTGCCGACCCCGGCGGCGGCGGCGCGGACCATGTCCACGGTCTCAGCAATACCTAGGCACATCGCGTTGACCAGGCAGTTGTGCTCGTAGGGGGCCTCGAAGTAGATCTCGCCGCCGACGTTCGGCACCCCGATCGAGTTGCCGTAGTGGCCGATCCCGCGCACGGCGCCGTCGAGCAGGTGGCGGGAGCGGACCGAGTCGAGCTCGCCGAAGCGCAGCGAGTCGAGGATCGCGATCGGCCGCGCCCCGATCGCGAAGACGTCGCGGAGGATCCCGCCGACCCCGGTCGCCGCCCCCTGGAAGGGTTCGACCGCGCTCGGGTGGTTGTGGGACTCGACCTTGAAGGCGACCGCGTAGCCGTTGCCGACGTCGACCGCGCCGGCGTTCTCGCCCGGTCCCATCACCACCCGCTCGCCCTCGGTCGGCAGCCGCCGCAGCAGCTTGCGCGAGTGCTTGTAGGCGCAGTGCTCGGACCAGAGCAGGCTGAACATCGCCAGCTCGACGACGTTCGGCTCGCGCCCCATCTTCTCGACGATCAGCTCGAACTCGGCGTCGGTCAGCCCCAGCTCGCGGTGCTTGGCGACCTCGACCGTCATGCCGGCGCTCCCGCCGCGGCGACCGCTTCGAAGACGCGCAGCCCGTCGGTCGAGCCGGTCAGCGGGTCGACCGCGTGCTCGGGGTGCGGCATCAGCCCGACCACGTTGCCGGCCTCGTTGGTGACCCCGGCGATGTCGCGCGCCGACCCGTTCGGGTTCTGCCCCGGCGCGTAGCGGTAAGCAACCTGCCCGTTCGCCTCCAGCCCATCGAGCGTCTCGGGCGGCGCCCAGTACCGCCCTTCCCCGTGCTTGGCCGGGATCGACAGCCGAGTGCTGACTTGAGCACCCTCAGGGGTGCCGAACTCAGCACTCGATCCCTCCGGGATCAGGTCGAGTTGGCGACAGACGAAGCGGAGGTGCTCGTTGAGGAGGAGGGCGCCGGGGAGGAGGCCGGCCTCGCAGAGGACCTGGAAGCCGTTGCAGATGCCGAGCACCGGGGCGCCGGCCGCCGCCAACTCCGCGACCGCTTCCATCGCCGGGCTGAAGCGGGCGACGGCGCCGGCCCGCAAGTAGTCGCCGTATGAGAAACCGCCGGGGACGACGACCGCGTCGATCTCGTCGAGGTCACGCTCTTCGTGCCAGACCAGTCGCGCCTCGGCGCCGGTCAGCGAGCAGGCGTGCAGCGCATCCCGCTCGTCGCAGGAGCCGGGGAACTGGAGCACGCCCCAGATCACAGGGCCTGGATCTCGTAGTCCTCGATCAGGGGATTGGCGAGCAGCTTCTCGCAGAGCTCGGCCAGCCGCGCCGGGTCCTCGACGTCGAGCTCGACCATGCGGCCGACGTGGACATGCTCGATCCCCTCGAAGCCGAGTGCCGGCAGCGCCCGCTCGACCGCCTTGCCCTGCGGGTCGAGAATCCCCTCCTTCGGCCGGATCAGGACGCGGGCGCGGGCCACTAGAAGGACCGCTCCGTGATCCGCTCGTAGGCCTCGACGTATTTGCCGCGGGTCTGCTCGACCACGTCGGGCGGCAGCTCCGGCCCGGGCGGGGTCTTGTCCCAGCCGGTCTCGCTGGCCCAGTCGCGCACGTACTGCTTGTCGAAGGAGGGTGGAGTGGCGCCGGGCCGGTAGCTGCTGGCGGGCCAGAAGCGCGAGGAGTCGGGGGTCAGCACCTCGTCGCCGAGCACGATCTCGGCGCCGGCGTGGCTGCCGAACTCGAACTTGGTGTCGGCGAGGACGATCCCACGCTCGGCCGCGTGCTCGGCGCCGCGCTGGTAGACCTCGATCGAGATCCGCCGCAGCTCCTCCATCAGGGCGCGGTCGCCGACGATCTCGGCGGCGCGCTCGAAGTCGACGTTCTCGTCGTGGTCGCCGATCTCGGCCTTGGTGGCGGGGGTGAAGATCGGCTCCGGCAGCTTGTCGGACTCCAGCAGGCCGGGGGGCAGCTCGATTCCGCAGACGGCGCCGCCCTCGCGGTATTCCTTCCAGCCCGAGCCGGAGAGGTAGCCGCGGACCACGCACTCGACCGGGTACATCTCCAGCCGCCGCACCCGCATCGCCCGTTCGCTGACCTCCTCCGGCACGTCGTCGGAGAGGAAGTGGTTGGGGACGATGTCTCCGGTCAGCTCGAACCAGAATTCCGACATCCGGTTGAGGACCTTGCCCTTGTCGGGGATCGGCGTCGGCAGCACCACGTCGTAGGTGGAGATGCGGTCGGAGGCGACCATCAGCAGGTCGTCCTCCCAGGCGTAGATCTCACGGACCTTGCCGGAGGAGAGGAGCTTCAGATCGGACACCGAGGTCGGCACGCGGCCGATGCTAGCTACTCGCGTGGCGGCAGACCGGCCGGCGCCGAACGGCCCCCGCTACCTTGTCGGTGGATGCGACCTCGGAGCTTGCTCTTGGCGGTGGTGGCGACGGCGCTCGCGTTTCCGGCGAGCGCCTCCGCGGCCGCTTTGGTCCCGCTGGCGCCGAGTTCCTCGTGGGGCAGCGAACCGATTCACGCAGCCTCGCCCCCCGGCGACCCGCGCCTGTTCGTGGTTGAGCGTGGCGGGGCCGTGCGGATCGTCGCCGACGGCGTCCCGGTGGCGATGCCCTTCCTGACCGTGCCCAACGTGGACACCGCTGGCGAGCGCGGGTTGCTCTCGATCGTCTTCCCGCCGGACTACACGACCAGCGGGCTGTTCTACGTCTTCACGGTGGCTAAAGTCGCCGATGCGTTCGGCGGCCCGGGCGACGTGCGCGTGGTCGAGTACAGCCGCTCTGCCAACCCCGACCTCGCCGACCCGGCTTCTGCCCGCCTCGTCCTCTCCCGGGCTCACTCCGCGACCAACCACAACGGTGGCCAACTCGTCTTCGGGCCGGATGGCCACCTCTACGTGACGATCGGCGATAACGCCACCGCGTCGAACGCCCAGGACCTGAGCAACGACCTGGGCAAGATCCTCCGGATCGACCCCCGCGAACAGCCCGGGGGTGCGCCGTTCGGGGTGCCGGCGTCCAACCCGTTCGTGGGGGTATCGGGAGCGATGCCAGAGATCTACGCCCTCGGGCTGCGCAATCCGTATCGGGCCTCCTTCACGCCCGGCGGAGATCTGGTCCTGCCCGACGTCGGGCAGACCACCTGGGAGGAGGTCAACCTCGGCAAGGCGACTGGGACTTCCGCCGCAACCGGCCTGGCCGGGGCGAACCTGGGCTGGCCGAACTGCGAGGGCTTCTGCACCCCGCCCAACCCGTCCTTCGCCGACCCGGTCTTCCAGTACGGCCACGGCCCGACCCCGCCGGAGACGACCGGCTGCGCGATCATCGGCGGCCACGTGGTCCGCGACCCGGCGCTGACCGGCCTGACCGGGCGCTACCTCTATGGCGATGTCTGCCGAGAGGATCTCCGCAGCCTCGATCTCGCCATGCCCGGCGCCGACCCACGGCCGGCGGGGCTGTCACTCGACGCCGGCGTCCCGATCGGGTTCGGCGAGGATGGCCGGGGCTGCATCTACGTTATGGCCGCCTCGACGGCCTACCGGGTGGCGCCGACCGCGTCTTCCTCGGCGGCTTGCCCCGCGACCGCCGCCGGGGGCGGCGGTGCGGTGGGAGACCCCGCTGCGACCATCCCGCCGGCCGCCGACTCTGTAGCCCCGAGGCTGACACTCTTCGGTGCTCGCCGCCAGCCCCTGCGCCGGGTCGTGCCGGTCTTCGCCCGCTGCGACGAGCCCTGCACGCTGCGCGCGGCGGGGTCCCTCGCCCTCCCCGCCCGCGCCGCCACGACCTCGGCCGCGACGACCGCTGTCCGTCGCTCCGGCGACCCCGGCGAGTGGGTGCAGCTGCCGGTCAGGATCCGGCGGGGGCACTTCCGGTGGGCGAAGCGAGCGTTGAGGGGTAGTCTCGAGGCGATCATGTGGGTGAGGGTCAAGGCAACCGATTCCAGCGGCAACGGGTCGGAAGAGGGCATCCGGATCAGGCTGCGCGATGCTGCCCCCTGAACCGCGGCTCTCCCCGCTGGTGCAGACGCTGCGCTGGGTCTTCCGGCCGGTTCCCTTCATGCAGCGCTGCCGCGAGCAGCTCGGCGACTCCTTCAGCCTCAGCTTCTTCGGCTTCGAGCGGCCGATGGTGATCGTCTCCGACCCCGCCGCGATCAAGGCGCTTTACACGGAGCGTGAGAACGGACTGCCTCCGGGCCGCAACGTCATCCTCGAGCCGATGGTCGGCCCGCGGTCGGTGCTGCTGCTGGAAGGCGCCGAGCATCTCGCCCGCCGCAAGCTGATGCTGCCGCCCTTCCACGGCGAGCGGATGCGCTCCTACGAGTCGACGCTCGACGAGATCGTCACCGCGGAGCTGGACTCCTGGCCGCTGCACCGCGAGTTCCCGATCCACTCGCGGATGCAGGCCCTGACCCTGGAGGTGATCCTGCGGGTCGTCTTCGGCGTCGCCGAAGGCCCGCGGCTCGAGCGGCTGCGGCGGATGCTCGACACCGTGCTGACCCAGACCTCGTCCCCGCGGACCCAGATCGTCGCCCTCGCCAGCCGTCGCCTGCGGGGCGGAAACATCCTGGCCAGGTTCGAGGGCCAACTGCGGGCGGTCGACGAGCTGCTCTACGCGGAGATCGCCGAGCACCGCGCCAAGCCCGACCTCGAGCAGCGCGACGACATCCTCTCGATGCTGATCACGGCGCGCTTCGAGGACGGCGGCGCGATGAGCGACGAGGAGCTGCGCGACCAGCTGATGACCCTGCTGCTGGCTGGGCACGAGACCACCGCGACGGCGCTGGCCTGGAGCTTCGACCTGCTGCTCCGCCACCCGGCGGTGCTGGCGCGCCTGCGCGACTCGCTCGCCGCCGGCGAGGAGGACTACCTGCGGGCGACGATCTCCGAGTCGCTGCGGCTGCGCCCGGTCATTCCCTTCGCCGGGCGGCGGCTGACCAGCCCGCTGCGAGCCGGGGACCTCGACCTGCCGGCCGGCACCGACGTCACCCCGGCGATCTGGCTCACCCACACCCGCGCCGACCTCTACCCGGAGCCGTTCGCCTTCCGCCCCGAGCGCTTCCTCGACGGCGGCCCGGACAGCTACGCCTGGATCCCCTTCGGCGGCGGCGTGCGCCGCTGCCTCGGCGCCGCCTTCGCCGAGTTCGAGATGCGGATCGTCCTGCGCGAGGTCCTGACCCGCTGCGACCTCCACAAGGCCGACCCCGCCCCGGAGCGGATCGGCCGCCGCAACATCACCCTCTCGCCCCGCGACGGCACCCCGGTCGTCGTCACCGCCCGCCGCCCCGCGGCGGAGCGCGATCCCGTCGCTGTCTAGCGACTGCTGACTAGCCGCGCGCTGCGGGGTGCTCTTGGGCCCAGCTGGCGATCTCGCCGGAGCCGGAGATCACCTCGCCGTCGTCGAGGACGAGGATCGGCACCTCGGGGGTGCCGCTCAGCTCAGTCACCTCGGCGCGGTCCTCGTTGCGGCTGCCCCAGGTCCAGGGCATCAGCCGGTAGCCACCAACCGTCTTCATCTCGTACTCGTAGCCGGCCGCATCGAGTGCCTTGCCGGCCTTCGCGCAGGGATGGGCGAAGCCCGGTCCCATTTTCTTCGTCCCGCAGGTGTAGAGGATCATCGCCGCAAGCCTAGCCCGAAACGAGAACCGCCCGCGACCCGGTCGAGCCGGGTCGCGGGCGGATGTTCCTCCCTGGTCCGGGTGTCAGGGCTTCTTCTTGACCAGGAACACGGTCTCGATCTTGGTCGCGGCCGCGCCCCCGTTCGGGGTGAAGGTGAATTCCAGCCTCACCTTGGCGGCGCCCTTGTTCTTGAGGGTCTGCTTGGCCGCGCCGATCGCCTTGATCGGGATCGTCACGACGCCCGCGGTGGCGGTTTCGTGGGCCACCGCTTTCACCGTCGCGCCGGCCAGCGCCAGCTTGCCGGGGCCGGAGAGGTCGATGTCGAACGCCGCCGTCCCCCGCTTCTTGTCGCGGACGACCTTGCCGAGCCAGAACTCGCTCGACGGGATCGTCGCCTTGGGCTGCGGCGTCGGGGTCGGGGCCGGCGGCACCGTCACCTCGGCCACCTCGACCTCGACCGACGAGGTGACGATCTGCCCGGAGGAGTCCTCGATCGTCGCCTCCAGCGTCACCGCCTCCCCCTGCTGCCCGGGGGTCGGGGTCCACTCGAACGCGTACGGCGACTCGGTCAGGCTCGCCACCGGCTCGCCGTCGGCGGTCAGGGTCACCGACCTGACGCCGAAGTCGTCGTCGGCGATCACGACCGGTTCGGCCGCGACACCCGCCTCGACCTCGACCCCGTCGCCGGGATCGACGATCGACCCGGTCGGCTCCAGATCGGCGGTCTCACCCGGCGCCGCGATCGACGGTGCCGAGGAGAGCGCCGAGCCGGCCGAGACCGAGGCCGCCGGCACCGCGGTGTCGGGTGAGATGCCCTCTTTGATCGTCGGCGGCGGGGTGAATTCGGTCGGGCCTTTGACCGGCGCTCCTCCGGTTCCCCAGAAGTTGCCGGTGGCCAGCGCCGCCGCCGCGCCCGAGACCGCCGTGTTGGCGATGTCGGCGTTGAAGAGGCCGTAGCCGTTGCCGCTCAGCAGCGAGCCTTTCGCGTACCAGCTGCCGGTTTCGGCCCCGGTCAGCAGCACGCCCACCGATTTGCGCTGGTCGGTCGGGAAGAGATTCCCGCTGACTTTGGTTTTTTCGACGAACCCGTAGGCGCCGGCGTGGTACTGGATGCCGGTCTGCGGGATCAGGGTGCTGCCGCCGAGTCCTTCGACGATGGTGTCGTAGACGTACCCGGCGATCTTGATCCCGGCCGGTTCGGCGTTGGCGACGTTGCCGTCGGTGCCGCGGGCGTCGTCGAACAGGATGCCGCCCGACTGGTAGCCGTACACCCTGCTGTCGTCGACGGTGACCCGCCGGATCGCCGTGCCCGGCCCGGAGCCGCGCAGGTGGTTGGTGGCGACGATGCCCCAGCCGTGCGGGCTGGCCGCCAACTCGGGACCGTCGGCCGCCAGCTTGAGCGGGCCGACGACGCTGTCGGAGATCCGCCCCGCCGTGTCGAAGAAGGCGACACCGGCCTCCGCGTAGACGGTCGGCGATTCGACCGTGACGCCGGAGATGTCGACGAACATCTCCGGGTCGTCGGTGGAGCCGAACGACTGCCTCGAGATCGTGATCACGTTGCCGCCGCCGTCACGCAGGTACGGCGCCGTGCCCGCCAGGGAGGGGGCGAGAGCGGCGGCGGGACGGATCGTCACCTGGTCGGCTCCGGCTCCCTTGATCTTCAGCGGTTTGGTGATCGTCAGGCCGTTTTTGGAGCCCGACTGAACCGGGTTGTTGTTGTGGTGGACGGGGGTCGAGGACTCTTCGTAGAGCCCGGGGCAGATCACGATCGTGTCCCAGGGCGCCGCCTGGTTGACCGCGGCCTGGATGCTGGTGAAGCCGGCGCTCGGGCAGTCGGCCTTGTCGTCATCGACGGTCCAGACGCCGGAGCCGTGCAGCATCGTCACGTCGGGCAGCTGCAGCCCGACCGGCGAGCGGTCGAACAGCGGCATTTCGTCGACCGGGTTGGGCCCCTCCTCGGGCTCGCCTTCGCCCGGGCCGGCGTTCGGCTCGGTGCTGTCGAGCAGCACGTCGGTCCCGTCGGCCGCCTCCTGGAAGCGGACGTCGGCGAGCTGGATCGAGCCGGTCTTCGGCATGCCCTCGCCGCCGAAGCGCAGCTCCAACTCGGCGACCTCGCCGAGGTCGACGCCCTGCTCGGCGAAGTCTTCGAGCGGGACGCGGATCTGGTCGAGGACGATGTGGACCGATTCGGTCGTGTCGCCCGTGGTCTGGTGCAGGGCGTTGCCGTAGCGCTGCTCGGCGGCGGAGACGACGCCCTCGTCGCCCTCCGCGTCGGTCAGCACGATCGCGAAGTCCTGCGTGGTCAGGGACGGGTCGGAGATCGCCGCCGTGCTTCGCGCCGGGTTACGGGCGTCGAAGAAGTTGACGTCGGCTCCGATCGCCAGCGCCTTGAAGCCGCTGACGTCCACGAAGGCGGCCGGGATCTCGGTCCCGACCGTGGCCGGCGCCCCCGTGGCGGCCACCGGATCGTCCCAGGCGAGCGCCAGCTGGCGGCCGTAGGAATGGTTGACCGGGGCGTCTTCCCTGACGTCGGCCTGTTTGCCGAGCGCGGTCGAGGCCGGCAGCGGGCAGGGCCGCACCGCGGTCGGCAGGCCGCCGATCCCGAGCTGCGAGGGGATCGTGTGGATCGGCTCCGGGTTGCACCAGTCGATTCCGCTCGCCGTGGTCGGCGGCACCGGCACCCCGCCCCCTGCGGGGAAGGGATTGCTGAACCCGCTCGACTTCAGCTTGGTGCCGAGCGAGCTCAGCGCCAGCGGGCTCTCGGTTTCCGGCCCGATCACGTCGAGCCGTTCCGCGCTCGGCGAGAAGAAGCTGTTCGAGACCCGCTCGATGCAGGGCATCCGTTTTCCGGAGGCGCTGGTCGGGCAGGCCGAGAGCGGGATCTGGGGCTTGCCGGCCTCGTTCAGCTCACCGGTCAAATACGGTTCGAAGGCACCCTCGCCACCGACGTAGCGGCGGAAGAAGGCGGACATCGTCGCCAGCCCGATTTTCTCCTGGTCGCCCATCCGGGCCGGGTCGCCGGAGATCCGCGTGTTGACCGTCGGGTCGAGCTTGGCGGAGTTGTCGATTACGTAGTTCTCGGAGAGGTCCGGGCCGGCCGATCCGCTCAGCCTGATGTTGTTGGCGGCGCCGGTGTTGCAGGCCGAGTCGGGGTCGGTCGCGTCGTCGCCGTCGGCTTTCCAGACGGTGTTGTACCAGTTGTGATTTCCACCCAACTGGGATGACTGCATGGTCGGGTAGGGGTTGTCGCCGGCGACGTGCTGGCTGCGCTCGTAGATGCGGGCGCCCTGCAGGTTGGAGACGTCGCCGTCGCACCAGGGCAGCACTCCCATGAAGGGAACGCCGTAGGTGGCACTGCGTTCGTAGTTGACCGGGGCCAGCGAGATCACCGCGCGCAACGGGTAGCGGCGGCCGCTCGGCCGCATCCGGTTCCAGTCGACGAAGCTGGAGACGGCGTCGCCGCCGCGCGAGTGCCCCATCAACCCGATCCGGGTGAAGTCGAGCTTGCCGAGCAGCGATTTACCGATCGTGAAGTTGGCGTCCTGCGCTTCGGTTGGCAGACCGACTTCGTTGGCTTTGAAGAGCGAGTCGAGCAGCGCCGAGATCAGCAGGCGACGGGCGTGCATGCCTTTGCCGACGCCGTCCTGGCGCCCCATCAACTGGTCCTGGTCGAGCGAGAAGACGCTGTAGCCCCAACTCGCCAGGTTTTCCGCCATGTAGGCGTAGCCCGAGTCGTTGCGCTTGAAGATCGTGCAGTTGGGCGCCGAGCCGCCGCCGGAGTCGCAGCTGCCGTGGTTGCCGTGGACGAAGACCAGGATCGGCGACTTGCCGGGTTTCCCGATCGGGACGAAGGCCTGGCCGCGAATCTGGAAGCTGACCGGTTCGCTGTTGCCGGTCGTGGCCCCTCCGGCCACATTCGGTTCCTGGTAGCTGTAGAGCCCGGCCTTGAACGGATCGAGTCGTTCCGCCAGGTACGGCCCGCGGTCGAGCGGGTCCGGCAGTTTGTCCGGCGGCGCGCCGCCCGCGGTGGCCGGGATCAGCGCCAGCAGGGCGCCAAGGGCGAGGATCAGGGGAAGCAGCTTTCGGAACCGAGTTGCAGGCATCAAGGGCGTCTCCCGGGGTGGAGTAGGCAGGGCAGGACTTATCGGTGGGAATTCCGGACGCCGCAGGGAACGGACGTTCGGAAGGAGTGGGCGAATCTAGGAGCGCCCGGGCCACCCCTAAATCGCCACTTGGCCCAGATTTACACCTGCTCGTTTGGCCCCCTGTCCAGTCGGCCGGCCCGAGGCAAAAAACACCCCGGTGCGCAATGGCCCGAGGGCCAGAATTCACCCGCCCCGAGCGGCCGCAAATTCGCAACACGAACCCCGCGCAAACCGCCCGCAATCCCTCCCGGCAACCGAACTGCATCAAC
>Ga0190272_10001576_pt1 | contig 10941 bp, 12 predicted proteins | sample Popmic504T_FD_133746 | JGI IMG/M metagenome (GOLD analysis project Ga0190272, IMG submission 133746) | Populus adjacent soil microbial communities from riparian zone of Shoshone River, Wyoming, USA - 504 T | ecosystem: Environmental > Terrestrial > Soil > Riparian zone | place: USA: Wyoming...
CCCATCTTCGGTGGGAAATTCAATTGGTTGAGGAATCGAATAGTATCTCGAGTCGATCTCCAGGTTATGCGAACGGCGCAACTCCTGGATACTGTCTGTTTTCAAATCGAGCCTGACAATTGCCGCCGCCCCCGCAGGCGAGGCCGCCCGCATTACTACTTCACCAGGTCTAGCCCGGACATACCTGATGTCGGTATATGGAGAGTCGACAGGTGTGAACTGTTTCGTGCGCGTATCAATCGACGCAAGATGAGAAATGCCATTCTCGATGTAATTACAAACCACTCGATCAGCGGATTCGAATGCGTAACTCGACATGCCAAATCCCCACTGCGGCATGCCAAACTCCGCTTCCTTTTCATGCACGATTTCGATCTCGCCTGCATTATTGATCCTGTGCAAGTTCCACCAACCGGTGCGATCGGAGACAAAGTAGAGTAGCCCGTCCGGCGACCATTCCGGCTGGAAGACGGATTCATTGACGCCCCCAGTTACACGTTCGGTTTGTTGTAGTAACCCGTCCTCCCCCATCTTAGCGGTCCAAAGCTCGGTCCCGTCCCAGGGCATGTTGGGATGGTTCCAGGCAATCCACGCCAGCCGCGAACCATCCGGACTCAGCCGCGGAGTTGAATAAAAGTCATCGCCTGACGCCAGCACCTGCCCCAAATCGGTATTCTCCCGAAGGTCGAGACTTACCAGACAATTTACCGCTTCGCGACCCTCGACTGTGTGGTCTTCGCGAACGCAAATCAACCGCTGCCGGAAAGGGTCCACAATTGCGTCGGCGTAACGTAACTCGGCCGCAGGAGTGCCAGGTGTGATCGCCATCGGCTGTTCACCTGGCCTCTGCACATATAGTCGCTGATCGGAGAAGTTTGAAAAATAAACATTTCCGTTATGGACGGTGTAATCGCCGCCTCCGTATTCGTGAGCACGAGTGCGAGCATTAAATGAAGGTGGGGTTATATCTGAAGTAACGCCCGCGGAATCGCGTTTTACGATTACGCTGCGACCCCCTTCGGTGGGACGCATCTCAATCCAATAAATATCACCGCCATCATGTAAGGGCTGGCTGACGCCGATAGACCCGCTCACGATCAAGTCAGAGGTTATGGGAGACTTCCACGAGCCATAAGGCCTAATGCGAGGTTCAGACATGAAGACCTTGTCCGCCTTTTCTGAACACGAATAGGAGAGCCCGGGCATATTACGACATGAGTTGGGGCATTTTCACGGAGAAACGTTTGAGAAATTTTTGTTACGTTGTTGTGAAGGCTTTGCAAGATTACCGCAACCATCGGCGGTTTTTTCCGATCTAATATCCGCCATCGTTAATTCTCCATGGGAGAACTGAGATAAAGGCAAGGGCGCCGGTCTTGGGGGAGGTCGGCGCCCAGAGTCTTTTTTGGCGTCTTCACTCCTCGATCCTATTCCAAAACAAACATAAGAGGCGGGTAGTTCAGAGTTCAAGCTTCAGCTTGCGTTGTTGGCGAAGAAGTGGGCTTCTTGTTGCAAAGAACCACCTGAAGGTTGAACGGTTGAACTCTAAACTCCGCCCCGTCTCATGCGTCTCCCCTCGCCGCCGTTTTCATTGACTCTTCCGACAAACCGGATCACAATTCGCAGGCTTTCAAAACAATCCGTATGCGAGGTGGTCTACCAATGCGCCGATCCGCCCTTTTCCTGGTAATTCTTGCGTTCCTGCTCAGTTCCATTCCACTGCCGTATTCCCAAGCCCAGACATTTCGACCGGTTGTTCGTGGCAAACGTGGCGTGGTGGCTGGCGGCCATCCACTTTCGGTGGAGGCCGGACTGCGCATTTTGCAAAAAGGCGGCAATGCAGTCGATGCAGGGGTAGCAACAATTCTGGCTGCGTCTGTGATCGAGTTTTCTCACTTCTCTTTCGGGGGCGAGGTTCCCATCCTAATAAAACTAAAAGGAAAGCCGGTCTCGGTTGTTGAAGGCATGGGTCAGGCCCCGATGAAAGCGACGCGGGAGTTCTTCATTGAGCGCGCCAAGAGCCAGGGCACCGGTATGGCCACTATGGCCGGAGCAAAATCCGGAGTGATCCCCTCAACCGGCCCCCTCTCGGCAACGGTTCCCGCGATTCTTGATGCCTGTGTTACAGCCCTCGATCAGTTTGGCACTAAGACGTTGAGTGAAGTGATTCAACCCGCAATCGAGCTGTCGGACGGTTTCCCCATCGACGAACTACGCGTTCAATACATTAAGACCCGCGGGACGGTTTTTTCGCAGTGGGCAGACGCCAAGAGGATATTCATGCCAAACGGCGAGGTGCCCAAAGTTGGGGACATCTTCGTGCAGGCAGATCTGGCGCGTACCCTGCGCGCCATCGTGGCTGCTGAAAAACGCGGCGCAAAGAAGGGCCGGCATGCGGGACTGATCGCTGCGCGAGACTATTTCTATCGCGGACCCGTGGGACAACGAATTGGCGATTACATGCAGAAGAATGGCGGCTTGCTCGCTGCGGAAGACATCGCAAAATTCAAAGCGCGTGTGGGCCAACCTGTCAAAGCCGACTATCGCGGCTACGAGGTTTACAAAGCCGGATTCTGGACCGCTGGGCCGGCACTGGTCGAATCCTTGAACCTGATCGAAGGTTATGACCTGAAGGCTCTGGGCCATAACTCGCCTGAATACGTCCATACGGTGGTCGAAGCGCTCAAGCTCGCCCTGGCCGATCGCGATCGCTACTACGGCGATCCCGATTTTGTAAAAATACCGGCGGCCGAACTGCTCTCGAAAGACTATGCCCGGCTGCGCCGCTCCCTGATTGAAAAGGAGCGTGCTTCCCTCGCCCAACAACCCGGTGACCCATCAAACATGAAGGCCGTGCTGGCCAGCGCTGTGCAACGGGTGAGTCGAGTCTCGACGGTTCCGGAAGTTGAACGCGCAAACGACACTACCTGCGTGAACGTAATAGACAAAGACGGTAATTTATTCAGCGCCACACCCAGCGGCGCATGGCTTCCTGCGGTAGTAGCCGGAGACACCGGCGTCTTGATGGGCCAGCGTTTGCAATCCGCTATGACTGATCCGAACAGCCCCAACGTAGTCGCGCCAGGCAAACGCCCGCGAATCACTTTAACTCCGACGCTCGTACTTAAAGCCGGTGCGCCCTTCATGGTGTTGAGTACACCCGGAGGTGACAACCAGGACCAGGCGCTGCTCCAGGTGTTTCTCAACATCATCGAATTTGGAATGAACCCTCAAGAAGCAGTCGAAGCCCCGCGCTTTGATACGCAGCATTACATCAGCTCATTTGACGATCATGAATTCCTGGCCGGTTCGCTCAACCTGGAATCACGCATCGATGAGAATACTATCGCCGAACTCAAATCGCGCGGTCACAAAGTAAAAGTTCAAACAGCCTATGGAACGCTTTCGGCGCCGACCGTGATCGTCTACGACGTAACTTCTGGTGTTTCCTCCGCGGGCGCCGATCCACGACGTGGCCGGTATGCGGTGGCGTGGTGAACACGTGCAGCCACTCCCAGTTAGCCCGCGGTAGCGGGCGATAGCATAAAGCCTGGGGTGGAGCGTAGCGGAACCCCAGGGAAGCCAGACGCGAAGACCGCAGCCCGCGGCAGCGGGCGACAGCACGGAAGGTTAAAGACTGTCGCCCGCTCCGCGGGCTGGCAAATCCTTTATCTTGGAACCCTGGGGTTCCGCTGCGCTCCACCCCGGGCTTTATGCTATCGCCCGCTACCGCGGGCTTGAACCTTTTCTACAGTTAAGACGTAACAAGGCCTAAGGACGACCAAGGTTATGTTTTGCCCAACTTGTGGAAATGCTTTGTCGCAGCAGTTGAAGTATTGCAATCGCTGCGGCGCGAACCTGGCGACCACGGATGCATTGAGGGGCGTGGAAAAGCGTCTCGATGAATATCTTGACGGATTATTCTGGATCACAGTCTTCGGCCTCGCGTTCATCATTGGCGGGATGCTCCTGATGAAGAAGTTTCAGTTTAGCGAAACTTTAATCGCGGCCTATATGGTGCTCAGCTCGGGTGCATTTCTAGTAAACTTCGCCATCAATCTTCGGGAAGTTCAGAGAATCAAACGCGCCCGCGAAGGCCCTAATCAAATCGAGGGGCGCGCTACCAGCGAACTTAGTTTGCCACCCGCGCATGATAGCTTGTCGGCATTGCCCAGCGTCACTGAAAATACGACCCGCAATCTCGAGGAAATCGAAACCCCAATCGGCGAGGTGAAGAAACATGGCCGAAGCGCCGCCACTCTTCCGAATAATCCTACAGGTTGACAATCTCGATGAGGCCGAAGAGTTTTACGGTAAGTTGCTCGGAGACAGAGGCCGGAGAATCCCATATGCTTCTCGCCATTACATCGACTGCGGTCCGGTAATCCTGGCTCTCGTCGATCCGTCCATAGATGGCGAAAAGGCGAAACCGCTCCCTGACTACATCTATTTCGCTGTCGACAATCTCGAAGAAATTCACGGCCGTGCGAAGGAACTAAACTGCCTGGCGGCTGACAATGTCCACGGCGCGGCATCGGACGAGATAGTGAAGCGACCATGGGGCGAACTTTCGTTTTACGCCTCTGACCCGTGGGGCAACGGCCTTTGCTTCGTCGATAACACCACGCTCTTTACAGGCCGCTGAGTTCGCTGGTTCAGACTCATCAAAAATGCCAAGCATAAAATGTGGGAACTGTGGGCTGGTAAACTGGGACGACGCCGCAATCTGCAAACGGTGCGGCTCTAGTCTTTCCCAATCTCTCCCAACCCAAACCAAGCGTATGGACGTGGTATGTAGCCTACTGCGCGCTTATGGCTTTGTTGTACTTGTTCTGCCTGGGCCTGGGTATCATTTTCCTGGTGGCTGAGCCCACGAGCCCTGATACGTCCGCTGAGGAAGCGAGGTTGATGGGACTCATCTTCGCAATATTGGGCTTCCTGTTAACGATACCATTTGCTGCCGGTCCGTTCTTGCCACGCGAGCCCTGGGCCTGGATATTCGGTTTGGTCTTGATTTGCATCGGGCTGGGCAGCGCGTGTTGCCTTCCGTTCACTATTCCACTGTTGATCTTTTGGCTTAAGCCGGAAACCAAGTCCTACTTTGGCAGGAACTCGTAAGGCCCATCGAAAGGAGCGAACATTGAACTCGCAGAGCAAAGGACGACGCATAGCAACGTGGATTCTGACAATCCTGATCGGTTTGCTTTTCATTGCCAGTGCGATAGCCAAGTTTATGGCCGCTTCGGAAGTCATTCAGGCAGCGGAGAAGTGGGGCTTAAGAGATCACCTAATGCTCATTGCTGTCGGTGAGCTGGTCAGTGTGCTGCTATTTCTGATTCCTCGCACAAACTCGCTGGGAGTATTACTGCTGTCGGCCTACATGGGCGGAGCAATCGTTACCCACATGCAAAACGCCGAACCCTATTACACTCAGGCTGTGTTATTGCTGCTGATCTGGGTCGCTGGTTATTTGCGTCATCCGGAGTTACTTCAAAGTTTTCGGGCTGCGCAGGACTAGACGAATACAGAAACGATTGAGGTGGTGTGAGGCAGAGCTTTTTGCTTGCCTTTGCCCCAGGCTCGGTAACCCAGGCTGCGGGAGTCTGTCTGAGTGATCTCGTGTAAAGCAAACCGATTGGCTGCTTGGTCGAAACCCCTGGGGCACTTCGATGATCACAGGGATTCCGGCGGGCGGAGTTTATCCGCGAGATATGCATTTGATGACCGTAGCGATTCTTAAACGTCCGGTGGTGGTCGGATTAGTTGACGGCCCCGTATACAGAAAGATCTTTCAGTCGCTACGAGGTGTCAGCATCACCGAACCCGATCCGCTGGCCCCTTTTCAGGATGAGCGTGCGGTCTATCATGACGACATCAAAGACTACGCATCGAATGAACCGACAATGGATGGAACGGCCTCCGCAATCCTGCTGTGGGCACTAAAAGCCGCGCGCTAACTTATGCAACTGCTGTTTCTTCTGGTCCTGCTGTTGGGGCCTTACTTAATCCTCTCGCTGGTCGGTCGCTGGATTCCTCAGCTCAAATTGCCTCGGAGCGTGCGGGCCAGAGTAGGCCTTACACTTTTCTTCGCGTTCACAGCAATCGGCCACTTCATCAGGACCGAACAAATGGCGGCAATGCTGCCACCATGGGCTCCTTACCGGGTCGAGTTGATTTATGTCACCGGAGTATTGGAGCTGCTCGGCGCAATCGCCGTCTGGATTCCCTCTTTGATGAAACTAGCCGGTTTCTGCCTGATCCTGATGCTGATTTGCATCCTTCCCGCCAACATCTATTCCGCGTTTGAGCGGGTCGACTTTGGAGGACATGCGGCTGGCCCAATTTATCTACTGTTGAGAATTCCTTTCCAACTTTTCGCGATATGGTGGACGTATCTCACAACGGAACAGAATTGGTTTCATAAGGATTGACATCCGACGCGGCTTGGCATAAGAACGTTCCGCTTTCTCTGATTTAGTCGCTCAATAAATTCCGACTGAATCTGAACATCTCATTTTCGGCGGAAAGGAGCCCCAATGAACCTCCGAAGAACCCTTATGCTGTGTTCGGCGTGCTTGATTTTATTAACCTCCGTTGCCGGTCGCAGTTTCACTTTCACGCAGACTACTCCTCAACCGTTGCCCGTCCTCGTCTTGAGCGGTCAGGAGCCCTATGAAGCGAACGGGAAAGCCTGGACGCGTTATAGATACTTTGTCGAGAACTCAGCCGCTTTTCCGAATGAACTTTTTGCTGCTGCACCCAACCTACCGCCCTGTGGATCCAACACCAGGGCATCGCGTACGTGGGTAGACTTTTATGATTCCAGGGGGAAAAGACTGAACGGATTTTGCGCGCTAGCCAAATCTAGTGAACTTAACACGATATGGTTCGCGCTCGAGCAGGATGTCGTTCCTCCCAGCTATGTCTATATCGAGCTCAACGATCGACAGACGAACACCAAGTACAAATCTAATCTGGCGGACACAACCGAGTGAAGTCTTTCGCCAGAGGCCTTGTCCGATCTACAGCAGTGCCGGCTCGATTGAAATCAGCCGTTAGATGGCTGCCTGTACAAAAGCCGCAAAGTATCGGGCGTGGGTTACACTGCGACACATGGATTGGATTGACATAATTCAGTGGCCGGCAATGGCAGTGACGGTGGTGGCTGCCTGGCTAATAGCTTCGCAGAGAAAGTTTAAGAGAAATTGGGCCTTCTGGCTGTTTCTGCTGAGTAATGTGCTATGGATCGTTTGGGGTTGGCACGACCGTGCTTATGCACTGATTTTTCTGCAGCTCTGTCTCGGGTTCCTTAACATACGCGGCGCCATGAAGAACCGCGCCGGTGGTTAGTCGAGGGAGAATAAGTCTGAATAGTAGATTCTGTTTCGCAGCTTTCCTGCTGGCGCTTCTTCTGGCATTCGCCTCGTCCACTCCTGTAGTCCCTCAATTCCAGACTCCGGAAAAACCCCAGCTACGTTGGTATAAGGGGAATACCCACACGCACACCTTGAACAGCGATGGCGACTCAACGCCTGACGACGTTGTTCGTTGGTATCGGGAGAATGGCTACAACTTTCTGGTGCTCACCGATCACAACTTTGTGACCAGCGTAGACGGTCTCAATGCGCTGCATTCGGCTGACGGGAAGTTCATCGTAATCAAGGGCGAGGAGATTAGCGACGTGTTTGCAGGTAAGCCTATCCACGTGAATGGTCTAAATGTCTCACGTACCGTTGAACCTCAGCATGGAAAGAGCGTGCTTGATACGATTCAACGGAACGTAGACGCCGTGCGCGGGGCTGCCGGAGTCCCACACATCAACCATCCGAATTTCGAATGGGCAATTTCCGCCGACGATCTCAAACAAGTTCAGAATAACAAACTCTTTGAGATCTATAACGGTCATCACCTGGTGAACAATCAGGGTGGTGGTGGCGTGCCCGGTCTTGAAGAAGTTTGGGACATCATTCTTTCGAGCGGAAAATTGCTTTACGGAATCGCGGTCGACGACGCGCACACCTTCAAGCAACCGTGGAATAAAAACAGTGCGCGGCCAGGCCAGGCGTGGGTCGTGGTTAGAGCTGCTCGACTGACCACCGAAGCGATACTCGAAGCCCTGGAGCGTGGAGATTTTTATGCGTCCACGGGAGTAGAACTAACCGACTATCAGGAAAACGAGAGAGAAATACGGATCACTATCAAGCAACAAGGCTCGAGCAAATATCGGGTGCAGTTTATTGGCGCCGGCGGACGTTTGCTAAAGGAAGCGCTCACAAGCACTGCGGAATATCAGTTCCGTGGTGACGAAACCTATGTGCGCGCAAAAATTCTGGAATCAAATGGTAAGGTCGCGTGGACTCAACCGGTGTGGCGAAAGCAGAAATAGAAAAGGCGAATCAAGCTAGCCCGCGTTAGCGGGCGATAGGATAAAGCCTCCTAAGGAACTACGGCCTAAGTCTAATCATTTCAACAACGGCCCCAAGTTCTTTAAATTGACAACGCGGCCGCAATCGCCGCGTGCTCTGCTGGGGTGGAGCGTAGCGGAACCCCAGGAACTGATACCATCAAAAAAGCTGAGCCCGCGGTAGCGGGCGGCAGGGGTGTCGCGGGAAGAACTGTCGCCACGCTTCGCGTGCTGTAATTATATTTAGACCATCAACCTGGGGTTCCGCTACGCTCCACCCCAGCAAAGTACGCGGCGATGCGGCCGCGTTGTCGATTTAAAGAACTTGGGGCCGTTGTTGAAATAATTGGACTTAGCCCGTAGTTCCTTAGGAGGCTTTATGCTCTCGCCCGCTATCGCGGGCTGGACCTCGGACCTACCTGAAAGATCACAACGTATCCTGCTATCGAATCTCCAACTCGGCGACTAGCGGGAGATGATCCGAAGCCAGGGTATTCACGACCCATGCCTTCTTTGTACTGACCTTATCCGCGCGGCGCGTGAAAATGTAATCGATGCGCTTAACCGGCTTGTCTGCCGGGTAACTCAATCCTGTTTCTTTAGCCCGGCCGCGCACCCAGGCATCTTCAAATCCCGCCAGCATTAACTTGTAGGTATTTCCCGTTGGCTCATCGTTAAAATCACCGACAACCATGAGCGGTCCCTTCACGTTCTCAAGAAACTTCAACATCTGTTCCGCCTCAAAGAGACGGCCATCATCAAACTGGTAATCGAGATGCGTGGTTACAAAGTTGATTATCTTGCCTCCACCGGCATCCACTTCAACGCGGAGCATCCCTCTTCTCTCAGCCTCGCGACGGTTCTCGTATTTACGATGATCAATCTGCCGAATCGGAAAACGAGATAAAACCGCGACACCGTATTGGCCGCCTTGATAATCGAGATTGTGCGCAAAGGCATACTGCATCTCTGTCAGTCCCGCGAGCTCCACAATTTCGTCCCGGCCTTCAGTGCGTTTCACGCCGCGATCCACTTCCTGAAGGCCCACCAAGTCAGGCTTCTCCTTCTTAATCACGTCGGCAATGCGTTGCAAGTCAAGCTTTTTGTCCATTCCGACGCCAACGTGGATGTTGTAGGTCATCACGCGAAGCGTTGCCTTTGCTGCAGGCGATGATCGACCGGTGGACGAGATTGATGTGAGAATGCAGACCAGCAAAAACAAAAGCACACGTGAAGCTGCACAACGCGGGTCGGTGCTCGGAAGTCTTTCGGTTTTGACTTTTGGCGTCATCGCATCCATCCGCTCGCCTGCTCGGCCTATGCAGTATCGGGTGCTCCTGATTACCTCTCAGGTCGGGAAGGAGGGCTTGCCCCCGCTCTTCGTTGGTTAAACTCGTTCATAATCGCAGCAAATCGTCGTACGAAGTATTCGGATTCAATCGACTTACAAAGGCCAACATGCCTGACTTTTGAAGGTGCCCGATTTTTCGGTGATCTGGGTTGCCCTGACAAAGAGCGGGGGGAAGCCCTCCTTCCCGACCTGAGAGCTAGTTAAAGGCTCTCTTAAAGTTCAGATTTGTGAAAAGGTGGCGCGCATTCTAACATGGCGACTCTTATTTAAATCCGGCACTGTCTTCCAGCGGGAGCAAGCTGAAGCTTGACCTCTGATCCACTTCAAATTCTGTCACTCGTTGCGGCGGCTTTTGCTGCCGGAGTGATCAATTCCATTGCCGGCGGCGGCACGCTCATAACATTCCCGGTCTTGCTTTGGATGGGGCTGGACGCCAAGGTGGCCAACGCCACCAGCACGGTCGCTTTATGGCCTGGGCTGTTTGGCGGTCTTTTTGGCTATCGAAAAGAGCTGGAGAACAGTTCATCAATTCTCTTGCGGCTGGGGATCACGAGTGTGATCGGGGGCGCGATTGGCGCGATGCTTCTAATCTGGACGCCGTCTCCCATCTTTGCGCGCCTGGTTCCCTTTCTCATCCTTTTTGCCACAATCCTTTTCATGGCCCAGGGCGCACTCAATCGCCGCTTGCGTCTCCAGCCCGTTGTGGCCCAACCGACAGTGGGTTGGTGGTTAGGAGCGATCGTGTTTCAGTTTTTCTCGTCTATTTACGGCGGCTACTTCGGCGCCGGCAACGGCGTCCTCATGCTGGCGGCTCTGGGACTGCTGGGACTGCACGATATTAACCGCGCCAACGGAGTTAAAAACTTCATGGGTATCTGCATTAACAGTATGGCCGTGGTGATCTTTTCCGTACAGGGCATTGTTGTTTGGCCCCTTGCGCTGATGATGGCCGGGGCCGCATTGATAGGCGGGTATGCGGGTTCGAAAGGCGCCGTGCTTCTTGGTCAAAGCGTTGTACGCAAAGCGATCGTCGTGATCGGGTTCGTGATCACATTTGTCATGGTATGGGAGCTCTGGCACTAAACACGCTCTTTGCTACATGGGCCTCCTTGGAGTGCGGCGGCCCGGCGCCGCTTTGGTCCGCGGCGGCCTGGCGCCGCTCCGCTTAACAAGCATTGATGTTGCA
>Ga0190272_10001577_pt1 | contig 10940 bp, 13 predicted proteins | sample Popmic504T_FD_133746 | JGI IMG/M metagenome (GOLD analysis project Ga0190272, IMG submission 133746) | Populus adjacent soil microbial communities from riparian zone of Shoshone River, Wyoming, USA - 504 T | ecosystem: Environmental > Terrestrial > Soil > Riparian zone | place: USA: Wyoming...
AACCTCTGCGTTCTCTGTGTCTCTGTGGTTGATTATTGCGCCGGAAAATGACCACAAAGACACAAAAGACACAGAGGTTGCACAGAGAGAGCAGTTGAGTCAGTTACTTTTCGGGCAAAGCCGGTTGAACTCTGAACTACCGGCCTCTTACTCAGGTCTGTAAATCTTGTAAATTCTGTCAACTGTCGTTTACCCTCGCCGTTGTACTCAACTCCTTCAAGATGGTTAGTTCACCGCTCAACTTCGTAATCCGTCGCGGCACTGCTGATGACGCTGACTTGTTAGCCGAGCTCGGTGCGCGCACTTTCTCGGAAACGTTTGCTGCCGACAACACTCCCGAGGACATGACAGCTTATCTGGCGTCCTCATTTAGTCTAAAGAAGCAAGCGGAAGAGTTAGCTGATCCCTACAGCTTGTTCCTCATCGCCGAGGCTGACGGAGTCGCCCTGGGGTACGCCATGCTGCGTTCGGGGGATGTAGAAGACGGGGTCACCGGTGAGAAGCCAATAGAGTTAGTGCGTCTGTATGTTTCGCGAGAGAGTCTTGGCAGCGGCCTGGGCGCAGCTTTGATGCAGGCTTGTATCGGTGAAGCCAAGAAGCGAGGTCATCAAACGTTATGGCTAGGAGTGTGGGAACATAACACCCGCGCCAGGGCGTTTTATCGTAAATGGAATTTCCGCGAAGTGGGCACGCATGTATTTCAGTTGGGCGACGATCCGCAGACGGACATACTGATGCAGCGCTCTATCGCCTGAGGGAAGCGACAGCGCCGACGTCCTTCAGGGGACATTAGTGTTCCTAGTTCGATTCTTATCGTGATGCTTGTCACAAAACTCATCAGGCTGTAGCCTTTGACCATGGCAACATCTGAGGAAATCTTTAGTGAAGCGGTGGCGCTGCCGCACGATGAGCGTGCCGATCTTACGGCTCGGCTCGTTGCGAGTTTGGTGGACGATATTCCCCCGGAAATTACCAGTGCGCAACTTGCAGAAGTGCGGCGACGCATTGCTCAGGTAGAGTCCGGAGAAGTGGAACTGGTTCCAGGGGAGGAGGTTTTGATCAGAGTACGACGTTTGCTGGTAGAAAACACACCATCGAGCTAGCGCATGGCGAGCGATGGCTTCCATTCAGGGGCAGCGGACGAGTATTTGGCTGCCACGCGTTACTATCTCGACCACGCATCACCTCTGGTAGCCGCAGCCTTTGTCGCGGAAATTGAATCCGCCATCAACACTCTGCTCGCAACTCCCATTACCTGGCCTGTATTAGAAGAGCCGGAGATCCGACGATACCTGCTCAGACGATTTCCTTATTCACTTTATTATCGTTGGGAGTCAGAAGTAGATCGAGTTTCTATCTATGCTGTCATGCATTACAGCAGACTTCCAAGTTATTGGCAGCATCGCGTACATAAGGATTGGCGGTTTGGAACGCATGCGTTTCCATTGGGCGTCCGCAGGTTGACACGTTAATGCAACTATAAGTCTCCTAAATGAGCGAATCTAAATCATGAAGATAAATCGGCGACTAAAGACGCTGATACTACTCCTGTTGGCATTTTGTGCAGGTGTCAGCGCATTCACCCGCGAACCACAATCGAAAGAGCGTTCACCTGTTTACTACCCGCCGGCCGGTGACGCCTGGCAGCAAAAACGGCCTGAAGATGTCGGCATGGATAGTGTGCTGCTCGATCAGGCAGTTGCCTATGCAAAGACGCAGCCCAGCAGGATTCCTCCAGACTTCTCAACCCAGGTGCAAACCTTTGGGCGTGTACTTGGGCCACTGCCGAAAGAGCGTGGCGAAACTAACGGCATGATCATCCGCAATGGTTACATCGTAGCGGAGTGGGGCGACACGGGGCGCGTCGATCCGACCTACAGCGTGGCGAAGAGTTTTCTTTCCGCAATCGCCGGGCTAGCCGTCGATCGCGGCTTAATAAAAAGCGCCCGCGATCCAGTCAAGAACTATGTGACCGATCACAGCTACGACTCGCCGCACAATTCCAAAGTCACGTGGGAACACCACCTGCAACAAACGAGTGAATGGGAAGGCTCGATGTGGGGCAAGAAAAGCGACTTCATAGGCGTCGAGGAATTTGGCAGAGGTCAGCGCCGTCCCCGTGCGATCAAAGAGCCAGGGGAATACTGGGAATACAATGACGTGCGCATCAATCGCTTTTCACTCTCGCTGCTCGAGGTTTGGAACAAACCACTGCCGCGCGTGATGAAAGAAAAGATCATGGATGCAATTGGCGCCTCAAAAACCTGGGAATATCACGGCTATGATAATTCCACTGCGACGATCAAGGGCCGCCCTATGAAATCCATCGGCGGCGGAACACGTTGGGGCGGCGGCTTGTGGATCAGCACTCGCGATCAGGCGCGTTTTGGATATCTCTTCCTGCGCAAGGGTAGGTGGAAAAACAAACAGATCATTTCAGAGAAGTGGGTCCGCGAGGCAACGACTCCGACTGGCATCGCACAGGACTATGGCTATTTATGGTGGCTCAACACTGCACACAAACAATGGCCAAGTCTGCCGGTCACGAGCTACGCCGCGCTCGGCTACGGCTCGAATACAATCTGGATTGATCCTGAACATGATCTGATCGTCGTTTGGCGCTGGCATGAGGATCGAAGCAAAGATGAGTTTTTCAAGCGAATACTCGCGGCTATCAAGTAAGAGGTTCTGATGCGAAGAAATTAGACAGGATTTACAAGATTTACTAGAAACAAAAAGACCAACGAAGGTTGATTAGGTTCTTCAGAGGATTATTCCAAGCATTCGGAGATGCAAAGAATTCAGTAATAACTGGTTGGGAGATTATCGAGTCACAAGCTGTACCTCATCTACTTCCTGGGATTATCTTGTAAATCTTGTAAATCCTGTCTAAATCTTTTCGGAGGATTCATGAAGGACGATGACCTCACCCAAGTTATCATTGGCTGTGCCTATAAAATTCATCGAGCATTTGGACAGGGCTTTTTGGAGAAGGTTTAAGAAAATGCGCTACGCATTGAACTTGAGAAACTTGGACGTAGAGTAAAGCAACAAGAACCAATTGACGTACTCTGTGAAGGTCATGTGGTTGGAAAGTCTTACGCAGACTTGTGGGTTGATGACCGAGTAGTGATAGAAGTCAAAGGGGTCCAGACACTCGTCAAGGAGCACGAAGTGCAGTTGGTCAATTATTTAACTGCCACCAAGATAGATACTGGGCTTTTGTTGAACTTCGGCCCTTCAGTTCAAGTCAAACGTAAATTTCGCGAATACGCTGGCAAGGCTCCTCTTCTTAACTCCCTCCTGTAAATCTTGTAACTCCTGTCAATTCTTCTTGGTCTTCAATCACTCATGCCAGTAACATTGTTTGCTCATGACGAAATACGTAGCATTCCTGCGAGCTATAAACGTTGGTGGGCACACGGTGAAGATGGACCATCTTCGCAGCCTGCTTGAGGCCCTGGGACTCTCGAATGTTGAGACGTTTATAGCCAGCGGCAATGTCATATTTGAGTCAAGAACGAAGGATGCGAAACCCCTGGAACGGAAGATTGAAAATCATTTGAAGGCGATGCTTGGTTACGAAGTAGCGACGTTTGTCCGGACAACCGAGGAAGTCGCGGAGGTCGCAAACTACAAACCCTTTCCTGAATCGGAATTAAATGCTGAAGGCAATGTCCTCTATGTTGGTTTCGGCGGCGCAGAACCTGACAAACAGGCCAAAGCAAAACTTCTGTCCCTGTCCAATGAAGTCAACGATTTTCATTTCCGAGGACGGGAAGTTTATTGGCTGAGGCGCACAAAGGTAGGCGAATCGGAGTATGCCGGTGGACTGTTCGAAAAGAAACTTGGCCAGCCGCTGACGTTCCGCAACGCAACTACTGTCTGGAAGATTGCCGCAAAGTATTGACGCAACCGGCAGCTTGAAGAAAGATCGTCAATCAAACCCTGATCGCAAGGCCAACCCGATGTCAAAACAAAGGCCGCCAAGCGGCGACGAGCAGATCCAGCGCGTGCGCCGAATTTGTAACACGCTCCCCGAGACGACGGAGAAGATTTCACATGGCGAGCCGACCTGGTTCGTTCGCAAAAAGGTCTTCGCGATGTTTTCAAACAATCACCATAACGACGGGCACGTCGCTGTTACGGTCCCTGCGGCGATCGGAATCCAGGCGGCACTGATCAAAGCGTCGCCGGAAAAGTTCTACAAGCCTCCGTATGTGGGTGTGCGCGGCTGGATTGGGATTGAAGTGGATCGAGTGTCGGATGAAGAGCTGGCGATGCATATCAAAGAAGCGTGGAAGTTAATCGCACCTCCAAAGCTCCGAGCAGAAACGGCTGCTGAGTCGCGTAAATCCGATGAGTATCTTATGCCCTCAGTTTTATCGACCGGGGACAAGCGTAAGACGGGGAAATGGAAGACACGATCCACGAAATACACGAAATTACACTAACGACATTTATGTTGGTTCATGTGGTTCGCGGATCGTCTTTGTCGAGCTGGCGGGAACAAAAGATTCGTGGAACCGATGAAAAACGCATATAGCGAAGTAGCCGCGGCTGAGCGCTATGACTCGGCGCGTAGTCTACCGTCCGAAACGAAGTCTCTTTGGCTGGAAGCAGTGCGCTCGGCGATTCCGGATGGAGCGATCAAAAGAGTTTTGGACCTCGGGTGCGGCACAGGCAGATTCACAAGCGCGCTGGCTGAGACATTTGGCTGTTCAGCCGTAGGAGTTGAGCCGTCCACGGCGATGCTTGATGTTGCGTCAGCCGGAGGCAAAGCGAATGTTCAATGGAAACAGGGCGATGCCGGCAACATTCCGCTTGAGGACCGTTCGGTGGATCTGGTTTTCATGTCCCAGGTGTTTCATCACCTGCCCAATCTCGAGCGTGCGCTGGATGAGATTAATCGGGTCCTGAGGACCGGCGGTTATCTGGCCATCCGCAACGGCACTCGTGAGCATAACCCTGAGCTGCATTGGCTCCGGTTTTTTCCTGAGGCGAGGAAAATCGAAGACGCTCGCACGCCTTTCACGCGTGAGATTAATGCGGCTGTAACGCGTAAACATTTTGTCCTGATTTCACATCAGACCATTCATCAGCTCTTTGCTGCGTCGTATGCGGAGTATTTTGAAAAAATCAGCGGGCGCGGATTATCTGCTTTGATCGCGATTAGTGATAAGGAGTTTCATAATGGCCGCGAAGAGTTCAAACGCTGGGTCGACCTACAGCCTCAAGACGCGGCCGTTTATGAACCCGTAGACCTTTTCGTCTTTCAACGAGGTTAGCGTTTATGAAAGAACCTCAATCAAAAAAGCGACTGGTTCCCTTTGAGTTTGTTATTGAAGAACTGGCTTCGCTACGTCCGACCATCAAGACTGCATTTGGCTTCACATACGTTTACCTCGACGAGAAGCTTCTGTTGTCACTTCGAAACAATGTGAAGCGGCCGGGGACAAACGGGATGTGGCTGTTTACCACTTCGGAGCACGTTGACAGTTTGATGAAGGAATTTCCTGACTTGTCGCGGCGGCAGGTTTGGCGTTCAGGAAAGAATTGCTGGGTGGTCCTGGCTGCGAGACATGAATGCTTCGAGGAGTATGCGTTCAAGGCCTGTGAACTAATCCTTAACGGCGATCCACGCATTGGCCGCTTGTCACGACGCTACAGAACCGACCGCAAAGAGGTAGTGTCAAAACCACCGGCTCTCACCGCCAAAGGCTCGGAATGTGAAAGCCTGGGCCAACGGCCCAGGTGGTACCAGTAGAAGGCTCCTGGTGCTGAAGGCGCGAAGATGATCTTGTGCGTTGCGCAAGCACCGTCGTTTTCGGGCGTGGTTCCGCATTTCGCGCCTTTGGCGCTGACGGATCCCTGGAACTAAATATCCAGTCAAGCGTGAAAGCTGTCGCACCCGCCTTTTGTAATACGGTCGGAGAAAACGAGAATGAACCGAAAAAGCCTATTAGCGTCCGTCGGCTTATTTGGCGCCCTCCTGTTTACCGCTACAGCCGCGCCGTTGATTCTTTTTTCACAGTCTATAAGGCAAGCAGAAAAGTCCGCTGTTCAGTCCGCGCCAATTACGATCCCATTCGAGTTGGCCAATCGACACATCATCCTGAAAATCACGGTAAACAACTCGCGGCCGCTGGCGTTTGTATTGGATACCGGTGACAAGTATGCGATTGTGGATCTCAACCTTGCGCGGGAAATAGGTTTAAAACTCGATGGTCCAGTGAGAATGCACGGAGCAGGGGCAGAGGTTCTCACGGGAGCATTCGTTCGCGATGCGTCTTTCTCAATTAACGGTTTTGAAGGGTTCTCTCAACCGGTGAAGATGGCCCTTCCGATCAGGAGGCTGGCGGCAAAGCTAGGTCAGGACTTCGACGGCATAATCGGGCACGACTTCATCACGGACTTTGTCGTGGAGCTTGATTACCAGACACGGAAAATGAAACTGCACGACAAAAGTAAGTTTTCGTATGCGGGACCGGGACAAAGCGTACCAGTCAAGATCGACTCAGCCGGTCATCCAATTGTAGAAGCCGAAGTGACACCCATCGGCGGCGCTCCGATCAGGGGGAGTTTTGTCGTGGATATCGGGTCCGGCCTGGCGTTGGCGCTACATAGTCCGATTGTCACGGAGCGGAAACTCCTTGGTCCACATGCGAAAACTATCAAAGCGCTGGGTGCAGGCGGCGCTGGTGGACGAGTGACCGGCCAGCTGGGCCGCGTGGCCGAATTGAAGGTCGGACCATTCTCGATCAAAGAGCCAATTACGTTCTTCGCCGAAGACAAAGCAGGAGCCTTTGCCAACTCTGATCTTGTGGGCAACATCGGCGGGCAGGTAACGAATAAGTTCAAAGTGTTTCTTGACTACGGACGCGGTCGAATAATTCTCGAGCCGAATTCAAGCTTCGGTAAACCCTTCGATCGCGCGTTCACCGGCCTAAGCATCGAGGCGCTCGGAGAAGACTACCGGACTTTCAGAATTACCGACGTGTTGGATAATTCGCCGGCCTCGGAGAACCGTCTGCAAAGAGATGACATAATCATCGCGATCGACGGTAAGCCAGCAATGGATTTCACTCTCAGTAAGTTGAATGAGCTGTTCGAGCGGCCTGTAGCCTATGAATTAACGGTGAAACGCGGTGAGCAGACAATGAAAGTGAAGTTAACCCCGCGCAGGTTGGTTTAAGACGTACAAGTCCATAGAACATTCTTAAAGTTGGGATTCACGACAGGCCTCATACTGGGACCGCGGGCGTCCTCGCCCGCCCTTCTCGCCGGAAGCAATCTTGCCTCAACCTGGTTGAAAAGCTTGAGGGGATCGGTACAACGCTTCGTTCGCGCTTCGCGATCATTGCGGGCGGGACGCCCGCGGTCCCATGAAAAAGGCGGGCCCTGATTTTACAAGGCCCGCTCTTTTTGTGCTCATTGCTCAGTCATCTTAAGGCGTCAATTTCTTGACCTCAGCCCTCTCAGCCTTCCTGACATAAATCTGGCCGCGCGGTGTTAGTCCCGCCTTATTTGCGAGGGCATAAACGACCGAATCGACCAGGTCTTTGTTGGCGAGTTTGAAACTCGTGACGCCGGAAACATTCGTATCGGGGTCGCTGTATTGCAATGTCAGATAACGAACCTTGGTTTTAATAAACCCGAGGGGAAATCCGATGTAAGGAATATGCTGGGCCACAGTCGCCGCGGCGGGCCTTCGTTTTTGCGTGTCGGAAAATGCTGAGTTTACAGCGTGGTAAGGAATGAAGAGTACTTCCTTCTGTTTATTGTTCTTGAAAAGCAGACGCTTGTTTGTGTCGTCAAAACTCAGCGTGCCATTCATTGTCTTGTTATAGCCAAAGACGCCGCCTTCGTATTTCGCCTTCATCGTTTGCGGAGCTGGGGCGGGCGTGGCTTTGGTTGCGTCAGCCACCGGAGTACTGTCATTGTCCATCGCGCGCGGACGTTGGGCGTAAACAACAACTGCCATACACAGCGTCAGAAATAGAGTTGCAATCAATCTCATGGAAAATCCTCCCGAATACTTTGTAAAGCAAACTGTTAGTTTGCTTCGCAGTGACACTAAAACTCGAGTTAAAGTCAGGTCCGCAAACTAACAGTTTGCGTTACATCGTTTACTTGGCGAATGGCCGAACACGCTCAGCGGCTTCTTTAAAGTCGGCATCATTCGGCGCGAGCTTCAAACCTTTTTCGTAAGCAGCCAGGGCTTTGGCGTATTGCTTACTTACCTCTAACGCATAACCAAGCTCGCGATAGACGTTGACGTCGTCCGGAGACTTTTGTGCAGCGGTTTGCAGCGCCGCAACGGCCTTAGGAAAATTCTTCGCGCGTGATTGTGCGATCCCCAGCAAATAAAAGGTCACGGGCTTTGCATCAGGCGCGAGCGTCGCGCGCTCCAGCGCAGCAGCAGCACGTACGTATTGCTCAGAGCCAATCAGTGCCTGTCCGAACAGGGTGACTGCTTCCGCGTCGGTCCTCACTTTGATTAATCCTTCGCCTGCTCGAACAGCGCTCAGATAATCAGCGGACGATTTAGCTGTATCGTCGCTTAAAGCCGCTCGCCTGAGATACACGGAGGTGAGCAAGGTCCACGCCGCGCCGAAGCGAGTATCGATTACCGTCGCGCGATTAAGCGCGGAGATCGCAGTGTCGAAATCATTCTTTCCGACGGCGATTTGGCCCAGGTAAAAAAGCGACAGGGAATCTTTGGGGTTGGCCTTTACGACCGCGTTCAAGGTTTTTTCGGCATCGAGTGGTTTGCCGGTTTTGTATTCGGCCAGACCACGATAGTAGAGCATCGACGGATCCGGTTGGGCGCCCGGACGCGTGGTCGCCTTCACCAACAAAGGCAAGGCCCGCTCATATTTTTCGGAAAGCACCAGCGCCTGGGCCAGCGCATCCTGCGTGTTCACGTCTTCTCGCTTGGAAACTTCCTGAAGGTTCAAGGCCTTCTCAAGGTCTTCGATCGCCAGGTTGTACTGCTTGAGGTTTAGCTCGGCAAAGCCGGCAATTTTCCAGGCTTCCGCGTCGTTGGGAAACTGGGCCGCAACGGCCTTCGCTTCCTTCGCTGCCTCAGCGTATTTTTTGTCTTGCAGCAGTTTATAGGCGTTAGTGGTGTCGCCTGGGGCTGTCTTGTTTACGACAGGCTTAACGGGCTGAACGTCGATCAAAGGTCGATTGGAATTGTTGCGAGCAGTCGGATTAGGCGTCGGTTCCGGGCGCAGGAGAGGCTCCGCGGGGGCCGGCGGCTGTGCCTGCCTGACGCGGCGCGGTCGACTTGATTGAGCTTCAGCTAGTCCAATCAGACTGAAAACAAGAGCGACTACAGAAAGGGATGCTTTAAAACTTCGATTGATCATTCGTGAATTCCCCTGGGAGAGGGTTTTTATATAGAGTTAAGTAAAAAAGATACAGCAAAAGGCATGTTTTCGGATGCCGCAGACCGGGAATTAGTTTGCCAGCCGTCAATGTAGCCTAACTTGGCGCTCACCGCCAGACAAAGACAAATCAGGGGCGCGGCCCTCGCCGTGCCCCTGATTTACGTAGGACAGACATTCCTGTCTGTCTAGTCTGAAATCGGACCTGAACCGGCTTAAAGGAGCCTCTAAAAATTCAGCTTCACGCCAAACTGAAACTGTCTCGGGTCGTAAGAAGCAGTCGGGCGGCTGTAAAAACGACCGTTGCTGGCGCGCTGTCCGAATTCATTAACCGCAGTAAAGAACGGCGCCGACGCGGCCTCATTAAAACGATTGAAGAGATTGAAGCCCTCGGCGATCAAGTCGAGGCGCGTGGTCTCACCAAAACGGATTGAACGCATCAAACGCATATCCAGCGACATATAGCTATGAGTAATGCCCATGTTGCGCCCCAGCGAACCATTGGTGTTCGGTGGCGGAATCACCAGTACACCGTCATCCCTCACACTCGGACGCTCATTCGAACCCTGCAGATCGAAGTTTTGATCCACAGCAGACAGAATGTTGAACGGGCGGCCCGAAGCGATCTCGAAGATCGGAGCGAGAGTAAAATCAGCCATGAAACGGCGGAATCCGCTGTCAGAAGATCGCCATCCCGCCGGAGAAGTTACCAGACCGCTGAAAACAAACCGGTGCCGCTGATCGAAAAGCGAGTCGGCGCGATCGAGTCTCAAGTTTCGACTGTCGAGCGGTTTGAGCAACGTCTGTAAGTCGGAAGAATCGTCAATCGAATGTGACCACGTGTAAGAAGCGAGAAACTGGAAGTTACGCGAGTAGCGTTTCTTCAGATCCAGATTCAATCCATGGTAAACGGAGTTACCAATAGACGATTGAGCGTTTACGTCGCCAAAAGGCGAGATGATATTGGTCGGCGTCGCCAGAGATCCGGCCAGTTGTGCGTCAAACAAAGCTTTAGGTACACCCAGGGATTGAATCAGGAAATAGTTTGGGCCGCTGGGTCGGAAAAAGTTGACCGCCGCTGGAGAGACCACCCGGCCTCTTGGTCCCTGGACCACCAAACCGGGAATGACCACTGCGAAGGTTTCCCCGGTAATGGGATTGATGAACGTAGAACCCGGCGCCGTAGTTGGAATTCCGGTGGCCAACACAGCCTCACCAAAACTCGCAGGCGCGCGATTCGCGAATCGTCGGAAATTAGCCACGAACAGATCCTGTCTGATGACATTCACGTCGATCGGCAACGGTAGATGATGCGCGCCGACGAACAAGTAGCTCGCTGACACCGCCATGTCCTTCGTAATCTGTCGCTCGATCGTGAAGTTACCCTGGTTGGCGTAGGCATATTCAAAGTCCTTGCTTACAGGAAGCGTAAATGGAAGCAAGGTGCCGAAGCCGGGGAAGGTTTGGTCGTTAAAACGTTGCCGACCAAATTGATACTGAGAACTCGCAGCCGCGCCCGGAGTAGTAAACCCGGGAGGGCAAAGCGGA
>Ga0190272_10001578_pt1 | contig 10936 bp, 8 predicted proteins | sample Popmic504T_FD_133746 | JGI IMG/M metagenome (GOLD analysis project Ga0190272, IMG submission 133746) | Populus adjacent soil microbial communities from riparian zone of Shoshone River, Wyoming, USA - 504 T | ecosystem: Environmental > Terrestrial > Soil > Riparian zone | place: USA: Wyoming...
GTCCTCGCCGCCCTGCCCGCGGGGAGTTATCCCAGTTCGGGTAGACACACGGCTGTATGCGCCGGTTTGTCGGGTAGGAGTCGACGATGGAGTCGGAATACGGCCAGACCTCGGGGCCACCGCCGTGGAGCTTGCGCATTGCGCGCATCCGCACGGTCGTCCACCGGGTGACGCGCGCCGGAAGCCGCATATAGACGCCGGCATCGAAACCATCATCGGCGAACGCCGTGTACCGCGGTCCGGCACCCAGCAGATCGCTCATCTCCGCGACGAGATAGAGACCATCGAGACCGGCCCTCCGCGCCAACCCCTGCCACCGGTCGACGAACGACCCGGCGTCCGGCAACTCCTCCGGTCGGAAGACGTAGAAGACGGGCTTGCCTCCCACCCGCAGGTAGCGCTCGTCGCGGAAGGCGGGCAGCAGCGTCTCGAAGTGAGCGGCGTCGTCCTCGGGCCCCGGATAGCTCTGCTGCTTGAGCACGCGGTCCGGTGCACCGTGCCACGTGCCGGTCCAGCTCTGGTTCGCCCACGCCAGCGCGAAGCCGATGTCGGGCTCGCCGGAGCGGAGAACCTCCCGAAAGGGACGCTCGAGAATCCGGTCCCCTCCGCCGAACCAGTAGTGCCAATAGATGAAGGCCTCGACGCCGTAGCGTCGCGCGAGTTCGCCCTGCGCGTGCCGCGTCTCCGCCACCCGCAGGTCGTAGAAGCCGAGGTCGGCGGGCAGTGTGGGCTGCCGGTGGCCGCGGAACAGCGGGCGCGCGCGGGCGGTGTTCGTCCACTCTGTGAATCCGGGACCCCACCACCGGTCGTTCTCGGGAATCGGAAAGAACTGCGGCAGGTAGAACGCGAGGGCGCGAGCGGCGAGGTTTGCACCCTGCACTGGTCCGACCACGGCGCTCGGCTCTGCTTCGGCCACTGGTCCCCCCAAGGTCGTCCACGTCGATCCTACGGCGGGGCGGGCGGGCGCCGGACACGCCGGCCTTGCGGAATACTCGAAGGGTGGGCATCGGAGTGTCGGTCGCGATGACGACTCTCGATGGCGCGCGGTTCCTTGAGGAGCAGCTCGAATCGATCGTCGCGCAGTCACCACCGCCGGCCGAGATCGTCGTGGGTGATGACGGATCGACCGATCGCACCGGAGCCTTGATCGAGGCGGCCCGCGCGCGCTGCCCGGTCCCCATCCGCTCGATCGGTGGAACGCACGTCGGCTTGCGGGCGAACGTTGAACGGGTGTTGAATGCGTGCCGCGGAGATGTGATCGCGCTCTCGGATCAGGATGATGTGTGGCTGCCGGGCCGAATGCGGGCGATCGAGGACAGCTTCGCAGAGCCCGGGGTCATGCTCTGGTTTTCCGACGCCGACCTCATCGACGAAGTGGGTCGTGCCATGGGCCGCAGGCTCTGGGAGAGCGTGGGTCTCTCCCACGACGCACTCGAGGCGCTGACCGGCGGTCGCCAATTGAGGCGCCTCCTGCACGGGATGACCGTCACCGGTGCAACGATGGCGTTTCGCGCCGATGTGCTCCCGCTAGCCGTGCCGTTTCCGTCGGAGCTCGACGGACCGGACCACCTATTTCTGCACGACGGCTGGATCGCAGTCCTGGCCTCGTTGCGAGGCGACATCGTGGCTGATCCTCGTGTTTTGACGCGCTACCGTCAGCACGGGGGCCAATTCACCGGGATGCAGGTCGCACGGAGTCTGAATGAGGATCAGACTCGGCATCGCCGGGCGTCGCGCGGTGATCTGGCGAAGGAGCTCGGCCGCGTGAGACTAGTGCTCGATCGACTTCGCGAGCGAGAAGCGCTCGAGCAATGCCGCCCGGAGGATGCGACGATGCTGCGGGAACTGGATGAATTGTTGTCGGTGCGTGCGAGCGCTTTCGGGCCCGAGCGCCTGCTCCCGGTCATGCGGCTGCTCGTTGCGGGGCGCTATCGGACGTATGCTCGCGGCTGGCGCACCGCCGTAGGGGATCTGCTACTTCGGCGGCGGTGAAGAGGATCGCCGGGGCCGGATCGCGCGCGCCGCGCGCCTCAGCCACGGCAGACGCGCCTTCACCTGCGCCCGCCACCGGTCCCGACGATGACCGCCGCGCGGCCAGAGCAGCCGCGCCAGATCGTCCACGGCGCCCCGGAAGAGCCGATGTCGGTACTCGGGCGCGGAGAGCAGTTCGTCAAGAAGGTGGCGGTGCAGCCGACCGTCCAGCCCGCCCTGCAAGCCCTCGCGCGTCGGAATGAGGCCGCCGCCCAGCCGCAGCGCGGCGGTGGATGACAGGAACGGCCGCCCGAGCCGTGTGGTCCGCGACGTCGCGCTCGTGTGCACACGGTAGAACACCGTCGGCTGGTTCACACGTGGGATCGGGGTCAGGCGCGCAACGTTGACGAGCAGCCAGTAGTCGTCCATCGCCAGCGCATGAGGCGCGAAGCCGCCCGCGAGCCGGAGAAGAGTCGGCTCGGCGATGAAGCTCGTCGTCATCGAGAGTGGGCCGCGCAGGAGGGTGCGCACGTCGTGGCGTGAGACGGCATCGCTGCCGACGACCTCCGCTCGTTGGATGAGCGTGTCGAGGGCTGCGCCGCGCGGCGTGCGGATGCTCGCCCATCCGCCGGCGAGCCGGTCCATCGTCTCGAGTTCACCGGAATCTTCGATGGTCGAGAACGCGATCTCGTCAACGAAGAGGATCCGCTCGCGCGGGTGCGCCTCCAGCCACTCGATCGCCCGGCGGAGGTGGTCGGGATGCCACAGGTCGTCCTGGTCGAGGAAGGCGACCCAATCGCCCGACGCCAACGCGAGCCCGTGATTGCGCGCGACGGCCACACCGTGGTTGGGCTGCGTGATCACGGTCGCGCCGACCGGATGGTTGCGCGCGATGTCGGCCCCCCTGTCGGTCGACCCGTCATCGACGACGAGCACCTCGGCGGCGGTGTGCACCTGCCGCTGAATCGAGGTGAGGGTCTCGGCGATGTTCTCGGAGCCGTTGTAGAGCGGTACAACGACAGTGACGCGGGAGCGACCCGGACGGTCCGTCGCCGCGAGGGGGTCGGGGCGCGACATCAGTCGGTGGGGCGAGCCGGCACGTGCTCCGCTCGTGCCCTCATCGGCCCCGGCGCGGGCGAGGGTTCGCGACGTCGCCTGCAACCATGTCGCCGTCTCGGACGAGTGCGTCGAAGTCGTCGATGCTGGAGGCGCCGTCGCCGGGCTGGGCAGCCGGCGCCTCGGCGGAGGTCGGCTTGGCGCCCTTCGAGCCGGTTTTCGCAACCTTCGCCTCGCGCGGCGTGGTGTAGCTGCGGGTGTACGCGTAGGAGTAGGGGGACGCATTCACGCCCTTCAACGGGATGCGGTTCAGGACGAGGCCGAGCGCTCGGCCCTGTGCCTTCTGCAGCGCGTCGAGCGACTTCTCCACGAGATCGTAGGTGGTCTTGCCGACATTCACGACCAGCAGGGCGCCGTCCGCCTGGTGGGCCAGCACCGCGGCGTCGGTGACGGGGATGATGGGCGGGGCGTCGATGATGACGATGGCGAATTTGGCGAGTTCGCCCAGCAACCTGGACATACGCGCAGAGCCGAGAACCTCGCTGGGGTTCGGCGGGACGCTGCCCGCCGCGAGCACCATGAGGTTCTTGGACTGGGGGGCACGCTGGAGCACCTCGGTCAGCTCCGCCCGGCCGGCGAGCACGTCTGTGAGGCCGGCGCCGGCGGGAAGTCCCATCGATGCGGCGATCGTCGATCTCCGGAGGTCACCGTCGATCAGCACCACGCTGTTGCCGCTCGCCGCGAGCGTCACGGCGATGTTGCAGGCGATCGACGACTTCCCGTCACCGGGCAGCGGACTGGTGATCACGATCTTGCGGGGAGGATTGTCCACGTCCATGAACTGCAGATTCGTCCGTAGCACACGAAATGCCTCGCGCACGGCGAAGTCGCTGTCGTCGTCGCCGCCCGACGCCAGCACTCGCTGACCTCCGGAAAAACGCGCCACGACGGGGATCGAGCCGACCACGGCGACACCGGTGCGGCTCTCGACGTCATCGGTGACGCGAATGCGGCGATCCGACACCGTGCGGATGAGCGCGAACGCGATGCCGAACCCGAGACCGAGGACGCCGCCCACGATGAGCGCGGTCGTGACATCCGGGAAGAGCGGATCCGAAGGGAGTGACGCCGAGTCTCCGGGGATGATCGTGACCGCCGACGAACCCGGCGCGCCGCTGCCCTCGATCCCGTCGATCGCGATCACCATTCCGCGGATCCACGCCTCCGCGAGATCACGCGCCTCCATCGGTGTCGGACCGCGCGCGGCGATCTTGAGGATGACCGTGTCGGGCGTATTGGTCACCGAAACCTGGTTGACGAGCTCCTCGGGGGTGGTGTTGAGCTCGAGCTCTTCGATCGCGTGTTCGGCGACGATCCGCCAGCCGGCGATGTCGAGGTAGGACTGCACCTTGGAGCGAGCGAGGCTGTCGCCGACCGTGGAGGTCGAGATGTCGGCGCTCTGACGCGACGCGACGAATCCGCTGGCGTCGGCTTCGTAAATCGGAGTCTGCAGCAGCGTCCAGCCGTAGCCGAGTCCCACGCCGAGCGCCGTGAGCAGCAGGATCGCCACCCAGTGACGTCGCAAGCCGCGAAGATAATCGCGCAGTTCCATCGGCACCTCGATTGAGCAGTATCCCCCACCGCGACGCGGTGCATCCCCCACATGTCGAGTCCATGCTACGTCACGCGTTCGGCGTCGTCGCGCTCTCCCTGCGGCGGCGGGAACGGAGGGGGCGGTCGGAATCGACCTGAATCGGTTCCTTGTCTCGCGCCATCGCTCCCAGGCAGATCCCGGCGATGACGAAGGGGATCGAGACTTGGGCCGCGACCCAGAACAGATCGAACTGCGCGGCCACGATGCGCGAGATCACGACGGCGAGCGCCAACGTCCCGAAGCGCGGGTCAACCCTCCACAGGACGATGATCACTCCGATCCACATCACGACGAAGCCGATCAGGCCGACGACACCGGTGGACGCCAGCATCTCGACCTCGGCCTGGGGCGGCTGGAAGTTCGCCCAGGCATGGCTGTACCAGTACCTCAGACCGTGACCGAACACGGGCGAGAGCTTCCACAGCGCGTACACCTCCCGCAGCCAGTCCAGGCGCTGGTAGTAGGAGTTGAACTGGTTCTGTGAGTCGATCTGTTCGATGACCGTCTGCACGATCAACCACGCCGCAGGGATGGCCAGGAGGATCGTGAGCACGATGTGTCCCGTCACTGCCCGGCGCAGCACCACGATCATCAGCGCTACTGCGAACCCGATGATCGCCTGGCGCGACTGGGTCAGGACGACGGCGCCGACGAGGAACACGAATGCGATCCGCGACCATCCCTTCGGCAGTCGGAGCCAGCCCGGATTGACGAACACGATCAGCGCGCCGAACCCGAGCACCGAGCCCGCGAAGTTCTTGTGCATGCTGAACGGCCACGCGGGATAGACCGGGCTGAAGTCGCCGCGGGCGAATGAGAGGAGAGCCGTCCCGTACGTCCCGAGCGCGATGACCAACGTGACGACGACCATCGTCAACAGGGCGGCGCGGGCAAGACCCACCCGGCCCAGCGCCCATCCGGCGATCAGTGCGCCCGAGATGAGCAGCCACGCGTGGAACCACTCGATGGTATTCGTGGCGCTGGGGTTGACGATCACGGTGAAAACGGTCGTGAACTGGTAGAAGAGGTTGAGCCACAGCAGGGCGCGCAGAGCCGGGTCGTATGGCCGCTTCCCGAGGAGCAGTGCCGTTCCGAACGCGGCCGCGAGCGCCACATCGGACACCGACAGGTCGCCGCCGCCGAGCCCCACACGTTGCGTGACGAACAGCCCCGGGATCGCGATCAGCGCGATCGCGTACGGTTCCGAGGCGGTGAGGGCTGCGCCGATGACCAGCAGGGCGAGAATGACGGCGACCAAGGAGGCGTTCGGCACGTTCCCGTCAAGCAGGAAGTACACCGCCAGCGCCATCCCCAGCGCCAGCGCGAGCCAGCGCCATACTCCGCCGAGCCAGTCGACGAGACGATCGCGATGCAGCCACGCGCGTGTCCTCGTCGTGTGCATCCGGCCCTCCTTGAACTGCTCAAGTATGCCAGGGCCGGCTGTCAGATCATCCTGCGGCGACGGCATCCGACGAGCGGGCGAGCATCAGTCCTCGTCGAAGCAGGTCGTCGATGAACTCCGACACCGCTTCTGCGATCTCTTGAACCGGACGACTCGTGGCCGTAGAAACCCTCGACGGCAGATCCTCTCGTTCCCCGGCGAGCGCCTCTCCCCAGATGAAGGCGGCGATGCCGTCGAGCACGGCGATCGGTCCGTCCGGCAGATGTGCGACGTAGACGATACCGTCCACGACCTCCACGCCCACGTCGTCTGGGACGACCAGGCGCGTCATCGCCTCCCCCTCGCGCGACTCCGCCGCATGTCACCCAGGGCGCGCGCCGGCCTCGCGAAGAACTCGGCCACGATCTCGCCGCGCGTGGGCTGCCGCCCCAGCCGATGCGACAGGTGCTCCACATTCACCAGGGGTACACGCGCGATGATCCGCAGACGCTGCTGAAGAGTCGGGGCGGCCCTCACTCTCGCCCGCCACTCGGCCGACCGTGAGCCTCCCTCCGAGACCACCTTCCACAGCCGGTAGTCACGTTCATCGCGGTACGCCTCGAGGCCCCCGGTCGCGGCGCTGAACGCCACTCGGGCGTCGAGCGCATCGATAAGCCCTTCGATCTCGCGTCGGCGCTCTGGTTCGGCATCCTGCCACACGCGCCGCAGATCAGGTCCGTCGCCACCGCGAGCGGCGTTCAGCACAAGGATCGCCGCCTGCTCGACCACCCCGGGAACACGGCAGGGCGTGCCGGCGAAGACCATCTGGTGCGAGGCGCGGCCGAGGAGAGCGAATGCGCGCGCAGGATCGAGCCGTATGCCGGGAAAGAACCGGTGCAGGTCAACGTACCCCCACACGTCGTGCGCATAGGTCTGCGCGTGCCCGAAGGGCGAGCCCCACACGAAAGTGCTGTAGGTGCGCCAGCCGTGCCTTTTCAGCTCCCGATCGAGCAGAGCGACGTCGCTGGGTTCGACGAGGATGTCGATATCCGTGCCGATGGCGGTGGCAACCCGCAGCTCCGGATCGACGGCGTTGCCCTTGATGTGCAGCACTTCTACGCCGGCACGGTCGGCGATCGTCTGCACCGCGGCCCTGCCCAGAGTGAGTCGAACCCCCAGGGGCACGGGCACTTCCGAGTCAGCGTCGAGCACTGTGCCAGCCTAGAGCTCGGCTTGGAGAACGGATCGGAGACGGCCCCACGCCTGGCCCCAGTCGTAAGCCTCCGCCCGGAAACGGCCCTCGCGCCCCAGCCGCAACCGAAGACCGGGATCGTCGACGAGCAGCCGAAGTGCGGCGGAGAGGGCGGACGCGTCGTCCGGTTCCACCAGCATGCCGGCGGAGCCCAGCACTTCCGGGATACCCCCCACACGGCTGCCGATCACGGGCAATCCGGTGGCGAGCCCTTCGCCGACGGTCAAACCGCTCGGCTCGGCCCAGCGCGAGGGTACGACCAGAACATCGGCGGTCTGCAGGAGAGGCGGCAGCGCGTCCCGATCCACGAAGGGCAGGAACGTCACACCCGGCGCCACACCCTCGGCGATCGCTCGGAGTTCCTGCTCGTACGGCGACAACGAGCTGCGAGGATCGAACCCCTCGCTTCCGACAAGAGTGATCTCGATCTCGTCGACCCTGAAGTCGGATGCTGCGCGCAGGAGCAGGTCGGCGCCCTTGTCGCCGATCATCCGGCCGACGAACATGACGTGCAGCGGCGAACCCGCTCGCGGCGGATCGCTTGAATTTCGCGGGGTGAAGCGCTCCGTGTCGACCGCGTTGGCGACAACGTGCACGCGAGCCGCCAACTCGCGCGGGAGGCGTTCGCGTGCGCGCTCGGCGAGAGACTCGCTGACGCAGACGATCGAAGCGACCGAGCGCAGAATCCGCCCCGCCTCTGCACGTGAGTACGTTCGAAACAGGTCGTTGTGCGCATAGAGCACGACACGGTGGTGATCGTGCCGCAGAATCCACGGCAGAATCGGCGCATTGTGCGCGAGCACCACCGACGGCGGCTGGGCGCGCAGCGCGGCGGCGGTCGGACCGTAGTATGCGGCGATGCCAGACCGCGGCATCCCGATGCGGCCGCCGAGCACATCCGCATAGCGACGGATGCGGGTGGGCGGCTCTGCCGCGTCGCACTCGATCGAATCAGCACTGTCGTAACGCGGCCGATACGTCGACCGCTCCACGACGACGGCGTGCCGTGGATCGCCGACCGAGGCCGCGCCCCGCGCCAGCCCGTCGACCACTGTCGGTATCGCGGAGCCCGTGAGCGGGGAGAAGTGGTCGCCGGGCGTGATCGCGTGGATCACCGGGAGCGTGTGGTGGTCCACCGTCTCACCGACCGGATGCGTGTCGGCTCGCATCCGCCGCCCATGCCGCCTCGAGCACGGCGACCATGTCGGCGACTCGCGCAGACCAGTCCGGTACATCTGCATCCCGAACGGTCGCGCCAGGTTTGCGGATCGCTGAGAGCACTACGGTGGGAAATTCATCAGCCGTCGCGACGACGACGGCAGGCGCCGCGCTGTCACGGAATCCCGCGACAGCCGTGCTCACAACCGGCCGACCGACGGCACGGTATTCGTATAGCTTGATCGGGTCGAGGCTGTCGGTGAAGCTGTCGACCAGATGCGGAACGATGAGGACATCGGCGTGCTGCAGATACGCCGGAATCTCGGTGTGCGGCCGCGGACCCAGCAGGAGCACGCCGGCGCTGATGAGCGTCGCTCGGCTGGTCGCACTGAGCGCATCAGGGCCGACCAGCACCACGTCACCTTCCGCGGCCAGGTGCTTCGCGCACCGAGCGACGAGATCGACGTCCAGGCGATCCTCATGGAGTGTGCCCGCATACAGGGCGACGCCGGCGGGCAGATCAGGAGGATGAGGCGCGGGATGCCGGTACCGCGCCACATCGACCGCGTTCGGGATGAGTCTGACCTTGCGTTGTGCTCCACGCGATGTGGCCAGCGCAGCTGAGCACACGACAACCTCCCGGCATCTCTCGAACAGGATCTTCTCGTTGCGCGCGAAGCGCCGCAGCGCCCGGGCCGGGCGTCGGGCGAGAAGCCAGTCGTCGGTGATGTCGTACAGCGCCGGCCAGTCTCGGCTCCGCACGATCTCGGCCCCTTGGGCATCGTTGACCCACACCAGCGGCCGCCGCATCCCGAGGCGGCTGATTTCGCGCAGAACCTGCCGGCGCCACAACCGGTCAGACGCACCGCCCACGACTCGTGGCAAGAGCTTCGTCGGCTGAAAGAGGACGAGACGCCCATCGTGACCGGCGTGGACGCGCGCGCCGCGGCCGCGGGAAAACCCCCGCCCGGTGAGCAGGTCATGGAGCGAGTCCCGCGGCGGTTCGACGAAGAGCACCCGCATATCAGGGTCGTGCCCGAGGAGGCCGTCGACGAGGTGTTGATTCCGCCGCCACACGTTGTCCCACGCTTCGAGCGATACCACGACCACGTCACGGGGAGCCTTCTCGATGGCCACTGCGCTACCCCTACTGCAGTGCCGAGGTGAGTCTGGCGAGGTTGTCGAGCACCGTGGAGCGGAGCGGCTGCTTCTCCCACTCGTCCAGAGTCAGCTCGCGGCTGAGTGCGCGGTAGTCCGCCTCGACATCCCTCATCTCTCGCACGAACTCCTCCCCCCGCACCAGCATGGAGACCTCCATGTTCAGACCGAACGAGCGCATGTCCATGTTGCTCGATCCGATGATGGCGGCCTCGTCGTCGATCGTCATCGACTTGCTGTGCAGGATGTACGGCTTGCGGTACATCCAGATCTTGACCCCGGCGCGCAGGAGCACCTCGTAGTAACTGCGCTGCGCATGGTAGACGATCGCCTGGTCGCCCTCCTCCGAGACGAAGAGCTCGACGTGCAGGCCGCGGTGGCACGCGGTGGTGATCGCATTCAGCAGCCCCTCATCGGGCACGAAGTACGGGCTCACGATGATGATCTTGCGCTGCGCGTAGTAGATGAGCCCCAGGAACAGGCGCAGATTGTTCTCGAATTCGAATCCGGGACCGGACGGGATGATCTGGCAATCGAGGTCGCCCGGACCGGACTTCACGCTGAACAGATCGATCTCGTCGGTCAGGATCTCGTCGGTCTCGCTGAACCAATCCGACAGGAACACGGCGTTGACCGAAGCCACCACGGGTCCTTCGAGCCGAGCCATGAGGTCGACCCAATGAAGACCCCGCTTGATGTTCTTGCGCAGATTGTAGGTCGAATCGGTGACGTTCTGGGAGCCCATGAACGCCACCGAACCATCGATCACCAAGAGCTTGCGGTGGTTGCGCAGGTCGGGTCGCTGGTACTTGCCCTTGAACGGCTGCACCGGAAGCATCAGGTGCCATTGCGCTCCCATGGCATCCAGTCGCCGGAGAGTCTTCTTGTAGAAGGGCTTGCCGCGGTTCGCCCAGTGGTCCAGAAGCACGCGGACGGTGACGCCGCGGGCGGAGACCTCTTCGAGCGCTCGGAAGAGGTTGTCGGTCGACTGGTCGGTCTGCAGGATGTAGAACTCGATGTGCACGTAGCGATCGGCCTCGCGGATGGCATCGGCCATCGCGTCGAGGCTCTTCTGGTAATCGGAGATGAGGTGCGCCGCGTTGTCGCCTGCAAGCGGCATCGCCCCGAGGTTGCGGTTCATCGTCACCATGGACGTGAACCATTCGGGCGCGTGCGGGCGAAGCGTTCCGAAGTCGAGATGCTCGCTGGTGTCGTGGATATAAGTGTTGATCTGCTCTTGCTTGCGGCGACGTTTGCGGGGCAGACGCGGGTTGCCGATCAGCAGGAAGAGGAAGACGCCGATGAA
>Ga0190272_10001579_pt1 | contig 10920 bp, 10 predicted proteins | sample Popmic504T_FD_133746 | JGI IMG/M metagenome (GOLD analysis project Ga0190272, IMG submission 133746) | Populus adjacent soil microbial communities from riparian zone of Shoshone River, Wyoming, USA - 504 T | ecosystem: Environmental > Terrestrial > Soil > Riparian zone | place: USA: Wyoming...
CAAGTTCACTTTTATGCATGAACACATGCATCTGAAAATGCACCCATGAAGGACTCAGAAAGTTAGGCGCGTCTCCCTAGGGGGAGGGAGGCTTAACTTGACCAGGAAGGGCGCCTGTTAGCTACGACCAGCGACAATTTACCTTCCACTAGCGCTGTGGAGACAAGGGCCAACAGATTCGCACGCGTCCAATGAAACGAACTATGAGTTTGTAAGAGCCTCTTTGTCACCTCTGTTATGGAGGTTGGGTGACGAAGGTTAACTAGAACCCTTTCCAACCTCCTTAAGAATTCTCTGCCGGGTCTTGTCGTCTTGTAGGTAGATCTTCAAATAGCGCTGAAGTTCCGCAGGTCGGCTTGGCGGCTGTGAGTATGCCTGGATCAACCATCGCTCCGCTCCACTCCTAAACGAAGGACCATACAGGAGAAGCGGAAATTGTTCGTTAACCCTTTGGGACTTCCGTTTGTTATCTGCAATCGCTGCTTCGTATTGTGCGCGCAAACGCGGGTCCTTAATCTCGGAAGGAGGTGTACCAGCACGCAAACCAGTCTCGTAAGGCGGAGACACTCTCATTGCTGGTAGACTTTTCCGGTCATTGATATCAAAGCTGGGATCTGTTTGCTTTTCGAGTCTTTGCCAGGCCTTGAGCCAAAACTCGGCCTTCTCGCGGCGTTCACGGAGCCAGACGACATCAATAGCGGAAGAGCGTTGATATCCCAGGGCACCCACTAGATCTGCTTGGTGCTCCCATGAGAACATCGCTGAGTGAGATAGGGCGATCCGCGCAAAATGCTCGCTCTGCTCTCGAACGCGAGGACTGTTTAAGCCGCGGTTGGAGATTTCACTACAAACGTACTGCATAACCCGTGCATATGAGTTCCAATCTAATCCGCGCCACTTAGCCTCCAGTTGATTTGCGAGCGCGACCAACTCCTCTAAAGGATGAGCGCGGAGTGCAATGAGTCGAGCAACATCACTCTGAAATTCATTCTCTTCAGGAACGATCGCATGCGTTGAGTGATCGCAGTCACCTTTACGGACTACTGCAGGCATGTCTAGCAAATGTGCGAAGCAGTCAGAGGCGACCCCTACGCAAAATACCAAACAGAGAACACCCGCGAAAGGCGCCATCAACCGTCTGTTCCGTGTTCGTCGTGTCACCGCCTCACGTCCTCGTCATAAAAGAACGACAGGTGAGACCTGCTCTCTGGGTCGAGAGGTTCCTGGCTACTCTATTGAGAATACTCTTTCTTCGGTTCTGGTCAGAAATGTACTGAGTCAAATAGCGCTCTAATTCAGCTGTGGCGCGCGGCGGTTGCGAGTAAACGTTGACAAGATATTCCTCGGCTTTTTTCGGAAAATAATCGTCGAGATACTTGAGCATCATCTGAAGATCATACTCGCGGGCTTTCTTTAAGTTAGCGACGATAGCCGCCTCATACTGGGCGCGCAATCTCGTATCCTCAATTCCTTTGGGGTTCACTCCGGCAGGGGCCCCTGTTTCCGGTGGCGGCCTGACATTTAGCGTGGCCCGGTCATTGAAATCAAAGTTGCGGTCGATTCCTTTCTCGATCCGGCGCCACGCATGTAACCACAGCACCGCCTTTAGAGATCTTTCTTTAGCCCAGGCTGACTGACCGTTAGCAGTCTGCTCTTTAGAGGCTACATCCCTCATTAAAAAGTCTAATAGTCGTGTCTCCACTTCGACCGGGAAAGTATCAGCCCTGGCCAGCGCTTGAACCACGTATTTCTGGCTCAAGGAATAATTCTTTTCGTCAGGAAAATCATTACCGATCAAACTACTTACGTGAATCATCAATCTACCGTAATACCCGCCACCCGAGTTCCCCCATTTCGCCTCTATTTCATCCGCGGCTTGAATGAGTCCATCAAGATTCTTCGCTAACACGAAAGAGTTAAGCCGGGCTAATTCCTCCCGAAATTGATCAACCGCGAGGGGTTGGCCAGCGTGGACTACCGCTATAGCCCGTGCTCTGGGTGTAACCTGGAGTGAGCGTCCTCTTCCATCAGGTTTATCCTGTTGTGCGAATCCTGCCAGGACGCTGGACAGTATCAACAAAGACACGCGGCTGAACCTTGAGATTGGCTTTTTCACGGCTGGGTGACGCGAAGGTTAATTCGAACCCTTTCCAACTTCCTTAAGAATTCTCTGACGCGCCTGGTCATCTTGTACGTAGATCTTCAGAAGCAGCTTTGAGTTCTGCGGTCCTGTCTGGCGGCTGTGAGTATGCCTGGATCAACCATCGCTCCGCTCGACTCCTAAACGAAGGACCATGCAGATGAAGCGGAAGCTGTTCGTTAACCCTTTGGGACTTCCTTTTGTTATCTGCAATCGCTGCTTCGTATTGTGCGCGCAAACGCGGATCCTTAATCGCGCTAGGAGGTGTACCAGCAGGCAAGCCAGTCTCAAAAGGCGGAAAAACTTTCATCCACGGGAGACTTTTCCGGTCATTGATGTCAAAGCTAGGATCTGTTTGCTTTTCGAGTCTTTGCCAGGCGTGCAGCCAGAGTTCTGTTTTCTCTCGCCTTTCGCGCAGCCAGGCATTAACGTTCGAAGAGTAACGCTGGTTCCCAAGCGCGCCTACTTGAAACGATTCATGTTCCCACAAATACATGCTTGAGTGTGACAGAGCAACCCTGGCAAAGTGTTCGCGCTGGTATCGAACCCGTTCATCGTTCAAACCGTGGTTGGAGATTTCACTGCAGACGTGCGCCATAATGCGGGCATAAGAATTCCAATCCAATCGGCGCCACTTTATCTCCATCTGGTTTGCGAGCGCAATCAATTCATCCAGAGGGTGAGAGCGGAGTGCGATGAGTCGATCGACATCGCTTTGAAAATCATTCTCTCCAGGCACGATCGCATACGCAGAGGGATCGCAATCACTTTTACCGGTCACGGCTGCAGGAGTTTCTTGCAAATGTGCGAAGCAGTCAGCGGCGATACCTCCGCAAAATGCCAAACAGAGAACACCTGCGAAAGGCGCCATCAACCATCTGTTCCATGTTCGTCGTGTCACCGGTCTCCTAAGGTGCGCAATCGAAACCAGCCCGGAGAGCAGGTCTCACCCATCGTCCTTGTATGACGAGGACGTGAGTCACTCATTCCCGATCTAGCGAGGTTGAGTTTTTGAGATCATCATTGTGACCTCGGCTAGTACTTTCTGTTTTGCAGCGTGACTTATTTTATAGGAGGTCAGATGCCGCTTAACTTCTGCTACGTTATAGGGTGGCTCTGAGTAAACGCGAGCTAAGTACTGTTTGACCCTCTCAGGGAACGTCTCATTGAGAGATCGAAGCTCATACTGACAATTATACTCCCGGGCTTTCTTGTTGTTGGCGGCCAATGCTGCTTCGTACTTCGCCCGGAGTTTGGCATCTCGAATCGCCTCGGGAGCAACTCCTGAGGGCAGGGCTGTCTCCCTTGGGGGGGTGATATTCAGAGAAGGACGATTATTGAAGTTAAAATTTCTATCTATCCCATGTTCAAGCCGAGCCCAAGCATGCAACCACAACTTTACCTTAGTGCTTCGTTCAGCCACCCACTTCTGGGGAGAATTCTTCCTATCCAGATCTCTGGTCAAAAAACTTAATAGGCCCGTCTCCAGCCTTAACGACAAGGTGTCAGCCCGAGCCAGCCCTTGTGCGGAGTACTTCTGGCTTAGCGGAAAGTCACCAAAGTAATTGGAAGTGAGATTGCTCATTTCTAACATTAGCAATCCATAGTATTCACCGCCAGCTTCAGCCCAGGTTCTCTCGGCGGCGTCTCCTGCAGCAGCGAGCCCCTTCAGGTCCTTCGCACCGGCAAGACTGTGTAACCGGGCCAGTTGGTTGCGGTATTCAGCTTGAGTGAGTTGCTTAGTTGGGAAGGATTTTCGTCCGCCAGCCCTATCAGCTGGTCCGGTCCGACCAAGGTCATGGCAAGCACGAGAATGCTGTTCAGAAGATTGGTCGGATGCCGCTCCACCGGACCATGACATCAAAATGACCGCAACGAATCCAGTGAGCAACCTCGGCTTTCTCATTCCTATTCTCCGTTTAATGTAACGCAGCGGATGCAACTGCTTCGAATGATTTTTAGAACTGCTGCTACCAATCATGCCTTGTAGCATCACCGGCAAGGCTTGATACAGTCCGCCCGCCCTTGGAGATGACTGCCTTGCCATCACTGTCTGAGGTGGCCAACTGTCTAAAGTCACCGATTTTGATATCTCTTCCGGAGCGGGTAGTGACGTGCCATGGGATATCCCAGTACCAGTGCCCAACGCCATAGGGTGGCGCCTTTTGACCGGTGTATATCTTATCTTCATAAAGGACGTCATTGTGGGAATCGATCAGACTTTGAGAGGCGCTTGGAGCATGAGGATGATTGAACTGATTTGTATCCAACCATCCTGATAACCTGACCGGCGCGAACCCTTCATAAAAGAAGAGATTGCGGAAAGATACGTCGTCTGGAGTAATGTGAATCACGCCCAAGAAGCCTGTTGACCAAGTGTTTATGGTGTGCTTTGTGGCTGTGCCCAATCGTCTTATGTTTCCCCCGTTAGGCGCAACCGCGACAATACCCTTGGTATAGCCCAGGCCTTTACATGGACCAGCCAAGATTTTGATAGCTAAGACAATACTGTTGGCAATATCAGGCACCGCGTAAAGGGCTGTGCCATCATCGGCGACATTGCTGAGCGTCCCCGTGTTTCCAGTAGTTACAATACTCCACCTCAGTCCTCCTACCTGCGATACTGCCACAGAGGGCGTTAGGCTGACGCTCAAACTAATATTTTCTTCTATCCCGAAACGCTCGAGGCTTCTTGATGCAAAATTGTTCTCGGGAGTGAAAATGAGATTGATGTCATAGACGATGGTGTTCACAGTAACTGTATTGCCGCTACTTGCGGTGACAGTCTTGATGTCGTTGGTGCTCGACGAGAGGGTGTTGAAAGAAATAGACTTTGTTGCACCAGTTCCAGACGCTCCGGCTGCCCCGCCCCAGGTCGGTTTTCCGGAAGGCCAAGTTGCATTCGAAGGATTGGGAATAGCCTTGAAGGTAACACTCATGCCCTTCAGCACGTAAAGAGTCCCGGTAATATCTACAAAATCCTCTCCACTCTGATACTGAATTTTGCTGACTGCGGGTCTGACGGTTAAGGTGGCGTGTGCGGTCTGAGAGTTAAACCCATCAAGCATACAGCTTCCCATCCCGCCTACCGGCTCCGCAAACGGAGTGCCTGGCAGATCATTATTGCCCAATGCAAAGTGATGCGTACTCCAGGTTGCGGTGATCCGCGCTTCTCCGCCACCTTGCGCCTGAGCCGTACCGTCAAAGTTAACGGTTGCTACACCTGGATTGCTGCTTTGCCACATTGCGTTAGGCACGTCCGTGTACGCATCATATCCGCCGTAACAGTTTCTTAGCGCCTCCTGGGCTACAAAGGTATGCGTTCTCCCTACATCAACAGTAGTATTCTCCAACACTCGAACAAGGCCTGGATTGTTCGGGCAGCAATTCATGCACGCATAGTTGCTGCTGAATCCTGAATTCCTGCTCACTTGTTCAGATCGCCCAATCAGCATGCCTCGTTCCGGCCCGACACTGGTCCAACGGACCTGACCGCTCGTGGCAGACATTGGAATCACGTTTCCTCTCGCGTCTGGTACCTGGTCGTCACGCAACTTCCGGAGATCAAAGACAATTGTCTGGCCGGCAGCCGCAGCCTTAATCCCGGTTGAGTACACGCCCCCCTGGAAATCGAGTTGCAGATGATAATGCTGTGCGTAGTTTTCAGTGCTTTTGATATAAACCGTTGTTGAAGAATCCCCTTCGATGTACCACGGATAACCACCAGTCGAGCTGCGCTGAGCAGCAACATCCCACATCGGAACCCGAAAAACCTGGTTCCCACTGTGGCTAACGCTTAATGCCGAAATAATGACCTTGCCCTTTTCGCCTGTGTATGAGGTTTCTAAGCCGCCGGTTGCCTTTAGTTGCCCGTGACCGTGGGCTTCGAGCCATCGGCCAATGTCCACAACCTCAATCTCGCCTGGACCGAGGTAAATAGTTGGCAGGTTAATAAGTGATGATTTTCCATTAGCTCTTGTATATGGCAGTTTTTCGGTGATTACGGTCTCGCTGGATCCTATATTGCGAAAGATGACTAAGGGTTTTAGTGCTTCGCCTTCCGCCTTGCCTATTCGCAAGCCAACACCTTGAACATTGGTTGATTTTGCTGCCGCTGGATCCGAAAATTGAATGGAAAGTGAATACCCACTTTCTGGATTCAACACCATCCCGCGAGCCAACACCGCTCCAATAGGGCCAGAGTACTCAACCGAAATACCGCCATACCTTGACATTGCTCCACGCTCTCGGTGCATTACGTCTTCCTGAATATCGAGCAAGCGAGTTTGCCTGGCTGCCAACTGAATCAGTTCGTACCCGGTCCTTTCGGGTGCGTGCCCGCTCGCTCTCACCGTTACGGTCACGGGGGAGGTTGTGGTATTGGAAAGCGCAAGTCGAACATCTCCATGATGCGTCGGTTGCCACCAAAGCCCTTCCAACCTTGCTGATTTAGCAGATGCCACTTCACCGAGTTTTTCATCAAAGCTAAGGCTATGCTCTTCATCGACGAGGAATATCTGGGAACCGAGAACCAGATCGCGACCGACGTGAAAAACTTCTACGCTACCTTCTTTGAATTGAGGCCCAGCGACCTGGACCCAATCTCGGATATCCATCATTCGAAACGACTCTGGATCAATGATGACGGCAGGCGCATCGAAACGTTCGCCGCTCATGCTGAAGAGGGTTGGTCGCGCCTCAAGTGGTCGAGGCCCTTTATTGTTCAAGAGCAATTTTGCAGACAGGTGATGCTTAACACTGTAATAAGAACCAACCAGCACGTGCGGCTTATTGTCGTCGCTACCGCAGCAGGGAGGAGGATCCTGCGTTGCGTTTAGACTGAGAGCTTTAGTTCCAGCGGCGATGCCGAAGAGACCGACGGGAATTGTTATGAGTAGGACCCACGCCTTAATAGGTTTGGAGCGAAATTTCATGAGCGTACTCCTTACTTAAGATGAGGAACGGACTATTGACCCAAAGGGCCTTGAGCAGGTCGCTTATATACTCCTTGAATAGGCACGTCAATGAACTCAGGGAAGGGTCAAGTTCACTTTTATGCATGAACACATGCATCTGAAAATGCACCCTTGAAGGACTCAGAAAGTTAGGCGCGTATCCCTACGGGGAGGAGGCTTAACAATGACCAGGAAGGGCCGGTTAGCTGGGACAAGCGACTTATTCGGACGTTTACATCACGACCGCAGACTAATCGCTTCATTACCGGAATTGAGTTTTTATGGTTCGCTGAATTGAATAACGGGGAGGTTTATGAGCTGGATTCTAGTCAATCTTCATTCGAATTATCAATTTCGACTTTCTAGACTTCAAGGCCGCTCCGCAGTCTTGCGATGTCGCGCTGCGGTGGAGCGCCAAACAGCTTTTTATACTCCCGGCTAAAATAAGACGGGTCTTCATAACCTACGCGGGAACTAGCGCTGGCCACATCCAGATCTTCGCCAAGCATCATGCGGCGCGCTTCCTGAAGACGTATTTGTTTCTGAAACTGTACTGGACTCATCGCTGTTACCGACTTGAAGTGATAATGAAAGCCGGAAACACTCATTCCGAGATCGCGCGCCATATTTTCAATCTTCAACGGTTGGTCCAGGTTTTCGCGGAGCCGGTCGACGGCCTGGGAAATGCGACGAGTGTCCCCTTCGGAAATCAGCAGATGGCTGAGCCGCGCACCCTGTTCTCCCCTTAATAGCCGATAAATAATTTCACGAATAATCAGTGGGGCAAGAAACTTGATTTCGTCAGGCGTGTCGAGCAGTCTGATCAATTTCAGAGCAGCGTCGAGTAATTCGCCGTCGGTTGGGCTGACGTTCATCGCCTTAACGCTCGCGTCACTCTTTTTAGTTTTAATCCCGGATTCCATCATGACCGCGGCCACAACCGCAGGGTCAAGATGCAACTGGAAGCCCAGGTAAGGACGCTCCTCAGATGCTTCCACAACGTTGGCCACCACCGGTAAGACTACCGTCGAAATTAGGTAATGCCCCGGATCGTAGCGGAATGCTTCCTCTCCCAAGAGCATCTGCTTGCTTCCCTGGGCGATGATGCAAAAAGAGGGTTTGAAAACGGAATACACTCGCTCCGTCGGTTTGGAAAAACGACCAAGGAAAACTCCGGGTAACGCCTCTATTAATCCATCTTCGCGAACAGCGCGATTTATCCGCTCGATCATTTCCGCCTGGTTGATTTCCAGTCTCTGCTGCATAAGTTCTGCTTCTTGCTGATTCATGAGACGGATACTAGTCTCTTTGTTTTTCAATTTCACCCCCTAACGAGAGTTTCTGGAGCATTGTCCGGATCTTAGCGAGGATCGTCATAACGCTGAATTCTTCTAGACGGCTATGATGAGAACCAGTAAGGAAGGAACATTCATGGAAGAGAATAAACAATCAAACGGCTCGAACACTTCTAGTCGCCGCGACTTTTTGGCCAAGACGGCGCTGGCAGCCGCAGGATTGGCTATCGTTTCGGCGGGCGCTTCATCGGATCAGGCGAATCAGCGAGGTGAAATCGCCAACACGAACAACAGGGGACTCAATGGTGGAAACAAAATGAAAGCACGAAAGCTCGGGAGTCTAGTGGTATCGGAAATTGGTGCCGGGTGCATGAGCATCAGTGCCAACTACGGACCACCAGCAGACAGAACTCAGGGCATTAATGTCATTCGTACCGCCCATGAGCGAGGCGTCACGTTCTTCGATACAGCCGAAGTCTACGGCCCATACATAAGCGAAGAGCTTGTCGGAGAGGCGCTCGCTCCTTTTCGCAATAAGGTAACCATAGCCAGCAAGTTTGGTTTTGACATTGAAGGCGCTTCAGGAGGTCTTAATAGCCGGCCAGAGCACATCAAGAAGGTCGTAGAGAATTCACTTAAGCGCCTTAAGACCGACCGCATTGATCTTTATTACCAGCACCGCGTCGATCCGAAGGTGCCGATTGAAGATGTGGCCGGAGCTATTAAAGATCTCATCACTGCGGGGAAAGTTTTACACTTCGGTCTCTCGGAGGCGAGCGCAAAAACCATACGCCGCGCACATGCCGTGCAACCAGTTGCGGCAGTGCAGACTGAATACTCGTTCATGGAAAGAGATGTGGAGAGGAACGGGGTACTTCAAACTTGTGAGGAGTTGGGAATCGGTTTTGTCCCATGGGGTCCGGTGGGCATGGGTTACCTCACAGGGAAAATGGATGCGAACACGAAGCTTGACCCCAAGACGGACCTTCGCAGCACCTTCGATCGCTTTTCAGCTGAAAACATGGCAGCCAATATGCCGATCGTTGACCTGCTCAAGCGATTTGCCGAAAAGAAGAACGCCACGCCTTCCCAAATCGCGCTCGCATGGCTCATGGCCCGGAAGCCGTTCATCGTATCGATACCGGGTACGCGCAATATGGATCACCTAAACGAGAACTTGGGAGCGCTCAATGTCCAGCTGACGGCGACGGATCTGAGTGAGCTGGAAACTGAGTTTGCTAACCTCAAGGTCCACGGTGGCCGCATGAATGAGATGCAAATGAAAGTCGTTGACCGAACAGTATGACTGTCGGTACTGGTGCGGAAGGGGTCAGCGTCGAGCCCACACGAAATTTCATGAGCGAAAGCGAGAGGAGTGAGGTATGAGTAAAGTTTGGTTTATCACAGGTGCGGGCCGTGGCATGGGCGTAGATTTCGCCAAAGCCGCTTTGGAGGCTGGCCATGCGGTCGTCGCCACTGGCCGAAACCCCGACACCGTTAGGAAAGTCCTTGGCGACGCTGACAATCTGTTGATCGTCAAGCTTGACATCACCAATCCGCAGGACGCTGACGCGGCGGTCAAGGCCAGCCTGGACCGCTTCGGCCGCATCGACGTGCTGCTCAACAATGCCGGAAACTTCTACGCCGGCTTTTTCGAAGAGATCAGTCCGGAGGACTTCCGAGCACAGATCGAGACCAACTTGTTCGGCCCAGTGAACGTCACCCGCGCGGTGCTGCCTGTCATGCGCCGGCAACGCTCCGGTCTGATCGCGCAGATCTCCTCGACCGCAGGTATCTCCGGACAGGAGTTCGTCTCCGCTTACGCCACCTCAAAGTTCGCCATCGAGGGCTGGATCGAGTCGCTGACGCCTGAGGTCGCGCCTTTCGGCATCCGCACGATGCTCATGGAGCCGGGCTTCTTCCGCACCGAGCTGTTCACCGACGAGTCGACGTACTACCCCGAGCCCTCGATCGACGACTACACGGAGAAAACCAGGCAAACCGTTACGGCCTGGAAAGGGATGAATGGCTTGCAGAGCGGTGATCCCGCCAAGCTCGCCAAAGCGTTGATCGAGCTCGCGAGCCAGGACGAACCGCCGCTTCGCTGGGCCGCCGGTGCCGACGCTGTTGAAACCTTCGAACTGAAAAGCGCGCGCCTTGCTCACCCAGGCCGAAGCCTACCGGAAGCTGTCCTCTTCGCTCGCATACGACAAGGCGGAGCGGCGCTATAGTGGGAGTTAGACGATGAGGAATAACTGACTATTGAACTTCCGTTTATGGCTGAAATTCAGATAATTACCGGTCCCACGCTCGCGGCGACTGTCACTAAAAGCGGCGACAATCTAACTTCCACTAACCTATACTGCTTTCATCCGTTAGCCTGATGGTTCCGAGCGCGAAACATATTTACGCGCGTCGGATGAGTCTATGCGCTCACACCATCTGAAAGCATGCCGCAAGCACACCACCAAGTTTACAAACGCATCGTTCTCGCCGCGCTTTTCTTCCTGCTGGCTTGCGTCGTCTCGCC
>Ga0190272_10001580_pt1 | contig 10911 bp, 6 predicted proteins | sample Popmic504T_FD_133746 | JGI IMG/M metagenome (GOLD analysis project Ga0190272, IMG submission 133746) | Populus adjacent soil microbial communities from riparian zone of Shoshone River, Wyoming, USA - 504 T | ecosystem: Environmental > Terrestrial > Soil > Riparian zone | place: USA: Wyoming...
CGCCGCGACCGCGGCGAAAAGCTACGGCTTCGACCTCGAACTGATCGGGCCAAACGAGGTCAAGGACAAGTTTCCGCTGGTCGATCTCAAGGACGTGCGCGGTGCGACCTGGATCGCCTCGGATGGCTATGTCGATCCCTATTCGCTGACGATGGCTTACGCGAAGGGTGCGCGGCAAGGCGGCGTGAGGATCGTCGAAGGCGCGATAGTCACCGGCTTCCGGCAGGCGGGCGGCCGGATCACGCACGTCGTCACCGATCAGAGCGAGGTCGCCTGCGAGATCGCCGTTAATGCCGCGGGCCTCTGGGCGCGCCATGTCGGCGAGATGGCCGGCATCGAACTGCCGGTCACTGTGGTCGAGCACCAGTATCTGGTAACGGAAAAATCTCCTCTCATTCCCGACAAGCAGCCGACGCTGCGCGACCCGGACCTGAATTTCTATCTGAAGTCCGAGCCGGGCGCGCTCGCGATCGGCGGCTGGGAGCGCGGCACGATCGCGGTGAATGGCTTGGGCAAGCTGCCGATGGATTTCGGGCAGGAGCTGTTCGGGCAAAACCTCGATCGCCTCGCCGAGATCGCCGGTCCCGCGGCGGAACGCATTCCGGTGCTGAACGAGGTCGGCATCCGCACCGTCATCAACGGCCCGATCCCGGTGTCGGCCGATGGCGAGCCCGTAATGGGCATCGCGGAGGGGATCGACAACTTCTTCATCGCCTGCGGCTTCACCGCCGGCATCGCGGCTTCGGGCGGGGCAGGGCTCGCGATGGCGAGCTGGATCGCCACCGGCGATCCCGGCATGGATCTGTGGCCGTTCGACCTGCGCCGCTTCGGCCGCATGCACAACGGGCTCGCATACTTGCGCGATGCCGCGATCGAAAGCTACGCGCGCTACTACACCATCGCGTGGCCGGAGGAGGAGCGCGAAGCCTGCCGCCCGCTGCGCCGGTCGCCGCTGCACGCGATCCTCGCTGCCAATGGCGCGGTGCACGGGCAGAAATTCGGATTCGAGCGCCCCAATTACTTTCTCGTGAATGGCAAGGCGCCATCGATCGAAACTTTCGAGCGCGCTGCGCTTGCGCCAGTTGTGGGACGCGAACACAAGGCGATCCGCGAGAGTGTCGCGCTGATCGACATGTCGTCATTCTCGAAATTTGAGATCACCGGGCAGGGCGCGCTGCGCTATCTGCAATGGCTCGCGGCCGGCAACATCGACAAGGGCGCCGGCGCGGTCGTCTACACCCAGCTTCTCAATGCCAAAGGCGGCATCGAGGCCGATCTCACCATCATGCAGCCCACGGAAGGCACGTTCTATGTCGTGACCGGCTCGGGCTTCGGCGTGCGCGATGGCGGCTGGATCCGCAAAAACATGCCGCGCGACGGCTCGGTTTCCTTCAAGGATGTGAGCAGCGCCTACGGCGTGATCAATCTGTGCGGTCCGCGCGCACGCGACGTGCTCAGCCTCGCGACCGAGAACGACGTGTCGAATGCCGCGTTCCCCTACATGACCTGCCGCTGGATCCGCATCGGCTATGCGCCGGTGATGGCCGCGCGCATCACCTATTTCGGCGAACTCGGCTGGGAGTTGCATATCCCGACCGAATTTGTCGCGCATGTGTACGAGACGTTGCGCGCCGCGGGAACGGCCTTCGGCATCACCGATGCCGGATACAAGGCAATCAACAGCCTGCGGATGGAAAAGCGCTACCTCTACTGGAGCGCCGACATCTCGCCTGACGAAACGCCGCTCGAAGCTGGCCTCGGTTTTGCAGTGTCGCTGAAGAAGGGCGATTTCCTCGGCCGCGATGCGCTGCTGGCGCAAAAGGAGGCAGGGCTCAAGCGCAAGCTTGAATGTTTCGCGCTGGAAGCGCCGCTTTCGGTCTATGGCGGGGAGGCGATGATCGCCAACGGCAAGGTCATCGGCATGACCACCAGCGGCGATTTCGGGCATTCGGTCGGCCGCTCGCTGGTGTTCGGCTATGTGCCGGCTGAGTATTTCGGCCAGAACTCGCTAGAAATCGAGGCTTTCGGCCGGCGCAGCCTCGCGACCCGCGTCGAGGGGTGCATTTACGATCCGAAGAACGAGCGGGTGCGGGCATAGGCGCTCCCGCTGGCGCTACGCTAAGGAAACTGGGTAAGCTGACCCCGGAATTCATGCGGATGTCATCTGCCTGAAGCATGCGTCCGGGGTAGATTTTCGAAGAGCCTTTTTGGGCAAGGGGAGAACAACATGTTCAAACGCAGTCTCGCAATTCTGGGTGGCGTCTGCCTCGCCGCCATGATGGCGGCCGCACCGGCCTCCGCGCAACGAACCAAGGTCACGATGTATACCGCGATCGAGAACGACCAGCTCGGTCCGTTCAAGCAGGCGATCGAGGCCGCGGTCCCTGACGTCGAGGTCGTCTGGGTGCGCGATTCCACCGGCGTCATCACGGCGCGCTTTCTCGCCGAGAAGGACAATCCGCGCGCCGACGTGGTGTTCGGCCTCGCCGTCACCAGCCAGATTCTGTTTGAGAAGATGGGCCTGCTGGAGACCTATGAGCCGAAGGGCGCTTCCGCGTTGAAGCCCGCCTTCCGTGACGCGGCGCCGCCCTACACCTGGACCGGCATGGACGCGTATCTCTCGGTGCTGTGCTTCAACACCGTGGAAGGCAAGAAGAACAACGTGGCGACGCCAACCTCGTGGCTCGACATCGCCAAGCCCGAGTACAAGGGCAAGATCATCATGCCGCATCCGGCCTCCTCCGGCACCGGCTATCTCACCATCGCGGCCTGGATGCAGATCATGGGCGAGAAGGCCGCCTGGGACTTCATGGACAAGCTGCACGACAACATCGCGGTTTACACGCACTCGGGATCGGCGCCCTGCGTGCAGGCCGCCAAGGGCGAGCGGATGGCCGGCATTGGCTTCGACATGCGCGGCGCGCGTGAGAAGAGCCAGGGCGCGCCGATCGACATCGTGTTGCCGAAGGAAGGCGCCGGCTGGGAGCTTGAGGCGACGGCGATCGTGAAGGGCACGAAGAACCTAGAACTCGCCAAGAAGGTGGCCGACTGGGGCGCGAGCAAGGGCGCGAGCGAGCTCTACTCGAAGTATTACGCGATCGTCGCCGAGCCGAGCGTGAAGAACACACCGCCGAACTATCCGCCGACGGCGGAGCAGGCGATGGTGAAGAACGACTTCGGTTGGATGGCGGAGAACCGCGAACGCATCCTTGCGGAATGGTCGAAGCGTTACGAGTCGAAGGCCGCGCCGAAGAACTGAGCCAGTGTCCCGCACGCGGTGCAGCGCACTCGCGCTGCTCCGCAGATGCGGACCCCGGTTGCTTCCTTTTCAAGAAACCGGGGTCCCGGGTCTGCAACGCAACACTGCGTGCTGCATTGCGCCCGGGACACACCGAAGCAGTGGGCAGGGGTTCATGAGTCATCCGTCCGCCGCGCCATTCCTGCGCATCCGCGATCTGGAAAAGCGCTTCGGCCAGTTCACCGCGCTCAAGGACATCGACCTCGACGTGATGCAGGGCGAGTTCGTCTGCTTCCTCGGCCCCTCGGGCTGCGGCAAGACCACGCTCTTGCGCGCGATCGCGGGCCTCGATCCGCAAGATGAAGGCATGATCGAGATCGCCGGCCGCGATGTGTCGCACCTGCCGCCGGCCGCGCGCGACTTCGGCATCGTGTTCCAGTCCTACGCGCTGTTTCCCAATCTCACCGTCGCGGCGAATGTCGGCTACGGGCTGGTCAACCGCCGCGCCGGCAGGGCCGAGATGGATGCGCGCGTCGCCGAATTGCTGGCGCTGGTCGGCCTGCCCGAGCAGGGACTGAAATATCCGGTCCAGCTTTCCGGCGGGCAGCAGCAACGCGTCGCGCTTGCGCGCGCGCTCGCGACCTCGCCCGGCCTGCTGCTGCTCGATGAGCCGCTCTCTGCGCTCGATGCGCGCGTGCGCATAAGGCTGCGCGACGAGATCAAGCAATTGCAGCGTCGGCTCGGCGTGACCACCATCATGGTGACGCACGATCAGGAGGAGGCGCTCGCGATGGCCGACCGCATCGTAGTGATGAACCAGGGCGTGATCGAGCAGGTCGGCACGCCGGAGGAAATCTATCGCCAGCCTGCGACGCCCTTTGTCGCCGATTTCGTCGGCACCATGACGTTTCTGGACGCGCAGGTGTCGGGGCCGACCGCGCTGCGCTTTGGCACGATCGAGCTTGCCTGCCCGGAGGCCGGCCGGTTCAACAACGGCTCGTCCGTGCGCATCGGGTTGCGCCCGGAGGAAATCCGCGTGCGCAACATCGACGGCGCGACGCCGAACCAGTTCGCGACGCATGTGACGTCACTCGATTTTCTCGGATCGTTCTGCCGCGCGCAGCTCAAGCCCGAGGCCATGCCGAATGTCGCGATCCTCGCCGACTTCTCCGCTAACCTGATGCGCGATCTTGCCGTTGCCGAAGGGCAGAAGCTCACCATCGCGCTGCCGCCGGATTCGCTGCGCGTCTTCGCCAAAGGGTAAGGCTTTGAGCGTTACGACCGCCACTTCGGTACCCGTGATCGCGCAAAAGGTTTCGCGCGAAGCCTGGGTCATGCGCGCCGGCATTATCCTGCTGGTGGCATGGCTGGTGCTTTCGATCGCGCTGCCGCTGTGGGCGCTGCTGTCGAAAAGCTTCCAGAACCAGAACGGCGAATTCATCGGGCTCGCCAATTACATCCGCTATTTCTCGACGCCGAGCCTGTTCAACTCGATCTTCAACAGCGTTTGGGTCGCGGTCGTCACCACGGTGATCGTGATCCCGCTTGCCTTCGTCTACGCCTATGCGCTCACCCGCAGCCGCATGCGTTTCAAGGGCCTGTTCTACGCAGCCGCCATGCTGCCACTGTTCGCGCCCTCGCTGCTCTCGGCCATCTCGCTCATCTATCTGTTCGGCAATCAGGGCCTGCTCAAGGACTTCATGTTCGGCGCATCGATCTACGGTGCGAACGGCATCATCGTGGCGCAGGTGTTCTACTGCTTCCCGCACGCCCTGATCATCGCCGTGACGGCGCTCGCGCTCGCCGATGCACGTCTCTATGAGGTCGCCGACGCGCTCGGCACGAAAAAGTCGCGCATCTTCCGCACCGTGACGTTGCCGGGCGCAAAGTTCGGCCTGATCAACGCAGCGTTCGTAGTGTTCACGCTGGTGGTGACCGACTTCGGCATCGCCAAGGTGATCGGCGGCCAGTTCAACGTGCTGGCGACGGATGCCTACAAGCAGGTGGTCGGCCAGCAGAATTTCGAGATGGGCGCGGTCGTCGGCATGGTGCTGCTGGCGCCGGCCGTGCTTGCCTTCGTGATCGACCGCATGGTGCAGCGCCGCCAGGTCGCGTTGCTCTCGGCGCGCGCCGTGCCGCTGGAGCCGAAGCACAATCGCGCGCGCGACATCGGGCTGATGGTCTACTGCCTCGTCATCGGCGCAATTCTGGTCGGCGTGCTCGGGACCGCGGTCTGGGCCTCGTTCATCACCTACTGGCCGTACAATCTGACACCGACGCTGAAGAACTACGACTTCGGCAACTTCGATCCGGGCGGCTGGTCGCCTTATTTCACGTCCGTCTGGATGGCGGCCTGCGCGGCGGTGTTCGGCACCGCCATCGTGTTCACCGGCGCCTATTTCGTGGAAAAGACCAAGGTGATGCCGGGCGGGCGCATGATCGCACATCTGCTCGCGATGCTGCCGATGGCGGTGCCGGGTCTGGTGCTCGGCCTTGGCTACGTGTTCTTCGTCAATGCCAAATGGAATCCGCTCGGCTTTCTCTACGGTACGCTCGCCGTGCTGGTGATCAACTCCGTCGCGCATTTCTATACGGTTGCGCACATCACCTCGCTCACTGCGCTGAAGCAGATCGATCCGGAGTTCGAGTCGGTGTCCGCGTCGCTCAAGGTGCCGTTCTGGCGCACCTTCTCGCGTGTCACCGTGCCGATCTGCTTGCCGTCGATCCTCGACATCGCGATCTACATCTTCGTCAATGCCCTCACGACGGTGTCGGCCGTAATTTTCCTCTATGGCGCGGACACCAAGCTCGCCTCGATCGCGATCGTGCACATGGATGAAATGGGCGCCTCGGCCGCCGCCGCCGGCATGGCGACCATGATCGTCTTCACGGCGCTCGGCGCAAAGCTGCTGCAGATTTTGCTCGACCGTGTCTTGTTCACGCGCCTGCAGGCCTGGCGGCGGCGATGAGCGCGCTCCCTTCCGAATCCGAAAGCGACACCAACCTGTCGCCGCAGCGGCGCGCGTGGGCCGAGAAAAACCTCGACGCCGAAGCGCAGACGCTGCTCGCCGAGGACGAGAAGTATTTCCTGCGCCAGTCGGTCTCGACGCCGTGCCTCAACGCCATCGTGAAGGCGGAAGGCATCTGGATCGAGGATACGGCCGGGCGCCGAGCCATGGATTTCCATGGCAACAACGTGCATCACATCGGCTACGGCCACCCGCGCCTCAAGCGCGCCATCGCCGAGCAGATGGACGCACTGCCGTTCGCGCCGCGCCGTTACACCAACGGGCCAGCGGTCGCGCTTGCCGCCAAGTTGGCCGAGATCGCGCCGGGCAATCTCTCCAAGGTGCTGTTCACCACCGGCGGCTCCGACGCGATCGAGGTCGCCATCAAGATCGCGCGCGCCGCGACCAAACGCTACAAGACCCTCTCGTTCTGGGATGCGTTCCATGGCGCGGGCTTCGGTGCCGCGGCCGTGGGAGGCGAGGCGCTGTTCCGTTCCGGCGGCGTCGGGCCGCTGATGCCGGGTGCCGAGCATGTCGCGCCTTATGCGGCCTATCGCTGCCCCTATGGCACATCGACCATTGGCGCCAGCGCGGACGCCTGCGCGCGCATGATCGAATATGTGCTGGACCGCGAGGGCGACATCGCGGCGTTTATCGCCGAACCGATGCGCGCGGTGCCGCACATTCCGCCGCCTGGATTCTGGCGGCGCGTGCGCAATGCCTGCGACCGCCACGGCACGCTGCTGATCTTCGACGAGATCCCGACCGGCCTCGGCAAGACCGGCAAGATGTTCGCCTGCCAGCACGAGGGCGTGGTGCCGGACCTGGCTGTGCTCGGCAAGGCGCTCGGCGGCGGCATCCTGCCGATTGCCGCCGTGCTGGCGCGCCCCGAGTTCGACGTCGGCGCCGACTATGCGTTCGGCCACTACACGCACGAGAAAAATCCCGTCACGGCGCGCGCGGCCCTCACCACCATCCAGATCATCGAGGACGAAAACCTGGTGGAGAATGCCGCCAGGGTCGGCGCTTCCGCGCTCGCTCGCATGCACGACATGAAGTCGAAGCACGCGTTGATCGGCGACGTGCGGGGCTTAGGCTTCCTGCTCGGTATCGAACTTGTGACCTCGCGCGTCAGCAAGGCTCCAGCGAACGCCGCGGCCGAGGCCGTGATGTATCGCGCGCTGGAGAAGGGGCTTTCGTTCAAGACCACGTTCGGCAACGTGCTGACCTTGACGCCGCCACTCACCACGACCGAGGTCGAGATGATGAACGCGCTCGATATCGTCGACGGATGTATCCACGAGATCGCGGGGGCCTAGATGCCGGGAAATCTCAGTTTCAGCGACCTGAAGAAGGCCGTCGCCGCCGGCACGATCGATACGGTGATCGTCGCCATGGTGGACATGCAGGGCCGCCTCGTCGGCAAGCGCTTCCAGGCGGAGTTCTTCGTCGACGGCGCACACGAGGAGACGCACGGCTGCAACTACCTGCTCGCCGACGACATCGACATGGAGCCGGTGCCGGGCTACGCGGCGGCAAGCTGGGACAAGGGCTACGGCGATTTCGTCATGAAGCCCGACATGACGACGTTGCGCCGGCTGCCGTGGCTCGAGGGCACCGCGCTGGTGCTCGCCGACGTGCTCGATCACCATCACCACGACGTGCCGCATTCGCCGCGCGCGATGCTCAAGGCGCAGGTCGCGCGGCTGAAGAAGCAGAAGATGCGCGCCTACTGCGCCTCGGAGCTCGAGTTCTATCTGTTCGACGAGAGCTATGAGGCGATCCACAACAAGCACTACATCAAGCCGAAAACCGCCGGCCACTACATCGAGGACTATCACATCCTGCAGACCACCAAGGAGGAGGGCGTGATGCGCGCCATCCGCCGCGGCCTGCAGGGCGCGGGCATTCCGGTGGAGAACTCCAAGGGCGAGTGGGGCCCGGGACAGGAGGAGATCAACGTCCGCTACTCCGACGCGCTCGACATGGCCGACAATCACGCGATCCTGAAGAACGGCGTGAAGGAGATCGCGCATGCCCAGGGCAAGGCGATCACCTTCATGTCGAAATGGAACTACGGCCTCGCCGGCTCGTCATCGCACGTGCACGTCTCGCTGTGGGACGCGGCTGGCAAGACGCCGCTGTTCTACGACGCGAAGGCCGAGTTCACCATGTCGCCGCTGATGCGTTCGTTCGTGGCGGGGCAACTGAAATACGCGAGCGACATCACATGGTTTCTCGCGCCCTACATCAACTCCTACAAGCGCTTTCAGGTCGGCACCTTCGCGCCGACCAAGGCGGTGTGGAGCCGCGACAATCGCACGGCAGGATTCCGGCTGTGCGGGGAGGGCGGTAAGGCGATCCGCATCGAGTGCCGCATCGGCGGCGCCGATCTCAATCCGTATCTCGCCTTCGCGGCGCTGATCGCGGCGGGGCTTGCCGGGATCGAGGAGAAGCTCGTGCTCGACAAGCCGTTCTCTGGCGATGCCTATCACGGCGCGAAGTTGCCCGAGGTGCCGAAGACCTTGCGCGAGGCGACCGAGGCGCTCGACAAGTCGAAGATGTTGCGCTCAGCGCTCGGCGACGAGGTGATCGGCCACTACGTGCATACCGCGAAGTGGGAGCAGTTCGAATACGATCGGCGCATTACCGACTGGGAACTGATGCGCGGGTTCGAGCGATACTGATGCCCGACATCGTCTGCATCTCTCCCGTCGACGGCCGCGAAGTGGTGCGGCGCGCCGCGTCGTCCGCGTCACAGATCGAGGCCGCCGTCGCGGCTGCCCGCAAGGCGCAGGCCGAGTGGAAGCGTGTACCGGCCGCGGAGCGTGGGAAGATTGTCGGCAAGGCGGTCGATGCCATGCTGGCGATGCGCGGCGAGATTGCCCCGGAGCTTGCCTGGCAGATGGGCCGCCCGATCCGCTACGGCGGAAACGAGCTCGGTGGGTTCGAGGAGCGCGCGCGCGCGATGATCGCGCTGGCCGAGACCGCGCTGAGCAACATCGTTCCCGAGCCGAAAGCCGGCTTCAAGCGTTACATCGCGCGTGAGCCGGTCGGCATCGTGCTTACGGTGGCGCCGTGGAACTACCCGTATCTCACGGCGGTCAATTCGGTCGTGCCCGCGCTGATGGCCGGCAATGCGGTGTTGCTCAAGCACGCCGCCCAGACCTTGCTGGTCGGCGACCGCTTCCAGGCCGCGATGGATCGCGCCGGATTGCCGAAGGGCCTGTTCCGCACGCTGACGCTGAGCCACGACGACACCAGCAAGCTGATCGGGTCGGGCGCGGTCGACCAGGTCTGTTTCACCGGGTCGGTGGCTGCGGGAAAGCAAATCGAGCGCGCGGCGGCGGGCACCTTCGCGGGCGTCGGGCTCGAACTCGGCGGCAAGGACCCGGCCTATGTCCGGCCGGACGTGGATTTTGCGCATGCGATCGAAAATGTTGTCGACGGCGCGTATTTCAATTCCGGCCAGTGCTGCTGCGGCATCGAGCGCGTCTACGTGCATGCCGATGTCTACGACAAGTTCGTCGCGGGCTTCGCCGATCTGACCAGGCAATACGTGCTCGACGATCCGCTCGACCAGAAAACGACGCTCGGTCCCATGGCGCAGCCGCGCCTCGCGAGAACTGTGCGCGATCATATCGGCGAGGCGCTGCACAAGGGTGCACGCGCGTTGATTGATACCAAGTCGTTCGCGCGCGACAAGGACGGCTCGACCTACGTGGCGCCGCAGGCGCTGGTCGACGTCGACCATTCGATGAAAGTGATGATGGACGAGACCTTCGGCCCCGTCGTCGGCATCATGAAGGTGAAGGACGATGCCGAAGCGATCCGGCTCATGAACGACTCGCCGTACGGCCTGACCGCGTCGATCTGGACGCGCGATATGGATGCCGCCGAGCGCATCGGCGCCGAGATCGAGACCGGCACCGTCTACATGAACCGCTGCGATTATCTCGATCCGGGCCTCGCCTGGACCGGCGTGAAGGACACCGGGCGCGGCGCGACGCTCAGCCAAGTCGGCTACGAATCGCTCACAAGGCCGAAGAGCTATCATTTGAGGGAAGTATGACGATCCAACTGCGCGGCAACTGGAATTACCCGACCACGGTGCGCTTCGGCGCCGGGCGTGCGAGCGAACTCGGCGAGGCCGTGAAGGCCGCGAAATTCACGAATCCATTGTTCGTCACCGATCCGGTCGTCGCCAAGATGCCGATAACGCAGGCCGCGATGCAGACACTTGCCGCGGCCGGCGTGCCGGCCAAACTGTTCTCCGACGTGCAGCCCAATCCGGTCGAGGCCAACGTCGCGCAAGGCGTCGCAGCCTACAAGGCGGGCGGTCATGACGGCGTGGTGGCGTTCGGCGGCGGGTCGGCGCTCGATGCCGGCAAGCTGATCGCGCTGATGCACGGGCAGACGCGCTCGGTGTTCGACTTCGAGGACGTCGGCGACTGGTGGACGCGCGCGGACGCGAGCGTCATCGCGCCGGTGGTCGCAGTCCCGACCACGGCCGGCACCGGCTCGGAGGTCGGCCGCGCGGCGGTCGTCACGAATGAAAAGACGCACACCAAGAAGATCATCTTCCATCCCTTGATGCTGCCGAAGGTGACGATCTGCGATCCCGAGCTGACCGTCGGCATGCCGCCGCACATCACCGCCGGCACC
>Ga0190272_10001581_pt1 | contig 10899 bp, 9 predicted proteins | sample Popmic504T_FD_133746 | JGI IMG/M metagenome (GOLD analysis project Ga0190272, IMG submission 133746) | Populus adjacent soil microbial communities from riparian zone of Shoshone River, Wyoming, USA - 504 T | ecosystem: Environmental > Terrestrial > Soil > Riparian zone | place: USA: Wyoming...
CCCGGATGAACGACGGCCTCATCGACAGCCGCAAGGACACCTCCTACCTGACGGTCTCGTGGAACGTCCTGGAGGAGGGAAACAAGTCGTTCGGCATCGGCTGGACGACAAACGTCACCTCGCGCATGACGATCCACCACAACTGGATCCGCGCCACCAACCAGCGCAACCCCAGCATCGACAACGTCGCGTTCGCGCACCTCTACAACAACTACCTGCAGGACATCACCAGCTACGGCAACCTCTCGCGCGGCGCGGCGAAGACCGTGATCGAGAACAGCTACTACGAGCGCGTGAACAACCCCTTCTACCGGGACACGACGGCGGCGGCGCTCACCCAGACCGGCAGTGTCCTCGTCGACACGACCGGCCGGGCCGAGACAGGCGGCACGACGTTCACCCCCGCTGACCACTACTCCTACCGGCTCGACCCGGCGGCCGACGTGCCGGCGATCGTCCGGGCGGGCGCAGGGCCACAGCCGACGATCGGCTGAGCCACACGGAGTGGTCGCCTCGGCGTGAGGCGACCACTCCGCCGGTCAGCGGGCTTCGCGACTCCACATCAGCCCTCCCGCGGGACCACCTCGACGACCAGCAGGTCGCCGCTGTCCGCGCCGTCCACCGCCTCGACGCGGAACACCACCTCGCCCAGGACGCCCGCCTCGCGCACGGCCTCCGTCAGGTCGTATTCGTGCTCGGCCAGGCCCTCGCCGTCGGGCGGCGCCGTCAGCGTCCGTGACGGGCGCACCTCGAGGCCGTTGAGGAGGATCCTGCGCCGGCTGCCGACACGGTCGGTGAAGCGCGTCCGCACCAGGGCCGCGGCGTCCGGACAGCGGAGCCGGTACTCGAACCACCCTGTCGTGCTGCGCCAGTGGATCCCGTCGGCCCCGCCCGCCCGAGTCCGCTCTCCCGTGAAACCGTGGTCCACCTCGGGCTGCTGCTCGCCGGCCGTCACCCTGTCGAAGGCTGTCTTGGTGTCGGCGTCGTCGAGGGTCCGGAGCGCGGCCAGGGCACGGGACGGGTCGGCGTCGGCCGCGAAGTAGATGCTGTAGCGCTCGTCGTGGATGCCTGCGAAGGGTTCGAGCAGCACGGTGGCTGGCACGAGCTCGCCGGACCGTTCGCGAAGCACCTCGAGCTCGAAGGTCAGCGTGCGCTCGTCGACGGCCGACACAGCCGACTCAGGCGGCTCGGCGGCCACGATGCCGCTGCACCGCATCGGCACCGTCCGGCCGTGGGCCACGTGCGCCATGCGGTCCGGCCCCGCGACGAGCCCCTCGAGGTCCTCGCCGCCGTCGCGCGACGCGAGCACGACGGGGCCGTAGCGGAACGCCACCCAGCCGGATCCATCGGGCAGTGCCTCCGCGACGAGCCGGGGCGCGAGACGCACGGTGACGGCTGTCGTGCCGCTCCAGGTCCGGGTGACCCCGGCGTAGCCGTCGACGACGGCCGCGGAGACCGGCTCGTCGTCGACGCTCAGTCCCACGAGCTCCGCCCAGGACGGCACGCGGAGGCGCAGCGTGCGCGCCCGGGGCGTCTCGGAGACGACCACGATGCGGGCCTCGTCACGGAACGGCAGCTCGGTCGACAGCTCGACCCGCAGGCGCTCCTCCATCCAGTCGAGCACCGACGGCGCGTAGAGCTCGACCCGTAGATCAGGCCCGTCATGCGTGTAGACCAGCTCGTTGTACCGCGTGTGGCCTTCCAGGCCGGAGCCGACGCAGCACCACATGGACAGGTGCGGCCGGGAGTACACCCGGTAGTGCGCCGGACGCATCGGCGTGAAGTACACGAAGCCCCCGCGCCGCGGGTGGACGGACGAGACCACGTGGTTGAAGAGCGCCCGCTCGGCAAGCTCGACGGCTGCGCCGTCGTGCCCGCGGTCGAGCCGGAGCCGCGCTAGCTCGACCATGTTGTGGGTGTTGCAGGTCTCGGGCCCCTCGCGGTCCGTCATCACCTCGGTGAAGTCCGACGACGGATGGAAATGCTCGCGCACGCTGTTCCCGCCGATCGCCAGCGTGCGGCGCTCGACCACCGACATCCAGAAGGTGTCGGCCGCGGCAGCGAACCGCGCAGCGCCCAGGTCGTCGTCCGAGTCGCCGTCCGACGCCAGGTCGGCCAGGCGCTGGTAGCCAAGCACCTTGGGGATCTGCGTGTTGGCGTGGAGCCCGTCGAGCGGGTCGCCGCCGTCGGCCAGCGGGTCCAGCAGCTTGTGGTGGGCCAGGCGCCGGCCCTCGGCGACGAGGTCCTCGCGGCCGGTGAGTGCGCCCAGCTCGACGAACGCCTCGTTGAGCCCGCCGAACTCCGCGGTGAGGATCTGCTCGACCTGCTCGTCGGTGAGCGCCTTCGTCACCGACAGCCACCAGTCGGCCCAGCGCGTCGCCATGGTCAGGGCGCGCTCGGAGCGCCCGTGAGTGGCGGCGTCGATGAGGCCGGCGAGGGTCTTGTGCAGGTTGTAGACCGGCACCCATCTGCCGTTGAGGTTGAACACGTCGGCGTCGATGCGCCCGCCGGCGAGCTCCTCGCCCAGGGCCGGCCCGTCCGGCACTCCGCCGACGTAGCCGGTGCCTACCGCGTCCTGGCAGCGCTCCAGCACGTCGAGCAGCTGCTCCATGCGGTCGTGCAGCACGTCCTGGCCGGTCACCGCCCACAGCTTCGCGTGCGCGGACAGGACATGACCGCCGATGTGGCCGTCGAGCCCGCCGCACTCCCAGTCGCCGTACGGCTCAGCCTGCCCGTCGAGACCCGCCGCGGCGAGGAACGGGGCGAGGAGCCGGTCGATGTCGATATCGAGCACCGCCTGCAGCGCCCGCTGCTGGGCGACGGCGAACGGTCCAGGGCCGAGCCGGACGGTCCCCAGCGGGAAGGTCCGGCCAGTGGGTCCGGGCTGTGCGGCACTCATGGACGATCAGGCTCCTTGCGAGGTCTCACGGGCTCCATCGCCGGGGCCGCGCTGGGACGGCGCGACTCTACGGGATCGGCTACCGCGCGGTCGTGGCGCCCGCGTCGATCAGGTCCAGGTCTCGGGTGGCGTACCAGTGGTGATGCCACTCCTCGGTGAGCACCACCCACACGCACTGCGCCGCTACGAACTGCTCGGACTGGTCCATCCACGGCGGTGGCTCTGCTGGACCGCCCACCTGCTCGGGTATGGCCGCGGCCAGGTAGTCACGCACCTCCCGCACGCGGCCGCGCCGCACTTCAAGCACCTCGTCGTACGACGGCGCCGCAGTTGGTTCGATCCCGAGTCCCGGCGCGTCGGCAGCAAACGCGGAATGTGGCATGCCTGCCGGCCAGAAAACGTCCTCACGACGGCCCTGCGCGCCCCAGCGCAGCCAGCCGTCGGTGCAGAACACGAGATGTCGCAGCGTCTGAGCAAAGGACCACTCGTCGTCGACCGAGACGTTCACCGCGCCCGGCGGCATCGACGCGACCCGCTCGTACGTGGCCTCCCACATGCGGTCGAAGGTCTCCTGCGCCTGGCGGAGCCCGGCCAGCGTGCGGTCCTGGAGCAGGGCACGCTCGGGATACCGCTTGTTCAGCTCCGCCTCGACCAGCGGCTCCACCTCAACGCCGTTGATGCGCAGCCCGTAGACGTCGCCGCTGATGTCGGCGCCGACCAGCTCGACCCCGCGCATCCGCACGCCGTTCAGGCCGACCTCGCGGAACGAGGCACCGCTCATGTCAGCGTTGTGGATGTCGGCCCCACGCAGGTCTGCGTCTTCGATTCCGTCGATACGCCCGTCGATGTGGCGCCCGTCAGGATGACTCATGCGACCGACGCTACGCCGACTGTCCGACACTCCCGATGACCCACGGGAACGACGGCACCTGCTGGAGCAGCTCGGGCGGCCACCTCCAGGAAGCGGCAGCAAGGGCCGCCCTGGGGGCCCCGCCCGCCCGACGGGCCGGACCGCGGAATGCTAGTTTCGAGAGGTGGCTGACGACGCACCGCACGGTCTGCGAATTGCTCGTCCGGCGCGGTGGGCGTTGGGGCGGGTCGAGCGTTCTGGCGGGTTCGTCACCCGGATGACCTGGCATCTCGTCGACGGGTCGTCGGTCCGGTGGGCGTCGCGAGCCGGACGCCGCCGGGGCCGGGCCGAGATCCGAGACGCGAGCGGCGCCCTGACCCGGGTCGTCGGAGCAGAGCCCACGACCGCGGCCCGCCTGGCCAGGATCAACGTGGTCGCGGGCGTCGCCTTCATGATCGGCGGGGCGATGTTCGCCCTGGGCCCGCTGCTGGCCCAGCTCGGCGTCGGCAGCGTCGGCGGCGTCGACACGGTCTACCTCGTGGGCGGGCTGTTCTTCAGCACCGGTGGCTACGCCTCGGTGGTGCAAGCGTCGAACGCGCCCACCGACATCGACGAGCGCGGCACCCTGAGCGCCACGGCGTGGACGTGGTGGGCCTGGCTGCCGCGGCAGATCGGCTGGCTCAGCGTGGCCGTGCTGTTCGCCGGGACCCTGTTGTTCGGCGTCAGCCTGGTCGCCGCGTTCGCGTCCGACCTGACGGCGCGGCAGTCCAACGGGTGGATCTGGCTGCTGGACATCCTGGGCTGCATCTGCTTCCTCGTCTCGGGGCACCTCGCCCTGGTGGAGGTCTGCCACGGCCGCATCGGGGTGCGGCCGCACGAGCTGGGCTGGTGGGTGGTGGCCGTCAACCAGGTGGGCTCCGTGTTCTTCTTCCTGGCCGGGCTCGCGGCGTTCACGCGGCCTACCACCTCGACCGTGGTCGACCTGGGCCTGGTCAACTGGGGCACGTTCGTCGGGGCGGTCTGCTTCGTCGCGGGCGGGGCGCTGCAGCTCGGCGAGCGTCCGGACCGGTGACGCCGCCCCTGGTCCCTGACGGTCGGCCTTCCCGAGCACCCGCGGGCACCTTCCGAAGTTCGCCCGCCCTCCGGGCAACGGCGCCCAAGAGCCGTGCTTGACTAAAGAACATGGCCACGCGCGACGATCTGGGCCGGTGTAGCGCGCTCGCCAGCCGGTGACCTTGCCGGTCGTGGCGCTAGTGCGCTTCTCCAGCTCACCAAGGATTCGCTTGCCCGGTGTGGTTGCCATGCCCCGAGGGCTCAGAAGCGTTACCGCAGGTCAACCGGTATCTGGCCTGGTCGGGTGACCAAGCCGAAACCCGGGTGATGCTCAGACGTTGAAGCGTGTCATGTGGCCCTGACCTTGTGGTTCACCAGTCAGCTTGGCGCCTTGGGGGAACTGTGGGGGAATCGGGCCGGTGTGCCGCTGCCCTACGAACGGGAAGGCGGCTGGGACTCCGACGGGATTGTCGTGATCGAAACAGGCACATGCCTGCTCAGCAGCAAGGCTACCGTCGGCCCTCCCTATCTGACCTGCGATGCGGCGGGGCCGTCGAAGCTCACGGCAATCACCTCGGGGCGACGTCAGAGATCACGCCACACGTGGGGCTCCTGGTAGGCGTGCCAGCCGCGGAAGAACCAGTCCGCCAGGTCCCGCAACCGCTCCAGACAGTCCTGGTAGTACTGCACCGGCTCCGGCCGACCCGCTGTCCTCTGCTCGCCTGCCCTTGCCACGCAACCGCGTCCGTCGCGCCGCTGTGTCCGTCGCGCGTCCGCGTCGTCGCGTGCTCGTCAGTCGTCGCGTGCTCGTCGGCCATGTGCCCGTTCCGCCAAGTACGGGAGGCGAGGCAAGGGGATCCCTCCGGGTTGGCGCGCAACCTCTCCGGGGGCATGCGAAGAGGCCGCCCTCCTCGGGCGGGGATGGCGGCCTCGTGACGTCAGGACAGGGGTGCGCCCGGCCGCAAGGTCTGAGGGAAGTGGCTACAGGTCGCTCAGGGATAGTTCGAACCCTGCTGGGCCGTCCCCGGTGACGCTGCGCCACTGCGCGCGACGGCGGCCTTCGTCCCCGCGCGGGTAGGGCAGTCCGGCCTCCAGGGCCGCCGACTCGATCGCGCGCATCGTGGCGCCGACGCCGGACGGGATGGGTGCGTGCCTGACCCAACGGCCGTCCTGGAGGGTCCAGGCCTCGCACCGCGCCAGGTCTGGTCCGATGCCGTGCCACACCCTCAGGACCACCGGACCAGGTGCGGTCCGTTCGGCGGTTGCGAGTTGCGCGGCCAACGGCGAATGGGCGCCGTCTACGCCCGGGATGAGGGAGCGCAGCACGGGCAGGGCTCCAGCCTGGTCGATGGTGCCGGTGGTCTGGTCCGCGGCACTGCGCACGATCGCAGGTGCCTGGCCCATCGCGACTGAGCGTTCCGCCCAGGCCAGCATGTCCAGGTCGTTGACGCCGTCCCCGACCGCCACAGTGCGACCGGTGGGGATGCCGAGGTGGGTGCGGACGACGTCGAGAGCGACTGCTTTGTTCACGCCAGGTGCGGTGACGTCGAGCCAGTCCGCGCCCTGCGGTGTCGCAGTGACTCCAGTTGCGCGCAGCGTATCGGCGTATCGGCGGATGCCCGGAGCGGTGAGCGCGATTCGGGTCGCGGGTTCGGCCATGAGGTCGGACAGCAGGACGGTCTTCTGCTGCCCGTTCAGCTCACCGGGCTCGAACGGGCTGCTGGTGCGCCAGCCCCACCCGATCTCCTCGATCGCGGCTCGGACACTGGGGGCGACGTCCAGGGCGCGGCGGATCACGGGTCCTGGATCGAACGAGCGGGCCTCGACCACGTCGTAGCCCGACGGCATTGTCCGGTCCAGGTGAATGGTCAGGGCGCCGTTGGAGCACACCGCCCAGCCGGTCGTCAGTCCCAGCCGGGTCGCGATCGGCAGCAGCCCGGCCAGCGATCGGCCGGTGGCCAGGATGACTTCATGCCCAGCGGCGCGGACCAGGTCCAGGGCTTCGACCGTGCCGGACGGAATACGCCGGTCACTGTCGATCAGGGTGCCGTCGATATCGAGGGCAACAAGCACGCGCGTGCAGGTCGTCGCCGCCGTGTTCATCGGACCACTACCTGGCGGAGGGCCGACCGGACCTGGATCTCGAGGCCGTCGCGCTCACCGGTCCACAGTGTGTGCCCGGGAACGAACATGCGGTGGTCCAACGGGGAGTCGCATCCCAGGGTGCGCGCGATCTGCTCCCCTCGGTTGATGTCCACGGGCTGGAAACAGATCCGACCGCGAGTCAGCGTGACGATCTCGATCTGGTCCGAGCCCACCGCCCGCACAGCATCGGTAGCGACGGCCATCGCGAACATCAGCTGATCCATGGCAGTGAGTGCCCCGTCATCGAGGCTCGACCGAACTCTCATCGCGTTCTCCTCTGTCGGATACAGGGGCGGCAGGCTGCGCCCTCGGTTCATGGCTCGGGAGCCGATTGCCGGTCCGAGCGACTTCTCGCACCTTACTGCCTTTTCAGTAAGGTGCCAAGGAGTTGGTTATGACGGGAGACAGGGGAACGCTGGTCCTGCGACGTAGAGTGAGTGCGCGCGTCGGCTCTTTGCGCAGGCTGGAGCAGGTGTGAAATGGAGCAGAGGAGCGATCGAGGATGAGCAGCGACGGGCAGTGGACGAGCGTGTCTCTGCCGTACGTGACCGGCGAGCCAGGCGATGCCTGGGCTGCTGAGGCCAAGGCCCATGGCGGCAAGGGCACTCAGCGGCTCGTAACTGTGGACACGCGGCCCGCTTCCGAGGCCGTCGCCAGTGCCCTGGGGCTTCAGCCCGGTGAGCAGGTAGTGCTCCGCTCCCGCGTGATGCTCCTGGACGACCGCCCGGTCGAGCTGGTCGACTCCTACTACCCGGCCCGGATCGCCCGCGACACTCGCCTTGCGGAGATGAGCAAGATTCCCGGCGGCGCCGTCGCCCACCTGGCATCTCTGGGCTACCCGCCTCGACGCGTCGTCGAGGACGTCACTGCGCGGCTCGCAACCCCGGTGGAGGCCGAGGAGTTCGGCCTGGAGCTCCCGGCCGCGGTGGTGGAGCTCTCCCGAGTGATCTTCTCCGACGACGACCGGCCGGTGGAGGCCAGCGTGATGCTCTCGCCGGCCGAAACCCGCAGACTGCGTTACGAGATCACTCCGTGAATCATCGGACACGTGCGGGAGTAGGCCATGTCCCGCGGAACTGATCAGCGGCCTCGCCACGAGCAGGTCGCCGCTGAGCTGCGCGAGCAGATCCTCAGCGGTGATCTGGCGCCCGGGGCGCAGCTGCCGTCGACCGCCCAGCTCATGGCTCGGTTCGACGCGGCAAACGCCACCGTCCAGCGCGCGCTGAAGTCTCTGAAGGACGAAGGGTTTCTCAACAGCCGTGTCGGCAAGGGCGTCTACGTCCGCAACCAGCCGCCACTGGTCATCGACACCGGCGCCTACCTACCACCGGACGGATCGTTCTCCTACGAGCTGCTCGACGTCGAGACTGTCAGCCCACCGGCCGACGTCGCCACCGCCCTAGGACTCACTGACGGAGAACAGGCGGTGCGCCGCCGCAGGATCCTGCTCCACGACGGGCAGCCGCTCGAACTATCCGCCTCGTACTACCCGGCAAGCATCGCCGAGGGCACACCACTATCCGGACCAGGCAAGATCGCCGGCGGTGCGCCCAAGGTCTTCGCGAACCTTGGTCTACCTCCCCGGGCCTTCGTCGATCGCGTCTCGGCAAGGCCTCCGACACGAGAAGAGGTCGAGATGCTCGACCTACCCGTGCGTGCCCCGGTGATCCGCCAGCTCCGAGTCGTGCTCTCCGATGACGACCGGCCAGTCGAAGCATCGGTACTGGTCAAGGGCGCGCACCTGTACGAGCTCCAGTTCCGGCGCCTGGTGCCCGAACCGGACCAAGCTCAGCCCTGATCGAAGCTGTCCCCATGCGTCGGGCCTCTAGGCCATGGCCGATCTACCAGGCCAGAATTCAAGATGCGCTCGTGCGCCAGGGCACCAGTGTCGCGGGAGGCTCGCCTGGCTCTGTCGCCGACCACATCAGCATCCCCCTGACCGGCGCCGTCCGGGCCGCGCCTCAGCCGAATCGTGTGGCCGCAAGAAGACCATGACCAACCCGCACGCCTGGACACACGGCGGCGCAAGTGCGGTCACTGGCCCACCGGCTCGCCTGGCGCCAGGGCGGACCGGCAGTCGCGTCGTGTACCACCGTGGAAGACATCGACGCGACCGCCGACCACCTGCTCGCCTTTCCCTACCGGGGCAGGTAACGCGCACGCCCAGGACCAGCACGACAGACCGAATCTATGGCTGGAGCTTGGCCCGCCCGTTACGATGGCGCCGCCGGCTACGACTCAGGAGTCACCCGCGACCTGCTCGACGAGCTCGGGTTCGACGGTCATATCCAACCCAAGGGCGAGATCGTGCCGATCAACCACACCCGAAGGTGGGTCGTGGAACGCACCAACTCCTGGAACAGCCGCGGCTTCAACTTCGTCCTGTCCTGCACCGAACGACGCATCACAGTCATCGAAGCCTTCCTCGCGATGATCAACGCGATCATCATCGTCCGACGCCTGGTCCGCGAAGCCTGGACCACCCACCGCTGGGACACCCGACCCACCCGACGACCATGACCGCCATCGACTTACCCGCGCAATCTCTTAGCAGTTCCAGGTAAGCGAATACATCCGCTCGGTGCCTTCGGCCCCGGTGGAGACGATCCTCCAGTGGAAGTCCGCAGCGACTCGCACTTGGTAGCCGTTGTTGCACGTCACCCAGCCCGTCGCCGCGGTGTCGTCGACGGGGTCCCACCCGGGGCTGCTTCCATAGCTCGCGTTCGCCCAGGTGGCCGTGCCAGGAACCGTGTACTGCAGCACGACCTGCGTGACTGAGACGTCGAAGTTGGTGTTGTCGGTCTGGATGTCGGCGATACTCGCCCTGGCCTGAACCAGACCCGCGTTGACATCGAAGCGCACGCACCTCTTGACCCCCAGGTCCGTGAAGCACTCTGGCGAGGTTCCGGGCAAGGCGGTGGCTGGCGGGGCCACAAGGAGAGATGCGACAAAGCTCGCAACGATTCCCAGGATGGTGAATCGCGTTCTCGTTCTCATACGGTTGTCTTCCTCTAGGTCTACGACGTAGTCGGTACGTCGTCTACGACGTAGTCGGTACGTCGTAGACCGGGAGGCTACCGCGTCGAACCGGCGACACGTTGCATCAACCTGCAACCGGCCTCGATGATTCAGGTGGTGTGCTGGTTCGGCTGTCAGGTCGGGCTTGCGTGGCGTGATCCGGGTTGTGGTCATGGTGGGGTCACCAGATCGCACCAATTGGTGTGCGCACTCTGACCTGCTGATATACCGCGCACACCAGTAGGTGTGCGGTCGCTTGGTGTGCGCAGAGCGTGCGCTCGTTCGTCACCCTCGACGCATGGATGTGTACGCGCAGGCAGGCCACACGGCCGAGGCCAGTGGACGGAGCAGGCTGGCCCAGCCGCCGTCGGACGATGCCCGCGCACGAACGCGCTCCGATTCCCCCGTTCCGCCTCTGAGCAATGCTCACGAGTTGGGGGACATGTGTTCGCCCTGTTCACCGCCATGTCCCCCACCCGGAACCTGCCTGGAAAGGCTGCGTGGGGGACGTCAACTGGTACCTCGACGGGTACAGGTGGCGTGCACAATCGCAAGCATGGGGAAGGCAGGTGCAGATGTATGCGGGCTAACTCGGACATGCGCGGTGGTGGCAAATTGCCACCACCGCACCACCTGCGGGTCCGCTCCGGCATGCCCGCGGTCGCAGCCAGACGGTCGCCAGCCTCAAGGGCTAATCCGGACAGCTGCGGTGGTGCCAATTCGGCACCACCGCGTGACCTGGGGTTCTACCGAGCCACCGACGCGCCACCGCCTCTTCCGGCTCTGGAGAACAAACCGGACAACAATGGTTCTGCCAAATTGGCAGAACCATATGACCTGGGCGGACGCCCAGGCCCCAGCGCCGAAATTGCTGAGTCCAGGTGTCGATGTCGGCGTGGGGCACCGGCCACCGCACCAGAAACGACCGCCGCCC
>Ga0190272_10001582_pt1 | contig 10889 bp, 8 predicted proteins | sample Popmic504T_FD_133746 | JGI IMG/M metagenome (GOLD analysis project Ga0190272, IMG submission 133746) | Populus adjacent soil microbial communities from riparian zone of Shoshone River, Wyoming, USA - 504 T | ecosystem: Environmental > Terrestrial > Soil > Riparian zone | place: USA: Wyoming...
CGGCCATGGACACCGATCCCGAGTCGTAGGGGTCGACCCCGAAGACCGCGCGGGCGACCTCGCTGCGACCGGCCCCGACCAGGCCGGCCAGTCCGACGATCTCGCCGGCGCGAACCTCGAGGTCGACCGGGCCGAACCCGGGGCCGGCGAGCTCGGCGGCGCCGAGCACGACCTCGCCCAGCTCCTCGGCGCCGGCCCGCGACGGGAACTCGGTGTCGACCTTGGTCCCGGCCATCAGCTCGACCAGGCGGTCGGCGTCGATGGCGGCGGTCTCGTGGGTGCCCTGCCACTGGCCGTCGCGCAGGACCGAGATCCGGTCGGCGACGCGGAAGACCTCGGAGAGGCGGTGGGTGACGAACATCACCGCGCAGCCGGCCTCGGCGGCGCGGCGCATCAGCGCCAGGGCGGCGTCGACGCCGCTGGGGTCGAGCGCCGAGGTGGCCTCGTCGAGCAGCAGCACGCGCGGGCCGGAGGCGACGGCGCGGACGATCTCGAGGCTCTGGCGGTCGCCGGGCGAGAGGGTCGCGGCCGCGACGGTGACGTCGAGGCGGCCGAGCCGCCACTCCTCGAGCCGCTCGGCGGCCCACTTCTCGTGGCGCCCGTAGGAAGGTCGCTGCCCGGCGGGGGTGCCGAGGTAGAGGTTCTGCGCGATCGTCAGCTCGGGCAGGATCGAGCCGTCCTGGAAGACGGTGAGGACGCCGCAGCGCTGGGACTCGGCGGGCCGGTGGCGGGAGAGCGTCCGCGCGCCGACCCGGACGCTGCCCTGGTCGGGTCGGACGGTGCCGCTGAGCACGCCGACGAAGGTCGACTTGCCGGAGCCGTTCTCTCCCACCAGGGCGTGGATCTGGCCCGGTCGCAGGGTCAGCGAGGCCGGCTTCAGGGCCTTGACGACGCCGTAGGTCTTGGCGATGCCCTCGACCTCGAGCGCCGGCGCGGGAGCCTGGGTTGGTTGCTCGTGTCCTTGGTTCATCTCAAGCAGTCCGTCGTTCATCTGGGCAGTCCGATTCGAACCGCTTGTCCCGGCCGCCGGGGGGAGGCGACCGGGACCCGCGGTGGGGGGAATCAGCCGGACGTCAGCATCCGTTCGGTCAGGCTGGTCGGGACCAGGATGGTCGGGCCCGGGTAGTCACTCGGTTTGTCCGCTTCGACCTGGTCTTTGGCCGCCGCGATGAAGTCGAGCGGCGGGGTGATGGTTTCCGGCACTTCCTCGCCGTTGACGCTGTTGACGGCGGCGGTGACCGAGATCCGCTGCACGTAGGCGAGCGACGAGGTCATGTCGAGGTCGTAGGCGTCTTTGGTCCCCTGAGCTTCGGCCCAGTTGGTGACCACGCCGTTGCTCTGGTTGACGGCGACGAACGCGGGCGGGGTTTTGCCCGCTTTTTTGTACGCGTCGACGATGTTGACGACCGGTTCCGCGTAGTCGTACATGATCAGGTCGATCGGTTTGCCGGACGCGATCGCGGCCGCGGCAGCTTTCGCGGCGCTGGCGGCGGTCCATTCGGTGTCACCCGTGTAGGACACGCTCATGCCCGGGTATTCGGCGTCCATCTGTTCTTCGGCGCATTTCCACCAGATTTCACCCTGGGTGTTGCCCGGCGGGCCGCCGAAGAGGGCGATGTTGCCTTTGTCTTTGAGGATCTCGGCGGCGGCGTCGGCCATCGATTTACCGGCGTCGCACCATTCGGTCACGACCTGGGTGGTGATCGCCGAGGCATCCGCGTCTTCGACCGGCCCGACGTACACCGAGACGACGGCGCCGGCGCGCTGCGCCGCGGCGAAGGCCGGGACGACGGCGGAGCCGAAGTCGTCGAAGCTGGTGATGACGTCAGCGCCCTGGGCGCTGAGGCTGCGGATGTTCCCCTGCATTTTCGCCAGGTCGCCTTCGGCGTCCAGGTAGATGTATTTCCCGATCTCCGGGTAGGACATCGCCTGCAGGATCCCTTCCATCTTGGTGAATTTGCGCCAGGTGTTGCCGCCGAATCCGTCGGCGACGCCGTAGGTCAGCTCACCGTCGCCGAGCGTGCAGCTGGACTGGCTCCAGCACTCGAACGCGAGGTCTTCCTGCTCGGGGCTGAGGTCCTGGGTTTCAGCCGCTTTCTGGAAGGCTTCGATCCCGATCTCGTCCAGAGCTCCGTCTTCGTATTCCACCCCGATCGCTTTGCTGATCAGAGCTTCGACGTCCGGCGTGACTTCACCGCCCGTCGCTTCTTCGCCACCGCCCCCTTCGGGTTCGGTGCTCGCGGCGGTGTCACTGCCACCAGTGCTGTCATCGCTGCCGCCACAACCCGCGACAATCACACCCAGCGCTAGTACCGCGACCACTGCGAGGAAGGCAAGTCGCAATCGATTATCAACACTGTTAGTACGCATGTACCGTCTCTCTCCTTCTTATGCGGCAGCGGAGGAGTCCGGGGGGAGTGAACGTCCCCTCAGCCTTCCCACTGTCGCCCTTACCTTTGGCATGTTCTGGATCAGGAAAACGAGGCTCAGACCGAGCACGAGGACGGCGCCCTGGATCGCTTCCCGCAGGCCGCCGGACACCCCCTCGACGCGCAGGTCGTAATCGAGCAGGAAGATGAAGATCGCGCCGAGCATGGTCGCGACCGGGCTCGCGCGGCCGCCGGTGATCACGGCGCCGCCGAGGACCACCGCGACGATGCTGAGCAGCAGATAGGGATCGCCGAGGGTCAGGTCCGGAGTGCCGACGTCGCCGCTGGCGAGCACCCCGCCGAGCCCGTAGCAGAGCGCGGCGAGGACGTAGGCGAGGATCCGGTAGCGGCGCGCGGCGAGGCCGGCGAGGAAGGCCGAGCGTTCGGAGGCGCTGCTGGCGACCAGCCGCCGGCCGCCGACGAAGCGGTGCAGGAAGAAGGTGCCGAGGATCGCGACGAGGACGGCGATCACGAACAGGTAGGAGACGCCGGCGACGATGGTGTCCGCGGTCCAGGTCGAGAGCTGCGGCGGCACTTCGGAGGCCGGCAGCAGCTCGCCGCCGTAGAGCCGCATGAAGCCGAGGATCAGCTGACCGGTGGCGAGGGTGACGACGAGCGCGTTCAGCCGCAGCCCCTCGACCAGGATCCCGTTGACGAGCCCGATCACGACGCAGACGGCGGCGACGATCAGCAGCGCTTCGAGCAGGCCGCCGTCCTTGCCTTCGGAGGCCTTGAGGATGATCACCCCGGTCAGCGTCACCGTCGCCGGCACGCTGAGGTCGATGCCCCCGGTGCCGATCACCAGCGACTGGCCGATCGCGATGATGATCAGGATCGAGAGCGGCGCCAGGATCGTCGAGAGCGTGCTCTGGGCGAAGAGGCTGCCGCTGATCACCAGTTCGGAGACGACCAGCATCACCAGCACGCCGACCGCGATCACCTTCAGCGGCGTCACCGCGGCGAGGCGCGCGCGGGTCACCGCGGTGACGCCCCCGCGGGCACGCCCGCGTTCTCGACCGGGCCCGGGATCACCCGCCGGCCGATCAGGTCCTGGAGCCAGTAAGCGAAGGTGTCGGCGGTGTCGTAGCAACCCTCGAAGCCGGCCTGCTGCAGCTTGATCCGGCTCGAGAAACCCGGCGGCGGGGCTTCGACGGCGCCGTGGGCGAAGATGTAGTCGGAGAGGTGGTGGGCCTCGCCCATCAGCTCCATGAGCGGGATCGGGCGCAGGCCGTCGCGGGCGACGATCTCCTCCCAGGCCGCCTCGCTCTCTCCCATCATCGCCGCCACCGAGCGCGGCTCCTCGGGCCCGACCTCGACCCCGAGCGTCTGCGCGATCGTCGGCCAGAGGGCGCGCCATTCGAAGACGTCGCCGTTGGTCACGTTGAAGTGCTCGTTGACCGCCTGCGGCGAGTTGCCCGCCCACTCGATCACCTCGGCCACCAGGCGGGCGTCGGCGGCCTCGGTCACGTACGGGGTGCCGCCGGGGAAGCTGAACGGCTTGCCTTCGTGGCGGCAGAGCGCGGCGTAGGCGCCGAGCACCGGGGTCAGGTTCATCGCCACGCCCCAGGCGCGGCCGATCACCAGCTGCGGGCGCAGGATCGTCCAGGCGATGCCGCGGCGATTGGCCTGCTCGAGCAGGTAGTCCTCCTGCAGCCAGTAGAAGTTCTCGTGGTCGTCGCGCGGGGCCCTCTCCTTGGCCGGGACCGGGATCGGGTGCAGGTGGCTGCCGTAGGCCTTGGTCCCCTGCATCAGGGTCACGTGGCGCAGCGTGCCGGCCTCCAGCAGTGGCTCCAGCGTGTTGCGCAGCAGCGAGAGGTTGAGCTCCATCTGGGCGCGGTCGCTCCAGCCGCTGATCAGGCCCGGCTGCTCGGTCAGGGCGGCGAAGACGAGGTGGGTGGCGTCGCTGGCGTCGGCCAGGGCCGCCCGCGTCGCCTCGGCGTCACGGAGGTCGGCGGCGACGTGGCGGAACGGCCGCGGCGAGGAGATCTCCGGGGTGCGCCGCGAAAGCGCGACGACCTCGTAGCGATCACGGGCGAGGAAGTGCTCGACGGCGGCGTTGCCGACGACGCCGCTGGCTCCGGTTACGAGGACCTTGGGCATCTCCACTCCTTGCTCACAGGCGTCGCTCTCCTCTCTCGGCCCTTCCCAAAGGGCCGAAGACGGGCCTCTCGCGAAGCCCGTATTTGACACAACCAAACGGTTGGTTCCAACCTAACGTATGGTTGGGAGGCTTGTCAAGGGGAGGCCGGGGAACCCCCCGCATCCGGCTCCCTAGGCGCCGTTGAGGTGCGGAACGACCTGCTCGGAGACGTACCGCAGGCGCCGCGTCCCGGACTCCACGGGCTCGCCCGGGAACTGGGCGAAAAGCTGGATTTCGCGGACCCCGTCGTCCCAGGCCTGGCGGAAGTACTCGACCGCGCCGGCGGCGTCGACGAGCGTGTAGAAGCCGGCGTCGACGAGTTCCTGCGGCTGCTCGAAGTACGGCACCTCGAGGAAGCCGAAGTCGACGTAGCCGTTGACCTGGTGCAGCATGTAGGGGCCGAGCTCGGCCAGCGCCCGCTCGGGGTCCTCGTCGACGATCGCCCAGGCGGTGCGGCAGGTCCCGCGCGCGCCGCGGTCGAGGCCGATCCGCTCGCAGGCGTCGAGGTAGCCGACCACCTCCTCGTCGACCGAGGCGAGGAAGCCGTCGCCGAGCCGGGCCGCGCGCTCGAGCGCCGCCGGCACCGTGCCGCCCATCCAGATCGGCGGGCCGCCCTCGCGCACCGGCAGCGGCGTCACCCGCAGCTCCGGGAAGGACCAGTGGCGCCCCGCGTGCGCGAAGGGCTCGCCGGCGAAGGCCTGGCGGATGATCTCGATCCCCTCCTCCATCCGCGTCCGCCGCTCCCTGGTGCTGGAGCCGAGCGCTTCGAACTCGAGCTCGCGGTAGCCGATCGCGACCCCGAGCCGGAAGCGGCCGCCGGAGAGCGCGTCGACGGTGAGCGAGTCCTCGGCGATCCGCAGCGGGTGGTGCAGCGGCAGCTGGATGATGTTGGTGCCGATCTGCAGGCGCTCGGTCGCGACCGCGATCGCCGCGGCCAGCGCCAGCACCGAGGGCGTGTAGCCGTCGTCGACGAAGTGGTGCTCGGAGACCGAGACGGCGTCGAAGTTGGAGTCGCGCTCGACCCAATCGATCTGCTCGAAGATCTCGCGGTAGCGCTTGGTCCAGTCCTCGCGGAACTGGGCCGGGTTGCGGAAGTCGTAGAAGACTCCGAAGGACATCGAGGGCTCGGCCATGCGTTCTCTCCAGCGTCGAGGGGGGAGCCCGATCATCGGCCGGGCGCCGGGCGCCGCGCTGTCTCAACTCGATACGGGGCGCGGGGCCCCGGGGCTGGGATCGTTGGCCCATGGCCAGCGACCAGGAGCAGATCCGCGCCCTCGCCTACGAGTACACCTTCCGCCTCGACGGCGGCGACTTCGCCGGCGTCGCCGAGCTGCTCGGCGAGGGGGAGCTGCGGATGTCCGCCGCCGGCATGGACGAGCAGGCGATGCGCGGCCGCGAGGAGATCGAGCGCTTCTACGCCGACCAGGTCGTCACCTACGAGGGCGACCCCCGCACCCGCCACCTGATCAGCAACCACGTCGTCCACGTCGAGGGCGAGAGCGCCCACGCCAACTGCTACTTCACGGTCCTGATGAAACCCCCCGGCCAGCCGATCCAGACCGTCGTCTGCGGCCGCTACCTCGACCGCTTCGAGCGCCGCGCCGGAGCCTGGCGCTTCACGGAGAAAACGATCCAGGTCGACTACCTAACGAAGATCGAAGAGCACTTCGTGATCGACCAAGACCACGCCGCCTGAGTCCGCACCTATCGGCGCTATTCGCCGATCAGGACAGACTCACGCAGCGGGTCCTCGGATCGCCGGTGTGGAGGGGTCGGGTGTCCCTCGGAACGTCTTGTACTTTTTCGCGACCGGCCAGCTCGGACGGCTCTATCCCGATCTCGAAAAAGTTAAGTGAGAGGGGCACCCGACCCCTCCACACCGGCCTTACGGGAACCGCGGCCGCACCTTGTCGGCGAAGAGCTCTAGCTGGCGCTTTTGCTCGTCTAGGCCGACGTTGCCCTGGGCGTAGAACTCCCAGGAGAGCCATTCGAGCTCGCCGTCGGCGTGGCAGCGGTGGAGGCTCTCCATCTGCTCGCTGACTTCGTCGGGGGTGCCGGCGAGCAGGTGGTCGGTGTCGTACATCCGCTGCGCGACCGCGTATTTGTCCTCGAGCGCGACGAACTTGTCCTTCGGGTCCTCCTCGGTCCGGAACAGCTCCATGAAACCGAACTTGGCGAAGTAGTTCCAGAAGTCCCAGCCGGAGGTGTTGGCGGCGTGCTCAAGCGCTTCCTCCTTGCTGTCGCCGAGCGCGATCAGCCGTACCGCGCCGACCTTCTGGCCGAGCTTGGCGTCGCCGTGGCCGGCTTTGACCAGGTGCTCGCGGTAGGTCTCGCACTTCTCCCGGAAGCTGTCGGCCTTGCTCTCGAGGATCAGCGCCGTGAAGCCGCGCTGGGCGGAGTCGATCAGGGTCTGCTCGGAGCCCGAGTAGGGCAGGAACATGTCCGGGTAGGGCTTCGTCTTCGGCGGCGGCACGACCCCGACCTTGCGCACGGCGCCGGCCTCGTCGAGCTCGCCCTCGGCACCGAACTCGCGGGTGACCTCCCCCCCGGCCCAGTCGGTGACGCCGGAGAACGGCATCGGCACCTTGTAGTGCTTGCCGTCGTAGTTCCAGGCGTCCTCGGTCAGCGCCTTGAGGACGATCTCGAGGTACTCGTCGAAGATCTCCCGGTTGAGCTTGTCGGACTCCTTGTCGGTGAAGCTGGAGGCGGCGTTCTCGCGCTGCATCAGCGTCTGCATCCAGCGCTTCTGGTAGCCGCGGGCGAAGCAGACCTGCAGCCGCCCGGGGTACATGTGGTCGAACAGGGCGATGTCCTCGGCCACCCGGATCGGGTCGTGGGCGGGGAGCACGATCGAGAGCGGCATGAACGCCATCTGCTTGGTCTTCGCCGCCAGCTTGGCCGAGAACAGCAGCCAGTTCGGCATCATCTCCAGGCCCTCGGTGTGGAAGTGGTGCTCGACCGTGGACATCGAGTCGTAGCCGCACTGATCGGCGAAGACGGCGAGCTCCTCGAGTTCCTCCAGCAGCTCGCTGTAGCGGTCCGCGTTGCGGCCGATCGGCCGCAGCTCGGCGCGCTCCTCGTTGCTCGCCGGGATCTTCGGGATTGCCATCACGTTGACCTTCACGCCAGCCTCCTCACTCGGGTTCGCCGCCGACCATAGGCCGCGAAAGCGGCGATCCCGCCCAGGCGTATCGCACTGAGACGGTGCCCCGGTAGGGCGTGCTCAGCGCGTGGTCAGCTCGAGGTCGAGCCCGTAGGCCCGGATCTTGCGGTACAGGGTCGCGCGCCCGATTTCGAGCAGCTCGGCGGCCCGGGTCTTGTTCCCGTTGGCCTCGATCAGCGCCCGCGCGATCGCCGCCCGCTCGACCTGCTCGATCCGGCGCAGCCGGCGGCTGCCCTGCTGATAGGGGGGCGGCAGGTCGGCGATGACGATGTCGGTGGTGCGCTTGCGGGTCAGCAGCGCCCGCACCAGCGAGTCGAGCTCACGCGCGTTGCCGGGCCACTCGTAGCGCATCAGTGCCTGGATCGCCGCCGGCGCCACCCGCGCGCTGGCGCCGCGGCGGCTGACGAAGTGCGGGACGAGGTCGACGACGTCGTCGGCGCGCTCGCGCAGCGGCGGCACGTCGAGCCGCAGGCCGAAGGACTCGGCCATCTCGGCGGCGGGGCTGCGCTCGGCGAGCTCCGGGGTCGTGGTCGCGGTCGCGACCAGCCGCGATCCGCTCTCCTCGGCGCTGGCCGCGAGCGCGCTCAGCATCTGCAGGGCCTCGGCCGAGAGGCACCCGATCCGGCGCACGATCACCGTCTTGCCGGGGGTCCTGGCGACGTTGGCGACCTCGCGGATCAGGCTCGCCTCGCCTTCGATCGAGATCCCGGCGGCGTCGAAGAGCACGCTTTCCATCCCGTCGCCGGTCAGGCAGCGGGCCAGCGTCAGCTTGCCGACCCCGGGCTCGCCGGTGACGAGGATCGGCATCCGCTCGCCCCGGATCGCCTCGGCCTGCTCGCGCAGGTACTGCGCGGAGGCGCTGCGGCCGAGGAAGGCCGACCCGGCCGCGGCGGCGCTCGCCGCGGGGGCCGCCGCCCGGCCCGGCCGCGGCGATCCGGCGGGCTCGCCGCCGGCGGTGATCTCGACCGCGACGCCGACGCTGCGCCCATCGCAGTCGACCGGGGTGAAGGTGGCCTCGAGCTCGCGGCCGTCGCCGAGCGTGAGCGTCTCCTGGACCGGCGCCGAGCCCTCGAGGATCTCGGCCGCGTGCTCCCAGAGCATGGTGCGATCGTCGACGTCGAGCAGCCGCGCGGCCGGCGGCGTGCTCAGCTCGACCCGCTCGCCGAGGACGACGATCGGGGCGCCGCTGCGGCCGCAGGCGGCGAGGAAGGTGGAGAGCAGCTCCCGCTCGACCGTCGAGGCTTCCTCGTAGAGGCGCTCGCGGATCGCCTGCGCGGCCTGCAGAACCACCGGCATCATGTGGGCGCTGGCCTCGCCGTTGTGGGTGGTGACGTCGATCACGCCGAGCAGGCGCTGGGTGATCGGGTGGACGATCGGGGCCGCCCCGCAGACGAGGTGCTGCAGGGCCTCGAGGAAGTGCTCGCCGCCGCCGACCAGGGCCGGCATCCGCTCCTCGATCGCGAGGCTGAGCGCGGTCGTCCCCGCGAACTCCTCGCCCCAGGTGAAGCCCGGCACGCTCTGGTTGAGGTCGAGGATGCGGGCGAGCTCGGCGTCCGGGCATTTGCGCAGCAGCAGGCGGCCGCGGACGTCGGTCAGAACCGCGGCCGTGCGCGAGCCGTCGAGGAACTCACCGACGTGGTCGAGGACCGGGCCGGCGGCGCGCAGGAAGCGCTCTTCGGCCTGCAGGTCCGGCTCGTAGGGCAGGTCGATCCCACTCCCCCGGTCCAGACCGCACATCCTCGACCGTTCCCAGGACCGTTTGATCTCCGGCCGCAGGTTCGCCATACCGCTCCTTCCCAATTGCGAACAGGCTGAGGACCATACTAAACGTTCGTTTGGCTCAAGATTCCTCTAACCGATTGCGATCGGGCTGACCGGACTGGCCGTGGCGCCGGTCACGAGCAGCGGGCTGACGCTGAAGAGAAACTCGTGGCAGCCGTCGGCGGAGAGCTGGTCGAGCTTCAGGTGCTCGATCAGGTGCACCCCGCGGCGGACCAGCAGCTCGACGTGACAGCCGAGGAACTCCTCGCGGTCGAAGGGCTGGGCCTCGACCGCGGTGTTGTCGGCGCCGACGAGGATCGGGTCGCGCTCGGCCAGATAGGCCGTCGCGTCGAGCCCGATCCCCGGCTGCACCAGCGACATCTCCTCCTTGGCGAAGAACCAGTCGAGCCAGCCGGTGCGGACGATCACCGCGTCGCCGGGGCGCAGCTCGGTGCCCTGCGCCTCCAGCGCGGCCTCGAGGTCGGCGACCGTGATCACGTAGCCGGGCTCGAGCCAGTCGACCCCCTTCTGCGCGGGGACGTCGATCAGCACCCCGCGGGCCAGCACCCCGCCGGCGTTCTCGATCCCGCAGCGCTTGGCGCCGTTGTAGGGAGAGACCTCGTCGTGGGGGAAGCCGTTGTAGATCGCGCCGTCGTTGTAGATGTGGCAGAGCGCGTCCATGTGGGTGACGGTGTGCGAGGCCATCATCAGCACGTCCTCGTTGGTGCCGGTGCCGGGGGTCCCGCCGAAGGGCTCGAACATGCTCTCGTCCTCGTGGTTGACCATCGTCAGCCGCGCCGGAATCCCGCGGTAGTCGACGTTGGGGACGCCGGTGCGCTGGATCGGCAGCCCCAGCGTGTAGAGCTTGCCGCTTTGCGGCAACCGCAAAGCCGCCAGTACCGACTCCGGGGTGATCAGGTTGAGCGCCCCGCGTTCGTCGTCGTCGCCCCAGCGGCCCCAGTTCCCGATCTTGTCCTCAGTCATCGTCGCTCCTCGCTTTCCTCGTCGCTGGTTGTCGGCGCGGCGCTCTCACTGGGCCACGAAGCCGGCGTCGACCGGCAGTGGCACGCCGGTCACGTAGCTGGACGCGTCGCTGACCAGAAAGAGGACCGCGGCGGCGATCTCCTCCGGCTCGGCGACCCGGTTCATCGCGTTGGCGCCGCCGTAGTGCTCGGCCACCGCGTCGGTCTCCTCCGGGCCCTTGCCCATGAAGCCGGGCAGCATCGGGGTCCGCACCGGGCCCGGGCAGACGGCGTTGACGCGGACGCCCTGCGGCGCCAGCAGCTGCGCCAACGAGCGGACCATGCCGACGACCCCGTGCTTGGTCATCGAGTACAGCGGGCTCGTCGCCGAGCCCATCAGGCCCGAGGTCGAGGCGGTGAAGACGATCGCGCCG
>Ga0190272_10001583_pt1 | contig 10884 bp, 13 predicted proteins | sample Popmic504T_FD_133746 | JGI IMG/M metagenome (GOLD analysis project Ga0190272, IMG submission 133746) | Populus adjacent soil microbial communities from riparian zone of Shoshone River, Wyoming, USA - 504 T | ecosystem: Environmental > Terrestrial > Soil > Riparian zone | place: USA: Wyoming...
CTTGCGCGCCCGAAGGGATTCGAACCCCTAACCTTCTGATCCGTAGTCAGATGCTCTATCCGTTGAGCTACGGGCGCCTGTTCAGTTGTCGCCCGGCGAGCCGGGCGTACCGCGGAGGCTCCGGGATTTGAACCCGGGAGGGGGTTTGAGCCCCCAACCGCATTAGCAGTGCGGCGCCATAGACCAGACTAGGCGAAGCCTCCCGGGGCCTCGCGGGCCCACCGGGTGGCAAGCGTACACAGCCCGTCGGCCGGGGAGCAAAGCGGTACCTACCTCCTGGCCAGCTCGACGAAGATCCGCAGGGCGTCGGAGTTGCGCAGGGCGTCGGCGCTGACGGCGCGCTCTGGGGCGACGCCGGCGAGGATCTTCTTGACGGGTACCTCGCACTTCTTGCCGTTGAGGGTGCGCGGCACGTCGTCGACGGTGAAGAAGCGGTCGGGCACGTGCCGTGGCGACAGCTCGGCCCGCAGGACCGACCTCAGGCGCGGTTCCAGGTCGGGCAGGGCGACGCCGGGGGCCAGCACGAGGAAGCACAGCAGCTCGCCGTCGGGTTGGGCCGCTCCGGAGGTGTCGATGACGAGGGAGTCGAGCACCTCGTCCATGCCCTCGACGACGCGGTAGAACTCGCTGGTGCCCATCCGCACGCCGCCTCGGTTGAGGGTGGAGTCGCTGCGGCCGTAGATGACGCACGAGCCGCGGTCGGTGATGCGGATCCAGTCGCCGTGCCGCCACACGCCGGGGTAGGTGTCGAAGTAGGCCTCGTGCAGCCGTGACCCGTCGGGGTCGTTCCAGAAGAACACGGGCATCGACGGCATCGGCTGGGTGACGACGAGCTCGCCGACCTCGTCGTGCAGTTCGTTCCCCGCTTCGTCGTACGAGGCGACAGCGGCGCCGAGCATGAGGCAGGAGATCTCGCCCTGCCACACCGGGACGTCGGGCGCGGACCCCACGAACGCGGTGCACAGGTCGGTGCCGCCGGACACCGAGCAGATCTGGAGGTGCGGGCCGACGGCGTCTGCGATCCAGTCGAACCCTTCCGGTGACAGCGGTGCGCCGGTGGACCCGATGGCGGTCAGCGACGACAGCTCGAACTCGTCACGCGGCCGCAGGCCCTCCTTGAGGCACGACTGGACGTACGGGGCCGAGGTGCCGAAGTAGGTGATGCCGTGCTTGTCGGCGAGCCGCCACAGCACGGAGAGATCGGGATGCGCGGGGCTGCCGTCGTACAGCACGATCGTGGCGCCCACCTGGAGCCCCGAGATGAGCAGGTTCCACATCATCCAGCCGGTGGTGCTGAACCAGAAGAACCGGTCGCCGGGGCCGAGGTCCTTGTGCAGCCCGAGGGATTTGAGGTGTTCGATGACGATGCCGCCGTGCCCGTGCACGATGCCCTTGGGCAGGCCGGTGGTGCCGGAGGAGTACAGCACCCACAGCGGGTGGTCGAACGGCACCGCGTCGAACTCGAGGGCGGCGGCCTCTGACAGCAGCGAGGCCCAGGACTGCGCGCCGTCCAGGGTGGCGTCGTCGTCGAGGTAGGGGATGAGGACGGTGCCGCGCAGCGTCGGCATCTGGGCCCGCAACTCGTCGACGGTCGACCGGATGTCGAACCGGCGGCCGTTGTAGTGGTAGCCGTCGACGGCGATCAGCACGACGGGCTCGATCTGCACGAACCGGTCGGCGACGGCGCGCGCGCCGAAGTCCGGGGAGCACGACGACCACACAGCGCCGAGGCTCGCCGCGGCGAGGAACGCCACGAGGGTCTGCGGGCAGTTCGGCGCCAGCGCCACCACCCGGTCGCCACGCTCCACCCCCAGCCGGCGCAGGCCGGCCCGCGCGGCCGCCACCTGGGCACGCAGCTCGCCGAAGGTCAGCTCCTGCTCGAGGCCGTCCTCGCGGGCGAACACGATCGCCAGGTCGTCGTCACCCCGGCCGGGACCGTCGGCCAGCGAGTGCTCGGCGTAGTTGAGGGTGGCGCCGGGGAACCACCGCGCGCCGGGCATGGACGCGTCGCCGAGCACGGCCGACGGTCGGTCGTGGAAGCGGACGCCGAGGAACTCCGCCAGCGCCCCCCAGAATTCGGCGGGGTGCTCGACCGACCAACGCCACAGGTGGACGTAGCCGTCGTCGAGCTCGACGCCCCGCTCGGTGCGCAACCAGGACCGGAACGCCGCCATCCGGGTCGTGCCTGCGGCGTCGGCGTCCGGGGTCCACAACACGCTCGGCATGGTCATGAGCCGAGCCTACGACGCGCACAGCACGAAGGGACGCCACCCTCCGGTGGCGTCCCTTACGTCGACAAGTCCCGTGATCGTGGCCGGTCAGGCCCAGCGGCGCGTGTTCGCGTTCTCCGCCTCGATGTAGTTCGCGTTCGCCGTGTGCAGCGCGGTGCTGATCTGGCTCAGCACGCTGTTCAGGTCGGCAGCGGCGGTGTCCCACAGGTGCTGCTTGTGGTTGTAGCTCTCGGCCGCCGAGCCGCTCCAGGTGGCCACCAGCGGCCGCAGCATCGACTTGAGGTCGGCGAGCAGCTGGTTGGCTTCCTGCGACTTGACGTCGATGTACGTGCCGGTGGCCTCGAGGTCACCGAAGCTGACCTTGATCTCTCCAGACATCGTGTTGTCTCCCGTGGTCCTGGTGTCGGTCAGCCGAGGGCGTTCTGGATGCCGGTCATCGCCTGTGAGGTGTCGTCCTCGCGGTGCTCGTACGTGGTGCGCGAGGAGTCCATGGCCTCCGCGATGCCGTCCAGCGCCTGGCTGAGCTGGATCGCCCGGCTGTCCCACACGTCCATGAGGGCCTCGAACGCCCGCTGGGCGTCGCCGACCCAGAAGCCGGAGACCTCGCCAACCTTGCTGCGCAGCTGGCTCAGGATGGCCTGGACCTGGGCGTTCGTATCACGCGCGCTGCCGGCGGCCCTGAGCATGATGTCGAACTCGGTCGTGTACTGACCACCGCTCATGTGCCCTTACTCCCCTACTGTCTTCTCGACCCTCGGGTGCCCCTCGAGTGGAGGCCTGTCCCACGTTTTCGACCTCATGGTGTCAGATTTCGTCACTGACCGCTCCGGTTCCATCAAAGCCGCGTGAACTGGTCGACCTCACCCGTTCGGCGGCACCCACCGGGCGGTTCTACGGGCTCGCGCCGAGGGCTTCCAGCATGTCGCGGACCCGGCCGGCGATCCTGGCGTTGTCCGCGGGGGCCACCAACAGGTGCTGGCGGCCGTCGGCGCCGGCCCCGGTCTGGGCCATGCACCGCCCGTCCTCGGTGTCGAACCACTCCAGTGGTCTCGACCTGGTGCGCCGTCCGTGCCGGTCGAGCACATTGGCGACGAGCTGGCCACCACGCAGCCGCGGCTTGGCGAACAGCGACTCCAACGACCTGACCTGCTGACCGATGCCGGACGCCGGGCGCGAGGTCTCGTAGATGCTCTCCTGGTCCTTGTCCTGCTCCGCGGCGGGCGCCGGGGCCAGCGACTCGGTCGGCACCGTGATCGACCGGCCGGGCGCGGCCTTCGCCGGCGGCAGCAGCGCCAGCAGGGCCGCCACCATCGCCGAACCGCGGATGGTCCGCAGCGTCAGCCCATCATCGGTCAGCTCGGCCAGCAGCCCGTGGTCCCCGGCGGCCACGACGAGCGCGTTGCGCATCGCCTTCGCGTCCTGTTCTGGCAGCCAGATCGCGTCCAGCGACACCGGAGCCCTGGCCAGCATGACCAGCGCGTCCCGCAGGTCCGGCTCGACCCGCGGACCGGCGGCCAGGCGACGGGCCGTGAGCTCGCCATACACCCGGTTACGGATGAGCGCGCGCTCCTCCATCGTCCTGCCGTGCGACCGCACCGCGATCGGGTAGGGCTGTTCGCCGAGGTCCAGGTCGTGCCAGACGATGTCGTACTGCGCCGACGTCAGGGTGACCTGGTTGATCATCGGTCGCGGCGGTAGTGCTCGGGCGGCGCCTCACCGATCACCGGCGGTGCCACCAGGGTGCCGTCGCCCCACACGTCCTCGGACTCGACGAGGTAGGACGGGCGCTTGTGCTCCTTGTCCTCGTCGCCCTGCGCGCCCGCGCCGGCGAGCGGCATACCGCCGATCCCGCCGCGGCCGGCAGCACCCGCTCCGGCTGCGCCGGCTCCTGCGGCTCCCAGACCGCCGGCACCCGGACCCATGCCGCCGGGGCGCATGCCGCCCGCGCCGCCGCTGCCTGCGCCGCCACCGGCACCGCTGCTGCCGCCCGGGCCGAAGCCGCTGCCACCGGGGCCGAAGCCACGGCCGCCCACGCCGGATCCACCGCCGCCCGGCCGGCCGCCTGGGCCGCCGCCTGGGCCGCCGGGACGTCCGCCGTTGTTGCCCGGACCGCCGGGCCGTCCGGGGCCGCCTGGGTAGCCAGGACCCCCTGGGCCGCCTGGGTAGCCGGGGCCACCTGGGCCGTTCGGTCCGCCGGGCAGGCCGGGAGGCAGGCCGCCGGGAGGCCGCCCTCCGCCACCGGACGGCGGCGTCGGGGCCGGGCCGGGACCTGGGCCGACGGGCGGGATGCCCGGCGGCGTACCGCCGGTCCCGGGACCACCAGGGCCACCGGGACCCGGACCTACCGGCCCCCCACCACCCGGCGGGATGCCGGTGCCGGGCGGATTGACCCCGCCGGGAGGCGGCCGGGTGCCGATGCCCTCCTCACCGCCGCCACCACCGAACGTCGGCGGCGGCGCGAACGCGGGCATCGTCGCGTCGGTGCTGCTCAACGTCGACGAGTAGGCGTTGACCTTCTCGACCGCCTCGTCGCGCGCCGCGACGTGCAGGTCGTACTGGTCGCGGGCATCCTGCGCGATCGCGGCCCACTCCGCCGGATCGCTCGTCTGGAGCATCTGCCGGTAGTAGGTCATCGGGTCGTACGGCACCGGGTCGGGCATGGTCCGGGCGACCGCGGCCGCGTCCGACTGGGTACGCAGGTTCGTCGCGGTGAACTGCAGGCCCTGCCCGGTCTGGCCGCTCCAGCCGGCAAGCTGGGTGAGGGCGGTGCGGGCGGCCTCCCCCGCCTGGCCCTCCCACTTGGCCTGACTGCTGTTCGCCGTGCTCGCGAGCGCGTTGCCGAAGTCCATCATGCGGTTGCCGAGGTTCGTCCACGCCTCGCCGACCTGGTTGGCCGAGTCCGGCTGGGCCGCGTCGACCATCCTCTTGAGCTCTTCGTGCGGGTAGGCCGCCGCGTTCGTCGTGACGCCGCCGCTGGTGGGCCGGTAGGTCAGGCCCTGGCCCAGGGTGCTGCGCTGCACGATCTCGCCGAGCTGGTCGATGACCGCGCCGGGCATCCCGGGCAGACCAGGGATGATCGGCATGCCGGGACCGTTGGGGTCGTACTCCTGGTACTCGTACGGAGTGGTGGTGCCGTCGGGGTTGGTGGTGCCGGGCGGGGGCGCGGCCGGGGGCGACGACGCCGGCGGCGCGGTCTGTCCGGTCGGTGGGTTCGGCGAGCTCATCTGTTGCTACCCCCTGCTACGGCAACTTCGGTTCGACGATCGTGACGGCCTGCTGGGCGAGCGCGCAGGCCTCCGGTGTCTTGTTCAGGATGATCGCGGCGACGGAGGCGTGCGACGTGGCGGAGACGACGAGGTCGAACTCGCAGTACCCGGGCCCGCTGGACTCCTCGACCCGCTGGCCGGCGTGCCTGCCGACGGTGGTCGGCTCGACCTTGGTGGCACTTCCGGTGTTGGTGTCGGCGATGCCACGTGCTGGGTTCAGGACGACGCGCACGCTCTGGCCGGGACTGGCCCACACACACCGGAGGAGTCCAGCCAGGTCGTCGCGACGAGCGGCCCCGGTGAAGCCGAGCTGGGCGGCGTCCGTCTGCGACAGCAGGGCGCACGGATCGAGCGCAGCCAACGGATCGGAAGCGGCCGATGTCGAGGTAGGGCCTGCGGTGCTCGACGATCCGTCCGATGTCGTCGGCGCCGATGAGGTGGACGACTCCGGTGTCGGTGTGCCGCTCTCCGAGGACGCGCAGGCCATGAGCACCGCGGCGGCACCGATGGCCAACGCGGTGCCGGCGGTCCAGCGTGCCGTCCTCACCGAGGCGCCACCCGCTGCCGAGACTCCTCCTCGACCTGCGCGTAGTTCGACATGCCCCGTCTGACGGCCCGTTCGGCCGCTTCCAGCGAGGCGTCGAACTGCTTCAGGACTGCCTCGGCGGACTGACTGTCCCCGGTGGCGACAAGCACGTTGCGCGACGCGATGTGCTGTGCCTCGGGAAGTTCGCCGAGTTTCGCCTGCTGCTTCACGTCCGCCATGCCGGACAGGACCATCTGGAGTTCGGTGCGCATGTCGGCGATCGACGCGCCCAGGGCAGCGCCGGACACCGGGTCGACTGCGAAGTGTCCTGCCTCCGCGGCCATCGCCATGCCCGAAAAACCACTCAGTGCCATCTCGGATCAACCTCCCCACGTCTGACGCGGCAGCACGCCCTACGGCTCCACCCAGGGCCACGTCAACGGCTAGCAGAGTACCAACGGTCATGATCGGGCGCGCCGAAACCGATCACCTGGCGGTGACCGCGATGACAGCGGCCGCCACCTTGCGTGGCCGGGTGTCACCTGACGGTCGGGTGCGGCCAGGATTGCGGGGTGCAGGACAGGGTTCTGGGTGGGCTCCTCGGCGTGGCCGCGGGGGATGCGTTGGGCGCGACGGTGGAGTTCTGCTCGCCGGAGCGGATCGCGGAGGAGCACGGGGTGCACTCCGAGATCGTCGGCGGCGGGATGTTCGGCTGGCGGCCGGGACAGGGCACGGACGACACCGATCTGACTGCCGCGGTGGCGCGCGGCTACGCCGGCGGGTACGACCTGGACGATGTGGCCGAGCGCTTCCTGGCCTGGTACCGCGGGCGGCCGAGGGACATCGGCGGGCTGACGGCCCGCGCGCTGGGATGGCTGGCGGAGCACGGTGATCCGCGGCGCAGCGGGGCGGCGGCCACCCGGGGCAACGACGCCGGCAACGGTTCGCTCATGCGGGCGATGCCGACCGCGCTGGCGGGACGGACCAGGGAAGACCGGGTGCGTGAGGCCGCGGAGATCTCGGCGGTGACGCACGCGGACCAGCGGTGCGTCGAGGCGTGCCAGGTGTACGTGGAGATCGCGGCCGGGCTGGTGGCCGGGCTGCCGGTGGCGGCCGCGCTGGACGGGGCGAAGGACCTGGCGCGGCACCCCGCCGTTGTCGACGCGCTGCTGGTCGACCCGGCGCGGGCCGTCGACACCCTGCCGACCGGCGGGTATGTGATCGACTCGCTGGCCGCGGCGGTGTGGGCGGTGCAGCAGCCGGCGTCGCTGGAGGAACTGGTGATCGCCGTGGTGAACCGCGGCGATGACGCGGACACCACCGGCGCGATCGTCGGCGGGCTGCTGGGCACGCGCGACGGGGCCGGCGCCATCCCGGCCCGCTGGGTGGACCGGCTGGAGTACCGCGACGAGTTCGTGGAGCTGGCGAGGGCGCTGCGCGCCTGGTGAGTAGAAACTGGTGTCAGAACACCAGTTTCTACTCACAGGCGGGCTAGCGCAGGTGGCTGTCGAACCAGTTGAGGGTGCGCTGCCAGGCCTCGGCCGCGGCGGCGTGGTCGACGTCGAGCGGGCGCGGGTAGTGCACGACGTCGGTGGCCACCTGCGCCTCCGATGCGGCGTCGCGTAGTTTCTCGACCTCCTCGAACGGAGCAACCGCGTCACCCCCGTAGATGCCGAGCCACGGGCACGACAGCTCGGGTGCGGCCTGCACCAGCGGGCGTAGCTGGTCGGCGATCGGGGTGAGGATGCCGGGGGCGGACACGCTGACCGCGGCGGACACCTGGCGGCGGGTGGCCACCTTCATGGCCACGGCGCCACCGAGGTCGAACCCGACGACCCCGATCCGATCGGCCGCGACGTCGCGGTCGGTGAGCCAGGCCAACGCGGCGTCGCTGTCGGCGAGCACGGACTCCGGGGTCAGCCGGTTCACCTGATCGGCCACCTGTTCGCCGTCCACCTCGTCGGCGCCGTCGCGGTGATAGAGGTGCGGCGCCACGACCAGCCAGCCCTCGGCAGCCAGGCTGCTGACGAGGCCGCGGACCGAGTCGGTGACCCCACGCGACTCGTGCAGTACGACGATGCCGCCGCGGACCGTTGTCTCCGGCTCGGCGACCGTCAGGCGCAGGCAACTGCCATCGACGAGCGGCAGTGTTTCGGTCCTGGTCTGGGTCATGTGCTAACTCAACCACTTGTAGGTGAACTGCGGGTGCGGGGCCCACGGTGGAAGACTCCGACGCATGACAGTGCGCATTCGCGAGGACCTGGCCGCGCTTCCCGCCTACGTGCCGGGACGCAGCATTCCCGGCGCCATCAAGCTGGCGTCGAACGAAGTGCCCGGCGGACCGCTACCCAGCGTCGCCGCCGCGATGCTCGATACGTCCAAACTGGTGAATCGGTACCCGGACATGGGTGCGGTGGCCCTCATCGAGCGAATCGCGGCCCACGTCGGTGTGGAGACCGATCAGGTGGCGGTGGGGTGCGGGTCGGTGAGCGTGTGCCAGCAGCTGGTGCAGGCCACCTGCGAGGCCGGCGACGAGGTGCTGTTCGGGTGGCGGTCGTTCGAGGCGTACCCGATCATCACGCGGGTCGTCGCCGCGGCGCCGCGGCCGGTGCCGGTCACCGGGGAGCACGCGCTGGACCTGGCGGCGATGGCGGACGCGGTGACGGACCGCACCAGGGTGATCTTCCTGTGCAACCCGAACAACCCGACCGGAACCGCGGTGCGCCGCAAGGAGCTGACGGCGTTCCTGGACGCGGTGCCGTCGCGGGTGCTCGTCGCCATGGACGAGGCGTACCGGGAGTTCGTGACCGACCCGGACGTGCCGGACGGCATGGAGTTGTTGCCGGAGCGGGAGAACGTCGCGGTGCTGCGGACGTTCTCCAAGGCGTACGGGCTGGCCGGGCTGCGGGTGGGGTACGGGGTGGCCGCTCCGTCGATCGTCACCGCGCTGCGCAAGGTGGGGGTGCCGTTCGCGGTGAACGCGGTGGCCCAGGCGGCCGCGATCGCGTCGCTCGACGCGGCCGACGAGTTGCTGGCGCGGTGCGGGGAGATCGCCAAGGAGCGGGACCGGGTGCGGAACGCGCTGCTGGACGCCGGGTACGAGGTGCCGGAGTCGCAGGCGAACTTCGTGTGGCTGCCGCTGGGCGAGCGGACGGCGGCGTTCAACGAGCACTGCCTGGAGAACCGGCTGGTGGTCCGTGCCTTCGTCGGCGACGGCGCGCGGGTGACGATCGGCACCCGCGACGAGAACGACGCCTTCCTGTCGGCGGCCGAGGCCTTCGAGAAGGAGTGACGTCCTTCGAGAAGGAGTGACGTCCTTCGAGAGGGAGTGACGTCAGCGGCGCCGCAGGTCCACCCACATCGCGCCGAGCAGCACCCGCACCTGGTCGTGCGCACCGTCCAGGGGGAGCGAGATCTCGGCACGCTCCCCCGGCTGCAGCATGGGCGCGATCATGAGCCGCATGTGTGCCGTGTCGACGCGGCGCCACCCGTACTCACCGGGTGCCCACGCGGTGGCCCCGTACAGGTTGTCGCCGAACTCGACGGGCCCGGCGGCGTGCTCGCTCACCACGAGGGTGGCCGACACCTGCTCGGCGTCGAGGGAGCCGCCCTGCAGCCGCACCTCCGGCCGAACGCGCTGGTTCCCCTGGGCGTCGAGCACGTCCTGCCAGTCGTTGTCGGTCATCCGGCCACCGTAGGCGAGGACAGGTTCACGATGTGACGCGTAGAAATCATGCGATGTGGGTATCCGGGTGTCGAACACCACTACCGACGAGGTGACTTCACATGGCTGTCTACACACGTTCGAGGCGGGGAACCACCGCCGGCACCGTGATCCGCGGTGTCGGAACGGTGTTTGCGATCTTCCTCGGCCTGCAGATCCTGTTCGTGCTGCTCGGCGCCAACACCGCCAACGCGCTCGTCCGGTTCATCTCCGAGTGGGCCCAGGTCCTCGCGCTCTGGTTCCACAACCTGTTCAGCACGGGAAACTTCAAGCTCGACGTGGTGCTGAACTACGGCCTGGCGATCGTTTTCTGGCTCGTGGTGACCGGCCTGCTGGCGCGTCTGGTCAACCGCACCGCCTGACCCTCTCTACGGATTCCCTCCCGGCGCGAGCCCGGGTTCCGTCGGCGACACAACCGTCGTACGGAGCCCGGGCTTCGTGCCGTCCGGGTCCGGCACGAAGCGTCGTGACCGTCCGAAGTCGTCCAACCTTTGTGGTGACACTCCGATCCTGACTGTAAGTTCCTAACTGATCACCATTGGTAATTGGTTAGGAGGTGGCGCCAGGAATGAAGACCCAGGTTGTGAGATCGGCCTTGCGTGGCGTGCTCGCGGCGGCCGTGCTGAGCGTGGCGGTCGCGGTGCCGGCCAACGCGACGCCGGCGTTGTCGCCGGACGCGGCACCCGCCCCGGCCGTCCGGAGCACCCAGGTCGTCGACGACGGCATGTCCGTCATGGACACCCGGCCGCCCGGCTGTTCGTACCGGTTCAAGGACCCCAACGTGCGGGTTCGCACGATCAACCGCGACACGTACATGCACGAGATGAGCAACCCGCCGGTGTGTGCGCCGCACGGGCCCATCCTCGGCACGTTGAGCCGCGGCTCCACCTTCCGGGTCTACTACTCCGACCCGTACGCGACGTACTGGTGCTACGGCTACTCGGTGCAGATCGCCCGCCTCGGCTACATCCTCTGCGACGCCTACGACTAGGGGACACCGACCATGCGACGGATCATGCATGTCATCTCGGCGATCGCGCTGGCCGCGGTCGCGGTGCTCGGGGTCGGCGTCAGCGCATCGGCTCCGAGCGCACAGGCCGAGCCGTGCAACGGCACCTACACCCACTGCGAGACCAA
>Ga0190272_10001584_pt1 | contig 10877 bp, 11 predicted proteins | sample Popmic504T_FD_133746 | JGI IMG/M metagenome (GOLD analysis project Ga0190272, IMG submission 133746) | Populus adjacent soil microbial communities from riparian zone of Shoshone River, Wyoming, USA - 504 T | ecosystem: Environmental > Terrestrial > Soil > Riparian zone | place: USA: Wyoming...
ACTCCGCTACCCACTTGGAGCATCGATGACCGAGCTGCGTCTTTTCACGTCCGAATCCGTGACCGAGGGGCACCCCGACAAGATCTGCGACCAGATCTCGGACAGCATCCTCGACGCGATCCTGGCGGAAGATCCGCAGGGCCGCGTCGCGGTCGAGACACTCGTGACGACGGGCCTCGTGCACGTTGCCGGTGAAGTCTCGACCAGCGCGTACGTCGAGATCCCGGCGATCGTCCGAGGAGTCGTGAACCGCATCGGCTACACCTCCAGCGACACCGGCTTCGACGGCGACTCCTGCGGCGTGAGCGTGTCGATCGGCGCACAGTCGTCCGACATCGCCGCCGGGGTCGACAAGGCCTTCGAGCGGCGCGAGGACGGCTCTACCGATCCGCACGACGAGCAGGGCGCGGGCGACCAGGGCATCATGTTCGGCTATGCGACCAACGAGACGCCGCAGCTGATGCCGATGGCGATCTGGACCGCCCACCGCATCGCAGAACGCCTCACGGAGGTTCGGCGCTCCGGCGCGCTGCCCTTCCTGCGACCCGACGGCAAGACCCAGGTGACACTCGGCTACGACGGGCAGACCCCGAAGACGGTCGAGTCGGTCGTGCTGTCCACCCAGCACGACCCCGACATCTCCCAGAAAGCACTGCGCGCCGCCGTCCGGGCCGAGGTCATCGATCCGGTGCTGGAAGCGACCGGGCTGGCGCTTCCCGACGTGAAGTTCTACATCAACCCGGCGGGACCGTTCGTCACCGGTGGCCCGAAGGGCGACGCCGGGCTCACCGGCCGCAAGATCATCATCGACACCTACGGCGGCGCGTCGCGTCACGGCGGTGGCGCGTTCAGCGGCAAGGACCCCTCGAAGGTCGACCGGTCTGCGGCGTACGCCATGAGGTGGGTGGCGAAGAACGCGGTCGCCGCCGGGCTGGCCGATCGACTCGAGGTTCAGGTCGCGTATGCGATCGGCAAGGCGAACCCGGTCGGACTCTATGTCGAATCGTTCGGCAGCGGCCACGTGGCCGACGAGGTCATCACGCAGGCGATCCTCGACGTCTTCGACCTGCGTCCGAAGGCGATCATCGATCACCTCGACCTCCTGCGTCCGATCTACGCGCAGACTGCGGCCTACGGGCATTTCGGCCGCGAACTGCCCGACTTCACCTGGGAGCGGACCGACCGCGTCGACGATCTGCGCGCAGCCGCCGGGCTGTGAGTCGGCGCCGCTTCCCCGCGGAGCGGTGACATGACCGCGCGGCGCGTCGCGCGCGTCCTGATCGATTCGCCCCTGCCTCAGCTGGATCGGCTGTTCGACTACGCGATCCCCGAGCACCTGGCGGCCGAGGTTCGGCCCGGCGTGCGCGTGCGCGTCCCGCTTCGCAGCGCCGGACGTGTCATCGACGCCTACGTGGTCGACCTGGGCGAGCCCGACGCAACGGACCGACCGCTCTCCGAAGTCGACGCCGTGGTCTCTCCCATGCCGGTGCTGACTCCCGCGCTGTACGCCCTGGCGCGCCGCGCGGCCGATCGCGCCGCCGGTTCCGCCACCGACATCCTCCGCCTCGCGATCCCCAAGCGGATGGTCCGCGCCGAGAAGGCGTGGCTGGCTGCCGAGCCACCTACGGCAGCCGTGATCGACGATGCCGGCCGGGCCTGGGCCGACGCCGCCCTTGCTGGGCACCCCCTCTTGGTGGAGTGCCTCAACCGTGGCGGGCGCGGCGCGCTGGACGCACCGCCGGAGCCCCTCCGCCTGCGCGACGGCACCACGTCCGGGGCGTGGGCAGTGGTCCTGGCCGCGGCGGCGGTGCGCACCCTGGCCGCAGGGCGCAGTGCGATCCTCGTGGTTCCCGATCATCGCGATCAGGCGCAGCTCGAGGCCGCGCTGGCCGGTCGTGCTCCCGCCGATGCCGTCATCCGCAACGATGCGAGGCAGAGTTCGCCGGCGCGCTATGCCGCGTTCCTGCGCATGCTGGCTCCGGCACCGTGCATCGTCGTCGGCAACCGGTCTTCCGTGTACGCACCGGTGCACGCCGTCGGTCTGGTCGCGATCTGGGACGACGGCGACCCTCTCCTGGCCGAGCCGCTCAGCCCGGGGGTTCACGCCCGCGACGCGGCGCTCATGCGGCAGGAGCTCGACGAGTGCGCGGTCGTTTTCGCCGGACACACCCGCACCTCCGATGTGGAGCGCCTGGTCTCGCTCGGCTGGGTGCGCGAGGTCTCCGCAACACGGCGAGCATCACCGCGGGTGGTGCTCAGCGCCACGAAGGAGGGGGAGTCCCGCGGTGCTCGCGTGCCGTCCGCCGCCTTCGCCGCCGCGCGTGAGGCCCTTCAGATCGGACCCGTGCTCGTGCAGGTCGCGCGACCGGGCTACGCGCTTGTGCTGCTGTGCGCAGACTGCCGCGCGCCCGCCCGCTGTGCGCACTGCGGGGGTCCCCTGCACGCCGCGCGACGCGGAGCGGTGCCGGCGTGCGGCTGGTGCGGACGACAGGCGACGACCTGGTCGTGCCCGAAGTGCGCATCCGACCGCGTCCGGATGGCCTCTTCCGGCAGCGAGCGGACCGCCGACGACCTCGGGCGCGCGTTCCCCGGCATCCGGATCATCATCGCCGACGGCGAGCATCCGGTGATGCGGGTGGACGCACGGCCCGCGCTGGTCGTCGCCACCCGGGGTGCAGAGCCGATCGCCGACGGCGGTTACCGCGCTGTCGTCCTCCTCGACGGCGATCGGATGCTGCAGGCCGACGACCTGCGGATCGGCGAGTCGTGCCTGCGCTGGTGGTCCAACGCGGCCGCGCTGGCCGCGCCCGGCGCCCCCGTCCATCTCGTGGGCGTGACGGGTTCGGTCGCGAGAGCCCTCGCGACGTGGACGCAGCCCGCGTACGCCCGGGCGGAGCTGGCCGACCGTGCACCCCTGCGGATGCCGCCGACCGTGCGCGTGGCCGCACTGGAGGGCAGCAGGCAGGCCGTCGATGCGGCATTGGCGAGCCTTCGGGACGCGGTGCCCGACCTCGACGACGAGGCCGTGCTCGGTCCTGTGCCGTCCGCCACCGTCTCTCGTGCTCTCGTGCGCTTCGACTACGCGCACGGGCAGCGCGTGGCGGACAGCCTGCGCGCTTCGATCGTCGCCGATGCGCTGCGCGCCCGGAAGAACCCCAAGACGCGCACGGCAGGCACCCGGAATACACTCAGAGTCCGGGTCGACGTGCCCGACCTTGATCTGTGAGGAACGCCATGCGCCTCGTCTTCGCCGGCACGCCCGATGCCGCAGTGCCCTCGCTGCGCCTGCTCGCGGCGTCCGATCACGAGATCGTCGCGGTCGTCACGCGCCGCGACGCTCCCGTCGGGCGCAAGCGCGTTATCACACCGTCCCCGATCGGCATCGTCGCGGAAGAGCTCGGAATCGAGACGATCAAGACCGATCGGCTGGATGAAGCGGCGACGCAGCGGATCGCGGCGCTCGCGGCCGACCTCGGGGTCATCGTGGCGTACGGCGGCCTCGTGCGCGAGCCGCTGCTGTCGAGCCCCGCCCACGGGTGGATCAACCTGCACTTCTCCCTCCTCCCGCGCTGGCGCGGCGCCGCGCCCGTTCAGCACGCCCTCATCGCGGGCGACCCGGTGACCGGCGCCTCGGTGTTCCAGCTGGTGGCCGCCCTGGATGCGGGAGACGTCTTCGCGGAACGCTCGTACGTCGTGCCCGACGGCGCGACCGCGGGAGTCGTCCTCGACGCGCTCGCCTCCGAGGGTGCGCAGCTGCTGAATGACGTCGTGAACGCGATCGCCGCCGGAACCGCGGTCGCCGTCGCCCAGACCGGTGAGCCGACTCTCGCGCCGAAGCTCGACGACGCCGACGGGCGCATCCGCTGGGACGCTCCGCGCGAATCCGTGCTGGCGAGGATCCGCGGGGTCACGCCCGAGCCGGGAGCCCACACCACTGTGGACGGGGCCCGCCTCAAGGTGCTCTCCGCGCGTGCGGCACCGCACGATGCGCCGCCACTCGAGCCGGGCCTGCTCGCCGAGCACGGCCGTGCGCTGCTGGCGGGCACGGCGACGGAGCCGGTCATCCTCGACCGGTTGCAGCCTGCCGGAAAGAGCCCGATGGACGCGGCGGACTGGTGGCGCGGGCGCCGCGGCGATGCGGAATCGGCGAGGGCAGGGTCGTGAGCGGCGCGAAGGAGTCCCGTCAGGTCGCATACGAGACGATCCGCGCGGTCAACGAAGCCGACGCCTACGCGAATCTTCTGCTGCCGAAGGCGATCTCGCGCGCCCGGCTCGATACGGCCGACGCGGCATTGGCGACAGAGCTGACCTACGGCACGCTGCGACGTCAGGGCACGTACGATGCCGTCATCCAGATCGCGGCGGACCGAAGCATCCAGGAGATCGATCCGGGCGTCCTCGATGCCCTGCGCCTCGGCGCCCATCAGCTGCTGTCCACGCGCGTGGCGTCGCACGCCGCGGTGAACGAGTCGGTGGAGCTCGCCCGGGCGGCGAGCGGACGCAGCGCCGCCGGGTTCGCCAACGCCGTCCTGCGCCGGATCTCGCGAGACACGCCGGGGGAGTGGATGGCGAGGATCGCGGCCGGGGCGCGGTCGGACGACGAGCGGCTCGGGCTCGTGTTCTCGCACCCCGTGTGGGTGGTCCGCGCATTTCGGCGTGCACTGGCGGCGGAGGGTCGCGCGGGCGAGCTCGAAGCGCTCCTCACGGCCGACAACGCATCGCCGCGCGTGACCATGGCCGCCCTGCCCGGAGTCGCTGAAATCCCCGACGGCGCTCGCCACACGCCGTTCTCGCCGTTCGGCTTCCGCCTCGGCGGCGGTGATCCCGACGGCCTCGTCCGTGAGTCCGGCGGAACCCTCCGCGTTCAGGACGAGGGTTCGCAGCTCGCCGCGCTCGCCCTCACGCGCGCCGCGCCGGTGCGGTCGCACGAGCGCTGGCTGGATCTGTGCGCCGGACCCGGAGGCAAGACGGCGGTGCTGGCTGCCGAAGCCCTGGCCGGCGGCGCCTCGCTCGAGGCGAACGAGGTGTCACCGGCACGCGCGGGCCTCGTGCGGCAGGCGATCGCCGGCGTCCCGCTGAAGGTGCCGGTTTCGGAGGAGGACGGCCGCACCCGCGCCGGCGAGGGCGGCTACGACCGGATCCTCGTCGATGCGCCGTGCACCGGCCTCGGCGCGCTGCGGCGTCGCCCCGAAGCGCGGTGGCGCAAGTCGCCCGCGGACGTACCGGAGCTGACCCAGCTGCAGGGCGAGCTCCTCGCGGCGGCCATCGGCGGACTCCGCCCCGGGGGCATCGTCGCCTATGTGACGTGCTCGCCGCATCTGGCGGAGACCGCGGGCGTCGTCGCCGACGCGCGCCGCGAGCACGGAGCCGCGATCGAGGAGCTCGATGCGCGTGACGTGCTGCGAGGCCTGTCCGCCTCAGTGCCGGAGCTCCCGCCGCAGAACGACGGTTCGGGGCGGGCGCAGCTGTGGCCGCACCGTCACAACACCGACGCGATGTCGATCACGCTGCTGCGACGCGTCTGAGCGGCGGCGCGGCTCACTCCAGCAGGCGCACCCTCGGCGCCAGGCCGTCGATCTCGGTGCGCAGCACCAGCACGGCCGCGGGATGGGAACGCTCGAGTTCAGCGACATCGACGGTGATGACCGCGGCATTCGGCGCGGCCGCGGCGATCTCGCGCAGCATCGACAGCACCCGCTCCGCACCCGCGAAGCCCAGTTCGCCTCCGAGCCGGACGATCGGCCCGTCTTCGCTCTCCACCACGGAGATCCCGGGTGCCGCGAGGCTCTCGTGCAGCTCGAGCAGATGCATCCCGAACCGGTCGGACAGGATCTCGACGATGGCGCTGGCGCGGACGCTGTTGCCGTGGGCGTCGAGCCGGGGGCTGAACGCCGCAACCCCGAACTGCGACGGAGCTACGGCCATCACCCCGCCGCTGACTCCGCTCTTGGCGGGCAGGCCGACGCGCAGCATCCACTCGCCGGAGAAGTCGTACATTCCGCAGCTGGCCATGATCGAGGTCACATCGCGCGCGACCCGTTCGGAGACGACGCGTTCGCCGGTGACCGGATTGAGGCCGCCGAACGCGAGCGTGGCAGCCATGACGGCGAGGTCGCGCACGGTGACGAGCACCGAGCACTGGCGGAAATACGTTTCGACCGCATCGTGCACCGACCCCTCGATGACCCCGTACGACTTCAGCAGGTGGGCGAGTGCGCGGTTTCGGTCACCGGTGGCCGACTCGGACGCGTAGACGGACTCGTCGACCCAGAGCGAACGGCCCGCGAACGCCGACAGCATCGCGACGATGTGCCCGGTGCGCTCGTCGATGTCGGCTCCGGGGATGAGCGAGGTGGTCGCGATCGCACCCGCGTTGACCATGGGATTGGCAGGGCGACCCGTGCCCGCCTCGAGGCTGATCGCGTTGAACGGCTCGCCGCTCGGCTCCGCGCCGACGCGGGCGAGCATGGCGTCCCGTCCCAGGTTCTCCAGCGCGAGGGCCAGGACGAAGGGCTTGGACATCGACTGGACCGTGAACTCGGCGCTGTCATCGCCGACCGTCATCACTCGACCCCGCGGGCCGACCACCCCGAACGCAAGCAGATCGGGGTCGGCCTCTGCCAATTCGGGAATGTACGACGCGGGCTCACCCGCATCGTGCTCCCGCACCTCCACGAGCACCTTCTCGAGCAACGCCATGATCGGGTCCACGGCTCGACCATAATGGACGCGTGCACAGCCGTGAGGAACGCCGAGACCAGAGCCGAGCGGCCGATCCCGACCAGGTCCGCATCAATCCGAGCGTGCTCGCCGCGGATTTCGTCAACATGCAGGCCGAGCTCGCTCGCATCTCGAGTGCGGACTTCGTGCATGTGGACGTCATGGACAACCACTTCGTGCCCAACCTGACGTTCGGGCCGCAGATGGTCGCGCGCATCCACGCGACGAGCCCCATACCCCTCGACGTGCACCTGATGATCGACGAGCCCGAGCGCTGGGCGCCGGAGTACGCCGAGATCGGCGCCGCCTCGGTGACGTTCCACCTCGAGGCCGCTTCCGAGCCGGTCGCGCTCGCGCGGAGACTGCGCGCGATCGGCGCGCGCGCCGGCCTGGCGGTGAAGCCCGCGACCCAGGTGGAGGGACTCTTCGACGTGCTCGACGAGTTCGACCAGATCCTGGTGATGACCGTGGAGCCCGGTTTCGGCGGCCAGTCCTTCATGCCCGAGACGATGCCCAAGCTGCGTCTCCTGGCCGACGAGGCGCGTGTGCGCGGATCCTCGGTGTGGCTGCAGGTGGACGGCGGCATCGGGGAGTCCACGATCGCACAGGCCGCCGAGGCAGGAGCCGATACGTTCGTCGCCGGTTCCGCGGTCTTCGGCGCGGCCGATCCGGATGCCGCGATCGCGTCTCTGCGGGCCAGTGCGAGTCGGCACCACCATCGCGCGACCGCGAGCAGGCCGTGACCACCACGCCCCCGGGCGGCGCCGTCGGCAAGCACGCTCGCCGGCTCATCGACGTGTACACCGGCGAGCACGGGGTCTACGGTCTGGTGCTCGTGACCGCGCTGATCGCGATCGGCGAGGATTACGACAGCGATCTCGAGGTCCTCGTCTTCGTCGTCGGCACGACGATCGTGTTCTGGCTCGCGCACGTCTACGCCGGCATCGTCGCCGCGGGAAGCCATTCCGAGCTGGGACGGGCTCCCTTCCTGCGACGCGCCGCGCACGCGGCGACTCACTCCTCCGGGATGCTGCTCGCGATGCTCCCTCCGGCGCTCGTCCTCGCCATGGGCGTGATCGGTCTGGTGGACGAGGACGACGCCTATGATTTCGCACTGATCAGCGGACTCCTCGTGCTCGCCCTGATCGGATGGGCCAACGCCCGACGGAACGGCCGTCGCTGGCCCATGCAGATCGCCGGGGCGCTGTCCACGACCATGCTCGGCGCCCTCGTGATCCTGCTCAGCATCCTGGTGCACTGAGTCCACGAGCATCGCGAGCTCGTCGGGGTTCGATAGCCTGGACAGGTGAAGACGTTCGACGCGCTGTTCGCCGAGCTCGCCGCGAAGGCGGCCGAGCGGCCCGAGGGATCGGGCACGGTCGCGCAGTTGGACGCCGGCGTGCACGCCATCGGCAAGAAGATCGTCGAAGAGGCCGCCGAGGTGTGGATGGCGGCCGAGTACGAGTCGACGGATGCCGCTGCGGAGGAGATCTCGCAGCTGCTCTACCACCTGCAGGTGCTGATGCTCGCGAAGGGCCTCACGCTCGAAGACGTCTACCGACATCTCTGAGCAGCCGCCCGCCGACCGCCCCGAATCCGAGAGCCACCCCACATGCTGCGAATCGCCGTGCCCAACAAGGGGTCGCTCGCCGACACCTCCTCCGAGATGCTCCAGGAGGCGGGGTACACCGGCCGCCGCGACCCCAAGGACCTGCACGTCATCGACCCCGCCAATGAGGTCGAATTCTTCTACCTCCGCCCGAAGGACATCGCGACCTACGTCGGGTCGGGGGCACTCGATGTCGGGATCACCGGCCGCGACCTCCTGCTGGACGCGCGGATGCCGGGCGCCAAGGAGATCGAGGCACTCGGCTTCGGCGAGTCCACCTTCCGCTTCGCCGCGCCCCGCGGCAGCTTCACCTCGGTGGAGGATCTCGAGGGCCTGCGCGTGGCGACCGCGTATCCGGGCCTGGTCGACGGCTTCCTCGACGAGCGCGGCGTCGCCGTCGACCTCGTACCGCTGGACGGCGCGGTCGAATCCGCCGTGCGGCTGGGCGTGGCCGATGCGGTGGCGGACGTCGTGTCGACGGGAACCACCCTCAAGCAGGCGGGACTGGAGATCTTCGGTCCCGTCATCCTCGAATCGGAGGCCGTGCTGATCGGAGCGCCCGACGAGGTCGAGGGCACCCAGACGCTCCTGCGGCGCCTCAGGGGTGTGATGGTCGCCCGTCGGTACGTGCTCATCGACTACGACCTTCCCGCGCATCTTATCGACGCCGCCGTGGCGATCGCGCCCGGGATCGAGTCGCCGACGATCTCCCCGCTGCGCGACCCGGAATGGGTCGCGGTGCGGGTGATGAGTCCGAGCAAGGACGTCAACCAGGTCATGGACGCCCTCTACGCGATCGGCGCGCGCGCGATCCTCGTGACGGCGATCCACAACGCGAGGCTGTAGTCATGGCCCTGGTCTGCCGCGTGATCCCGTGCCTCGACGTCGCCGGCGGGCGCGTCGTGAAGGGCGTCAACTTCGAGAACCTCCGTGACATGGGGGATCCCGTTGAGCTCGCGCAGGAGTACTTCGCGCAGGGCGCCGATGAACTGACGTTCCTGGATGTCACAGCCACCGTCGACGAGCGCGCCACGACCTACGACGTCGTCCGGCGCACCGCCGAGCAGGTCTTCATCCCCCTCACGGTCGGGGGAGGGGTGCGCACCAGGGAGGACGTGGCCAGGCTCCTCGGCGTCGGCGCCGACAAGGTCGGCGTGAACTCGGCCGCGATCGCCCGGCCCGAGCTGATCGACGAGATCGCCGACCGCTTCGGCGCGCAGGTGCTCGTACTCTCGCTTGACGTGAAGCGCGCGCCGGGGACGCACTCGGGCTTCGTCGTCACCACCCACGGCGGCCGCACCCTCACCTCGCTGGACGCGCTGGACTGGGCCCGCGAGGCGATCGAGCGCGGCGCCGGTGAGCTGCTGGTCAATTCGATCGACGCCGACGGCACGAAGGCGGGGTTCGACCTCGAGCTGGTCTCGCTCATGCGCGAGGTCGCGAGCGTGCCGGTGATCGCCTCCGGTGGCGCCGGGCGCGTGGAGGACTTCGCCCCGGCGATCGCTGCGGGCGCGGATGCCGTGCTCGCCGCGAGCGTCTTCCACTCCGGTCAGCTCACGATCGGCCAGGTCAAGGCGGCGATGGATGCGGAAGGAATCGAGGTGCGCCCATGACTGCACTGAGCGAGCGGGGCGATTCGAAGTGAACGAGACCGTGGACGAGCGGATCGCTCGTGTCGCCTTCACCGCCGATGGCCTCGTCGCCGCGATCGTGCAGCAGTGGGACACCCGTGAAGTCCTCATGCTCGGGTGGATGGATGCCGAGGCGCTGCGACGCACGCTGACGAGTGGCCGGGTGACGTTCTGGTCGCGGTCGCGGCAGGAGTACTGGCGCAAGGGCGACATCTCGGGCAACATCCAGGTCGTCCGCGGGGCGCGCCTGGACTGCGACGGCGACGCGATCCTCCTGGAAGTCGATCAGATCGGTCCGGCCTGCCACACCGGCACGCGCACGTGTTTCGACGCGGACGACCTGCATCCCGTGGTGTAGCTTGAGCGCACCGCGACGACGACGTTGCGGGCCGAGGTGCGGAGGCGGCGCGTGATCCCTACGAGAAACCGACTCCTGGCCGGTCTGCTGGTGGCGGTGCTGTGGGTCGTGGGCGTGACCGCCCTCGTCGCGACACCGGCGGCGGCAGCGAGCGCCGAGGTGGTGCGGTGGTCGGGTCCCGACCGATACGCGACCTCCGCGGCCATCAGCGCCAAGACCTTCCCCGGAACCGTGCCGGTGGTGTTCATCGCCAGCGGGCAGGTCTTCCCCGACGCCCTGTCCGCAGCGCCCGCCGCCAGTGTCCTCGGCGGCCCCATCCTCCTCACCGACCCCGCGGGCCTTCCGACGGTCATCGAGAACGAGCTGCGTCGCCTCAGTCCCGCCCGGATCATCATCCTCGGCGGCGAGCCCTCGGTCGGACCGGGTGTGCAGAGCCGCCTCGGCGAGCTCACCGGTGCTGTGGTGGAGCGATGGTCCGGTCCCGACCGATACGCGACCTCCGCCGCGATCAGCGCCGAGACCTTCCCCGGAACCGTGCCGGTGGTGTTCATCGCCAGCG
>Ga0190272_10001585_pt1 | contig 10873 bp, 8 predicted proteins | sample Popmic504T_FD_133746 | JGI IMG/M metagenome (GOLD analysis project Ga0190272, IMG submission 133746) | Populus adjacent soil microbial communities from riparian zone of Shoshone River, Wyoming, USA - 504 T | ecosystem: Environmental > Terrestrial > Soil > Riparian zone | place: USA: Wyoming...
CTGCATTCCGCGCGACTGCCGTCTTAGACGCAACGCGGGGTGTAGCGGCAAACCTCACATGACTGGAGCATACGTCGCAGCCAAGAGCTTCCTGTCGACTGCCGCCCGCATGGCTGTCCCCCACTCCTTCACTACCGTTTGGTCATTGAAGGCATGGGCCCTGGCTACCGCGGCTCGACGCATCGATTTGAGGTCCTCGGCGTCCATGGTGCTTAGCTGGAATATCTTCTCGGCCATTGCCGACACATCACCGGCCTCCACGAGGAACCCATTGACGCCGTCCTCGATGATGTCTGCAGGACCGTACGGAACGTCATAGGAGATGGGGATGCATCCTGCGCTCATGGCCTCGATCAGAACAAGTCCTTGTCCTTCGAGTTTGCTGGTCAGGAGTGTGAACGAAGCTGCCTCGAACTCCCGCCGGGCTTCCATTGAGTAGCCCCGCAAGGCGATATGCTCCGCCACGCCGCTGGACTCAATCAGCTTCAGGAGTGACGCCTTCTCGGGCCCTTGTCCGTAGATCTGCAGCTTGAAGTCCAAGCCAGAGGACTTCCGTGCCTCGACCACGGCGCGGATGGCATGGTCCAGCCGCTTGCGACCGACCAGGCTTCCCAGGATCACTCCCAGTTCGGGTGTGTGGCCGCCCTCCGGATCGTGCATCGCGGGCTGGGATCTGCTGTTGGGGATAACGCACGTGTTCTGCGGATTGTCGAAGAGCAGGTCCACATCTTTCTTCTGGCTCTCGGTCAGGAAGACTACAGAGTCGAAGGAGGCCAATCGCTCAAACACGTATCGCCGGGTTGGGCTCAGCTCCCCGTAAGGTGGGCGGGCGCCACTGGCCATGTGCGAGTTGTGAACGAGGTGCAGGGTGACGACGTTGTCCCGCCGGTAGCGGGTCATGAAGTTGGCCGTCGATTTGCTGTCGACAATCATGAACGCCTCACGGCCTGCGACAACGCAGTCCAGCCAGAAGAGGTAGAGCGGCCAGGCCTGGTTCCAGGAGGCGATTGGACGGCTGTCCCAGCCGCAGAGGGTTATGAGCCGACCGCCCTCAGCGCCTTTGGCCGTAACGTCGCGCCGATCAGAGACCATCAGCGAACCGTCCGGCCGGAAATAATCCACCTGCAAAACTGTTTTCGCATCGGCTGCATAGCGGAGCCGACGGCGCAGCACTCCGTCGCTGACTTCGTCAGAGGATTTCTCGTCAGCTCCTATGGCGGAGAACTCACCTACTAATTTCTTGCCTGTGTTCGACGATTCCAGCTGGGTTTCAGTCAGATCAGCGAGTTCTTCCCAAAGGTTTCGCAGCCGTAGGCCCGGGATCAGCTCGCCGGCGATCTCAAGCTCACAGCGGATGTCACTGTAGTCGAGCGACCACGCAAACGTCAGGACGTCCACCGGCACGCCTACCTCACGAATGAATGCCCGCGAACGGTGAAGCAGGGCATTCGTCATTCCGCCGTATTCCGTCGGTATCCCCCATGTGATGGCGTAGTGCTGCCCACCGGGCAGGGACGGAAGGCTGCGGGCATGGTGATCGCGCACGTCCTGCGTATTCATTGCGTTCTCCAAAACTTAGACTGCATCGGGTGTGGGTGTTGAGGTCACGGGCTTTATCGGACGAAGGCTCAGGTTCCCATGCACGGTTCCATAGACGTCCATCGGCGTGGGCGCGGGGGCTTTGTAGGGCAGCCGCGACGTTACCCGGCGACCCAGGAGGTACGTTTCGAGGCTGGCGTCCACTACGGAGTCCCTGAGCGCGTCCACGATGTCCGGCGAGAATCGGAAGACACTGGAATATACGCCGTGCGCTGTTTGAACCGTCGTGTCACCGGACACCCTGAAGAAGAGCTCGCCGCCTCTGACTCGCAGCCTGCACAGGAACCGTGGTGTATCGGCTTCGAGGCTGTCGCTTTCACCGGTCAACTGGGCGCTGACCCGCAGATCAAGGGCTCCGTCGGACCAGACGCCCCACGACGTGTCGGTTACCTCCACCTGCAGTTCCGGGGCAGGCAGTGCCTTCTGGGTAGCGGCAGCGGTCAATGCCTCCGACCACATCGCAACGACGGGGGCGTCGGAAAAGTCCACAGCCCTGGCGATGGCTGCTTCCCTGAGCTTCGCCTTTTCTTCGGCCGGCAGTGCCAGAAATTCTGCAATGCAGTCCGCAAGTGCCCGCTCATTTCCGTATTCAACAATGAAGCCGTTGACGCCGTGCGTGATGATGGAGGACGGGCCATAGTGAATGTCGTAGGCAATGGGGATACAGCCGGCAGACATGCTCTCCAGGAGCACCAATCCGAACGATTCCGACGAACTTGTCAGCAGGGAGAACGAGGACTCGCCGAAGACCTTGGCCGGGCTATGGGTGTGGCCCTTCAGCCGGACCATTGAGGTCATGCCCAACTGGTCGATGATGCTGTCCAATTTGGGGCCCTCGGCACCTTCCCCGTAGATGGAAAGGCTGGCGGTGGTATTGAGGCGCCGGTTTACGTCGGTAACCGCCCGAATCGCGTGATCGATCTGTTTCAGCGGCCTGAGCTGGGCCAAAATGACACCGGCGGTAGGGTTACGGTCACCCTCGGCTGGAGGCGTGGACAGCGCGCGGCTGTTTGGAATGACATGGATGTTGCCAACGTCCCCGACCCGCGACCTGACGTCCTCTGCCTGCATCTGGGTGAGGACTGCAACGCCGTCGAAGCTGTCGAAGCGCGGGATTGTGACCTCACCGGAGCCGTTCAACGGGGAAGCGGGACCTGCTGCTGCAGTTGCCAGGTGGGAATCATGGACCATAAGGACCACGGTGGCCGACGGGCGCCGATAGGTCTTCATGAACGTCGCCGCGTGCTTGTTGTCCACGATAAAGAACGACTCGTTGCCGTCGGTCAGGTGGTCCAGCCAGGCTCGGTACATCTCCCACGATGACCTCCACTGCTCCACCGGTACGCCTTGGCCATTGCACAGAGTCAGCGAGCGGCCGCCATGCACGCCGGGGGTGTCAATATCGTTGCGGTCTGACAGGAAGAGCGTTCCATCAGCCCTCATGTAATCGGTTTGCAACAGCGTTGTGCCGTCAGCAGCAAATCGTTGGGTTCGCGCGCGTGGACCGCCCTCAATCGTGGTGAGGGGGATTCCCGACTCGCCCAGCGGGCTGAACCCAATGAGGTCCTCCCCCGGCAACACGGGGGCATCGCCTGCCACGCCGGGCAGGTCTTCCCAAATATTGCGAAGGCTGACACCGGCGGTGAGTTTCCCCTGGTCCGTGAGCGTCTTCCGGATGTCCGGATAGTCACGGAAATTGTCGAAGGTGAGAATCTCCACGGGTGCCCCGGCTTCGACGGCGAACGCCCGGGACCGGTGCAACATGGAGTTTGTCCTCCCGCCGTGCACCACGGGCACGCTCCATGTGACGGCGAAATGCTTGCCGGCCGGTAGCCGCACTGATTTCTCATTTTGGTTGTGCATTATTCTCCCCTGGGACAGCCGCTGTCAGCGCCCTGAACCCTCATTATTCGTATACTCACACCAGGCCACTGGGGGCCGTTTCTTTAGCGCCAGAAACCGCGGGTGTCAATGATCTTCTTGCCCTCGAGGCTCGACAGCTCAATTTCACGGAACTTGTCGTGATCGACCAGGAGCACCACAACGTGGGCCGCCGCAATCGCCTTGTCCGTCTCCACGAGCCGGACGTTGGCGCACTCGGCCAACTCCTGCGGTAGCTGATTTTTGTGCGGCGCCGCGACAAGAATATCCGCATCGGGCTCCAACGTGGCTACGCGCCGGACGATCTCCACCGCCGGTGACTCCCGGACGTCATCAATGTTGGCTTTGAAGGCCAGGCCCAGGCAGGCAATCACCGGATGGCTGACGTCGCCGGCCGCCTTCCGGATCTGTTCCACGATGTGGCCGGGCTTGCCGTCATTGACTTCGCGGGCAGTGCGGATCAGCGCGGAATTTTGGGGATCAGCCGCCACGATGAACCACGGGTCTACTGCGATGCAGTGGCCGCCGACGCCGGGACCCGGCTGGAGGATGTTTACCCGGGGATGATGGTTGGCCAAACGGATGAGTTCCCAGACGTCGATATCCAGGTTCTCGCTGATGACAGAGAGTTCGTTCGCAAACGCGATGTTGACATCGCGGTAGGCGTTCTCAACAAGTTTGGACATCTCAGCCGTTGCAGCGTCCGTGAGGTGGATTTCGCCCTGGCAGAACACCCCGTACAGCGCAGCCGCCGCATCGGCAGCCTCGGTTGTCAGGCCGCCCACCACACGATCATTCGTGACCAGCTCGATCATGATCCGGCCCGGCAGCACCCGTTCCGGGCAGTGCGCCACGAGAAGTGCGGGCTTACCGTCCTTGCCATCAAGGCTGAGGTCAGGGCGAATGCCCAGGATGAGCTCGGCGAGCCGGCGAGTGCTCCCGGGCGGTGACGTCGACTCCAGGATCACCAGTTCCCCGCCCTTCAACTGCGGTGCGATGGCTCGGGCCGCGGCGGCGATGTAAGACATGTCCGCGGACTTGTCGGCCAGGAACGGCGTAGGCACAGCCACGATGTAGGCATCGGCGCTGGGCGTTTCGAGTTGGGCTCGAAGTGTTCCCCTGCTGACCGCGCCCGCAACGTGGATGCCCAAATCAGGCTCCACAAAGGGCACGTCGCCATTGTTGACGGCGTCTACGGTGCTCGGATTCACGTCCACGCCGATCACCTCAAGCCCACTGGCGGCGAGGATGGCTGCCGTAGGCAGACCGATGTAGCCGAGCCCGACGACGGCGACCGTTCTGATCGTCGCCCCGGTCTCGGAAGTCCTAGATGTCAACATGGTCATGTAGCTTTCCGTAGAATTTGAGGTCGCCCGAGGCAAGCAGTTCGGCATCCCCCACCTGCCAGGTGTGTCCGTCACCTGTACGGACCTGGAAGTAGTTGAAGCGGTCCGCCGAGTAGATGATCTTCCCGGCGGCATGGGCTTCACGGAGGAACCCGGTGTCCTCGCCGGTGGTGACCGGCTGGAACGGATGGTCTGTGAAGACCCCCCGGCGGGCCATGATGGTTGGTCCCATCACGAAGTCGGTGAACCGGTGCTCCCGGGCCGCGAACCGCAGGAGGGCGGCGTTGGACCTTTCCAGGTGCATGTAGTGTGCCTGCTTCCCCACGACGTCCGCGCCCGAGTAGGACAACGCATGCAGCTGGTCGCTGAGGTAGTGCGGACCGTAGTGGTCGTCGTCGTCCATCTTGGTGAGGACCTGGCCGCTGGAGGCGGCGACACACCTGTTCAGGCACTCCCCTAGCGAGACCTCGCGCGACGACTCCAGGAGCACCACGTTCCGGAGTCCGGACTGTTCGGAAAGCTCGTTCAGGCGCTCCGCCGGGAGATGGAAGCCATGGGTGAGAAGCACAAGCTCCAGGCCCACGCCGCGCTGTCCCGCGAGGGTTCGGAAGACCTGCTCAAGGTTCTGGGGCCTGATGGTTGGTAATAGCACAGAGACGGAAGGCCGCTGCACGACGGCGGTGCGGCCCGGGAGGGCATGTTCCAGGACGGTGTTGGCCCGGTGGGCGTACGTGTGGGCCGTCCAGATGGTCCGCTGGGCAAGATGCACGGTGCGGTCATTCAGCTCCGGGTTGGAAACCAGGGCCCGAGTAAGGTGCTCGGCGTCCTGGCGGGTGGCCGCCACGGGAACCGCCTCGGGGGTGAAGAACAAATCCATGGCCTGGCTGGGCGCGGTGACCACGGGCGTTCCGGACGCCGAGATCTCAAAGATGCGGCGGGCACACATGCTGGGCGAATCAACCACGGAGTTGACGTTGAGAAAGACCTTGTAGGCCTTGTAGGCGGACAGAGTCTGGGCATACGTCAACGAACCCACAACCCTTGAATCCAGCGGCGCGGGGAACTGGTACTCGGCGTTGCCGCCGAGCTGCCGGGAGAAGATTTCCAGGCCCGTCCCCATCCGGGCGGACGCGTCCAGGGCGCCGCCAAGGAGCACATCCATCTGCGCCCGCCGCTCGGGATACTTGTGGGCAAAGTACATCCCCGCAAAAGCAACGTCCCTGCTGTGGCGGCCGCGCCCAGGTCTGACCGGGTTATGGATGGCGGGTTGGGCGGCAAAGGGAAGAACGCCTACGCGCTAATGGCCCAGATCCAGCCGGTATTGGGCAATACGGCCTGAATCGGAGGTGAAGACCCGGTCAAAGAGCCTCGCGGCGGGGAGGAAATCGTCATAGTGGGGCGGGTCTTCCTTGTTCCAGAAGACAGTGGGAATGCCCTGCTCCCGGCACCACTGGACGAGTTCCCGGAACTCGGTGCTGGGACCGTTCGGGCCTGTCAGCTTGCCTCGCCATAGCCCGCCATTTCCGGCCCAGGCCGATTCGACGAACAACAGGTCGACGGCGCCGGCAGCCAGGTCGCTGCGCCAGGTGTGCGGATGGACCGGGCTGGTGGACCATTCATAGCCAAAGGCCAGTGCGGAGAAGTCGTCCAGGATCACTGCGGCACGTATGTCCGGACGGGATGGTTGCTGTTGCGGCAGAACCGCGGGCATGAGGGAGAGCCGCCGCCCGCGTCCTCGGCCGGTCCAGGCGGCTTCAACGCCCTGAACATTCCGTGGCGCGGCGAAGCCCCGTTCTATCCGTTGGCGTGACCGCCACGACTTGAACTGCGCGGGCCCGCCGTTGCGCAAATGCCAAAGCCCCGTACGGATAGTCCGGAGACCCGCCATCAGCCGCGGCTCCGGCGCGAAGACCGGCCGCGGACCTCCGTGGCCACGAGGTTCAATTTGGCGTCGTCAAGGACCTTAGTGGCGGAGATGTTGTTGCCCTTTGAGAGGTGACGGGTGAAATCCTGATAGGCCTTGATGGCGACGTCCGGCTCCGCGTCCATGATCAAGTCGCCCTTGTCGAGCCAAATCACCCGGGTGCACATGTCTTTGATGGTGTCCAGACTGTGGCTGACCAGGAAGACACAGCCCGCCTGTTCACGGAGTTCATCCATTCGTAGCTTGCTGCGGTCCGCAAACTGGGCGTCACCGGTATTAAGTGCCTCGTCGACCAGGAGAATCTCGGGGTCGACGCTGGCCGCGATAGCAAAACGCAGGCGCGACGCCATGCCCGATGAGTAGGACTTCATCGGCAGGTGGATGGACTTTTCAAGTCCAGACAATTCCACGATGGTGTTGAACTTTTCGTCCACTTCGTCACGGCTCATGCCCATGGCCAGGCACCCGAGGATCACATTCTGGTCACCGGAAAGGTCCTGGACCAGGGCTGCGTTAACGCCGAGCATGATCGGAGTACTCGACGCATAAACGGCACCCGACGTCGGCTTGGATTGGCCGCTGATGATCTTCATCAACGTGCTCTTTCCGGACCCGTTCCTGCCGATAATCCCCACTGATTCGCCCCGCTCGACCACCAGAGAGAGTTCATTCAGCGCGTGAACAGTCACCATATTCGGCTTGTTGACGGCACGGCGGAAAAAGCCGGGTCCGGTCTGTTCAGAATCGGGAACTCTTGCCGCGCTGGATGCAACGCGATAGCGCATTCGAACGCTGTCGACTACCACGCAGGGATGTCCCTCGATGAAAATCTCCTTCTCACCCTCGTCCATAGGATTCCTCCCCCTTCCAGAAGTAGACCAGTCCCACAGCAAGGGCACCCAGGGCCCACGCGGCCAGAATGGCCCAAGACTGCCACTGGGGAACCCTGGCGTAGAGAACACAATCCCGGACGATGTCGATGACGTTGAACAGAGGATTGAGCTTGATGGCGGCGAGCACTTCGGGGTGGGTGACGAAGCGGTCATAGGTGTAGAAGATTGCGGATCCGTACATCCAGGCCCGAAGAACGAAGGGAAGCAGGTGCGTGACATCGTGGACGCGGGCGATGATGCGCGCCAGGATGAGTCCTACGCCGAGGTTGAAAAGTGACTGCAGCAGGATGGCTGGTACCACCAGTATCCAGAGCCACGTGATTTTCTCGGCAGGAGGAAGTACTACAACGATCAGAAGCATGGCGAGAACGAGTGGCACTGCGGCCAGCAGCTCCCGCACATTGGCGCCTATGGGCAGCGCCGCGCGCGGAAAGTTGAACGCCTGAACCACGGACTTGTTGTTCCGAATGGAGCGCGCACCGGACGTGATGGCACCGGAGCTGAACTGGAACACAAAGATACCCACCACCAGGTATCCCACGAAATTCTCGATACCCCGGCTGGTGTTCAGCAGCAGCCCGAAGATCACGTAGTAGGTCAGCCCATTGAAAATGGGGTTAAGGAGCAGCCAGGCGCTGCCTAGGCGGTCGCGGCGCGTACCGCTTTGAACGCGGGCACGGGAGTCATAAAAAATGAACTGCCGGAAATCCCAGAGCTGAACGAGATAGTCCAGGAAATTTGGCCGCGAACCGACTCGGGTCAGCCGCCGCATATCCACCGACAAGGGCTGTACGGCCACTTGCTCCGGGTCTGTAGCACTATCTGCGGACACTAATCGTTCTCCTCAATTTCATGGTGCAGCCCAGCGTAACGTGTGGCTAGGGCCTTAGCGTTGGCGGCCCAGGTCCTCTCAGCCAGAACTGCAGCACGGCCGGTGTGGCCCATAAATGCCCTGCGGCTTTTGTCAGACAGTAACTCTGAGATCGTCTCTGCAAGTTGGCTCGGCGATGCGGCAGGGGTCAAAAGCCCGTTGCCGCCGTCGTCTATTATCTCCCGAAGCGCGGGTAGGTCGCTTCCCACCACCGGACGGCCACTTGCCAGTGCCTCCACCGGCTTGAGCGGAGTCACCGCACGGGTCACGTCGAGATCCTTGCGCGGTACCACAAACACATCCAAGGCCTGATGATAGAGCGGCGTTAGATCCCGCGGCACGCGCCCGGTGAAGATTGCCCTGTCATCGAGTCCCAGGCCGCGGACTTGCTCACGTAACCCCGGACCGGCCACGCCATCACCAACGATCAGCAGGCGCAGTTGCGGATATCGCGGCGCCAGAAGAGCGAAGGCGCTGACAAGATCGTCCAGGCCTTCATAGCCGACCAGGCTGCTGACAGTGCCTATAAATAGCCCATCATCCGGCAGGCCCAGCTTGCGGCGAGCACTGATCGCGTCCAGTGGCTGCTTGAGGAAAGCTCCTCCAACCGCATTCGGTGCGATGATGATCTTCTCCGACGGGATGCCGGCCGCGATGATATTGGCTTTCATGGCACGTCCTAGCGTCACTACCAGATCGGCGTCCCGCATGAGATCGGCTTCCCGGTCTTGGAACAGCCGATATTTTTCGCTGGTCCGGGCCTGTGGTCCCCGAGTGGCCGCCCAAGTATCCGCTAGTTGGCCGCGGACTTCGTAGACCCATGGGATCCCCAGCGCCTCCGCCACCGCACGGACCACCAGTCCGTTGACGAAATGTGTGGTGGTGTGGAGAACGCTGGGTTGAAACTCCAGCGCCACCTTGAGCAACTCCTCGGCCTGCTGCTGCAAGCGCGCATCCATGGTCGGCGCCAGCGATGACGGGAGGAGGCGCCGGTACTGAACCCTGTCGACGAAATCACCGGCCTTTGCGAGGATCTTCCCCACCTGCACCGGATACGCAAGCCTTGTGACGGCCAGCACTTCCCAGCCGGCCTCCTGCTGGGCCAGCAAAATGGAATGTGAACGTTGCGCGTAGCCGCTGGCCGTGTGGGGCAATGAGTTGGTCAGAACGTGCAGCACGCGATGCGGCACCGGCTCAAAACGTACTGTTGCTAGCTCCGGCCGCCACCCTTCGAGGATCCGCAGGTCAGCAGCGAGCCGTCTGCCCTGCATACGTTCCGCGCCGCCTTGGGCGTCTTCCAGAATCCGGACCGCGGCAGTCATCGCACCGCCGTACCAGAACCTGCGTGCCTGCACAGCCCGGAAGCGGCGTGCTCCCGTGGCACGGACCAGGAAGGCATCGGCCAGGTCAGGGCGGTTGGCAACCAATGCTACATCCGCCATGGACCGTGCATGCTCCGCAGACAAGCTGCTACGGGAGAGGGCATTTTCGAGGCGACGAGCCACGTCCTGCTGATCGCCGGCGATCAGGCCGGCCAGCAGCGCAGGCAGCGCCACTGAATCCATGCCGGTACTGCGCCGGACCAGCCTGGCCAGTGGATGTACAAGGCGTGGCGGCAGCAGGCGTGAAATCTGCAGGATGAGGAGTGCAGGATCATCCGTTAGGTGCTCCCGCGCTGTCCCGGCAGCTAGTCGAATATTGGTGAAAAGCTGCTTCATGAAGGTGGACCAGGCCTGGCTTCCAGGAGTCCTTGGATCAGAACCATGTACCGGGCGGCAAGCAAGGGGTAGTCGGCGTTTTCTTTGACCCACTGACGGCCGTCGCTGTTTCGGATCAGCCTTCCGCGGTCCTTGGCCAGGGACTTCCACAGTTCGGCAACTGCCTGGGGGCTGCTGGGGACAATATCCCCGGCACCGGATTCTTCCACGATCCGGGCCGCTTCGCCTTTAACGATGGCGGTCACGTGGCGGCCAATGGCCAGGACTTCGTAGGTTTTTGACGGAACCGTGGTTTCGAAGGACTTCCAGTCATCCCGCAAGGACACCACGCAGGTGTCCGCCGACGCATAGCGGTCTATCACTTCCTGTCCGTGCAGGGAATTGTGGAAGGTAACAGGGGCATTGAGTTCTTTGGCGAGCCGCTCAAGGGCGGGCTTCTGCACTCCATGGCCAACCATGTGCAAATGCATCGAATCGCCCACCATGGCGCTGGCTTGGATAGCGACCTCAAGCCTCTGGCTCTTGCCGTGGTTTCCGAGGTAGAGCGCTTCGAAGATTGGGCGTTCTAGTGCAGGCTGGACCAAGACGGGGAGCGTTTCCAGATGGACCCCGTTGCTGACAGTGGCAACATTCTTCAGTCC
>Ga0190272_10001586_pt1 | contig 10869 bp, 8 predicted proteins | sample Popmic504T_FD_133746 | JGI IMG/M metagenome (GOLD analysis project Ga0190272, IMG submission 133746) | Populus adjacent soil microbial communities from riparian zone of Shoshone River, Wyoming, USA - 504 T | ecosystem: Environmental > Terrestrial > Soil > Riparian zone | place: USA: Wyoming...
ATCCTGCGGTTGGAGAGTGGGCCCAGAACCCAATCCCTCCGTCTCTTTAGCCCAAGAGCCCACGTGGGAAGAGGAGATTACGCAACGAATCAGCGCCAGGAAGGCTGAAACGCTCCGCGGAAAGCCAGGAAAGGTCAATTGGCGGAGACGGAGGGATTTGAACCCTCGGACCCCGTAAGGGGTCTCCACCTTAGCAGGGTGGTGCACTAGGCCGGACTATGCGACGTCTCCAGGCATCCGGAGTGAAACCACCCCGATGCGCCCAGCAATCATAACCGCTCGGACCAGGACGGAACGAACTGGCTACTCCTCGGCGCGCGTGCAGGTGACCTGCGCCGCGGTCGTGCCGGCGATCTCCGCCGGTAGATCGACGCGTGCTTCCGCGACGGCCGACTCCGTCGGCGCGGGAGTCGCCGCTTCGCCGGAATCGGCGCCGTCCCCAGGGTCGGCTGCCTCGCCCGTGACATCAACACCCGATCCCTGGCTGGCCTCACCCGTGAGGTTCAGGGGCTGGTTCGCCTGCAACGCGGCGAACAGCTCGTCTGCGGCATCCGTCAACGGCAGCACGTTGACGTAGTCCGACGTGTACTCGGTCGGGTACTGGACGAAGACGATGTCTTCGTACGGCACGTCCTTCGCCGCCATCGCGATCTGCACCATGCGGGTGGGATTCGCCAGCTGCGAGCTCAGCACGAGCTGAGGCGGGTCCCTGCGGGTCAGTCCGACGGCGGTCGTCGCGAAGCGGAGCAGCACCTCTGGGCTGGCCAGCACGGCGTCGGACTTGAGCTTGCGCACCATCGACGACATGAACTGCTGCTGGTTGGAAATGCGACCGAGGTCGGAGCCGTCGCCGATGCCGTGGCGGATGCGGAGGAACTGCAGCGCCTCGACGCCCTGCAGGGTGTGTGTGCCGGCGGTCAGGCTGAGGCCGGTGTGCGCGTCGCTGATGTCACCGCTGACACACACGTCGACGCCGCCGATGGCGTCGGACATGTCGATCACGCCCGTCCACCGGATCGCGGCGGCGAAGTGGATCTCCTCGCCTGTCAATTCCTCGATCGTGAGCGCAGTGCACGCGAGCCCGCCGTACGTGTACGACGCGTTCAGCGGCTGCGAGCTCATCGCCGAGTACTCGCCGCCCTCACCGTCAGGGCACGCGGGGATGGGCACGAGCATGTCGCGCGGAAACGAAACGACCGTGATGCGCCGCGGTGTGTCGCTGATGTGCACGAGCATCGTGACGTCGTTGCGCTCGCCTGCCGAGTCGTCGTTCGCGCAACGGGGGAAGAGGGCGATGTCCTGCCCCTCGCAGGAGTCGGAGCCGACCATCAGCACGTTCACCCCGCCTTCGATCTCGCCGATCGACGGGGGCAGGGAACTGTCGCCCACGAGCTCGACCGAGCTCTCGCCCAGCGCGGAGAACGAGTCCCAGACGGCGTAGGCGGCCACTCCCCCGGCACTGACCGCGAAGACGGCGAGCACAACACCGAGAATCGACAGAAGCCGGAGAAGCGGATGCCGCGACCTGTGCACGGCGTGACGCGCGAGCGGCGCCCTCCCGCCCTCGGCGGGCGCCTTTGCGGAGCTCACCGTCAGCCGCTGACGTTCCCCGCGGAGCAGGTGGTCTGTGCGGCGGTCTGGCCGGGGATGGTGTCGGGCAGGACGATCGCGGCGTCGGTCGGCGCGTCGGTCGCTGCCGGATCAGGCGTCGCAGGGTCAGCCGGGGCGGGGTCGACCGTGATGACACCGCCGCCGAGGTTCGGGTCGCTGGTGAGCTGGATCGGCTGGTTCGCGGCGAGGGCGGCCCACAGCTGGTCGGCGGCCTCGTAGTTGGGCGCCACGCGGTTCGAGTCGTTCGGATCCTCGGTGACGGGGTACTGCACGAAGACGATCTCCTCGAACGGCACGCTCTTGACCGCGAGCGCGACCTGAACGAGCGTCAGCGGGTTGGTGAGGCTCCGGCTGGCGGTGACGTTGTCGACCGCGGTCGTGGCGAGCTTCAGCAGGGTGGCCGGGTTGGTCAGCACCTCTTCGCTCACGAGCTTGCGTGCCAGTCGCGACATGTACTGCTGCTGATTGCTGATGCGCGCGAGGTCGCTGCCGTTCTGGAGGCCGTAGCGCGTGCGGAGGAACTGCAGCGCCTCGATGCCCTGCACGACGCGTGGGCCGGCCGGCCAGTCGATCGCGGTGTTGTAGTCGCGGATGCCGCCGTTGCCGATGCAGACCTCCACGCCGCCGAGCGCGTCGGTGATGTTGATCACCCCGCCGAAGTTGACCTTCGCGGCGAACGGGATGTTCATGCCGCTCAGCTGCGAAACGGTCTTGGCGACGCAGTTGAGTCCGCCGTCCATGTACACCGAGTTGATCTGCTGGTAATCCGAGCCGGACGTCTCGGACCCGTCCACGTTCGTGCACGAGGGAACCGACGTCATCAGGTCGCGCGGGAACGACACGACGGTCACGCGGCGGGGCGCATCCGAGATGTGCACGAGGAGATTGACGTCGTTGAGCTCGCCCTCGGAGTCAGCGCCGGTGCATCGATCGCCGAAATATGCCGCGAACTCCGGCAGACACTCGTCGGTGCCCGTCACGAGGAGGTTCACGCCCCCCTCGATGGCTCCGATGTCGGGCGGAACGGCCTCCTGACCCTCGAGATCGACGGCGTCCTCGGTGAAGCTGGCGGTGATGTCGTACGTAGCATATGCCGCCACGCCGGCCGTTGAGACCAGCCCGACCGCGAGTATGATTCCGAGGATCTTGAGGACCATGGCGAACGGATGCGGCGACCTCAGCTCACCGTGGCGCGCGATGGGGCGGCGGCCACGCTTGGCGGGCTTGGTCGGCTGGCTCACTCGGTCCTCTCAGGGTGCTTCGGGATGCGGGCCTCGAGAGCACACCCACGACGAAGCGGAGGGTGTGGGATTCGAACCCACGGGACATTGCTGCCCACTGGTTTTCAAGACCAGGTCCATCGGCCGCTCGGACAACCCTCCCGACGGATACCACTGGTGAGTGGAGACACGTCGAACAGGCGTCGAGTCTAGCCGACAGCACTGTTCACCCATTGTTCCAGGGCCTCCTGGGCAGGTCCTGTGTCCGCGCCGCGCCTAGAGGTTTCGGAGGATCGCCGCGACGCCGCCGTCCTGCACCGACGCGGTCGTCTCTCCGGCGGCATCCCGCACTTCTTGCGGACCCTGCTTCATCGCCACCGCACGGCCGCCGTTCTCGAGCGCCCACCGGAACATGCCGACATCGTTACGTCCGTCGCCGATGACGAGCACGTGCGCGGGGTCGATGCCGAGCCACTCGCGCACCCGGTTCAGCGCGGTGCCCTTGTCGACGCCCTGGGGGGCGATGTCGAGCCACGCCGTCCAGCCGACCGCGTATGAGACCTCGTTGAGTCCGATCCGCTCGACGAGTTCGACGAAGTCCTGCTCGGTGTCGCCGGGTGAGACCACCACGATGCGGCAGACCGGCACGATGCTGAGGTGGTCGAACGGCACGCGTGCCGCGTTGGCGAGATTCCAGTCGCCGAGGTGCTCGGTGTAGAGCCGGTGGCCGTTGGGCAGCTCGACCATGTACTTCGCGTCGGGCAGGTGCTCACGCAGGAGGGTCAGGACTTCGGTGGGGTCGAAGGTCTCGGTGTAGAACCGCTCGTACTCGGGCTCCTCGCCGTCCTGCTTGCGCAGGATGACCGCGCCGTTCGAGCACACGACGAACTCGGGCGCGATGTTCAGCGCTTGCAGGATCTGTTCGGTGCCCTCCCAGCTGCGTCCGGTCGCCAGCATGACCTCGTGCCCGGCGCGGTGCGCGTGCTCGACGGCTTCGACGACGCCGGGGCTCAGCGACTCGTCCTCGAGCAGGATCGTGCCGTCGATGTCGAGCACGATGAGCAGGTGCTCGGTGGTGACCGCCGGGTCTTCGGTCTCGCGGGCGACGCGCTCGACGATCTTGGCCGCCTTCCTCTGCTTCACGACCTCGACGCTGCCGGTGTGGGGCAGGTGGGCTTCGGTCACGTCACAGGCTCCAAGATCTCGAGCCCGCCGAGGTACGGGCGCAGCACCTCGGGTACGGTCACCGAGCCATCGGCCCGCTGGTGCGTCTCGAGCATCGCGACGATCCACCGCGTGGTCGCGAGCGTGCCGTTGAGGGTGGCGACGTGCTGGGTCTTCGCACCCGATCCCTTGCCGGCAGCGCCCGGCCCCCCGCCCTCGACGGGCGGACGGTGGCGGATGTCGAGGCGCCGCGCCTGGAAGGTGGTGCAGTTGCTGGTGCTGGTGAGCTCGCGGTAGGCGCCCTGAGTAGGCACCCACGCCTCCACGTCGTACTTGCGGGCTGCGCTGGATCCGAGATCCCCGGCCGCGACGTCGATCACGCGGTAGCTCAGCCCGAGGTCTTGCAGCATCTGCTCCTGCAGCTCGACCAGGCGCAGGTGCTCGGCCTCGGCATCCTCCGGCGTCGTGTAGACGAACATCTCGAGCTTGTTGAACTGGTGAACGCGGATGATGCCGCGGGTGTCCTTGCCGTACGACCCCGCCTCGCGCCGGTAGCAGGTGGACCAGCCCGCATAGCGCTTCGCGCCGGCGGACAGGTCGATGATCTCGTCCATGTGGTACCCGGCGAGGGGCACCTCGCTCGTGCCGACGAGGTAGAGGTCGTCCTCCTCGAGGTGATAGACCTCGTCGGAATGCTGACCGAGGAACCCGGTGCCCCGCATGACCTCGGGCCGCACCATCGTGGGCGGGATCAGCGGGATGAAGCCGGCCCGGAGCGCGCGGTCGAGCCCGAGCATCATGAGCGCGATCTCCAGGCGCGCCCCGATGCCCTTGAGGAAGTAGAACCGGCTTCCCGACACCTTGGTGCCGCGCTCCATGTCGATCGCGTCGAGCATCTCGCCGAGCGCGAGATGATCGCGCGGCTCGAAGTCGAATTCAGGGACCTCGCCGTGGGTGCGGAGGGTGATGAAGTTGTCCTCGCCGCCGGCCGGAACGCCCTCGATCACGATGTTCTCGATCTTCGCGAGCGCCGCGTCGGCGGTCTCCTCGGCGACGGTCACCGCATGCTGCGCAGCCTTGACCTGCTCGCTCAGCGTCTTCGCCTCGGCGACCAGCGTCGCCTTCTCCTCCTTCGGCGCCTTCGCCACGCGCTTGCCGTGTGCGTTCTGCGCGGCCCGGAGTTCTTCGTACGCGGTGATCGCGGCACGGCGAGCGCGGTCGGCCTCGACGGCATCGTCCACCGTGCTCGCCGACTCGCCGCGCGCTTCCTGCGAGCGCTTGACCAGCTCGGGATTCTCGCGGAGGAAGGAGAGATCGATCACCCGGCAAGTCTAGTCAGCGGCATCCGCCCGGTCCTCGGCCGGAAGCGGCCGTCATCCCCGGCTATCGTGTGACCATGACAGAGCCCGCCGCCCGATCGCTGCGGGCCGCTCTGGTCTACAACCCGATCAAGGTCGACGCGGCGAGTCTGCGCGCGATCGTCAAGCGCGTGTCGACGGATGCCGGATGGGGCATCCCGCTCATCTACGAGACGACCCTGGACGATATCGGAGACGGCGTCACCCGGCGCGCGCTCGAAGCCGGGGCCAGCGCGGTGCTCGTGGCGGGGGGCGACGGCACCGTGCGGGCGGTCGTCGAAGCGATGAGCGGAACCGGGGTGCCCCTCACGATCGTTCCGAGCGGCACGGGCAACCTGCTCGCGCGAAACCTGCTGCTGCCGCTGACGGATGCCGAGGCCATGGTGCGCGCCGCGTTCTACGGCGACCGGCATCCCGTCGACGTCGGATTCGCCGCCCTCCGCCGCGAGGACGGCACGAGCGAGGAGCGCGCCTTCGTCGTGATGGGCGGCATGGGGCTGGATGCCGCCATGATCGCGAACACCAGCGGCGATCTGAAGAAGCGCGTCGGCTGGATCGCCTACGTCGACGGCGCGGCACGTTCGCTCGCGAACGCGAAGCCGTTCCGGATCGCCTACCAAGTGGCCGGGAGGCGCCTGCACTCCTCCAAGGTGCAGAGCATCCTGGTCGCCAACTGCGGGTCGCTGCCCGCCGGTCTGGAGCTCATCCCCCAGTCCTCGGTGTCGGACGGGGAGCTCGACATCGCGATCTTCCAGCCCAAGAACGCCCTCGGCTGGATCCTGGTGTGGCGCCGCGTGGCGTGGGACAACAGCGTCCTGCGCCGCTTCCGGGCGGGCCGCCAGGTGCTGGCGCTGCGCACCGAGGACAACTCGGTGCTCTACGCGCGCGGCAAGGGCCTGGACGTGGCCACGTCCCTCGCTCAGCCGGTGCAGCTGGACGGGGACCAGTTCGGTGACGCCGTGCATATGCGCTGCCGCGTCGTCGAGGGCGGCGTCATCATCATGCTGCCCCGCGGCCACGACACCAGCCGGATCTAGGAACGCTCCCGCGTCAGGTGCCGGGGGTGGAGGCGTCGGGGGCGACGACCGACGCGACCGCGGTGAACAGCGGGTTGGCGATGTTCGACGACAGCGGGGCTCCGGTCGTGGGGTCGAACGCCTCATCGCCGTAGGTGGCGGCGATGGCGATGGTCACGTCCTCCGAGGGCAGATAGGCGGCGACGCCCGCGAAGCCGTGATACTGCGGATTCTGCAGCAGCCAATCTCCGGACAGGACGATGCCGATGCCGTACGTGTAGAACTCGTTCTGCACGAAGCACGTGTTCGGGCACGCCTCGAGGGCGGTGGTGTTGCCGCGGAGGGTCGGGGCGATCATGCGCTCGAAGGACTCCGCGCTCACCATCTCGCCTCGTCCGATCGCCTGGATGACCGTGGCCATGTCGGTGACGTCGGTGTTCTGGATGGAGCCAGGGCCGAGCGACCAGGACGGGTTCCAGTACGTGGAGTCCTCGATGTAGGGCAGGCTCTCCGCGATCTGCAGGTACTCGCGCCGCTCGCTGTCGAACGCGTGCAGCACGGGCGCCAGGATCTCAGGCGTGCCCGGGTCGGCGGTCTGCTCCATGCCGAGAGGATCGAGGATGCGCTCCTGGATCACGTCGGGGAGCTGCTGACCGGTGATCTCCTCCAGGGCGAGCGCGAGCAGCACGTAGTTCGTGTGCGCGTAGCCCCAGTTGGTTCCCGGCTCGAACAGGAGCGGCTTCGCCGTGCCGAACGCGTAGAGCTCCTCGGGCTCCCACTGCCGGAAAGGATTCTGATTGAAGGACTCCAGGAAGGCCGGATCCTGCACGTAATCGGCATACCCCGACGTCATCTGCGCGAGCTGACCCAGGGTGACGCGATCGGCGTTCGGCACATCCGGCATCCAGTTCGCGAGAAAGTCGTCCAGGGCGACGGTCCCCTCGTCCACGAGCTGCAGCAGCACCGTGGACACCTGCGGGATCGACACCGCCCCGCTGCGGAAATGCATGTCGGCCGTCGCGGGCACGTCGGCGACAGATTCGCCCCACGCCTGCATGAGCACGACCTCGTCGCCGCGCATCACGCGCACGATCGCCGCCCGCACGTCGCGCTCCTCCATCGTGGTCTCGACGGCCTCCTCGATCGCCGCGACGAGCGCCGGGTCGGCCGTCGAGCCGCCGGCATCCGCGCCAGGGGTGGAGGTGGGGGTCGGAGTGGGAGTCGGATCGGGCGCGGACGCGGTGCACCCCGCGAGCAGCAGTATCAGCGACATGGCGGCCGCACCGGCCCAGGCGTGTCGTCGTGAATCGCGCATGGGTACTCCCCCCGCCCCGGCTTCGCTGCTCAGGGACGCGCTCAGACTATCGGCGCGCAGACCCGCAGGGCAGGTCCGCCGCATACGGTCTGCGGCGAGGTGGATCCTCGGAAACGGAGCCGATGCCACCGGAGCGCGGTTACGATCCGATGGTGACCCGGCCCTCGATCGTGTGGTTCAGAGACGACCTCCGGCTCGCGGACAACCCGGCCCTGTGTGCGGCGATCGACCGCGGCGAGCCGGTGATCGGCCTGTACGTGCTCGACGAGGAGTCACCCGGCATCCGTCCGCTGGGCGGGGCGGCGAAGTGGTGGCTGCACGAAAGCCTCCGCTCCCTCGGTGAGCGGCTGGCAGACCGCGGCTCGACCCTCGTGCTGCGACGCGGGCCGGCGGCATCCCTCGTCGCCGCCGTCGCGGAAGAAGCCTCCGCCGGCGCGGTGTACTGGAACCGGCGGTACGGCGGGGCGGAGCGAGAGGTGGATGCCGCGCTGAAGACGGCGCTGCGTGAGGACGGCCTGACCGTGGCGTCGTTCGGCGGCTCGCTGCTTTTCGAGCCGTGGACGGTGCAGACCGGATCCGGAACGCCGTATTCGGTCTTCACTCCCTTCTGGCGGGCGTGTCAGGCGATGCCGACCCCGCGCGCACCACTGCCGGAGCCGCGCACGATCCCGGGGATGAAGACGGCGCCGCGAAGCGATCCGCTGGACGACTGGCGGCTGCTGCCGACGGATCCGGACTGGGCCGGAGGGCTGCGCGACACGTGGGAGCCGGGCGAATCAGCGGCGCGCGCGCGACTGCGCGCGTTCCTCGCCGACGACCTCGCCGACTACGACCGCTCGCGCGACGAGCCGTCGGCGGGCGCGACGTCGGGTCTCTCGCCGCGGCTGCGGTGGGGCGAGCTCAGCCCCCACACCGTGTGGCACGAGACGATCGAGTCGGGGCAGAAGGCGGGCCGGTTCCTCTCCGAGCTCGGTTGGCGCGAATTCGCCGCGCACGTGCTGTACCACCACCCCGACCTCGCGACGAAGAACCTGCGCCCGGAGTTCGACGGATTCCCGTGGCCGCGGCTGCATCCCCCCCAGCTGCGCGCGTGGCAGCGGGGCCGCACCGGAATCCCCCTGGTGGATGCCGGCATGCGCGAGCTCTGGCACACCGGAGTCATGCACAACCGGATCCGCATGGTCACGGCATCCTTCCTCATCAAGAACCTGCTCATCGACTGGCGACGCGGGGAGGAGTGGTTCTGGGACACGCTGGTGGACGCCGACGGCGCGAGCAATCCGTTCAACTGGCAGTGGGTGGCCGGCTCAGGCGCGGACGCCGCTCCGTACTTCCGCGTCTTCAACCCCGAGCTGCAGGCCAAGAAGTTCGACCCGCACTCCGCGTACATCCGTCAATGGGCGCCGGAGTACGCCGATGACGCCGTGGATCCGGCGCCGCAGCCGATCGTCGACCTGGGCGAGACGCGCAAGGCCGCGCTGGCCGCCTACGAGCAGATGCGCCGCGCGTCGCACTGAGCCGTTCGGGCGAGTTCAAGGGGTCGGTTCTGTCTGCCGCGCGTCAAAGCGCGGGGAGAAACCGGGCGGGATCGCGCGCCGGCGGCCGGCCGCAGCCGATCCATCCCGGGCGTTTGACGGGCGGAGTCCGGAATAGACCCCGGGCCGCCGATGGTTGCGGTTGAGGATGAGCCCCGCACCCGCCCTCGCACCCGCACCTGCCCTGTCCGTCCTCGACCTCGTGCCGGTGCGCACCGGGCAGACCAGCGCCCAGGCGGTGGCGGCATCCCTCGCCCTCGTCGCGCGCGCCGACGAGCTCGGCTACCGCCGGTACTGGTTCGCCGAGCACCACAACATGCCGGCGGTCGCCTCGACGACTCCGCCGGTGCTGATCGCCGCGGCCGCCGCGCGCAGCAGTCGGATCCGCGTCGGGTCGGGCGGTGTCATGCTGCCGAACCATTCGCCGCTCGTCGTCGCCGAGCAGTTCGCGGCGCTCGAGGCGCTCGCGCCGGGCCGCATCGACCTCGGCATCGGGCGTGCGCCCGGCAGCGATCCCGTCATCACGCAGCTGCTGCGCATGTCGGGGACCACCTCCGACGTGGAGCGGTTCCCCGAGCACATCCGCGACATCCTCTCGCTGGTCTCCCCCGAGGGTGCGACGGTGCGGTACACCACCGGCGGAACCTACGACGTGCACGCGACCCCGGCGGCAGGCGGCGCCCCAGCAGTCTGGCTGCTCGGCTCGAGCGACTACTCCGCGCAGCTCGCGGCATCCCTCGGCCTGCCGTACGTGTTCGCGAACCACTTCTCCGGCGAGGGCCTCGAGCGTGCGCTCGACCTGTACCGCGGCGGCTACCGGGCGTCGGAGTCGCACCCCGAACCCGTCACGTTCCTCACGATCAACGCCGTCGCCGCGCCGACCGCCGAGGAGGCGGAAGCGCGGGCCCTGCCGCAGCTGCGGATGATGGCGCGGCTGCGCACCGGCAAGACGCTCACCGCACTCGAGACCGTCGAGGAGGCGCGCGCCGCGCTCACCGAGGCCGACGGGCAGGCGGAGTCGATCATGGCCGCCGCGCGCCGGCGCTGGCTGGTCGGGACGGGCCCGGAGGTGCGGGCGGAGGTCGCGGAGTTCGCCGCGCGCTACGGCGTCGACGAGGTCATGATCTCGCCCGTGGCGGGCGCCTTCGACGGCGAGCCGATGGATGCCGCGACCGCGCGCACCCAGACGCTGGAGCTCCTCGCGGCCTGAGCGTGCCTCAGACCTCGGGCTCGCCGCTGAGCAGTCCCCGGAGCCAGTCTCGGGCCTCGACGAAAACGTCGTCGGAGTACCGCTCCGGGTAATGGACGATCGCGCGGTCGGCTCGCGGGTACGACCCCAGGAAGATGACCTTCGGGCTGAAGCGCCGCAGGCCCAGCAGGGCGTCGGCCATGCGCTCGTCCTCGATGTGCCCGTCGGCGTCGATCACGAACCGGTACCGGCCGAGCGAGTCGCCGATCGGCCTCGACGCCAGGAGCGACAGGTTGATGCCGCGTGTGGCGAACTGCTCGAGCATCTCCAGCAGCGCGCCGGGGTGGTCCTCGGGCAGCTCCGCGATCAGCGAGGTCTTGTCGGCTCCGGTGGGCGTGGGCGGTGCAACGGTGCGCGCGACCAGCACGAACCTCGTGACGGCGTTCGGGTTGTCGCCGATC
>Ga0190272_10001587_pt1 | contig 10868 bp, 9 predicted proteins | sample Popmic504T_FD_133746 | JGI IMG/M metagenome (GOLD analysis project Ga0190272, IMG submission 133746) | Populus adjacent soil microbial communities from riparian zone of Shoshone River, Wyoming, USA - 504 T | ecosystem: Environmental > Terrestrial > Soil > Riparian zone | place: USA: Wyoming...
CGGCGGGCACCGTCACGGTGACGCTGCCGGCAGGCGTTGCACCCGGCGATCACCGCATCGCCGTGCTCGACGCCGACGGCAACCTCATCGGATGGGACGACGTCCGTGTGGGTGCGCTCGCGGCGACGGGTGTCGACGCGACCGTGCCGCTCGTGCTCGGCATGCTGCTGCTCGGTGCGGGTGTCGCCGCGATCGCGGTGCGACGCCGGCAAGTCGCTCGCGACTGACACGCTGAGCGAGAAGTGACGGATGCCCCGGCGCCAGGCTGCGCAGGGGCATCCGTCGTCTTCCGGACGTGCGATGCGAACCGGCTTCGGTGTCAAGCGGTGGTTCTGGTGCGCGGTGTGCGGTAGACACGAGGCATGTCGCAGACGAGTGAGTGGTTGGACGGATACATCCGCGCGTGGCGGTCGAAGGACGCCGACGACGTGCGCGCTCTCTTCACCGATGACGCGGAGTACTGGTTTCGGCCGGATGACCCGGATCCTGTGCGCGGGATCGACGCGATCGTCGAGATGTGGACCGAAGACGAGCCCGACAATCCCGACATCGCGCTCGACGTGCTGATCGAGAATGACCGCCTCGGGATCATCAAGGGTCACGTGGACTACCCGGGCCACCAGTTCTACTCGAACCTGTGGGAAGTGCACTTCGCCGACGACGGGCGCGCGGAGCGTTTCGTCGAATGGTTCATGACCCCCCGCAAGGCCCAGCCCGCTTCTGACGCAGTGAACCCACCCATCGACGCATGAGCCCACAAGCTTGCGCCGCTCGAACGTGTGGGTTGACGTACGTGTGTGTGGGCTCGCCGGCGTGACCGGCCGATTCAACTCTTCAGAAAGGCCAGCAGAGCCTCGTTGACCTCGTCGGCGTGGGTCCACAGCATCCCGTGCGGTGCTTCCTCGATCTCGACGTAGGTCGCCTCGGGCAGGAGCGTGCGGAACCTGCGCGCGGTGGCGTCGATCGGCAGGATGTTGTCTGCCGTGCCGTGCATGATGAGGGCGGGCACGTCGATCTTCGGGATGTCGCGGCGGAAATCCGTGGGCCACGTGAGCGGCGCCGCGGCGATCGCGGCATTGCCCGCACGGTTGCCCGTCTGCATGCTCGCATCGACAGCCTGCTGCGAAATGCGTGAGCCGAGGGTCTCGTCGAGGTTGTAGAAATCCTTGAAGAACCCGGCAAGGAAGCCGTACCGGTCGGCGCGCACCGCCTCGGCGATGCCGTCGAAGAACTCCTGTGGGCCGGCGCCGTCGGGGTTGTCGTCGGTCTTGAGCAGGTAGGGCTCGAGGGATCCGATGAATACAGCCTTCGCGACGCGCTCGCTGCCGTAGGTGGCGAGGTATCGGGCTACCTCGCCGGTGCCCATCGAGAAGCCGACGAGCACCGTGCGTTCCAGGTCGAGGGCGTCCATCAGCGCATCGAGGTCGGCCGCGAAAGTGTCGAAGTCCGACCCGGTGCCGGTCTTGCTCGACGCACCGAACCCGCGTCGGTCGTAGGTGACCACGCGGTATCCGGCATCGAGGAGGGCGGCCTGCTGCTTTCCCCACGATTGCCCGTCGAGCGGGAACCCGTGGATCAGCACGACGGTCTGGCCGCGCCCCTGGTCGGTGTACGAGAGTCTGATGTCGGCCGAGTTCTCGCTGCCGACGGTGATGAAAGCCACGCGTTCGTCCCCTCCGGCCGAGGCATCGGATGCCGCGGCACCCTCCGACGCTAGGGCGCCGGGGCGTGGTCTGGCCAGGGGGTTGCATTCTTGGTTCGCGGCGGTTACGGCGCGGGTCGTCAGGGGTCGTTGCGGGCGCCCGACGAGGGAACGACGGTGAAGACGGTGGGGGGTGCGAAACCGGATGCCGCGAACGCGGTGGCCGCGGCATCCTTCACGGTCTTGACCTTGTCGTGCGCGACGAGTGCGATCGCCGCACCGCCGAACCCGCCGCCGGTCATGCGCGCTCCGACCGCGCCCGCCGCCATCGCGGCTTCGACGGCGGTGTCGAGCTCGGGCACCGAGATCTCGAAGTCGTCGCGCATCGAGGCGTGCGAGGCGAGGAGAAGGTCGCCGATCGCGTGGGGGCCGCGCTCGCGGAGGGTCTGGACGGTGTCGAGGACGCGCTGGTTCTCGGTCACGACGTGGCGGACCCGGCGGAAGGTCACGTCGTCCATGAGCTCGGCCGCACGAGGAAGGTCGGCGACGGAGAGATCGCGCAGCGCCGTGACGGCCATGATCACGGCGCCGCGCTCGCACGCTGCACGCCGCTCCGCGTAGCCGCCGGTCGCGTGTGAGTGCGCGACACCGCTGTCGATCACCACGAGTTCGAGGCCGGCGGCTGCGAACCCGAGATCGACGATGTCGGTGTCGAGCGATCGGCAGTCGAGGAAGATCGCCGCGTCGGCGCGGCCGAGCATCGATGCCATCTGGTCCATGATCCCGGTGGGGGCGCCGACCGCCTCGTTCTCGGCGGTGCGCCCGACGCGCGCGAGGGCGACGCGGTCGAGGCCGAGGTTCCACGTCTCGTTCAGCGCCATCGCCACAGCGCCTTCGATGGCGGCCGACGACGAGAGTCCCGCGCCGATCGGCACGCTCGAGGCGATCGCGAGGTCGACGCCGGTGACGGATGCTGCGCGCGCGCCCGTGGTGCGCAGCAGCGCCCAGGCGACACCGAGCGGGTAGGTCGCCCACTCGGGGACGTCGGTGCGATCGTCGGGGAACAGCAGGTCGAGGTCGGCGAGCGGGATCTCGACGGGCACGGGATCGACGGTCGAGATCACTCTGATGCGCCCGTCGGGACGCGTGCCCAGTGCGACGTGCGTGCGCTGCTCGATGGCGAAGGGGAGTACGAAACCGTCGTTGTAGTCGGTGTGCTCGCCGATCAGGTTCACGCGGCCGGGTGCCGACCAGAGGCCGACGGGCTCGGCGCCGGTCAGCTCGGTGAAGAGAGTGCGTGCGGCCGACGATACTGGCTGGGGTGTGGCATCCGTCATCGGGTGACCTCGGGAACTTTCGCGATGGCCTCGCGCAGGCGCGAGGCGGCGGCCTCAGGCGGGACGTCGCCGATCCACGCGCCCATCGCGGCCTCCGAGCCGGCGAGGAACTTGAGCTTGTCGGCTGCGCGACGCGGCGAGGTCAGCTCGAGGCGCAGCCGCACCGTGTCGCGCCCGACGTGAACGGGCGCCTGGTGCCACGCCGCGATGTACGGAGTGGGGGAGTCGTAGAGCGCGTCGACGCCGCGCAGCAGCCGAAGGTAGAGGGGCGCGAGTTCGTCTCGCTCGGCATCGGTCGTCTCGGCGATGTCGGCGACGTGCCGATGGGGCATGAGGTGCACCTCGAGCGGCCAGCGGGCGGCGAACGGCACGAACGCGGTCCAGTGCTCGCCGCGGAGGATGACGCGCTCCGACGCCTGCTCGAACCAGAGAATGCGGGCGAACAGGTTGGCACCTTCGCGGTCGATCTGGGTGAGAAGGCGCTGCGTGCGCGCGGTGATGTAGGGGTACGCGTAGATCTGGCCGTGCGGGTGGGCGAGGGTCACGCCGATCGCCTCACCGCGATTCTCGAACGGGAAGACCTGCTCGATGCCGGGGAGGGCCGAGAGCGCAGTGGTGCGGTCGGCCCACGCCTCGATCACGGTGCGCGCGCGCGTCGGGGTCTGCGTGCCGAACGATCCCTCGTGCTCGGGGCTGAAGCACACGACCTCGCAGCGGCCGACCGAGGTGCGGGTGCGACCGAGGCCGGGGGCCTCGAGATCTTCGAGCCCGAGAGGGGCATCGACGGCCACGGGTGCGTCAGCGTGGGCTTCGGCGAGGGCCGGGCCGAAGGAGGGTGACCGGTTCTCGAACACGGCGACGTCATACTGCGAGGGGATCTCGGACGGGTTCGTCGGGGTCTGCGGGGCGAGCGGGTCGAGCTCGGCGGGCGGAAGGAACGCGCGGTTCTGGCGCGCAGCGGCGACCGAGATCCAGTCGCCGGTGAGCACATCGCGACGCATCGTGGCCGTTTCGGCTCGAGGGTCGAGGATGCGGGAATCGACCGCGCGCTCCGGGCCGAGGGCCGTGCCCGGGTCGTCGAAGTAGATCAGCTCGCGACCGTCCGCGAGGCGAGTGGTGCGCTTGATGACGCCGGCACCGAGCGCCTCGGGTCGCAACTCCTTCATGTTCACGTCAACACGGTATCAAGGAGACCATGATAACGTCAACATAGGCGGGGCTATTCTCGAAGTCCTTGTCCGTGTCGCAGTACACGCGGGCTTGACGACGCGATACCCGCGGTTTCTGTGACGCGGTGAGCGTGGATGTCTCAGAAGACGTGAGATCAACGAGCGGGAACCCGCAGCTCGTGTGACATCCCGGAGCCCGACAACGGGCCTGTGTCAGCTCCGCGGCAGGGAGAGGAGAGCGGATGGGGCGGAGTTTCGAAGACTCGACCGGCGCGACGGCGCAATCGGGCCACCCGCCCACGCCCGGCCCCGCACGCCGGGTCTCGATGCGCGACGTCGCCTCCCGTGCGGGTGTCTCGGGCCAGACGGTCTCGCGTGTCGTCAACGACAGCCCGCGCGTCGACCCCGCGACCCGCACGCGCGTCGAGACCGCTATGCGCGAACTGGGCTACCGCCCGCACCGCGCCGCTCGGGCCTTGCGCACCGGCCGCACCCACACGATCGGGATCGTCGTGTCGACGCTCGCGACGGTCGGCAACTTCCGCATGCTTCAGGCGGTCGCGGATGCCGCGGCACATCGTGGGTACGCACTTGCCGTCGTCACAGCATCCGACGCAGACGCCCTCGCCGGCGCGTTCGAGCACCTGCGCGATCAGGGCGTCGACGGAGCGATCGTGCTGAACGAGGCGACGCCGGCCGCGCGCAGGGCGGATGCCCCGGCGGGTCTCCGGCTCGTCGTGGTCGACTCGCCCGCCGACGAGCGGTACGGGGTCGTGCAGTCGGATCACGAGTCCGGGGCCCGGGCGGCCACCGAGCATCTCATCGGGCTGGGGCATCCGACCGTGTGGCACCTCGCCGGCCCAGAGGATTCGTACGCAGCGAGCGCACGCGAACGGGGGTGGCGCGCCGCGCTCGAGGGCGCTGGGCTGGTCGCACCTCCCGTTGTCCGAGGGGACTGGACCGCGGCATCCGGTCACCGCGCGGGGATCGCGCTTGCTGAGCGTGCGGATGTCTCGGCCGTGTTCGCCGCGAACGACCAAATGGCGCTCGGCCTGCTGCGCGCGCTCGCCGAGGCCGGGCGGGTGGTGCCAACCGAGGTCGCGGTCGTCGGATTCGATGACATCGAGGATGCCGCGGACTACCTCCCGCCGCTTACGACCGTGCGGCAGGACTTCGACGAGCTCGGCGAGCGCGCGGTCGAGGCCCTCATCGAGGCGATCGACGGCGGCTCGCCCGCGATCGACCTCGTGCCGACGCGGCTTGTGGTGCGCGAGAGCTCGGATCTGCGCGGCTGACCGCTGCGCGAGGCTGAGCGCAGCGCTGAGCGCGTGGGGAGGGGATGAGCAAGCAGGAGGGCGGATGCCGCGGCATCCCACCTCCCTTGTGCACATCTCCTCCGGCTACGTGCACGTGGGCCGGAGCAGCCGTGCAAGTGGGGAGGGGATGAGCACGCAGGAGGGCGGATGCCGCGGCATCTCACCTCCCTTGTGCACATCTCCTCCGCTTGTGCACACACGGCGCGGCTGGAACTCGGAACCGCGCGGCTGAGCACAGCCGCTAGCGTGGACCCGTGATCGTCGTCTTCGCTCCTGACTCGTTCAAGGGCACGATCGGTGCTGCGGATGCCGCAGCCGCACTGGCCGAGGGGTGGCGGCGCGCGCGACCCGACGACGACATCGTGCTCCTCCCGATGGCCGACGGGGGCGAGGGCACGCTCGCCTCGTTCGCCGCAGCGGTCCCGGGCGCTGAGCGCATCGCAGTGCGTGTCATCGGGCCCGATGACGTCGAAGTCGACTCGGCCTGGCTGCGCCTGCCGTCCACACCGGACGCGCCGTCAGGCACGGCGATCGTCGAGTTGGGCGCCACCTCGGGCATCGAACTCCTGGACGAACTCCGCCCCCTCACCGCCCACACTTACGGCCTCGGGCAGGCGATCACCGCCGCGCTGGCCGCGGGAGTGTCGCGCGTGGTCGTCGGGCTCGGCTCCTCGGCATCCACCGACGGTGGAACCGGGATGCTGCGGGCCCTCGGTGCGCGATTCCTCGATGCGAACGGCACCGAGGTGCCGCTCGGCGGTGCGGGGCTCGCAGACGTCGCGCGCGTCGACCTCTCGGCACTCGCGCCGCTCCCGCCCGGTGGCGTCGAAGCACTGACTGACGTGACCAACCCGCTGCTCGGCCGGCTTGGCGCCGCAGCGGTGTTCGGGCCTCAGAAGGGCGCGGGCCCGTCGCAGGTCGCCGAGCTCGACTCGGCGCTCGCGAACCTCGCCGCCCTTCTCGCGGCCGACCCGTCGACCCCGGGTGCAGGCGCAGCCGGAGGCACCGGCTTCGGACTCCTCGCCTGGGGTGCGACCCTCGAACCCGGTGCCGGGGCCGTGGCCCGACTCATCGGGCTGCCGGGTGCTGCGGCCGCGGCATCCGTCGTCGTCACCGGCGAAGGGTCGTTCGATGGGCAGTCCGCGGCGGGCAAGGTGCCCTCGCACGTCGCCTCGCTCGCGGGCGATGCGCGCGTCGCGCTGGTGGCGGGGCGGATCACGCCGGACGCCGTCACCACCGCGTTCGCGGCGTCCGTCTCCCTGACCGATCTCGCTGGGTCGGCGGAGCGGGCGATGGCCGAACCGGCCCGCTGGCTGCGCGACGCGGGAGAACGGTTCGCGCGCGAACTCGGTTGACCCGGACGCCGTTTCTGCAGTGCGACGCCGACACTATGACATCATGCCCGAGAAAGCGCTTGCCGATCCGACGACGCTCGTCGACGGAGCGCACCCGACCTGCTCGGTGCTGCGCCTGCTCGCCCGACGGCGGGTCGCCTGTCGCTCGTGCTGGACGCCTTCGCGCTGAAAGAGATTCCGCTCTGGTTTCTGCCCGTCATCACGGCCGCGATCATCGACATCGTCGCGACGAGGGGAAGCGTGGTGACCCCGCGCGATCCACGAATCGGAGAGCGCTTTCCCGGTACTTTAGAGTGGAGGCGTCCCACCCCGATGCGGAGGCATCCATGCAGTTCGATGACACGACCCCCGGCCGACTGATCATCCGCGACGGCATCGGCGAAGAGGGCGCCGTGCTCGGCGATTACGTCTACGAACCGTCCGACGCGCAGCTCGAGTCGCCCCGGCCATACGCGCTCCTGCGCTCCCGCGCCGGCCGCGAAGTGACGGCTTACCGGCCCGACGACCACGTGTGGCACAAGGGCCTCTCGCTCGCGCTCCCCAACGTGGGGCCGCACAACTTCTGGGGTGGGCCGACCTACGTCCACGGCGAGGGCTACGTTCAGCTGCCGAACAACGGTGCGCAGGTGCATCGCGGGTTCGTGGCATCCGACACCCCGCTCGCCGAGGCGGCCGCGGGCCTTGCTCGCGTCGATGAGCGGCTCGACTGGGTCACCGAGGCGGGGGAGACGATCCTGACCGAGGTGCGCACCCTCACCGCCGGCGCGATCGACGACGACACGTGGGCGCTCGCCTGGAGCACGCGACTGTCGAACGTCTCCGACGGGTCGCTCTCGTTCGGGTCGCCGACCTCGCGCGGCCGGGAGGATGCCGGCTACGCGGGCATCTTCTGGCGCGGACCGTCGAGCTTCACCGGTGGCAGCATCATCGGTCCCGACGGTGACGTCGGCGACGCCGCGCGGGGCACCGAGTCGCCGTGGTTCGCCTACGTCTCACCCGATGGTGAAGTCGGCGTGGTCATGCTCGATGCCGGACCGGCGGGGCGCGTGTCAGCAACCCAGGGGTCTGGGGCGAAACACCAGAAGACTTCCGCGTCGCCGTGGTTCGCCCGCACCGCCGGGTACGCCGGACTATCACCCGCGCCGTTCTTCTACGACGAGACGGTGGTCGAGCCTGGTGGCGTGCTGAGGCTGGGTGCGGTGGTGCTGGTGGGTGGGGCGGATGCCGCGTCCCACGCGCCGACCGTCGGGGCCGATCTCGTCGCGGCGGTGCGCTCCAACCCCCACTCGATCGCAGCTGTCGATACCGATTCCCCGGCACGCACCGCAGACGACACCGACTCGCGAACCACCGGCGCGACCGAAGTGGGGGCAACCACATGACCGACACTCGAACTCTCCGCTGCGCCATCGTCGGCACCGGCGGGGTCGCGCAACTGCACGCACGCGCCGTCGAAGCGCACCCGCACGCGACGCTCGTGGCTGTCACCGATCTGATCCGATCGAAGGCCGAGGACTTCGCCGCGCAGTGGGGCGATCCGGCCGTGTACGACAGCATCGAACAGCTGCTCGATGCCGAGCTCCCTGATGTCGTGCTGATCTGCACGCCGCCCGGCGTGCATCGCGAGCAGACGCTCGCCGCCTTCGCCGCGGGCTCCCATGTCATCGTCGAGAAGCCGCCGGCACCGTCGCTGGATGAGCTCGATGACATGCGCGCCGCTGCCGCAGTCGCAGGGCGCCAACTCGCTGTGGTGTTCCAGCAGCGCACCGGTACGGCGGCCGCGCACGTGCACGGCCTCCTGCAATCGGGAGCGCTCGGGCGTCCGTTGCTCGCCCAGTGCCAGACGCTGTGGTTCCGTGACGCCGACTACTTCGCCGTGGAGTGGCGCGGCAAGTGGGAGACCGAGGGCGGCGGCACCACGCTCGGTCACGGCATCCATCAACTGGATCTGCTCGCGTTCCTGCTCGGCAACTGGACCAGCGTGCAGGGTCGGCTGTGGCGACTCGATCGCGAGACGCAGACCGAGGATGCCTCGACCGCAACGATCACGTTCGCGAACGGCGCGGTCGCATCCGTCGTCGCGAGCACGGTCTCGCCGCGGCAGACCAGCTCGGTACGGATCGACACGCAGAAGGCGACGGTCACCGTCGATCACCTGTACGGCCACGGGCACGGGAACTGGAGCATCACCCCGGCGCCGGGCATCGACGAGGCCGAAGTCGCGACGTGGACGCTGCCCGAGCGCGAGGAGCGCAGCGACCACGGTCCATTGCTGCGCGACGTGTTCGATGCGCTCCTCGCGGGCGAGCCGCTGCCTCCGACAGCCACGGATCCGGCACGATCCATCGAGATCGTCGCGGCGATATACGCATCGGCGACGGCCGATGGGGCCGTGATCACTCCGGCCGACCTCGCGACTCACCCGACGCATCGCGGCAGCTTCCGCAGTCCCGTCATCGACCTCCGGCCCGGGCACGAGTGAGCGCCGTCCACCACGCGCCGGGGGAGGTGTACCGCGATCCGATCTGCGAGCGATGATCGGGCGCCGGGCCGGGGACACGCTTCCATAAATCTCCTCTGCACCACTTGCGAAACGTTTTCCGACGTAGTACCGTTCTCGGCAAGCGCTTTCCCATCACCAAGGATCGCGCCCGCCATCACACACCGAACGATCACACACGGACACGTTCGTCGGGGCAATGCCGAACACGGACGTTCACGAGAGGACAAGGATGTTCAACAGGAAGCGGGCCCTCGCCGCCGTCGCCATCGCGACGGGCGCGGTCATCGCCCTTGCAGGATGCGCGGGCGGCTCGACGCCCGCGCCGGCAGCCACTTTCGACCCCGACGAGAAGGTCACGCTCGACCTCGCGTTCTGGGGCAACGATGTGCGCGCTGAGCTCTACAACGAGGCGATCGCCGCGTTCAACGAGGCGTACCCGAACATCACGGTGAACTCCTCGTTCCTCGGGTTCCCCGAGTTCTGGGAGAAGCGCCAGACGGAAGCCGCCGGCGGCAACCTCCCCGACGTCATGCAGTTCGATTACTCGTACCTGCGTCAGTACTCGCAGAACGGCCTGCTGCTCGACCTCGACCCTTTCCTGGGGAACATCATCGAGACCGAGCCGATCCCCGAGAACATCCTTCAGATCGGTGTCGTCGACGACGTGACGACAGGTATTGCGACCTCGACGAACGCATGGGGACTCTTCACTAACCCGGTCCTGCTCGAACAGGCCGGCGTCGAAGAATTCCCCGGCGGCACGTGGGAGGACTACACCGACTGGATGGGCGAGGTCACCGACGCCTCCGGCGGAGCGTTCTATGGCGGCGTGGACTACACGGGCCGTATCCAGAACTTCGAACTGCAGTTGCGTGCTGAGGGCGGGAACCTCTTCAACGAAGACGGCACCCCAGCCTTCGACGAGGAGCGCCTGACGGAGTTCTGGGAGTCCGGTGCCCCGATCCGCGACGGCATCGGCATCCCCCAGCAGCGCGCCGAGGAGGTTCTTCCCCTGAGCCCGTTCGACACCGCAAACACGGCGAGCGAACTCACGTGGGACAACTTCGGCTCCGGCTACCTGGGCAACCTGGGCGAGGGCTACACCGAGCTCGGCCTGACCGCCCCTCCCATCACGGAAGATGGCGCGAAGGACCTGTACCTCAAGCCGTCGATGCTCCACTCGATCTCCGCGAAGACCGACCACCCCGAGGCAGCGGCAACTCTGGTCAACTTCCTCGTGAACTCGCCCCAGTCGGGTGAGATCTTCGGCACCAACCGCGGTCTGCCGGCCTCGGAGACCGCGCTCGCGGCAGCCGAGCTCGACCCGCTGAGCCAGCAGGTCCGTGACTACGAGGCCTCGATTGCCGATCGCCTGGGGGATGCCCCTCCGGTGCCGATCGTCGGCTATGGCACGCTTGAGGAGAAGTTCCGACTTCTGGGCACCGAGCTGAACTTCGGCACCATCACGGTTGAGGACGCGGTCGCTCAGTTCTTCTCCGAGATGGACGTCACCCTGAGTCAGTAGAGCCTTCCGGGGGTTCGGACG
>Ga0190272_10001588_pt1 | contig 10866 bp, 9 predicted proteins | sample Popmic504T_FD_133746 | JGI IMG/M metagenome (GOLD analysis project Ga0190272, IMG submission 133746) | Populus adjacent soil microbial communities from riparian zone of Shoshone River, Wyoming, USA - 504 T | ecosystem: Environmental > Terrestrial > Soil > Riparian zone | place: USA: Wyoming...
CTGTTCCGCACCATGTCGGTGCTCGACAATGTGCGCGTCGGCAGCCATCCGATCGGCCACACGGACTTCTTTTCGAATGCGCTGAAGCTGCCCTGGACCCAGCGCGAGGAGCAGTCGCTTGCCGACATCGCTTGGGAACTCATCGAGTTTCTCGATCTTGCCGATGTGGCGCACCGGCGCGTCGCCGATCTGCCGTTCGGTATCCAGAAACGCGTCGAGCTGGCGCGCGCGCTTGCGGCACGGCCGAAGCTGTTGCTGCTCGACGAGCCGGCCGGCGGGCTCAATCACACCGAGATCAACGGGCTCGGCGAACTGATCAAGCGCATCCGCGACGAGCGCCAGATCACGATTCTTTTGGTCGAGCATCACATGAGCATGGTGATGTCGATCTGCGACAAGGTGGTGGCACTCGATTTCGGCAGGAAGATCGCCGAGGGCACGCCCGCGCAGGTGCAGAACGACGACGCCGTGATCCTCGCCTATCTGGGGACCACGAAGAAATGAGCAAGCTGCTCGAAGCGCAATCGCTCTGCGCCTATTACGGGCCGACACAGGTCCTGTTCGGCCTCGCGCTCGACGTCAACGACGGCGGCATCACGACGCTGCTCGGCGCGAACGGTGCAGGCAAGACCACCACGCTGCGCTCGCTCTCGGGCATGTGCCGCACCACGGGCGACATCCGTTTCGAGGGCAAGGCGATCAACGGCCGCGCCACCGAGGACATCGTGCGGCTCGGCATCGCGCATGTGCCGCAGGGGCGCGGTACCTTCTCGCGCCAGACCGTGGAGGAGAATCTCGAGATCGGCGCCATGACGCGGCGCGACCGCAAGGCGATCGCGGCCGACGTCGAGCGCGTCTACGGCTATTTCCCGCGCCTGAAGGAGCGGCATCGCCAGCAGGCCGGCACGCTCTCGGGCGGCGAACAGCAGATGCTCGCGGTCGGGCGCGCCATGATGCTGCGCCCGCGCCTGATGCTGCTCGACGAGCCCTCGTTCGGTCTTGCACCGCTGGTCGTCGAGGAGCTGTTTGGCATCCTGCGCACGCTCAACCGCTCCGAAAAGGTCAGCATGCTCCTCGTCGAGCAGAACGCCGCGCTCGCGCTCGATCTCGCCGACCACGCCTATCTGATCGAGACCGGCCGGCTTGTGATGGAAGGTCCGGCCCAGCAGTTGCGTGACAACGAAAACATCCGTCGCGCCTATCTGGGATACTGAAAGTAAGAACGATGGAACTGTTTCTGCATCAGGTGCTGGCGGGGCTCGCGACGGGCGGCATCTATGCCTGCATGGCGCTCGCCGTGGTGATGATCTATCAGGCGATCGACCATCTCAATTTCGCGCAGGGCGAAATGGCGATGTTCTCCACCTTCATTGCCTGGCAGCTGATCCAATGGGGCTTTCCCTACTGGCTCGCCTTCGGCGCCACGATCGTGATCTCGTTTGCTGCCGGCGTGCTGATCGAGCGGGTGGTGCTGCGCCCGATCCATGACGCGCCGATCCTGAGCCACGTCGTCGCGTTCATTGCGCTGCTCTCCATTCTCAACAGCGGCGCCGGGTTTCTGTGGGACTGGACCATCAAGAGTTTCGCCAGCCCCTTCGGCTCCGGCCAGTTCCTCGGCCAGACCCTGATCAACAAGCACGATGCGGGCATGATCGCCGTGACCATTCTGCTGCTGCTGCTGCTGTATCTGTTCTTCCGCCACACGCGCATCGGGCTCGCGATGCGCGCCGCCGCCGCTAACCCGGAGAGCGCGCGGCTCGCCGGCATCCGGGTCGGCTGGATGACGGCGCTCGGCTGGGGCATGGCGGCCGCGATCGGCTCGGTCGCCGGCATGCTGATCGCGCCGGTGGTGTTCCTCGAACCCAACATGATGCTGAGCATCCTGCTCTACGGCTTCGCAGGTGCCGTCGTCGGCGGGTTGACCAGCCCGGGCGGCGCGGTATTCGGCGGCTTCCTGATGGGCGTGATTGAAAATCTCGCCGGCACGTACATTCCGGTGGTCGGGCGCGAGATGAAACTCTCCATCGCGCTGATCATCATCGTGGCGATCCTCACCGTGAAGCCGAGCGGCCTGTTCGGCCGTCCGGTCGTGACGAGGGTGTGATGCTGGTAACCCCGACAGAATTGCGCTCGGCTGAAGCGCGCCAACCCCCGTCGGCGACCGTCGGCGGCATCGGGGTGCCCGCCTGGCGGCTCATCATGCTCGCCGCCGGGCTAATCGTCATCCTGGCGGTTCCGTTCGGGCTGAAGAACTTCTTCATCTTCCAGATCACGCTTGCGATCATCTATGCGATCGCGATCCTCGGTCTCAATCTGCTGACGGGCTTCAACGGCCAGTTCTCGCTCGGACACAGCGCGTTCTACGCGATCGGCGCCTACACGGCGGCGATCATGATGGAGAACATGGGGCTGAGCTACGTCTGGACGATTCCGGTGGCGGCGATCGTGTGTTTCGTGTTCGGCTTCCTGTTCGGCCTGCCGGCGCTGCGGCTGGAAGGCATCTATCTGGCGCTCGCCACCTTTGCGCTCGCGATTGCCATTCCGCAGGTGCTGAAATCCTCCGTGCTTGAGCACTGGACCGGCGGCGTGCAGGGCATCGTCATCATCAAGCCGGACGCGCCGTTCGGCCTGCCGCTCAGCCCCGACCAGTGGCTCTATCTGTTCACCGTCGCGGTGGCGATCGTGATGTATGTCTGTGCCGTCAACCTGGTGAAGAGCCGGACCGGCCGCGCCCTGATCGCGATCCGCGACCATCCAGTGGCAGCAAGCGCGATGGGCATCAATGTCTCGCTCTACAAGTCGCTGACCTTCGGCGTGAGCGCGCTTTACACCGGGGTGGCGGGCGCGCTCGGCGCCATTGCGATCGGGTTTGTCGCGCCGGACAGCTTCACCTTCGTGCTCGCGGTCGCGCTATTCGTCGGCCTCGTGGTCGGCGGGGTTGCCTCGATCCCCGGCACGATCGTGGGGGGCTTCTTCGTGCTGTACGTGCCGAACATCGCGGAGCACTTTTCCAAGGGCCTCGCCGGAGCGGTGTACGGCGTGATCCTGCTGGGCGTCATCTACATCATGCCGGCGGGCTTTGCGGGCCTGATGCGATTGATCACCGGCAAGATGATGCGGCAGGGCCGCTGATGAGAACGAGACGCCGGAAGGAAACCATCGGGCAGTGAAATTGGAAGCTGGATGCTGTAAGAGTCGACCCAATCGCCGCCGCGGCGGCTGACAACGGAGGAAGCAATGAAGCTGAACAAACGCATGTTACTGACCTCGATCGCCGCCGGCTTTGCGGTAGCGGTCGCGGGTCCGGCGCTCGCGCAGAAGAAATACGATACCGGCGCGACCGATACCGAAATCAAGGTCGGCAACACCAACCCCTACAGCGGACCGGCATCGGCTTACGGCACGATCGGCAAGACGATCGATGCCTACTTCAAGAAGGTGAACGCCGAGGGCGGCATCAACAAGCGCAAGGTCACCTTCATCACCTATGACGACGGCTATTCGCCGCCGAAGGCGGTCGAGCAGGTGCGCAAGCTGGTCGAGAGCGACGAGGTGCTGCTGGTGTTCCAGCCGCTCGGCACGCCGTCGAACACCGCGATCCAGAAGTACATGAATTCCAAGAAGGTGCCGCAGCTGTTCGTCGCGACCGGCGCCACCAAGTGGAACGATCCCAAGGGCAATCCCTGGACCATGGGCTGGCAGCCGAACTATCAGAGCGAAGGCCGCATCTATGCCCAGTACGTGCTGCAGCATAAGCCGCAGGGCAAGATCGCGATCCTCTACCAGAACGACGATTACGGTAAGGACTACGTGAAGGGCCTGAAGGACGGTCTCGGCGACAAGGCCAAGACCATGATCGTCTCGGAGCTGCCCTACGAGCCGGCCGATCCGACCGTCGACTCGCAGATCATCAACCTCAAGGCCTCCGGCGCCGACATTTTCTTCAATGCCACGACGCCGAAGTTCGCCGCGCAGGCGATCAAGAAGATGGCCGAGATCGGCTGGAAGCCGATGCACCTGCTCAACAACGTCTCGGTCTCGGTTGGCAGCGTGATGAAGCCGGCCGGCTTTGCCGCCAGCGAGGGCATCCTGTCCACCGGCTACCTCAAGGACCCGACCGATCCGACCTGGAAGAACGACGCCGCGCTCAAGGAGTGGGCGGCCTTCATGGACAAATACTATCCGGAAGGCGACAAGACCTCGAGCTTCACGGTCTACGGCTATGCGGTCGCCAAGACGCTGGAGCAGACGCTGAAGCAGGCCGGCGACAATCTCACGCGCGAGAACGTGATGAAGCAGGCCGCCAGTCTGAAGAACTTCGAGATCGGCGTGCTGCTTCCCGGCATCAAGATCAACACCAGCCCTACCGACTTCGCCCCCATCAAGCAGATGCAAATGATGCGCTTCAAGGGCGAGAGCTGGGAGTTCTTCGGCCCCATCATGACCGGGGAGGTGGGGAGCTGACGCCTACATTGCTGGTCCCTCCCTCGCTGCTGGGGGGCAGGGGGACGGGATTTGCGAAACGGCCGGGCTATGCCCGGCCGTTTTTCTTTACGATTTATGCGGGCTCATCCAGCGCGCGCCGAGCAAGATCCCGATCCCGATCGCGGCGGGAAAAAACGCCGCCCAGCTGCCGCCCACCGCGAGCGCGGCGGTAGCGGCCCACGAGATCGACGAGAACGCCTCCGCGAATGTCGCAAAGCGCGACGCGGTCTGGCGGTGGCGGAAATAGCGCCGCGTCGCCTGCTTGCGGAACCAGAACTGGATGCCGGTCGCAGCCGCCGCGGCAGCGAGAATGCCGAGCGCTGCGATGAGCGCGTGATAAACCGAGAGGAACGCCAGCGCGGCGATGAACGGCGCGAACGCAATTGCGATGCCGCCGAGCACGGCCTCGACCTTCGCGCGCACGATATGCTGCGCCAGCACCGGCGCGGTCGCGACCAGATCGGGTGCATCCTCGCCGGAAATCGCCAGCCAGGCAAGGCCGCCGGCAAGCTGCCCCGCCGCCATCACCAGCACCGGCACCAGCACGATCAGCGCCCCGGTACCTTGGCCGTAGGAGCGCCACAGCAACAGTGCGGGCGGCAGCAGGTAGAGAAGCTGCATCAGCGTCTGCGATACCAGCCACGGATCGCGCAGCAGCAAGGTCCATTCCTTCTGCCGCAGCACGCGCGCGGGTGAGCGGCCCCGGAAACCGGAACGGGAGGCCTGCCGCGCGCCGGTTACGGTTACGCTCGATGCCGCGATGGCGTGATCGCCGAAGCGCGCTGAGAAGACCAGGATCGCGAGGCCGAGCAGCCCGAGGCTGCCGCCGAGCACGATCGCAAGCGCACTCAGGTCCCCAAGCGCGGCGCGCGCCGGCAGCCACAACAGGCTGTCGATCTCCGGCACCAGCGCAACCAGCGTATCGGATTCCAGAAACACCATGCGCGACAGGGAGCCGTGCGACAGGATCGCGGCGACCTGTAGTCCGATGATGAACACCGCCGCGATCACGGCGGCGACGATCTGCGAGGCGAGCCGCGTGCGCTTCGGCCCGATCGTGCGGAACAGCGCAACTGTCAGCGCGACCGAGCAGGCCGCCGCCGTCGCGCCCATCGCGATCACCACGCCGTAGGCGCCGAGCCAGCGCGCGCCGCCGCGTGCGATCGCGACATTGATGATCGGCGCGCCAAGCAGCGCCGCCATCAGGATCACCGACAGCGCCATCGCGCCGATGCGCACCGCGAAGATTTTCCGCGCGGCCGCGGGCGAGGAGAGGATCAGGTCGAGGTCGGAGCGCGCATAGAACGCCCGCGTCACCGACTCCATTGCCTGCGACATCAGCAGCGACCACGACAGCAGCACGGTGCCGGTGATGACCACCAGCGCGGGCTTGTCGGGCTCGGTGCCGACATTGACGTAGCGCGCGACGAAATACCAGGCGAGCAGGTGCGCGAACACGATGAAGACAACGAGCGCAATGGCGACGACGCGTTCGCGCCCGCGCCGCCCGGCCGTCATCATCGACAGCCAGTCGCGCCACGCGAGGCGCAGCTCGTGGTTCGCGAACCAGGTGAGCGAGCCTGCCATCACGCGGCAACCTGTTGCTCGGCGACGAGCGCGAGGAAGGTGTCTTCCAGGCTCGTGTGGTTCTTGCCGCTTTGCCGGCGCAATTCGTCGAGCGTGCCTTCGGCGATCAGCCGCCCGCCCGCGATGATGCCGACGCGGTCAGCCATGCGCTCGGCCACTTCGAGAATGTGCGTGGTCATGATCACGGTATTGCCCGCCGCGACCCGCTCGCGCAGCACGCGCTTGACCTGCCGAGCGGAGCCGGCATCGAGCCCGGTCAGCGGTTCGTCGAGAATGATGATGCGGGGGCCGTGCACCAGCGCGCCGGCAAGCGCCACCTTCTGCCGCATGCCTTTGGAGAAGCCTTCGCAGCGTTCGTGCGCGTGCGGGCTCAAGCCCAGCCAGTCCATCAGGTCGCGCGCGCGGGTCTCGGCCTCGCCGGCATCGAGGCTCCAGAGGCCCGCGACGAATTCGAGATATTCGTAAGGCGTGAGCTTGTCGTAGATCATCGGCTCGTCGGACACCCACGCGACGATCTGCTTCGCCTCCACGGGCGAGCGCAGCGCATCGATGCCGCAAATGTGGATCGACCCTGAGTCCGGCGGCAGCAGTCCTGCCACCATGCGCAACGTGGTGGTCTTGCCGGCGCCGTTCGGCCCGAGCAGCGAATAGAATTCGCCCGCCCGCACGGTGAGGTCGAGGCCGGCGACTGCCGGCCGGTCGAAGGATTTGCATAGGCCGCGGATGTCGAGTGCAGGCGTCATGGTGAATCTTTGGTGAAATCGGATCGCGCAGTGTAGCCGCGCAGAGGTTTCGGCCGCATGAATCGGCGCGCTGACTTCGTTGACATCGCCGCTTTTGCCCGCGATAAACAGCGCATGCTGAGCCGCGGCGCACTGAAATCCAAAAAATCCTCCACTCGGGGGATTGGATTTTCGTGCGCGTCATACGGTTAAGCACCCGCAAACGCACAGGAAGATCGCAAGGCCCCGCCGGTTCGGACGGGGTCTTTGTCGTTTGTCATCCCTGCTCCTCCGGCCAACATGAGGAGAAGGACGATGAGCATTCAGGGAGTTTGGTTGCCGCTGGTCACGCCATTTCGCGACGGCGCACTCGATGAGGCATCGCTGCGGCGGATGGTGCGCCACTATCGTGGACAGCCGGTCGATGGATTCATTCTCGCGGCGACGACCGGCGAGGGGTTGACCATCGACGAGGATGAGACCGAACGGCTTGTGGCGATTGTCGCCACGGAGGTCGCGGGCAGGACACCTATCTATCTCGGCGTCTCGGGTAGCGACACGCGTAAGCTCATGAAGACGCTCGCCAGAAAGTCGGCGTGGCCGGTCGACGGCTATCTGATCGCGTGTCCTTATTACACGCGGCCCTCGCAGGAAGGGCTCTATCGCCATTTCACCGCGCTGGCCGGCGCGACCGAGCGGCCGATCCTCGTCTACAACATCCCGTACCGCACCGGCGTGAACATGGCGAACGACACGCTGCTGCGGCTTGCCGCGTTGCCCAATATCGTAGGCGTGAAGGATTGCTGCGCCGACCAGACCCAGTCGTTCGACCTGATGCGTGCCCGCCCGCCGGGGTTCTCGGTCATGACCGGCGAGGATGCGCTGTTCCATGCGGCGCTCACGCAAGGCGCGGACGGCGGGATTCTCGCCTCCGCCCACATCGACAGCGCGCGGTTCGCGGCGATCCGCGACACGGTCGTTGCCGGCGATCATCAAGGCGGATTGTATGCTTGGCGCGCGCTCGTGGACCTGCCGCGGCTGCTCTTCGCCGAGCCGAGCCCGGCGCCGATCAAGCATTGGCTGTGGCGCTTAGGGTTGATCGACAGCCCGGAGGTGCGCCTGCCGATAACGCCGGTGAGCGATGCGCTTGCAGGGCGGATCGAGCAGGAAATGCAGCGCGCCCGCATGGCTGCGTAGCCTTTCGGCGGTAGACAAAGGGGGTCGATTTCGGGGATTGTCTGGCCCCCAACACCGCCTGGACCTTCGCATGACCTTCCCCAAGGCCTCGACTGCGCTCAACCGCTTCACCGTGCTCGATCTCACGCGCGTGCGTGCCGGCCCGACCTGCGTGCGCCAGCTCGCGGACTGGGGCGCGAACTGCATCAAGATCGAGATGCCGGAGCACATGGCCGACGCCGAGGGCCTCGGCGGCCCACGCGAAGGGTCCGACTTCCAGAACCTGCATCGTAACAAGCGCTCGATCACGCTGAACCTGAAATCGCCCGAAGGCGTGGCGGTGCTCAAGAAGATGGCGGCCAAGGCCGACGTGGTAGTCGAGAACTACCGTCCCGACGTCAAGCGGCGTCTCGGCATCGATTACGCGGCGCTGTCCGCCGTCAATCCGCGCCTGATCTACGCAAGCATTTCGGGCTTCGGGCAGGACGGCCCATACGCCAACCGGCCGGGCTTCGACCAGATCGCGCAAGGCATGGGCGGGCTGATGTCGATCACCGGCCTGCCGGGGCAGGGGCCGGTGCGCGTCGGCATTCCGGTCGCGGATCTGACCGCCGGCCTGTTCGGCGCGATGGGCATCATGGTGGCGCTGCTGGAGCGCGAGCAGTCCGGCAAGGGGCAGGCAATCGAGACTTCGCTGCTGCAGGCGCAGATCTTCATGCTGGACTTCCAGGCGACGCGCTGGCTTACGGGCGGCGAAGTCCCGCCGCAGGCAGGCAACAATCATCCGACCTCGATCCCGACCGGCGTGTTCAGGACCTCCGACGGCTACATCAACATCGCGGCCGCGGGCGGCAAGATGTGGGAGAAGGTGTGCGAAACGCTCGGCATTCCGGACGATGTCGCAAAACATCCGGACTACGCGACCGGTGCGGCGCGCTCGACAAACCGCGATGCCGTCAACGCGCTGATGGAAAAGGAAACCGTCAAGAACACGAGCGCCTACTGGGTCGACGCGTTCAACAAGACCGGCGTGCCGTGCGGGCCGATCTATTCGATCGACCAGACCTTCGCGGACGTGCAGGTGAAGCACCTCGGCATCGCGAAGGACGTGCGCACGCAGAGCCAGAAGACCATCCGCCTGGTCGGCCAGCCGGTATCGCTGTCGCGCACCCCGAGCGCGATCGTGGCGCCCCCGCCGATGCTCGGCGAGCACACCGACGAGATTCTGGCCGAGTTCGGTTTCAGCAGGGACGAAATCGGAAAATTGCGCGCCGAAAAGACTCTTTGAGATATAATGGCGCGAACGGAAGGCACCTGACATGAACGAAATGGCCAAGACCGACAAAGTGCTCTCGCGCAAGGAGGGCGGCGTCGGCTACGTGGTGTTCAACAATCCGGCGCGCCACAACGCGATGTCGCTCGACATGTGGGCCGAGACCGGCCGCATCATGGAGGAGTTCAAGCGCGACGACACGCTGCGCGTGGTCGTGCTCACCGGCGCTGGCGAGAAGGCGTTCGTGTCGGGCGCGGACATCTCGCGCTTCAGCGCGGAGCGCTCCAACGAGGAAGCCGTGGCGCACTACAACGCCACCACGGAGGCCGCGAGCCTCGCCTTGTTCACCTACCCGAAGCCCACCATCGCGATGATCCGCGGCTACTGCATCGGCGGCGGCCTCGGCATCGCGATGTGCTGCGACCTGCGCATTGCGACCGAGAACTCCACCTTCGCGGTTCCAGCCGCCAAGCTCGGACTCGGTTACGGCCACTCGGGCGTGAAGCGGCTGATGGATGTCGTCGGACCGTCCTTCACCAAGGAAATCTTCTACACCGCGCGGCAATTCAGCGCCGAAGAGGCCAAGACCATGGGCCTCATCAATCGCGTGCTGCCGAACGCCGAGCTTGAGAGCTACGTGAAGAAATACGCCGAGACGATCGCCGGCAACGCGCCGCTCACCATCAAGGCGCTCAAGACCGTGGTCGGCGAGCTGGTCAAGGACGAGTCGAAGCGCGACGTCGCGCTCATGCAGGATGTGGTCAACACCTGCTTCCGCAGCAAGGACTACCTCGAGGGCCGCGACGCCTTCATGGAGAAGCGCAAGCCGGTATTCACCGGGACCTGAGTGCCGTTGCGCCCGGCAGCGTCATGAGCCGGCGCAGGGAGCTGCTGCTCAACCTTCTGCTCTCCCTCGCGAGCATCGTCGTTTGCCTGCTCGCAGCCGAGATCGTCATGCGCTTCCTGCCCGTGTCGACCGGCCTGCGCAGCATGCCGGTGACCGCCGCCGATCCGGTGCTGCGGTTCACTCCCAACCGGCCATTCACGAATTCGCTCGGCTGGAACTTCCACAATGTGGTGCGTGGCCGCGTCAACAATGCGGGCTTCGTCAACGATCAGGACTATGTGCGCGACGGGCTGCCGCTCATCGCGGTCATCGGCGACTCGTTCATCGAGGCGCAGATGGTGCCCTATGCGGAGTCGCTGCAAGGCCGGCTTGCGGCCGCGCTCAAGGACAAGTTCCGTGTCTACAGTTTCGCGGCATCCGGCGCGCCGCTCAGCCAGTATCTGGTCTACGCGGGCCACGCCGTGCGGGAATACGGCGCCCGCGCGGTGGTTATCAATGTTGTGGGGAACGATTTCGACGAGAGTCTCAGCGCTTACCGGCTGGGCCCGGGCTTCTGGCAATACGCGCCGGACGCGGGCGGCGCGTTGCGCCTGCGGCTCAACGAGCATCAGGCAGGCACGCTGATCTCGCTTGCCCGCCGCAGCGCGCTCGCGCGTTACGTCATCATCAATCTCGGCGTTCAGAACCATCTGTTCGGCATCCGCCCGCTCGGCGAATTGATCTTCGGCAAGCCCGCGAATGCCGCGCCGCGCTATGCCGGCAACACGGATGCTTCC
>Ga0190272_10001589_pt1 | contig 10864 bp, 6 predicted proteins | sample Popmic504T_FD_133746 | JGI IMG/M metagenome (GOLD analysis project Ga0190272, IMG submission 133746) | Populus adjacent soil microbial communities from riparian zone of Shoshone River, Wyoming, USA - 504 T | ecosystem: Environmental > Terrestrial > Soil > Riparian zone | place: USA: Wyoming...
CGCGCCAGAGAGTAATGCCGAGCAAATACTTGTCGGGATCTGGTGCGAGGTGCTCGGCGTGGATCGCGTGGGCGTGCGTGATAATTTCTTCGAGCTGGGCGGCGATTCCATTCTTAGTATCCAAATTACCTCGCGTGCGAGACAGGCCGGGCTGCAACTGACTCCGCAGCAAATCTTCCAGCACCAGACTGTTGGCGATCTGGCCGCGGTCGCTCAGACGTTGATCACGGCCGCTCCCGAACAAGAGTTCCTCGTGGGTGAAGTGCGGTTGACACCCGTGCAGCGATGGTTCTTCGAACAAGGGCTGGTCGAACCGCATCACTTCAACCAGGCGACACTACTCACCGTTAGTCCAGCGACCGACGCGGATTGTATGCGCGAAGCGGTGAGCCAACTTTTGCGCCACCACGATGCGTTACGACTTCGGTTCCAGCGTTGCGAGGGTGGGTGGACGCAGCGGTACGCTGAACACCCTGACGAAACACCCTTCAGCGAAACCGACTTGAGGCTGTTGCCCTTGTCGAGTCAGATGGCCGCGGTCCAGCAGGAATCCGAACAGATACAGGCGAGCTTGAATGTTGAGGAAGGCCCACTTATTCGCGTGGTGCTGTTTCGCCTGGGCGCCCCTCACGGCGACCGGCTGCTTATGGTCGTGCATCATCTGGCGATCGATGGAGTTTCCTGGCGGATTCTCATGGAAGACTTGCAGACTGGCTACGAACAATTTAGCCGTGGCGAGCCGGTGCAACTCCCCGCGAAGACCACTTCGTTTAAGACTTGGGCCGAATGCTTGCTTCAATATGCCGGTTCCGCGCCTGTCTTGCAGGAATTGTCCTTCTGGCTACAAAGGCCGGTGCAGCCCTTCGAATTGCTCGTAGATCACGAACGCGGCGAAAACATAGTCAGCTCGGCACGCGACATCGAAGTGGCGCTTACGCCTGAAGAGACTCGCGCGCTCCTGCAGGATGTACCGACGGCCTACCGAACTCAAATCAACGATGCGTTACTCGCGGCGCTGGCCCGGACTCTTGGCAAATGGACGGGCAGCACGAGCCTGCTTTTTGAGTTGGAGGGCCACGGCCGCGAGGACTTATTCGAAGGCATTGACCTCAGTCGCACGGTTGGCTGGTTTACGACGATCTTTCCAATCTCTCTGTCGATCAAACCCGCAGCGCGACCGGCCGAGACACTCAAATCCGTGAAGGAACAATTGCGACGGATACCCAGCCGCGGGATTGGCTACGGGGTGCTGCGCTACCTGAGTGACGACCCGTCCGTGAGAGGCCGACTCAGCGATCTGCCGCGATCGCAGGTGAGCTTCAACTACCTGGGTCAATTTGGTGCCGGCAAGAAAACATCCGGCAATGCCGAGCCGACCAGTGAGTCGATTGGTTCCGCGCGCGGGCCCAGCGACCAGCGGCACTATCTGCTTGAGATCAATGGTCGCGTGGAAAACGGCGCCCTGCGAGTGACCTGGACGTACAGCGAGAATCGGCATCGCCGCGAGACCATTTTGCGGGTGGCGGAGGATTTCGTTTCAGAGTTACGTAGACTGATAGCCGATCGCCATACCGTTGAGGGGACGGAGTACACGCCTTCGGACTTTGCAGGTCTTGAAATCAATCAGGATGAATTGGACCAGTTACTCGGCAAGCTGGGCGAAGGCAAAGTTGAAGACATTTACCAACTTTCACCGATGCAGGAGGTTATGCTCTTTCAGACGCTCTACGCCCCGACCGCCGGGGCTTATCTCGAGCAAGTGAGCTTTCCCTACAGCGGATCGATCAACCCAGCTGCTTTTCGCGCAGCGTGGGAACACGTTGCGCAGTTCTACACCGTGCTGCGCTCATCCTTCTTTTGGGAAGACCTGCCGCAACCAGTTCAAGTGGTGCTCAATCAAGTGAAGTTGCCGTGGGCGGAATTCGACCTGAGCTCCTTGCTAGCAGACGATCGGGAGAAGGCAATCCAGTCTTATCTCGAAGAAGATCGGCGGCGCGGCTTCGACCTTTCACAATCGCCGCTGATGCGCTTCGCATCGTTTCAAGTCGGTCCAAATGAGTGTCGTTTTATCTGGAGTTTTCATCATCTTATCCTCGATGGATGGAGCCTGCAGATCGTTCTTGAAAAGGTCGGCATCTTTTATGCGGCTCTCTGCCAAAACATCTGTAATACGCCGGAAGCGGTGCCACCCTTCGGTGACTACATCCGGTGGCTACAGCGACAAGACAAGATTGAGGCTGCAGCTTTCTGGCGTCGGCACTTGCGTGGGGTTACCGCGCCAACGCGCTTCAATATTGACAATGCCACCCGCAGTCCAAATCCGTCCGACGACACTATCGGCGTGGAAAACACAGCGATCTCCGCGCTGACGACCCAGCGTCTGAAGAGTGTCTGCCGGCGGCACCAACTCACTCTGAATATCTTCCTCCTGGGCGTTTGGGCGCTATTGCTCTCACGCTATAGCAACGAAACCGATGTGCTCTTTGGGACTGTCGTCTCAGGCCGGCCCGCCGAGCTGCCAGGAGTCGATTCAATGGTCGGGATGTTCATCAACTCGCTCCCGATCCGCGTTCACGTTGATCCTGGAGCCGGCCTTATTGAGTGGCTGAAAGAGATTCAGACTCAGCAAGTGGAGATGCGCAAGTACGAATACAGTCACCTGATTCAGGTGCAGGAGGTAAGCGAAATCCCGGCTGGACTGCCAATGTTCGAGAGCGTCGTTGTATTCGAGAATTTCCCCATAGCGAAGCCCGAGGAGAATCAAAACGCTCAACAGGGCTCGGCAGTACTGGAGCAGAATAATCTGCCGCTTTCGCTCCTGGTAGTTCCAACATCGGAAATTCTGATCAGAATCCTGTACAGCTCTGACCGGTTCGACGCTACGACCGTGCAGCGCATCATGGGGCACATGCGCACAGCGCTCGAGGCGATGGCTAGCAACCCTTATTGCAAAGTTGGAGAGGTTCCCATTCTGGCAGTCTCGGAACGAAAGCAATTGCTCGATGACTGGAACAACACTTATCAGGAAATCACACAGACCGAAAGTCTGGTAGATCTCTTCGAGGCCCAATGCGCCCGCACGCCGGAGGCGGTGGCGCTGCAATACGAAGAAGCACGGATCACCTATGCGGAGTTGAACTCGCGGTCCAATCGGCTTGCGCGACATCTACAGACAATCGGCGTAGGACCGGAAATAATGGTTGGTGTCTGCATGGAGCGCTCATTCGACTTTGTTGTAGGGCTACTGGCCACTTTCAAAGCCGGTGGTGCGTACTTGCCACTGGATCCCAGTTACCCGAAGGAACGACTGGAGTTCATGCTGAAGGACGCGGACGTGAAGGTGGTTCTCACTCAAAAGCGGTTTGCCCCCGCGCTCGGGGCCCGGCGAAGAAAACTCTTTTGTGTAGACTCGGACGCTGCCTCTTTGAGGCCGTACCCGGCGAAGAATTTGACGACCCATCTGTCACCCCAGCAAGTTGCGTACGTCATCTACACCTCAGGTTCCACTGGCAAACCAAAAGGCGCGCTTGGCCTGCACAGCGCAACTCTGAATCGCTTTGCCTGGATGTGGCACAAATATCCATTTGAAGCCGACGAGGTATGTTGCCAAAAAACTTCGCTCGGCTTTGTCGATTCGATCTGGGAGATTTTTGGTCCGCTCTTGCAAGGCGTGCCCGTCGTAATCATTCCCGAGGACGAAGTTAAAGACTGCGAGCGCTTGATAGAATTACTGTCCATTCATTGCGTCACGCGGCTTGTGCTCGTGCCGTCACTGCTGGCCGTGATTCTGAATACTGGCACAGACCTCGCAAGACGTTTTCCAGCTTTAAAATACTGCGTGTGCAGCGGCGAGAGGCTGTCCCTGGATTTGGTTAACCACTTCACAGAGAAACTCCCCCACGTCCAGCTGCTCAACCTCTATGGATCGTCCGAGGTTGCTGGCGACGTGACGTTTTATGAAGTCGCGGAGCGTGCCTATCTGAACAGCGTGCCAATCGGACGTCCAATCGCAAATACTCAGATCTACATTCTTGATGACAATCTTCAGCCAGTGCCGATCGGCGTGCCGGGTGAGCTATTCGTCGGCGGCCTGGGACTAGCGCGAGGCTATCTCAAACGGCCCGAGCTGAACGCAGCGAAGTTCGTGCCGGATCCCTTCAGCAAAAAGCCGGGCGCGCGACTTTATCGCACGGGCGACATAGCTAGGTTTCTGCTGGACGGCAACGTCGATTACATCGGCCGGTTGGACAACCAGGTGAAGGTCCGCGGCTATCGGATGGAGCTGGGCGAGATCGAAGCCGTGCTGGCGGAACACCCTGCAGTTGAGCAGGCTGTCGTCATCGCGCACGACATTGCCGGCATCGACAAGCGGCTAGTAGCTTACGTAGTTGCCAATACTAAGCCGGCGCCCGACCCGGCCGAGCTGCGAAGATTTCTGAAGACCCATTTGCCCGAGTACATGATGCCGGCGGGTTTTATTGGCTTGGATGCTATGCCCCTCACGCCTAACGGCAAGATCAATCGCCTGGCGCTTCCCCAGCCGGACGTGGGACCGGCCGCCGACCGCGCAATTGTAGCGGCACGCAACGCCACCGAGCAGATCCTCGTCGGCATTTGGAGTAAGATCCTCGGCCAAAGTCCAGAGCAGATCAGTATCGAGGATCATTTCTTCTCTGATCTCGGGGGACATTCTTTGCTGGCCACGCAGCTCGTATCCCGAGTGCGCACCGCACTAAAGGTGGAACTACCTCTGCGGCGCTTCTTCGAATCCCCCACTATCGAAGCGCTGGCGCGGGAAGTCGATTGCATGAGGAGCACAGCAGGCGCAATCACACCCGAGATTCAGCGCCTCGACCGAGAGCTTTCCAGTTGATACTCCAGGAATAGGCCGCCCATTATGATAAGGCCACTTTGGCCAATTCTCCGTAGGCGGTTGCTACTCTTAGTGTCTAACAAAAAGAGAGTGATACAAGCGTGATACACACGAAAACGAATAGCTGAGAGTCGTAACTGTAATTTGTTGGAGAGATTAAGGTTTTGGAGGCGGCGATCGGAATCGAACCGATGAATAAAGGTTTTGCAGTCTTAAATGATCTATTCCCGCGTGTTTCTGTCGATGCTGTTCTGTGTAGTTTCATTAGAGTTTCCGATTTTCGCGTTAGGGTCTGTTCACCCAAATTCGGTGCTGTTTCACTCGGTAGTGACCCGAGAGTGGCCCAAAGAAAACAATACCCTGGGGGCGCATCTCAATTCGGCGTTATGTGCTATCTTTTGAATTGACCTCAGCCCTCTAATGAAGGAGTTTCAACATGAAACCTTTAACCTATGCGTTAGCGCTCTTGATGTTTGCAGTTTGCTTTTCATCATCTTTGGCTGCACAAAACAAATCCGAAGAGAAGCCCACGGGTGATTCCGCCGAAGCCGTCCAAGAACAGCTTAAGGAAGGCAGCGCCTTCTTCTTGAGCGGGGACTATAAGAAAGCCATCGTCCCCTATCAGAAGGCTCTCGACCTAGAGAAGAAGCAGCCTACTCTGGAAAAGACACTCTGGAGAGTGCTGGTCGATAATCTGGGCATGTCTTACGGTATTACTGGGAACTTAAAGAAGGCGAAAGAGACATTCGAGTACGGCCTGTCCAAAGACGCGGACTACCCGATGTTCCACTACAACATGGCGTGTACTTATGCCGAAATGAATGACATGGATCAGGCAATCGCTTACCTGAGGAGCGCCTTCAAGAACAAGGAAAATATGATCGAAGGCGAGGAGATGCCTGACCCGGCAAGTGATGATTCATTCGCGCGTTTCATTAAGGACGAGAAATTCCTCAAGGCCTTGAAAGAGATTAAACAACAATGATTCAAAGGTGCTAGAGGCCGCAAGCCACGCCACACATACCAACTCATTCAACCCGACCGCCCTCAGCGTGCCTCTCATCAACACTCTCTGATTTCATCTAGCCAGCAATGTATCTTGCCACGCAGGCAACTATCTTTAAACGCGGCATTTTGGTTTGAGGAAACATGTTTGAGGTGTTTTGAGGAAGTGTTTTGAGGAAAGTGTTGACACCGCGACGAAGGTGGAATACGGTGTTCTCGCTTTTGCAATGGTGGCTTGCTTCTCACGAAGTCCGGCAGTTCCTGGCGCCTACGAACCAGGCATGTCTAGCCATCCGGTTCGGTTGCTTTCTCTTCTCGCGCTCCCTGAGGCGAGATCTCACAAGCGCCAAAGCACGACGACACTGGCGCTAACAAAGAAGCACGTGAATCTCGCTCACAACCCTCGCAAAGGAGATTGAGTTGAACCTACCGAAGAAACTCACGTCGACACCCTTCAGACGGCTAACAACTAGTGAGAGCTGATTAGGTAGCAGAACCCGGCGTCCGGTTTTATACAGAGGGAATAACACTCACTGTGTTTATACGGATTTCAGATATACATAGTTAGGCGCTGAAATATTTCCACACGGGTGAAATATGGAATTGAAGCATGTCAAGAGTATCGAAGGTTCGCCGCAACCCTCCGATATCTTCCAGCCCCACATGCCCGGCGTGGAGTTGCTGGCAGACATGGACGCGCTTTTCGGCATGGCTCGCAGTCAGCTACTGAAAGACGAGTTGCCTCTCGAAAAAAGCGTGAAGGGGCAACGCGCCGTCGCCATCGTGACCCCTGGTCGGCTTATCATGTATGAGCCGTGTCCCCCTCCGGGAAGCATGTCGGACGCGGAGGTGGCGCCAGTGAAGGAGTTAATGCCGCCGGATCCGCCATTAAACATCTCCGTTATTTCCTACACCTTGCTTGAAGCGTTTATTGAGGATAAGTCTAAGACGAAGTGCATCCCTTTCCTCGGCTTTCTGGTGGGCTTCGGCCACATTGGGCACAGCGTCGTAGTCTTCGAAGGCCACCCGTCCGCCTTCGAGAGCGGCGTACGCGACAGTGACGTATTACTCGTGGACTCCGGGATGTTGCCCTTTATTCAAAGTGATTGGGTGGAGGCAGCCCACAAGGTGATGCACCCCGGAGCGAAGATATTCGTGCACAGTCGAGAGACCTTCACCCTCATGCCTGTGGCCAGAAGTGGTAACGCTCAGGGCTGGCAATACTCCGAGAATGACGGCGAAGCCAGCTACGCCAACTGTCTGCTGACGACGCTGGCGAGGGGCAAGAGTCCTTCGGCACAAGTGACTTCAGGCCGTGCACTACCGAACCTCGCAGAACTGACTACAGACCCTCAGGAACTCGACTGGATTGACGGGTTGCCGTTCAATTACGGCGAACTCGATGCCGACGAGGTCATTAAAATCATCCTCCACGCCGCCGGGTGGCGGCGGCATCATTTCTTCAAAACCAAGGGGACACTTCACGCCCGGCTGGCCACCGGCCCCAATGAGCTGAAGCCTGTCTCTTTTACCCTCACGCTCACGAAAGATGCAGATGGGAGGAGACAGCTTCAGATTGAAAGATGACTTCTATCGACTGACGGTCAGTCTTTGCGGGCCGCGCCTAAACGGCATCCAGCGGACGCGCAATTAGCATCTCTTACGCAAGGCTTGTCGCTGGCGCAGTTCGTGCGAGCCGCTGATGCGCCCAGCTGTTAGGCCTCAGGGAGAATGATATGGGTATTCTTGATCTATTCAGGAAGAAAGCCGAATCAGAAAACAATTTACCTCCCGCGGGTTTCGGACTCCTCCCCTTGTTATTCGGTGACAGTCCCGACGTTGTGACGGAGTTTGATGAGGATGTCTCTACCTATAGAGAGATAGGGGTGGAAATCATTCCACGCAGAGCCTCTTCAGTTCAAGAGATAAAGCAAATAATCTCTTCCGAGAAACCAGAGGTCTTGCACTTGCTGGCTTTCTTCACTGAGCGGGGTTCACTTGTGGACACGTCAGGTGACGAGGTGTCCCTGAGGGAATTGATGACCTTGTCGGAAGATTCCGGTGTTAGGCTATTCATCATCGCAAGCCAAAATGAGTTCAATAGCATAAGAGATCACATCGCCAAGACTAGGGTCATGAATTTCATGACCGTCACAAACAGGAATCGGCATTTCGCGCCCTTCCTTCAAGGCATCATTGCCGGACTGTCGAAAAGCCCTAATTTCGCCCTGGCATATGTAAACTTAGCGCCCCAACATGAGAGGGCTCAAGAGGGGCTTCCGCTCCCCGGTTCAATTGCAATGTGTCCGCATAAGAAGTATGGGCATATAGTTCTATGGTCAGAGGCACAGCCGTAATTGAGCTTGTTTTGTAGTCGACGATCCCACGGGGAGCTGGAGGATGTTGTTCCGTCGGTAGTTATCGAGGGGATGCGTCGACCCATAGGACGCCGCCACAGAATGGTCGGCACTTCGCAGGAAGAGTCAGGCCGCGGTCGCTCAGAAAAAATCTCTAAGAATTGCTGAGGTGAGGATGGAAGAAAAGAACCCTGGCGGCGCGAGTTGAGAGCTTACTGGTAAGTTGTGGGGCTGGCGACCAAGAAAGGACGGCCAGCAAGTAGGACTGTTTTTTTCACTTGACGCCCTTTCATAAAACAAAGCCTTGCAGCTGACGGCGCGATAGCATCTTTCCAGGAGTCTTGTTCCTTCAGCTTGAATGCTGATCGCGCGCAGCAGCTGAAGCGCAGCGTTAGATGGCGCATTGATGCTTTCTCTTAAGCCAGTATTCTGTTGCGCGGCTATGAACTCATCAACTCAAGGAAGAAGAAACCCATGAATACCCTCGTAAGAATTTCGTCATGCCTATGCTTGCTTGTTCTTTCCACTGTGTTTTGTGTAGCACAAGATAAAGTTGAAATCTCTACTGACCCGCCTGCTCCTATGCCGCAGTTGCCTGTTATCAAGGAAGTCGGTAAAGCCAAAGTTCTGTATAACGAGCGCATTAACAAGACGATCATTCAAACTTCCCCGCTGCAAGTTCAGGGCGATTGGCGTAACGGCATCAGGCTTCGCGCAGCGTTTGAGATTTCGGGCAAAGAGATTGCCAAACCCTCCAATGTGACCCTATCTTTTTTCTCTGCCGCCAGTGATCGGACGTATGCTGATAATCGCGCGCTGAAAATTCTCATTGACGGGAAGGAAGCTCTTTCTGGCATAGCTCATTATAAGAGCGGGAACACGGATGGTGAGGTATTCCTAATCCTCGTAACACAAGACATACCTTATGAGCTGTTCCTCCGGCTCATAAATGCCAACATCGTAAAGATGCAGATTGGGCCAACTGAGTTTGAGTTGAAGGAGAGTGACTTGGAAGCCTTCAAAGATTTGCAGAGACTAATTGAATAGGCGGTGGTTGAATCTCCACCAGCGCCATCTAACAACGGCATGCAGCGGACCGGAATCAGCTGGCCACTTATCGAAAGCTTGCCCCTAGCTCAGTTGCGTCCCGGCCGCTGAAGGCCCAGCGTTAGATGTTTTACTACCACAGGAGTTTTGAATAATGGGTATCCTAAAGAAACTATTTGGCAAGCTGAGCGATACCGCTTCACAAGACGATCCAAGTCAACGTGATGACATGATTCGTATGTATGACAGTAATGGTAATGAAATTTTTATACTGAAATCAGAGTATCGAAAGAAAGTCCTCCCTGATACTTTTGAAAGGGTGAAGAGTAATCCTGATGATTTGTATGGGGCAATTACTCTAGCGTTGCAGGACGGCTTCTTTGTGGAATGCTTATCACCTGCTAGACGGCTTGTCCAAATAGACCCAGACAAAGAACGTAGTGCGACTGTTCTCGGAATTGCGCTAATGAAGAATAATCGCTTAGATGAAGCGCAAGAAGTGCTGGAAAGACATTTGAAGCAAAACGGCGACTCTGGCGTGATCTTCACCAATCTAGCCAAAGTTTTAGCTGACAAAGGTGAAGCTGACAAATCTATCCAGACTCTTTGGAAAGCATTAACTGTTGACCCGAACCAAGACAATGCTTTGGATTGGTGGGGCGCAATCCATCGTGAAAAGGAGGGAGAAGATGGCTTTTACAAGGCTATGGAAAAGGTAGCGCAAGTTCCCGACAGTTGGCGTCCTCAACTCTGGATAGCTAGAAGATTACTAGAGCAGAAGAAGATTGATTCAGCAATCACGGTCTATCGTAATGTTTTAGAATCTGCTCCAGAGGCAGGAGACGCGCTAATGATGATTTCTGGGGATTTGGGGAACAATGGTTACTTGGCGCAAATGCTTGACCTAATCTTGCCCTTCTATAAACCGGAGAAGTATGGCCCTATGGCCGGATTAAATTTGATTCAGGCAAGCATTCAGCTTGGAGAAAAAGAAATAGGCTTAAAGCTTTGCGATTCCGTAGAGCAACTACAAAGATACGATCTAAAACAGCATCTCGTACAGTTGAGATCACAGTTGAAAGAACTATGATAGCGACCGTAAAACATCTAACAACTCATTCAACCCGACCGGAATTAGCGCGGCTTTCATCGTCAGCTTGGCCGTACCGCAGGTGCTTCCCGGCGGGTTTAATTCGTGCGTTCAGCGGCTTCGCCAACAAACAGAGGCGATGTTGAATCGTAAGCAAGAGCAGAAGAGAATTAGGGCTGAATGATTACGTCGCCAGCGACGACGAAGGGAACAAGCTTGCCTTTCATCCGAGAGACTTTGAAGGCTTGATACAATTCTTCAGGGCGGCTGAATTCGGGCGTTGGGCAGCGCGCGCGGACCTGAACTCCGATGTCAGGCGAAAACTGCAAGTCTCCAATGAGGGGGAAGATGGAACGACAATACCTCAAGAGTGTTGAGGGCTCACGGCAGCCTGCCGATATTTTCCAACCTCACATGCCGGGCGTGGATGTGCTTACAAATCTTGACGAGATCTTCGACCTGGCGCGCTGTGAGTTATTGCACGCTGAATCA
>Ga0190272_10001590_pt1 | contig 10857 bp, 9 predicted proteins | sample Popmic504T_FD_133746 | JGI IMG/M metagenome (GOLD analysis project Ga0190272, IMG submission 133746) | Populus adjacent soil microbial communities from riparian zone of Shoshone River, Wyoming, USA - 504 T | ecosystem: Environmental > Terrestrial > Soil > Riparian zone | place: USA: Wyoming...
CAAAGGTGGGCATAGGGCGCATGGTGGGCCCCAGCTCCTCTTCGATCGTCGTGCTTGTCGACATATCCACAGATCAATAAACCTCTCGACAGACTCTACGACTGATCCGAAACCGCACGCCCACTGGCCCGAACTCTAAGGGGCGTCCCTACCCCGAGCAAGAACCGAGGAAGGAACCGCGCTATCCGAGCGCCCGCGGGTGGCTGGCGGCATAGACCTCACGGAGCTTGTCGACGGTGACCAACGTGTAGATCTGGGTGGTGGTGACCGAGGAGTGCCCGAGCAGTTCTTGCACCACACGCACATCCGCTCCGCCATCGAGCAGGTGGGTGGCAAAGCTATGCCGCAGGGTGTGGGGCGACACCTCGGCTTTGATCCCGGCCCGTTCGGCCGCCTCCCGCAGCACCAACCAGGCGCTCTGACGGCTCAGCCGTGTCCCTCGGACGTTAAGGAAGACGGCGGGGCTGTTCTTGCTGCCGGCTGACTTGCTGCCCGCGGAAAGGCCCGGCCGCCCTGCGGTGAGGTAGTTGCCTAACGCCTGCTGGGCGTACCGCCCGAGCGGGACCATCCGCTGTTTTCCGCCCTTCCCACTGAGTCGGACGGCACCTGCGTCGATATCAAGATCGTCGACATCGAGGCCCGTGGCCTCCGAAATCCGCGCACCCGTGCCGTACAAGAACTCCAGGAGCGCCTGGTCGCGCAACTCCCGGCCGCTACGCCCGTCGCTGACTGCGGCAAGCAGCGCCTCCACCTGCGAGATCGACAGCGCCTTAGGGAGCCGCCGCGGCGGCGTAGGTGGCTTCACCTCCGCGGCCGGATCGGCGGTGGTTAGCCCCTCCGATGCGGCGAACTTGTGAAAACCGCGGACGGCCACCACCGTGCGGGCCGCCGACGACGCCGCCAACGGTGGATGCTCGTCGTCGCCTTCGCGAAGCCACGCGGAGAAGTCGATGATGTGGGTGGACGACACCGCAGCGATATCCAGCGTCGATGTGCGGGCGCTGAACTCTGCGTACCGACTGAGGTCGCGGCGATAACTGCTCAGAGTGTTCTTCGACAACGCGCGTTCAATCGCGAGGTGGTCGAGGTAGGTCGCGATAGCGGGGGTCAGCGAATCGACCATCGCTCAGATTCCCAAGGCATCTCTGGCAGGTTAGGTGATGGCTTGCTCCACCGTGATCCACGGCATGTCAAAGGCCGATGCCACCGCTTCGTAGGTGATTTGGCCCTCGTGCGTGTTGAGCCCTGGTTGCAGTGCTGCGTTGTCGGCCAGTGCCTGCTTCCAGCCCTTGTTCGCCAATTGCAGCGCGTACGGCAACGTCACGTTGGTCAGCGCGTACGTAGACGTATGTGGCACTGCACCGGGCATATTGGCAACGCAGTAGAACACCGTGTCGTGCACCTTGAAGGTCGGGTCGGCGTGGGTGGTCGGACGCGAGCCTTCAAAGCAGCCGCCCTGGTCGATAGCGATGTCGACAAGAACTGCTCCCGGCTTCATCCGTGCCACGAGTTCGTTGGTCACCAACTTCGGTGCCTTCGCTCCCGGAATCAGCACCGCACCAATCACCAAGTCGGCTTCAGTGACTTCTTGTTCGATGGCGTACGAGCTCGACATCAAGGTTTGCAGCCTGCCTTGATAAATGCGGTCGATTTCACCAAGTCGTTTGGAGTTGATGTCCAAAATGGTGACGTGTGCGCCCATGCCAACCGCGATTTGTGCCGCGTTCAATCCGGAGACACCGCCCCCCAGGACGACCACCTTGCTTGCCTTCACACCGGGCACGCCGCCCAGCAATGTTCCGCGTCCGCCGTTGGCCCGCTGCAACGTATCGGCGCCCACCTGTGGCCCCATGCGTCCGGCAACCTCTGACATCGGCGCAAGCAGAGGCAACGAGCCGTCAGGCGACTCAACGGTTTCGTAGGCGATCGCCGTCACCCCCGCACTCAACAGTGCGTCGGTGCACTCACGACTTGCAGCGAGGTGGAGGAATGTGAAAAGTACCTGCCCAGAACGCATCCGGTGGTATTCCTCGGCGATTGGCTCCTTGACCTTCAAGATGAGATCGCCGGACTTCCAGACGTCGTCCGCAGTGGGCAGAATCTGCGCGCCAGCAGCGGTGTACTCGTCGTTGGAGATGGATGACCCGACACCTGCATCGGTCTCGACGAAAACTTCGTGTCCGTGACGAACTAGTTCGTGAACTCCAGCTGGCGTGATGGCCACCCGATATTCGTGGTTCTTAACCTCGCGAGGGATGCCAACCTTCACTGCTATCAACGTCCTTAAGTGCAGTCACGCGGTACGGGCGAGGAACGACCGGACCGAACCCCCATGGCTGATGGGCGAAGGGAGTCTAACGCGGGAATGCCCACTCGTACTGGCTGGGGCGAAAACTGTTACACAGCACAGACGTGAGGAGCAGATCGCTCAGAACCCTTTCACTGACTGGCCATTCAGCCACGCCGTGTCAGGCGATCGCAGCGAACTCCAACCGCTAGCTCGGGCAGCGTGAGCGGCGAGTACACCGGCGGCTGCCATGGCGTTGTGAATCTGGCCCGCCATGACTGCCGCACACGCCTCGTCAAGGGGCATTCGTATCGAGGGCATGTCGCGCTCTTCCTCAGTTTGCTCATGCCGTTCGTCCTCGGGTACGACACTGAGGTCTCTCGCCACGTATACACGGATCTGTTCGCTGCTCATTCCGGGCGAGGAAAAGAGATCGAGCAAAACGTGCCACTCCTTCGCCCGCAGGTGTGCTTCTTCGTACAACTCCCGCTGTGCCGTTGCCCAAGGGTCGTCCAGGTCGTCATCCAAAAGACCAGCGGGCAACTCCCACAATGTGGCGCCGACAGGGTGGCGGTACTGCTGCACCAAGACCACGCGTTCGTGCTCATCGAGGGCCAACACGCCAACGGCGCCGGGATGGCGCACGACGTCTCGCTGCACTGACTCGTTGACGCTTAACTCAACAGTGTCGGTGACCAGTTCCCACTTACTCCCCTGGTGTCGGGGAGTTCGCGACGCAACGGGTTTCTCGCCGAAGCTGTCTGCGATGCGTTCCTCGGATGTGCTCACGCGGTGGTGACGCGACCAACATCACTGCCGTCGGACTCCATGGTCGGAATCGGGACTTGTTCGGGTTTGCGGGCAACAGCGGCGGCAACCAGGCCAACGAAGAGTGGATGAGCGCGCGTGGGACGCGATCGAAACTCCGGATGTGCCTGCGTGGCAACGAAGTAAGGGTGAACGTGAGTGGGTAACTCCACAAACTCAACAAGTCGGCCGTCGGGAGAAGTACCGCTTATCACCAAACCCGCTGCTTCCAAACGATCGCGATAGTCATTGTTCACCTCGAACCGGTGGCGATGACGCTCTTCGATGTAGGGCTCGCCGTAAACCTCTCGAACTACCGAACCCTCAAGGAGTTTGGCGGGATACAACCCCAGCCGCATCGTGCCGCCCATGTCGCGCTCACCAGCCACCACATCGCGCTGGTCGGCCATGGTCGCGATGACCGGATGCGGCGTCGCGTCGTCGAACTCCATCGAGTTCGCATCGGGGAGGTCGGCTAAGTGACGCGCCGCATCAATGACCATGCACTGCAAGCCCAAACAGAGCCCCAGAGTGGGAATCTGGTGTTCGCGGGCATACTTCAGCGCACCGACCTTGCCCTCGATGCCGCGCACGCCAAACCCTCCGGGAACGCACATCGCATCAACACCGGCAAGATGTCCGGCAGCGCCGTCGGTCGTGGCGCATTCATCGGACGGAACCCACTTGATGTTGACACGCGCATCGTTGGCGAAACCGCCAGCCCGTAGGGCCTCGGTCACTGAGAGATAGGCGTCGGGGAGGTCGATGTACTTACCGACCAGCGCGACGGTGACTTCGTGGGCTGGGTGGTGCACCCGGCGTAGTAAGTCGTCCCAACTGGTCCAGTCGACGTCACGAAACGGCAGCCCCAGCCGGCGCACCACGTAGGCATCCAGACCCTCACGATGCAGCACCTTGGGAATGTCGTAGATGCTCGGCGCATCGACGGCAGCCACCACCGCTTCATCGTCGACGTCGCACATCAGGCCGATCTTGCGCTTGATGCTGACGGGCACCGGACGATCGGCGCGCAGCACGATGGCATCGGGCTGGATTCCGATGCTTCGCATCGCCGCGACGGAGTGCTGGGTGGGTTTGGTCTTGAGTTCGCCGGAAGGGCCGATGTAGGGCAACAGCGAGACGTGGACGACGAACGTCGAGTCTCGTCCCACTTCGTGGCGTACCTGACGGATCGCCTCAAGGAAGGGCAGCGACTCGATATCTCCGACGGTGCCGCCCACCTCGGTAATCACCACGTCCACGTCGGTGGTCGCCATCCGCCGGATGCGCGACTTGATCTCATTGGTGATGTGCGGGATGACCTGCACGGTGTCACCGAGATACTCCCCGCGACGCTCTTTGGCGATGACCGTGGAGTACACCTGCCCGGTGGTGACGTTGGCCGAACCCACCAGATCGCGGTCGAGGAACCGCTCGTAGTGGCCGACGTCAAGGTCTGTTTCCGCGCCGTCGTCGGTCACGAACACTTCGCCGTGCTGAAACGGGTTCATCGTGCCGGGGTCGACGTTGAGGTAGGGATCGAGTTTTTGCATAGTTACTCGAAGACCGCGAGCCTTGAGCAAATTGCCCAGACTGGACGCGGTGAGCCCTTTGCCTAAGGAGGAGGCGACGCCGCCGGTAACGAAGATGTGCTTGGTGATTTGCGCACCGGCCAAGGGGGGCTCCCGCGATCGAAGGTGACGTACCGATCTACGGGCCACCAGACTATCAGTCGCCGCGCACGCCCTTACTCAGCCGAGGTAGCGGCGCGCCGTTGTCTCATGGCTGACCATAGCGTCCGAAGATCGTCACCATCGAGGAGCAACACCAGCAGCGCAAAAATGCTGACCACCACCGACCCGGCCAGCGCAGCCGCCGCCAAGGCGCCGCCCCAGCTGTCAACGGTCACGCTCCACAGCGACTCGACGATCGTGGTCACCAACAAACCGGCGCCTCCCGCAACGACTGCTGCGCTGAGGGCCGCGCCGACTGCCCGAGGCAGGCCGCGCAGCGCTGACCTTCCCGCCGCCGACTCCACCAAGAACAGCGCCAACACCGCTGCAGCCAGCAGGCCGATGCTCATACAAACGGCCAGCGCGATGACCACATCGGCATCCGCAACCTGTGGGACGACGATGACGGCTGCGAGCGTCGTCAGGAGCCACCCTCCCCCGGCGACCAGTGCGGCCGACCGGGTGCTGTGACGCGCGAACAGCACCCGCGACAGATAGCCCACGAGGGAATAGCCAAATACTGCTCCCGCACTCGCTTGCAGCGCCATCCGCAGCCCAGTGGTGTCCTCGACGCCAGGCGCGCCCACCAGCATCACGTTGGCCAACGGGCTAGCCAGCGCCACCATTCCGGCGGCTCCGAGCGCACCGGCCATCACCACGGCTCGCAGACTCGTCGCCGATGTGTCGGCGAACTCCTGCGGCAGGTCGTTCTCGTACAGCGCGGACAGTTGCGGAAAGACGCTGGTGACGATGGGGAATGCCAGCACTGCCCATGGCAACAGGAAAACCGTCCACACCAACAAAAAGGTCAACGCCGATCCTGCGTCGCCATGGTCATTCGCCAATCGCAGCCCTATGACAAAGGCCAACCACTGCGCCCCAACGGTGACGGCGCCCGCGGCCGCCAAACGGACGGCCGGCCTTCCGGTCGCGGCCGGGAAGCGCAGAGAGGGGCGCACAAGCAGCAGGCGAAGTTGTCCCATAGACGGCCACTGCGTCAGCAAGAGCACCAACACTCCCAACGTGGTGCCCCAAGAAAGGAGCGCGAGCGCACCGGTAGACAGGGCGCCGAGTGAGCCCGCGTCGCCCGAAATGCCTTGGTAGGCAAGAAGAACGGCGATCACCACCACGCTGGAAAGAAGTGGCGCGAGCGCGGGCGCGACGAATCGACGATGCGCGTGCAAGGTGCCCTGCGCGATGACGGTGAGGCCGTATATGGGTATCTGGATGGCGAAGACACGAAGCATCGACGCTGTCGTCGACACCAGGGCGTCCTGCTCGCAACCGGGCGCGTCGCCTAAGAGGAACCTGACAATCGGCTCAGCGAACGCGACGCACAACAGGGCTGCGGGCACCAAGAGCAGCAGCACCCACCCGGTGAGCGCCCTGACAACGGCCGCGACCTTGGCGTCGTCGCGGCGCCGAGCCGCACCGGCCAACAACGGAACGACGGTGCCCGCGAGCGCGCCTCCCACGACTACTTCAAAGACGACGTTAGGTACCGCATTTGCAGTGGTGTATGCCGTTCCGACGCAACTGTCGCCAAACGTCTGGCCGAGCACCGCCACGCGACCAAATCCCACGACACGCGAGACCAAGGTGAGGATCGCCACTACCGCAGCGGCACCTACCAACCCGGACGTGACCGGCTTGCCCTTAATCAACGGGGGGCCCGGATGCCAGCGGCTGCGCCGTTCGTCCAAATTGGTCTAGCCATGACGTCACTGGGTTTCTGGCGATGAGGTCGCTGAAACTCACTCGCTCGCTGAGCAATGTCAGGCCCGCGATCGCACCCGCGCTGACAAGCAAGGAGGCCCTGTTCATGCGCGATACCGCACACACTCCCCACGCGGCACCCAGAGCGTTTGCTCCGGCGTCGCCCATCATTGAGCGCTCGGCCAAGTCGTGAGGCAGCATCGCGGCGACAGCGCCTTGCGGGCCCGCGAGTATCGCTCCCGAGGGCGAGAACAGGTAAGGCGTGCTCACCAGTGCAAAGACTTTGCTCGCACGTCCAGGCCGCAGGTCGAGAAGGTTCAGCACGTTAGCGCTGCCCGCAATAACTGCTCCGGCAAGCACTGCGTCCACCACTCCCCCGCGTCCTCTGCGCGCGATTGCACCAGACGCAACACCCACGGCACCAATCCCCACCAATTTGATGAACCCGCTGGTGATGTCGCCTTCGGCGGCCGCCGTCAAATGTCCTCGCAGGCCCTTGGTCTCGCTGTCGCCGAGTAAGTCGTCGTAAGCCCCCAATGCACCGCTGCCAGCAGCGGCCAACGTAGCTGCGAGGCGTTGTGAGCCGTCGAGCCCAGGTGTTGCCAAGGCACCGAGCGTGGCACCGGCGACTAAGGCCGGACCTTGCGCCAGCGTCACACTCTCGCCGCGATGATTGGTGCGCGCCAAAGCCGCCGACGTTGACTCCGCCCGGACCAAACGGACGAAGACAGCGCTCGCAACTCCAGCTCCGACACCGGCGCCAATACCGGTGCCAATACTGGCGCCAACAAGTCGGGCGATGGCCCCCACGCTAGGAACCGGGCACGGGATCTGGCGCGACCGACTCTGCGCCTTCGCCGGTGCCGTAGTGGCCGACCTTGTCGCGTCGTTGGTCAACCAAGGCCAGCACGGTGACGGTTGTGCCGACGTTGGTATCCAGGCGGTCTTCGGTGGACACACGCGCAGCGAGCTCGCCCCCACGAACTACCGCAACGATCCCACCCTCTGATGCGCTGGATAGTGGGCCAGCGACCACCGTGCCTTGGCTGCCCGCGTCCATGGCTTCGATGAGTGGCACCAAGGTCTGTGACGCTGCCTCGTCGGTATTACTTGAGCCAATCACGATGACGCTCCCCCCGCGCACGACGTCTTCTTCGTTAACGGTGAGAAAGCCTTCCTCTTCAAAGGCCGCCAAGACGCCCAACCCTGTCACGAACTGCTGACCGACGATGCGTGCATTGTCAGTGACCAAGGCACGGGCCAGCACCTGCGATGCCAGTTCATATGGTTGCGCACCCTCCACCCCGCGCCCTCCGGCGATGCGATCCAGCACGTCAGCTTCGCCCGGATCGGTCCAGGCCGGCTCGATTCGGACGCGTGCCGCCACCTGTCCGCCGGCTTGCTCGACGGCTTCTTGCACTCGACGAGCATCGTCTTCTTCTGAGTCGGGCAGCTCGATGATGGCCACTGGCTGAGTCAGCAGCAGACCTTTAAGGATGGCCGGCGCGGTGAGCTCCGCGTACTGCTCAGAAGCCTCCAACTCACCGCGAAGTGACTCCACTTCATCTTGCAACTCGACCTTCTGACTGGCGAGTTGATTGGTGCGCGCCTCAAGGAAGCCGCTGATGTCGTCCTTGAGCGGGCCAGAGCCCAGCACGATGCCAACGGCTAAGGCGATGAAGATGGCCACGATCGACACAATGTGGTACCGAAAATCAATCACAAGCGCATTCCTCAGATGGGCGTCAGGATGGGACTGTGTTGCACGACAAACCAGAGCTAACTGCGAATCCAGAAAATGAGGTCGTTCCACCACGACTCCACGAGGTCGAACAGACTCCGACCCGCCGGCGTTGCTGCCAAGGAAACAGCGAGCGCAGCCAACCCAGCAGCGACCAACATCAGAACTTGCGGTGTGGAGATGCGGCTGCGGTAGAGCCGACTCACGCCTTTGGCGTCAACCAACTTTCCGCCCACGCGCAGCCGCGTGAGGAAGGTACTCGCCATCCCGCTGCGGCCCTTGTCGAGAAACTCTACGAGAGTCACGTGTGTTCCTACCGCGACAATCAGCTCCGCTCCCTTGTCGTCGGCAAGCAGCATGGCGATGTCTTCGCTGGTGCCAGTGGCCGGGAACACCACCGGCTCTACACCCAGCGATTTGACGCGTTCAAGCCCGGGGGCACGTCCGTCGCGATAGGCATGCACCACGATCTCAGCCCCTGACTGAAGAGCGTCGTCAGACACTGAGTCCATGTCGCCCACGATGAGGTCGGGCTTGTAACCCATTTCCAAAAGCGCATCGGCGCCACCGTCGACACCGACCATGAGCGGTCGGTACTCACGAATGTAGGGGCGCAGGGTCCGCAGGTCTTCTTTGTAGTGATACCCACGAACCACAAGGAGGACGTGTCGTCCCTCAATCGTGGTGGACACGTCCGGCACACCGATGCCATCGATCAGCAGGTCGCGCTCTCGGCGCAAGTACTCCATGGTGTTGCTAGCGAACGCCTCCAACTGCACGGACAAGCCCGCGCGGGCGTCCTCCATGGCCGCCTCGACTTGATCCGAGCCCAGCAGCGTCCCTTTGGCGATGATTTCACCGGACCGAAGCAACGTTTCTCCGTCGAGAACCAGAGTGTCGCCTTCACGAGTCTTGCCGAAGACATCCGGGCCGACGTCGTCGAGCAACGGCACTCCGGCGGCGGTGAGGATCTCTGGACCCAGGTTGGGATAGCGGCCACTGATGCTGGGGGCGACGTTCACCACCGCTGCCGGTTCGCACGCCACCAGCGCTTCGGCGCTCACTCGATCGATATCCAGATGGTCGATGATCGCGATGTCGCCGGGGCGGAGCCTTTTGGTGAGGTCCTTGGTGCGCTTATCGAGGCGCGCCACACCCACCGTGCCCACCGCTTCTTCCCGGGGTCGGCGCCGCAGCGACAGTCTCATGCCCACATCCTGCCAGAGATAGTGATCATCCCTGGCCCACGCGATGCCTAGGTGTGCTGCGAAGAGCTTTGAATCAGGATCGCCTCGACGCTGATCGTGGCCCGATCGCGGGGTGAACGGTTCACGATCACCACTCGATGCTTCCGACTGACGCTCACCTGCTTCACAAACACGATTTGGCTGGGACGCAGGCTGTCAGCCTTCAAATTCACCGAGTCCGCGAGCCGACCGTCGACGTAGACGTCGGCTACCCCTCGTTTCGGTCCCAGGGTGGCAACCCACGCAAAGGCCCTCCCCCGCACGTTAAACACCGCACGGTCACCCCGGTCGTTGCTGGTGTGCTCTTTGAGGCCGAATGACCCCGCAACCTGTTGTGACTTCCAGCCACCGCGATACGCAAGCTGCTTGTGGGCGAGCGGGTGGATCCAGGCCTTCCGTGACACGTGATCGGTGCGGCCCACACCATCAAAGGCGATGACCCGAAACGTGCGATCTGAATAGGCAGGAATCTCAAAGTTTGCCGACGTAGTTTTCGGCCCTGTCTCAAAGCAGCAGGTGCTGCCGTAGCCCACCCGAAAATGACTGAGTCCGGTGCCGACGTCACGCGCCTTCCAGGTGTAGCGCATGGGGATGGCCTCTGAGGTGACGTGCCCGCGTCGCATGTCAAGAGAGGCTCCGGGCAAGAATGTCGGATCGACTTTGTCCACCACGACGCTCAGCTGTTGGTTTGCTAGCTGTCGATTGCCCGCCTCGTCGACAGCGGTAATGGTCAGGATGTGAGTGCCGTCCGCTATGTCGAGTCGCTTGGTGAAGGTCCCGGGTGCGGCGTCTTGCGCTTGCACAGTGCGTAGCACGACACCATCGACGGCCATCTCGTAGCTGATGTCGAGTTGCGATGAGACATCGTCGGTGGTCAGGTACCACGATGCCGAAACCGAGGTCCAGGGTGAGGCAATGGCGTATCCGTTTTGGTAGTCGCCGGCGTCGGCTACCAGATCGAAGGGAGCTGGAGCGTCGGTGTCGCCCGCAGCAGCGGCGGGCAACGTGGCGGAAACCGTGGCTGCGGCAACGGTGACGGTGGCTCCCGAAGCCATGACGGCCCGAACAAACCACGAAGGGTGCGTGCTGCGACCCGACATGGCCCCACCCCCCTCGGCAACTGCGTTCCCGCTCCTGCTTTCGCTACTGATAGTGACCGAAATCAGGGGTCAGCGTGAATCTGATGGATGGCTGCCACCCGATAGGAGCAACCGGCAGCCGCTAACGCCGCTGAGCGATTTCCAGGAGCTCTTCAGCGTGGGCCTGCCCCAAGGGTGAGTCCGCGAGGCCAGCAAGCATCCGGGCCAGTTCGCGCGCGCGGTCCCC
>Ga0190272_10001591_pt1 | contig 10857 bp, 8 predicted proteins | sample Popmic504T_FD_133746 | JGI IMG/M metagenome (GOLD analysis project Ga0190272, IMG submission 133746) | Populus adjacent soil microbial communities from riparian zone of Shoshone River, Wyoming, USA - 504 T | ecosystem: Environmental > Terrestrial > Soil > Riparian zone | place: USA: Wyoming...
CTCCTTTTCGTGAAGAGCTTCGGACTCCCGCTATGGAGCGGCTTTTTATTCTATTGTGCGATTGTCATAGGCCTCGTTGTATATGGTATCATCTATACGAAAGAAAAGAACAAGCCTGTGCTCAATACCGCTTTGCTTAGCCTGGCATTTATGCTGATCGGCTATTCATCGTATACCCAGATTGTGGTTCGCGCGAATGCCGATCCTCCCATGGACGAAAACAACCCGGAGCACCCTTTCAGCCTGCTAAGCTACCTTAACCGCGACCAGTACGGCGACTTCCCTGTCCTGTTCGGCCAGTATTACAACGCCAAGGTGGTTGACCAGAAAGAGGGCGCGATGAGCTACACTACACTCGATGGAAAATATGTGGAAACCGGCAGGAAAATTATCCCGGTTTATGATCCCAAAGCAAGTACGGTTCTTCCCCGCATGTGGAGCGCGCAGGAAAACCATATTGCCGCTTACAAGGAATGGTCGGGTGTGAAAGGAGATGCTGTCCCCACTTTCGGGCAGAACATTAAATTCCTTTGGGATTACCAGCTAGGGCATATGTACTGGCGTTATTTTATGTGGAATTTCGTAGGACGTCAGAACGACAAGCAGGGACATGGCGGGATTACAAATGGAAACTGGATCAGCGGGCTCAAAGGAATTGATGCCATCAGGCTCGGGCCTCAGGATAACCTGGCCAAAAGCATGACCAACAACAAAGGGATGAATAAATTTTATTTCCTGCCGCTTATACTTGGCATTGTTGGAATGGTTTACCAGTTCAGCAGGGCAAGGCTGGATGCATGGGTTGTGTTGCTGCTGTTCTTCTTTACCGGTGTGGCCATCATTATGTACCTGAACGGCCCACCATTCCAGCCGCGTGAAAGGGATTATGCATATGCCGGGTCCTATTATGCATTTGCAATCTGGATCGGTCTGGGCGTAGGCGCTTTGATCGAGCTGCTGCGTAGAAAGCTGCCAGCGGTTGCTGCTGCCGGACTTTCAACCGCCATTTGCGTGCTGGCGGTACCTGTTGTGATGGCAAAGGATACCTGGAACGACCATGACCGCTCACACCGCTATACACCGCGCGACTTCGCATTTGATTATCTGAATTCCTGCGCACCCAATGCCATCCTCTTCACCAATGGCGACAACGATACATTCCCACTTTGGTATGCACAGGATGTGGAAGGAATCCGTACGGATGTGCGGGTTGTAAACCTGAGCCTGCTTAACACCGACTGGTACATCGAACAGATGAAACGTAAGGCTTATGAATCGGATCCGGTGCCTATTACCTGGAAATACAGCCAGTACATGCAAGGCACACGGGATTATGTTCCATTTTATGACCGAAGTATGCCGGGTTACACCGAGCTGAAAGAAGTTGTTGATTTTATGGGCAGCGACAACCCGGAAGCGAAAGCACGCACACAGGGCGGAACAGAGATCAACTACTTCCCTACAAAGAAATTCCGGATTACCATAGACAAAAGCACGGTGCTGAGTACAGGAACGGTTGCAGCCGATAAAGCGGACCTTATCGTGCCAGCCATCGAATGGGAAGTTAACAAAAACTACCTGATGAAAGCCGATATGATGATCCTCAACATACTGGCATACAACAACTGGAAACGCCCTGTATATTTTGCAGTAACCGTGGGCAACGACAGCTACATGAACCTGGAAGAATATTTCCAGCTCGAAGGCCTTGCTTACCGCATCGTGCCTATCAAAGCTCCACGGACACCAGACGGGCAGATCGGATCGGTGAACACCTCCGACATGTATAACAACATGGTGAACAAATTTGTATGGGGAAACATGAATGATCCACGCGTTTATTTAGATCAGAACAACCTGAACATGACCATGAATTTCAGGAATAACTTTTCGAGGCTGGCTGAGAACCTGATGAATGAAAACAAAAAGGATTCAGCCATCAAGGCCCTCGACAGGTGCCAGGAAGCCATGCCCGACAAGACGGTTCCTTACAACATCATGATGCTTCGTATAGCCGAACTGTATTACCGTGCCGGAGAAGCGCAGGAGCCTGATTCAGCTTCCTTAAATGCAATGGGCTCTCCTGAAACAGGCAGCCAGGGAGACCAGCAGCAGATTGACAAGGCGAATGCCATTGTAAAAAGGCTTGCCGAAATCTATGAGGATGACCTGAACTATTACCTTTCTCTTAGAGGAACAAAATTTTCAAAAAGTGTTGACCGTGAAACCAACCAGGCCATGGCGGTGCTGCAGGAGCTGAAACGAATGACAACAGCTTCAAACCAGACCCAGCTGTCAGCGGAGATCGACAAGAAATTCAAGGCGCTGGAAACCAGGTTCAACGGCAGGTAAAAAATTTTATAGCATGAGGAAAAGCTGGCCATTGGTCAGCTTTTTTTCTTATATTTAAATTTCGGAAATTCATATATGTCCCCACATCATACGGAAAAATTATTGAGTTTTTGATTTCAATCTGATCATACATGCAATTCATCAGGCCACCGTTTATATACAGGAAGCTTTTCCCTGAGCTGACATGGAAGATGCCGGCAACGGAAAACATTCTGTACCTGACTTTTGATGACGGCCCGGAGGAAACCATTACGCCATGGGTGCTTGAAGTGCTTTACAAATACAATGTAAAGGCAACATTCTTCTGCATCGGAGAGAACATCAAAAAGAACCCGGGTATCTATGATATGATTCTTGAACAGGGTCATGCAACCGGGAACCATACCTATAATCATCTTAACGGCTGGGAAACCGACAACGAAACCTACTTTAAGAATACGGGTATGGCTGCCGGTGTTTGTAAATCTGCCCTTTTCAGACCTCCTTACGGTAAGATCACATTCGGCCAGGCACGGGAGCTTGGCAGGCAATACAGGATTGTGATGTGGGATGTGCTTTCCTATGACTTCGACCTGACAGTTTCACCTGAACAGTGTTTCCGCAACGTAACGGGAAATACAACACCCGGGTCCATCATTGTTTTCCATGACAGCCTGAAAGCTTCCCCAAACATGAAGCATGCGCTGCCGCTGGTGCTTGAGCATTTTTTACAAAAAGACTTTAGGTTTGATGTAATCCCTTGCCAGGCAAGCTGACTGGTTTATAACCGCTTATATGCATGAACAGACCGCTTATCAGGCAGGATTGCAGGATATAAAGTGGCAACCTTTCCAAGCCCCGGATATTTTATTTTTACCTGATATCCGTCGCTTCGGGAATGGATGGCATCAATATGAACTTCCAGGCAAAATGCCCGAGGAAGGCCGGCTACGGGAAAGCGGGTAAAAAATGAAGATCATTCGGGATTATTTTATATTTTTAACTGTACCTATCATCATACCTGACCTCACATGATACACAGAATCCTGCTTGCCCTTTCATGCTTATTACTGATCGGTTCCGGATCAACAGCCAGCCAGGTTAATGCGGCTGCGGATTCACTATTTAAATCGGCAGCCGGCGACTCATTAAAATGCATCACGGCATTGAAAATTGTCAAAGAATCTGTAGCAAGGAAAGATTATGAAACTGCTGTCACTTATGCAACGAAAGGACTGGAATATGCCAGACAAAAAAATTACTACCAGGGAATACTTTTCATGTATGAAGGGTGGAGTGAAATTTATTTTTACAAAACAGAATTCGATTCAGCGGTGCATTTCGTTAAGAAGGCCTTTTATCTTTCTCACAAGCTCCAGGTTCCGGAAAAGGTGCAACGTAAAAAAGCCGTGTATGCCTCCCGCGCTGCAAAGATCTATGAAAGGATCAGCTACGATTCATCGGTCACATGGTATTCTATGGCACACGATCTTTTTCTCACCTACAGAAATACGGAAACCGACAGCGGCCACCATGCCAACTCCATGGCTATGCTGGCCTATGGTTATTCACGTCTGGGCCAGACACAGATCGCCTACAAGGTGGCCCGTGAAGCAGTTACACTTGCCGACCTGACACGTGACGACAAAAAAATTTCACTTGCCTATTCGGTTCTCGCAACAGTATTGAACGACCTGTACCTTCACCAGGATGCAATAGATGCATTCAACAGGTCGTATGCTGCAGCCAGGCAGAGCAATGACTCCACCAAATACGGACAGATCCTGAACGGGATTGCGCTGGTTTATTTAAAGCAGAACGATTTTCAGAAAGCGCTTCAGTATTATTATAAAGCCAAAGACGCACTCAGCATGAACAAGGCGTCGCCGCAGTATTTAACAGTATGCTATAATATCATTACACTTCTTTGCGAGATCGATTCGTGTGACCAGGCTGAAATATATATTAAAGAAGTGCAGGATAACATGCCGAGATATAAAAGCGATGACAATTATTTCGGAAGCCTGGTCGCGCTCTGCATGTTTTATTCGAAAAAAAACGATACTGCAAAAGCTGATGAATACATGGACAGGCTGAATGCCTTGCTGCCTTTGTTCCAGTCGCCCCAGACACTTTCAAGCTATTACCTGGTAAAGTCAAAATACCTGGAACAAAAAGGAGAATATAAAGAGGGGCTGGAAAGCTTTCACATGCACCAGGCTTACCGCGATTCGGTTTCGGCAAAAGAGCTTGCGGAAATGGCTGCTGAAAAAAATGCGATCTATGAATCCGCCAGGAAGCAGGAGGAAATAACACGGCTCCGCTCTGAAAAAGACATCCAGCGACTGGCGCTTATCGAACAGCAGCAGCAGATCACGGCAAGTGTTTCGGAAACAGAAAAAAAAGCTGCGGAATTTGAGCTGCTTACCCAGGACAGGCAATTATCGGAACTGAAATCAAAGCAGATGCAGGCCGAAATTCAGAATGCAAAGCTGAGGAATGAAAAAGTGAATGCAGAAAACGATCTGCTTAAAAAAGATTCAATGCTGCAGCAGTCAAAATTGTCGGCGCAAAAAGCCATACGCAATGCTGCGTTTATTTTTTCTGCACTTGTGATCATCATTGCATTTTTGTTTTATAACCGCTGGCACATCAACCAGAAATACATGGCACGGCTTGAGGAAAAGAACAGGCTCATTGAAGCTGAAAAGCAGAAGGCGATCACCAGCGAGCAGTACAAAACATTTTTCCTGGCAAACATGAGCCATGAGATACGCACCCCTTTGCATGCCATAACGGGTATGATAAACGTTCTTCATTCAAAAGGTCCGCGCAACGATCAGAAAGCTTATCTGAACGTTATGCGCAAGTCGTCTGATAACCTGATCGGTGTTATCAACAACATCCTTGACATTTCAAAAATTGAAGCAGGCAAGATCGTGTTTGAACGGATCATTTTCTCCCCTGCCGAATGTGTGCAGAATATCGTGAACATGTTCTATGTTTCAGCCGGTGAAAAAAAACTGGAACTGAACTATGAGCGCGGCAATGTTCCCGAATGGGTCTGCGGCGACCAGGTAAGGCTTTCGCAGATCATGATCAACCTGATTGGTAACTCCATTAAATTTACAGAACAAGGCAGCATTAATGTCGGGATCAGGCAATCAGAGCGTGTTACCGGCTCCGACGGAAAAGACAGGGTGACGGTTGAATTCCAGGTGAGCGATACAGGCATCGGAATACAAACCGAAAACCTTGCCTATGTATTTGAAAATTTTAACCAGGAGGATCCCGGCATCACACGCAAGTTCGGCGGAACAGGCCTCGGCTTAAGCATTTCGAAGCAGCTGATCGACCTGCAAGGGGGCAGCATTTCTGTAATCAGCCAGCCTGGTAAAGGAAGCACCTTTACTTTTTATATCCCGTATGAAGTGACAGCAGCGCAGGAAAATCCGCAGGAACCCGGAAATGAAGCAATAAGCATGGATGGTTATTCAGGGCTGAAAGTGATGATAGCCGAAGACAACAGCTATAACCGCATGGTAGCCATTGAAACGCTTAAGATGCTGTTTACCGATATAGAAATTGAAATTGCCGAAAACGGTGCGCGGGCCATTGAGCTGCTGCATGAAAATAATTATGACGTTATTTTCATGGACCTGCAGATGCCAGGTATAGATGGATACACCGCCACCCGTATCATACGTACGGAATTCGATCCTGTTAAAAGCAAAACGCCTGTGATCGGTGTGTCTGCAAACGTAACGGCTGCCGACCGTGAGAGATGCATGGAAGTAGGCATGAATTATTTCCTTACCAAGCCATTTCACCCATCGGAACTGCGAAGCGCCGTCCAGAAAATTGTTAAACCCATACCTGTTCATGAAAGCTGAAAAATATGTCACAACTGTATAACCTCGACTTTATCATCGAGATCACGAATGGAAAGCAGGAGAAGATCAATATGATCCTTGAAAAGTTCCTGCTGGATGCTCCTGTATCCGTCAAAAACCTGGACTCATCTTTCAGGCAGAAAAAAATGGATAATCTAAAACGGGAAGCTCACAGCATCAAGCCCATTTTCAGATCGGTGGGGGCCGATGCTGCCATCCGGGCCATTGAACAGATCGAGCAATATTGCAGCTCACCGGTGTTCTATGAGCTGATTCAGATCGAGCTCGATCAGCTTGATAAAATCTCATATGCCGTTTGTCAGCAAATTAATCTTAAATTACAGAAATCAGAATAAAATATTAAACGCCATGCCGAATAAAATAAAGACTGTAATCGTAGACGACAACCCGTATGCGATAGAACTGCTGAAGACGCTGGTGGAAGAAAATTTTCCGGATCTCCAGATCACCGCAACTTATACCAGTCCGGCCAAGGCTACAGAATACCTCAAAAAAAAACCATGCGACCTGCTGCTGCTCGATGTGCAGATGCCGGAAATGAACGGCTTTGAATTGCTCGAAACCATAACGCCTTTCAAAGGCAATGTGATCTTCACCACATCGCACGACACCTTTGCCGTGCAGGCTTTCCGGTATCATGCCCTTCACTATCTTGTAAAGCCCGTGCGGCTGGTTGACATGAAAGATGCCATCCTGCGTATAAATGAAATGACACCATCAAAAAACGGCGGAGGTCATTCTGCCGTTCACATTGCATCTCAGTTCAAGCATGTGATCAACAAGATCGGGCTGCATGCCATCAACGAAATGGTTTTTGTTGAGATCAACGACATTATACGCTGCCATGCCGACGGGGCCTATACGAATATTTACTGGCAGAAAGAAAAGATACTGTCATCCAAGAACCTGAAATATTTTGAAGAGCTGCTGGAGCCTCGCGGATTTTTCAGGATACACGACTCGCACCTGATCAATGTAAACCACATCAAAAAATTTGTGAAAGGCGACGGCGCTCATGTGATCATGACAGACGGCTCGCAGATCACTATTTCGAGACGGAAGAAAAATGAGTTTATTAATCTTTTTGAGTGAATTTGAGGAGTTTGAAAGTTTGAAAGTTTAGAAAGGTAAAAGGTTAATGGTGAAGGGCAGTTTATTTATTTTAACTTCTCCATTTTTCCTACTTTTGCTGCTAAACGAGCCATGGCCTCAAATTTAGCAAAGCTTTTCAAGGATGCCTATGGCGGAATTTCCACCGAAGTATGGTGGCTTGCGCTGGTTACGCTGATCAACCGGAGCGGCACCATGGTGATACTTTTTCTTTCCTTATATGTTACTGAACATTTGCACCTTACCGTGCAGAATGCCGGTGTTGTGATGGGAATTTTCGGCGCCGGTTCCCTCTGCGGTGTTTTTATCAGCGGCAGGTTTACCGATAAGCTGGGGTATTACCCGGTGATCCTTTTCAGCCTGTTCGGTGGTGCAGTTATGTTCATGATGATGAGCTTTATTACTGACTATTACGTTATATGTATTGCCACTTTCTTTATGAGCTGCATTGCAGAAGCATTCCGCCCGCCCATGATGACTGCGATCTCTTTTTACAGCACACCTGCTACGTATACGCGTTCCATGTCGCTGAACAGGCTGGCCATCAACCTGGGATTTTCCGTTGGTCCGGTGGTAGGGGGCTTCCTGGCTCTCTACGATTACCGGCTTATTTTCTGGGCCGATGGTGTTACCTGCTTCGGCGCAGGGCTGATCATACTTTTTATGCTGAAGAACAAAAAACCAGCAGACTTGCCACAACATGAGGGCAGTAAAGTTCAGTCAGCAAGCTCGGCTTACCACGACAGGCTTTACCTGTATTTCATTTTCATAAGCATGCTATTTGCCATGAGTTTTTTCCAGTTCTTTTCAACTATGCCGCTTTATTATAAAAACATTTTCAGCATGAAGGAAAATGAGATCGGCATGCTCATCGCCATCAATGCAGTGATCGTAGCCTCTGTTGAGATGGTGCTTGTTTTTAAGATCCAGGATAAATGGAGCAAATTCAAATTTATTGCAACAGGCGCCTGGATGCTGGTGCTCTGTTACCTGGCGCTTCCGTTTTTTTCATCCATACTTTTATTTGTGATCATCAATATCGTGATCTCTTTTTCAGAAATGCTTGCCCTTCCTTTTATGAATACATTTATGAATGAGCGCAGCAATGCCAAGAACAGGGGACAGTATGCGGCGTTGTATGCCATGTCGTGGAGCGCTGCTCAGATCCTGCTTCCCGTGATCGCCACACAAACCATCGCACATTTTGGATACGACATGCTGTGGTACCTTCTTGCCGCATTTTCCATGGCAGTGGTCCTGGGTTCCCTCCACATCGAAAAGCTGCTCGCCAGAGAACGCAAATAGACCCAACTCAAAATTTCTAATTTCTAATTTCTAATTTCTAATTTCTAATTTCTAATTCAAATCTCATACCTCCCAACTCAAAACTCCTAATTTCTAATTCCCAATTCCTAATTTCTAATTTCTAATTTCTAATTTCTAATTCAAATCTAATACCTCCAAACTCCTAATTTCCAATTTCTAATTCCTAACTCAGCATAATCCCCCAGCTTTTGAACTTTGAACTTTGAACTTCTCCGCGATGGCATGATATTTTAAACCTTCCGTGCTGTTTACCAGGCTATTATTATGATGAGTCAGCCTATGACGGACGGGTATAAAATCAACACTCAACTTCAACATGGCCACTATGTGCCTGCCCGGGTGCCATTTATACCCGTTCAACGTGTTTCCCTTCGGGCAATGCATGCAGTTGCTTTAATTCGCGTTAAATTAAGAACACTAACTGTTTAGTATGATCAGAAAAAGCATTTACAATTACCTGGCCCCGTTTGTGCTTATCGTGCTTTTTATTTTTTCATGCAAGCATGAAGTCCCCCAGCCTTTGAATGGTGAAGATGACGGCGGGGATGATCCTACTGATACGATTATAATCCCGGAACCTGAAGCAGCACCATGCGACAGCGATACGGTTTATTTCGAAAATACGATCCTTCCGATCTTTGTTTCAAACTGTGCAAAGAGCGGCTGTCATAATACGGTTGACCACCAGGACGGAATCATATTAAATAATTATGCAAACATCATGAGCACGGGGGATATCGAGCCCTTTGACACGGATGCAGGCGATATTGTTGAAATGATCACTGAATCAGATCCCGACGACAGGATGCCGCCACCGGGCAATGCACCACTTACGAGCCAGCAGATCAACTGGATCATCACCTGGATCAACCAGGGTGCGCTGAATAATTCATGTAATTCATGCGATACCAGCCAGGTTACATTCGCTGCAACCGTCTTCCCTATCATATCAGCAAAATGTAAAGGATGCCATCAGGGCGCAGCTCCAGGGGGAGGAATAACATTCCTCAACTATGCTGATGTTGCCCTCAGGGCCAACAATGGCCAGCTGATGGGAGCGATCACGCATGCTCCCGGCTATAGCCCGATGCCAAAGCTCGCCGGTAAATTGCCTGCATGTGATATAGCAAAGATCGGCATCTGGGTCAATGACGGCGCACCGAATAACTGATCCGGCTACTAGTTTAACACGGACGGATATTTAATATGAGCAAACGAATAAATTACATGCGCATCATGGTTACTGCATCAGCCGCAACAGTGCTGCTGCTGCAGGGATGTTACTATGATGTGGCTGAAGAGCTTTACCCGGTAACGGGATCATGCGATACGGCGAATGTAACGTATACCACACACGTAAAAAATGTGATCGAAAACAACTGCCTGGTCTGTCACAGCCAGGCTGCCAACCTGGGAAGCATCAACCTCGAAGGCCATGCACAGGTAAAGCAATATGCGGATAATGGAAGGCTGCTTGGAGCCATTACTCACTCACCCGGATATTCGCCCATGCCACAGAACGGGAACAAGCTTCCGCCATGCACCATCAGCCAGATTACTGCCTGGGTAAATAAAGGAGCGCCGAATGACTGATGTTACCTAATTAAAAATAACATGTCAGCAAGATCTAATAAAATGATAAAAAAAACAGTCCTCACCATACTCGTGCTCGTATGTATTGCCGGCGGCGTAGGAGCTTACCTCTATTTCAAGCCTGCCAAAAGCTACCATCATGCAACGCCTGATATCACGCTGGAAGCAGGAGAGATTGTATGTGATTTCACTTCCGATGAAAATACGGCAAATGCGAAGTACCTGAACAAAGTGATTGAAGTCCACGGCACCGTAAAAGACATTTCACAGGATGAGAAAGGGCTGACCAGTGTTAACCTTGGAGTTTTAAACCAGGTTGCCATGGTTTCATGCAGCATGGATTCAAATGTAACCGAATCGTATTCATCACTGGCAATTGGCGACAAGGTAAAAATAAAAGGCCTATGCTCAGGCATGCTGATGGATGTAGTGTTGGTAAAATGTGTACTCGTAAAATAAAATCATAACATTAAAAATAAAACCATGAAACTGAATAAAATGTGGCTGATCGTTGCAGCCCTTCTCATCAACGCAATCGCCGTAAATGCACAGGGAAAATATTTTACCCGCAACGGAAACATTA
>Ga0190272_10001592_pt1 | contig 10856 bp, 9 predicted proteins | sample Popmic504T_FD_133746 | JGI IMG/M metagenome (GOLD analysis project Ga0190272, IMG submission 133746) | Populus adjacent soil microbial communities from riparian zone of Shoshone River, Wyoming, USA - 504 T | ecosystem: Environmental > Terrestrial > Soil > Riparian zone | place: USA: Wyoming...
CCCCCTAACGCCGGTCGCTGATTGCTCGAGGATCGGCAACGAGACGCTGAGCTCACAGGTGAGATTAAAGATCTCTGAAACGCCGTTGCTGGAAGGGCAAAATATCCAGGTGCAAGCTGAAGGAGGCGTGATTACGCTCACAGGGAATGTCGGCTCGGTCACGAAGAAGAATTTGGCAGCACGAACGGCAGGCAGGGTGAAGTGCGTGAAGCGTGTGGTTAATTACCTTGCTGTCACCCCCCCCTTCCGCCCGATCAAGGATGCGGAATGCTGCTGCGATGGGATTTGCTGGATTCAGACGAGACCGTGCCCAGCGTGCTCCCCGGGCCTAGAGTGCGTGAAGGAATACAAGGCGGCGAAAGAAAAAGCGGCTGGTGATAGGCACGCTTTGCAGAAGGCGTGGGAAGCCTTTCGGCGGTGCCTTTGCAAGAAGGACAACTGACTCGGTAAGCACGAGGGTCGACTCGGTACCGTCAGCTTCACAACTGGGTCATTAAACGTTTGCCCGGACGGTGAAACATCGGTCATGCGGACCTAAGTCTGCGCGACCCTCTGAGACTTATAATCCCAGCGCCAGATCTTGAGATCCCCCGCAAGCTGGACACCGCCAAGCCAGAGGTTGATGTCGTTTAGCGCGATGAAATCGGCGTCGCCCTTGAGCACTGAGCGGCCTATGTCTGTGATCGCGAACTCTGACTTGTGAAGCTCTGGAGGATGAGCGTCCACCGTGGCTCCGTCGGCACTGATTTCAATTAGTGGCTGTGGGGCTTCGCTCATGCGTCGTAAGGCCAGCCAGAGTTGCGCATCGCCTAAGCCGTAGGTTGGTTCTCTTTCAATAAACGAGCGAAACAAAGTGGCGAAGTTGGTTCCGCCGCCGCTAATGAGTTCCAGACTTGTTTGCTCGACGCGGCCTAAACCGTTCTGCGACGATGGAAAGCGTTTGAGGTGCGCCGTCAGGGCAGCGGCCAGAAACGGGAGTGCTGACGTGTCTGTTTGCAAGAGAGTTTGGATCCCGGTGGGTTCGCTTGCGCAGTAAGCGGTCCAGGCAGACGTCGCCAGATCCAGCTGCTCTGGGGTTACCGGCTGGCGATCGGGAAAGAGCGAAGCCAACTCCGCAGCGTCGAGCTCGCCGAGACCGCGAAAGTTTCTCTTGCCAGGAAACTCGCCGATGCAAACCAGACTGAGCTTTGTTTTCCCCAGACCATGCTTTGCAAACCAATCCAGCAAGTAAATCAAATTCACCTGGCAGAAGAGGTCATGTTCGAACCAGAGAACGGTTTCTTCGTGGTCAGCCACGGTTAACAGTTTACGCTGCTGCTCAACCAGGTCGCGTTCGATTTGTTGCGCGTTCTCTCCGTAGCCTTCGGCCAGATGGTCGGCACGCACCCTTAGCCATTCGGCCTGGTCCAGGCCAGCCGGCGTGGGGCCTTCGATCAAGGCCTCCCGAAATGCGAAGTGCTCGCCGGGCAGCGTCGATAGTTTGGCGGTGTCCGCCGATGAGTCACCGTTATGAATGTGTAGCAAAGATGATGCCTCGCTGAAATTCTTCTCTGTGCAACCTCTGCGTTCTCTGTGTCTCTGTGGTGGTCACCGTTAGCCAACACTCACCACAGAGACACAGAGGACACAGAGTGGGCACAGAGACTTATTTATTTTTTGAGAAGATCTAGCACTACCGAAGTCATCGCTTTGACTCCGGTACGCAGCGTTGGCTCCGGCACCGGCGCGAAGATCGCTGAGTGTAACGAAGGCAGTGGTGTCTTCGTTTCCTGACTCTGTTTGACCTTCAACGGATCCACCGCCCCGAGGGTGAAGAGTGTTGCTGGAATAGTTTGATCCATACTCAGGTAACCAAAATCTTCACTCATCATGACCGGTGGCAACTTCACCACGTTGTCCTGCCCGAGCGCTTTCGCGAACACTACCGCCAGGCGTTCCGTCAATTGCGGATCGTTATAGGTGGCCTTGGTCACCTGAGTCTCGCTAAACTTTACGATCGGCGCGCGGTCTTCAGGTATCCCCGCCGCGAGGGCAGTGCCTCTCGCGATTCGTTCAATTGAGGCCAGCACCCTCTTCCGCACCTCTTCCTTGTACGCGCGAACTGTCAGTTGCAGATCGACTTCTTCGGGAATGATGTTGTGTTTGGTGCCGCCATGAATTGAGCCGACCGTAATGACCGCCGGATCGAGGGGAGAGTTTTCCCGGCTTACGATCGTTTGCAGGGCCACAACAAATTGCGCGGCTACGACCACCGGGTCCTTCGAAGATTCCGGCCGCGCTCCGTGGCCGCCGAGCCCGCGAATCTTCACGTCTACCGATGTGGAACTTGCCATTGAATAACCGGGCGTGTAACCAACCTTCCCGGCTTCCAGATCAGCGCTGTCGTGAAGCGCAATCACAAAGTCGGGCTTAGGAAAGCGTTCGTAGAGCCCGTCACGGAGGATCGATCTGGCGCCATCGATAACTTCCTCGGCCGGTTGACCAAGCAAAACCAGGGTGCCGCTCCATTGGTTTTTCAACTCCATGAGGAGTTTAGCCGTGCCGATCATGCTTGTAATGTGAACGTCGTGGCCGCACGCATGCATCACACTGACTTCCTGGCCAGCATCATTCTTCATCTTCACTTTGCTGGCGTAAGGCAGACCGGTCTTCTCCTCGACGGGAAGCGCATCCAGCTCGGTACGCAGGAGCACAGTCGGCCCCGGCCCATTCTTCATTACCGCCACCACTCCGTAGGCGGTCCACTGAGGGTTCTCGTACTTGCCAACGCGCTCCGTGACTGTGTAGCCGAGTGCCTTCAATTGAGTCGCAAGGAAGCTTGCCGTCTTTTCTTCGTAGTGTGATAACTCAGGCGATGCGTGAAGTGTCTTGTAAGTCGCCACCAGGGTGGAGAGGTCGCGTTCGATTAACGCATCGAGGGACTGCTGGGCGTGTATCGCAGCTGTCGGAAACAAAGCGCAGACCGCAAGTAACAGGCAGATCTTATTTCGCATCAGGTTGCTCCATTTCAGGGCCTCCGTGTGAAAGCAATTGTAGGGGTGGCACTCCGTGGCCACCCCCTCTTCACGTGCCGGACTTTCGGAAGATATCGCGACCTCCAGGAGGGGTGGCCACGGAGTGCCACTCCTACAATTCAGTTGTCGAACAGCTTGATTAGTTCACTGATCCGGGCAAGATGGTAATCGTCGTGTTCGGCCTGGAAAAATAACATGTCAACCAGGCGCATCGGCACGTTTAGCCGTGGATGATGCGCCACCGCACCGAATGCCTGCGCTTCGAGATTGTCGAGGCGGGCGATGAGTTCCATTCGCTGGCCGCGGAAGCTGCTCAATGTCCCAGCCATCGAACCCTGATTGTGATCGGCTTCGTAGGTCTTCCGGTTGCTCATGTCGGCGGCGTGTAGCGCGATGCTGCCGGCCAGATATTCATCGAGTCTCCCGGCCACCAGGGATTCGAGATCCAGCAAATGTCCGGCGTTTTCCTGAATCGACCAGCGATCGCCATCACGTTTGACCCAGGCGCTCTCATCAACGGCTTTAACGCGATCTTCCAAACGCGCTGGCGTGCCTCTCAAGCGCTCGATCATTTCCGGATAGAGCTCAACCGGGAAGTTGAACTCGAAGCTCCTGTCGGTCCACTTTAAGTGCTTTGACATGTTGACGACGCGGCGCGCTGAACATTCCGCCCTGACTGTCACAATTCAGGAAGCTTTATTGAGCGCGATGGCCTGTTCCACTTCTTCAATCGCCTTCTTGATGAGATCGGTAGCCTTTGCATGATGACCACCCTGGTCGGGAGTGGCAGCCGCCAGAGTTGTCTGCGCTTGTTTCAGGAACTCGAGGGCTCTGGCGACCTGGCTGCTTGCGGCTACCGCTGAGGACGAGTCTTCATTACCAGGCATCGCCGCATGGTGGTTGGATTTCATCGCGGCTGTGACTTCATCAATCGCTGAAGTGGTGTAAGCCATTGCTCTGGCACGATGTCCTGCCCGGTCGTTTTCACCGGCATACAGACGCGCGCGCGCCTTCTGTAGTTGCGTGCGCGTCGATTTCAGGTAAGGGTCTGTCCGACCGAAGGCGTCCACCGCCACGGTCGCCAGCAGCATGAAGCTTAACGAAAAGGCTATCGCTCGTTTTTGATTCAACATGAGTGGTGAATCTCCTTAGGGGTCCGAGAAACTTTCGGGCAGCGAGCTGGGCCGAAAGCCCTGGTACTGTGAAAAGCGAGACAATCGTATCCCGTTCAATCCTGACCCAACAAGGGCGAGCGGGACGGGTAAATAGTAATCTGCAGACTACGCCGATTACGCAGATAGAAAACCAGAGAGTGAGGGTGGCTGCTGTTGAAGGAACTAAACAGTAGACTTGAATCTGCGAACTCAGCGTAATCTGCGGATTATTTTAAGCCCCGGAATCCAGGTCATTTGTGATCTTCGTTGGGCTGCGTCAGGCTAAACCAGTTTCCCGAATTGTCCTTGAAGACGGCTTCAATCCCGTAGGGTCTTTCAGCGGGTTCCGAAACAAAAACTACTCCTTTACTCTTCATCTCTTCATAAGTGGCAAGGCAGTCGTCTGTGTTGAATACGCCGGCTCCCAAAACACCCTTAGCCATGATCGCTCGCAGTTGGGCAGACGTCTCTTCATCCATCAACATGCCCGGTTTAGGTTCCATCAGTACGATCTCGAAATCCGGCTGGTCTTTCGTATTCATCGTCAGCCAGCGAAAATCTTCGCCGACCATCGCATCCGTGTGAACTTCAAATCCCAGCTTGTCTTTATAAAACTCAAGCGCCTCCTCCTGATTGTTGACCATTATCGTGGCGTGCGACATCCTGCGAATCATATGCATTTCTCCTTGGAAAAGTTTTTGCGAGAGTAAGGTATCCGAAGCCGTAAGCGCTTCTCGAAAATTGCTAACGTGGCTGGGAACCGGGGGTATCTGAGTAACCAAACTTTCCGGTTAAGCAGATTCCAGCTTATACATCACCATGAAACAGCCGGGAACCTGCCGTTTCGCGGCTTTCGTTTCGCGGCTCTTCTCGCGGAAGGTGATGGGTGGGTGGCCGACGGACTTGTGGAACAAGGTGCTGAACGAGCCCAGGCTTTGAAATCCCACCTCGAAGCAAACGTCAGTAACCCGCAGCTCATCTGCGCTCAACAACTCTTTCGCCCGTTCGATGCGACGTTCGACCAGATACTGGTGCGGAGTCTTGTCAAACGCCTGCCGGAAGAGCCGGAGAAAGTGGTAACGAGAAAAGCACGCGTGGCTGGATATCTCTTCCAGATCGAGTGGCAGGTCGTAGCAAAGGTCAATGAACGCGCGTGCGCGATTTAGCCGCTCCAGTACCTCGGGTGCGGTAAACCGCAATTCATTATTTGATGTGACCACTTTTTCGGTTACCTGCTCTCTTGAGGATCGCGCAGTTCATATCCTACTCCGCGCCTGGCCGTCAACTTTTTTGAGATAAACCATCCTCAGATTACGCGGATTCCACAGATTCTAAATCGGCGTAATCTGTGATCACGGATAGACCATATTTAACCGTCGGCTCCGGCCCTCGCAGGCTGATTTGTAGCACTTACGTTTCCTGTCTGATGCCGGTCCGAATGCGGAGTCAAACCGCGCCAGGTTTGGACCAGGTGCAGGTTTGGATTGGTTTGCATTGTGTCAACGAGTGAACGGATAGGGCTTCGTTTGGAATTGGGATCGGTCAAAATCTTTTCAAACTCCTCGCGATCTCCGTGAGCCTCACTCCGGATATAGGCTTCAACTAGAGCTGAAGCCGTCCGAATACCCTGAGTCCGCAATGCCTCTCTGCGCGGATCTGTCCGCCCATTTGATTTCGATGGGCCCAGATGCGTGTAGAGAATCGCCTGATCGACCCAGTCAACAATCCGATCGGGCGGAAAGCGGGTGTTAAGCAACATGTCGACCAAATCAGCGGTCGCCATGTTGGGAACGTTCTCAATGTCCTCCTCCTCGAGCCGCGACTCGTGCCAGACGGTCAACCCGTCGAGTTGGCTAATCGGGAGTTCAGTCTGAAGGCTCGGCACTCGGAGAACGCTGCCACCGAAAGTCTTCACAGCGCCGCGAATCAGCTGCCATAACACTCTGGGAAACACTCCGATGACAAACCCCAGCACCAGCAGCTGGTTCGTAGCCCGCGGAGTTAGAGCTTCGTCGCCGAAATGGGTGAACATCGCAGTCATAGAGGCAACGGCGATCCATGTGCCAATGACTGCCAGGATGATTCTGAGCGACACGGCGACGTAAGCGCTGGGACGCAGGTCGCGTCGAACGTAGCGTCGGAAAAGCAGTTGCAGCGAGAAGAAGTAAGCGCCGATAAATGCGAAATGAACCGGGGTGCGCTCTGGGGTGAAGATTCGCAGCCAGTCGCCGGACACGCCGAATGCGCCTCTCCATGGAGGAAGTGTAATCAACCAGCCCAGCGCGATCAGGACTGTTGCGAGCACTACGGGAACAGTGGTCTCTGCCGTAAAGATGCTGGCGAAAGTCGAGCCGTCGGCTTTGTTGATGCGCCGGTTGTAGAGCACTTTACTCAGATCGGTGGGTTGCAGCACCAACCCGCCTAGATCAGTGGGAAAGGCTCCATAGACGGCTTCGAATTTTTGGAGGTAAGTGAGGATGCGGTTCCGCCTTTCCTCTTCCGTCTCGCGCGCTGCGAGTGTCTTGCTGTCCTCCGGATTGGTCCCCCCCGCTTCGAGCAAACCCAGCCGATCCAGATTGATAATGAACTCATTCAGGATGCTGTACTTCTTGGTGGCAATAAACAGGTAGTACATCACTGCCGGCAGGAGGCAAACGCAAAGCAGGAAAATTATTGTGAGCGGCGCGGCCCGCAGCCTTTCAGGCAGCACCAGCACCATGCCCACCGCCGCAGTAACGAGCGGAATGACGGCGAAGATGATCATTCCGATGCGACGTTGCGCGGTTGTTTGTTTGAACCATCGCCGCGTGGCCGCAATCGCCACGATGATCATAATCGCAGCCACCCCGAGACCAAACCAGAACTTGTTAGCCAGCATAAAGCCGCGCGCCCGATCGTTGATTGCGGCAATCAACAAGCCGACGAATACGTAGAAGAAGATCCCGAGACCGAGGGTCAGGGGGTTCAGGGATTCAGCCTTAGCGGCACTAACTTCGTCGGGGTGCTTTTCCTCTTCGTGGTCATCATGCGGGTGTGACTTGGTTGTCGCGTGAACCTCACCGTCTGGTGACGGGTGGCCGTTAGACCGAGTTTCCTCCGGGGTCGCTGATTGAGTCTGGGCATTCCCCAGATCCGCTGGGGTAAAACCCAGCTTGGCAGACAAAGCTTCAACAGCCGCGGGCTGGGAAGCGGCAGTCTGTTGCTGTCCGCTTGCCTCGATCGCTTCGGTTTTGGCTGCGGCAATAACGTCGCCCGCGGTTTCTACCCCCGCGGTTTCTAACTTCGTGCTGACTTCCGAGGATGATCGGGGGTCCGAGGTGTCGGACGATTTATCGTTAGACATGGCTGCTCCTTCTGGAAACCGTGAATGGGAAATCCCGGGCCCGCGAAATATTCCCGACGGTGTTTGAGTTAAGGGAGGAAACTCTCGGCCTTTGATACTTGAGAGGAATCCTCGGAGAGCGAGAGCGCTCCAGGCGCACAGGCAACGAGTGGTTCGGATAAGAGCGCGTATGAGACTGACGGAGCTCGAGGCTCGCCAGCTGAGTTTTCAATAACGGGCGGAACATATATCCCAGGGGCCCGCATTGTCAATAAATATTCGAGTGAAATGACACAGGTGGTGCCGATGAGGCCGGTACCACCACACGGTAGGGTGGGATGAGGTCAGTACCACATCGCGGTAGCGAGTGGGTCCGTGCATCGAATCCACCGTTAGAACCCACCCGCTACCGCGTGGTGGTACTGACCTCATCCCACCCAGGATTTGGGCCTGTTAAGAGTTTTGCGCCGGCAAGGTTATAATTTCCACGCAAGCCTGCCATTCTGAATTCCATAAAGGGTTTAATAATGATCGCGCACAACGTTACGAAGAAAGTTGATCCTCTCAAATTCTCCGGTCGAATACTGTTTCTGACTGACGACACCTCGCTGATTCGCCAGCAACTGGAAGCCCAAGGGGATGAGCGAGAGCGCCTCGAAGCTCAGCTGGCCGAAAGGCTCCTGCGCGACGACCTGCCGCTCATGAGCAACATCTCCACTGACGAGATCACCCCGGGTTGGGTTTGCTTTTACTACGACGAGACACTGGGTCAATACGTTTATGTCGGGATGCGAGAGGGCGCGGTAAAGAAAGACGAAGTCAAAAACGGCGGTTTCGCAGTAGTAGTCTCGGGTCTGTCGAAGGGCTGTGGTTCATCTCGCGAGACTGCTCCATACGCCGAGAAGTGGGCCGGCATTCAGCTGGTCATCGCCAGGAGTATCGAAAAGATCTACGGCCAAAACTCACAGAACATAGGATTGTTTACGTCGACCGATCTGGGACTGGTCCAGCGTATCCGTAGTGATGAAGAAATTCCCCTCGCTGAGTTTACCGCCGGGTTGGATCCGATATCCGTAGCCATCGTGGAACATGGCGGATTATTCAACTACAACAAGGCGCGGCTGGCGGGCGACGTCACGCCGCCACCCATTAAAACTCCTTCACGCCCGATGACCATTACGGAAAAGATCATTGCGCGCCATGCGTTCGTTAAAGCGGGCGAAGTCGGTGTGGCCGCGGTCAAACCCGGTGACGCACTCTTTGCTGTCGCCGATGTGCGCTTCTCGCACGAGTATGTGACGCCGATGGCGGAGTCTCTGCTCAAACAAGCGCTCGGGCCAGACGCTCGAGTATCGGAACCGGAATCAGTTTTTGCCTTTCGCGATCACCTTACCTTTCTGGGAAATGTAATGTCGTCGAAGCACCGCGAGATGGGTTTGCTCGAACGAGCCAATGGCCTGGCGACCACGCAGGAAGATTTCACGACGAAGCAGGGAATCAGGCTATATGGGGAAAACCCGGATGGCGGGTCTGAAGCGATCTGCCATAACGCCGTCGTCGAAGATCTCGCGCTGCCTGGTCAGATCGTGATCGGGACCGACTCGCATACCTGTATGGCCGGCGTGCTCGGATGTTTCGCGTTTGGAGTCGGATCTACGGACATGGCCAACGCCTGGTATGCCAGGGATATTCGCATCCGCGTTCCCGAGACCGTTCGCTACGTTTTGAAAGGGAGGAAACGTGCAGACGTCGCGGCCAAAGATGTGATGCTGGTTATTCTCGCAAGCGACTACATGAAGACCAGCCAGGGCATCGGCAAAGTGCTCGAGTTTGCCGGCGACGATCTGAAGAACTGGTCGATGGATGAAAGAGCGACTCTCACAAACATGTCAGTAGAAGCCGGAGGTACGACCGGCATTATTGAGCCTGACGAACAGACACTCGACTATATTGTGAAGATGCGCGGGCTCGACGCCGAAGAGGTGCGTAAGGGATTTACTTTCAGCGATCCCGACGCCGAGTATGCTGCCGTGTTTGAGATTGACCTTGATGAGATCCGGCCGATGGTGGCATTGCCCGGCGATCCGCGCAACGGCATCCCCATCGATGAGCTGGACGCAGAGGTCCGCATCGACGCCGCGTATGGCGGATCGTGCACCGGCGGCAAGATGGCGGACATGGATATGTATGCCGAAGTGCTGCAGAGCGCACTCGAACAGGGGAAGCGCGTTGCGCCGGGCGTGCACCTGTATCTCCAGTTTGGTTCGCAAAGGATCAAGGAGTATGCCCGCGAGCGAGGATACATCGAAATCTTCAATCAAGCGGGCGCGGAGTTGATCGATCCTTCTTGTGGAGCTTGCATTAATGCTGGACCAGGCGCTTCGCCTTCGGCCGAGACGGTCACCGTCAGCGCGCAAAATAGAAACTTCCCGGGACGCAGCGGTCCAGGCAAGTTGTATCTCGCATCGCCTTACGTCGTAGCTGCTTCTGCTATCGCGGGAAAGATAATTGAGCCGTTTGAGTTTTTGAAGAAGCCTGAGGAAGAATTGGTCGGCGCATAGTAATGAAGGTGCGAGGCTATGAGGTCATTTCCTGACCAAACAGCTTGCCTGAGTTGCCCGGATCAAGAAGGCGGGCAATCAGCTGGTGCATACGGTCAAAGTCCAGGGGCTTAGTTAAAAAACCTGAAACACCGACATCATAAGCCGCTCGGCGGAAGCCCTCAGTTCCGAAAGCGGTAACCGCTATTACCGGTACATTCTTAAGAGTATCAATCTCCCGAATCCGCCGGGTGGCGCCCAGTCCATCCAACTGGGGCATACTGATGTCCATTAAGATGAGGTTAGGCAGAATGGCAGAGGCAACACTGATTGCTTCTTCGCCATTGGTCGCGGTCACTACTCGATAACCTTGATGCTGAAGATCGAGGCTGAGCATGGCCACGTTATCTGCGGCGTCATCGACCACCAGGATCAGATACTTCGTCGCAGCGCTTTGGTCATTGTCGACCGGCGGGTTTTCTTCGGTGTCCGCTTCGTCGATCTTATGGCGTTTGCCGGCCGGGAGCGCGGTGGTTGCTAGCGGATCTTTATTTTCCATACAGCCGCGATTATAAGACACTCGTAATACCTACGTCCCCTCCGGGACGCACTTGTGACACGTTTTAACCCAAGCCGTGGGTGTCAGGTCAGTACCACCACGCGGTAGCGGATGGGTTGGAAATCGACAATCGGCAATCTGGAAACCCACCCGCTACCGCGTGGTGGTACTGACTTCATTAGAGCTTACAATCGCAGTATGGCGATCAGAACAATAGTCGAATATCCAGCTCCCGTACTTCTGTCACCCGGCGAGCCGGTCGTGAAC
>Ga0190272_10001593_pt1 | contig 10852 bp, 10 predicted proteins | sample Popmic504T_FD_133746 | JGI IMG/M metagenome (GOLD analysis project Ga0190272, IMG submission 133746) | Populus adjacent soil microbial communities from riparian zone of Shoshone River, Wyoming, USA - 504 T | ecosystem: Environmental > Terrestrial > Soil > Riparian zone | place: USA: Wyoming...
AATACGGTGCGACTCCGCTGTTCGCCAATTTCTTCTTCTTCATCACCGGTTTTCACGGTTTCCACGTTTTCAGCGGGGTCGTAATAAATTTCATCATCTGGCTGAAAGTTCTGAATGGAGATTACGTACAAAGGGGACATTATGAGCAGGTTGAAAAAGTCGGACTGTACTGGCACTTCGTTGATCTGGTATGGGTATTTGTATTTACGTTCTTCTATTTGGTTTAATTTTTTATGATTTAAATTTCATCCATACTCATATGTCAGAACAAAACGAAAATAAGCCGCACGGATATTATACGGGCGATATTCATAACCAGTTTGTAGAGGAACATCAGACACCAAATGCCAAAAAGGTTATCTGGAGAACATTCTGGATACTCCTGTTCATCACAATTTTTGAGGTGGCAATTGCATTCACGAGCCTCAACAAGGAATTGCTGCAATGGATTTTCGTCACTCTTACAATTGTGAAAGCAGCGTATATTGTAGGCTATTTTATGCACCTTATCCATGAGAAGTTTACATTCCGTTATTCAATTTTACTGCCGTTCATCCTTATTGCATACCTTATATTTATTGCATTGAAAGAGGGCGTGTACCTTCATATGATCAAGTAATTTATTAAATGCCTTTCGTAAAGCCGGCAAGTCCATGGAAAATCCTGGTGGTGCTTGTCATCCTGTTTGTTCCTGCCATCTCATATTATCTTATTTCAACCGGGAAAAATAATTTCCGCAAGCTTGCCATTTATGGTCCGAGGGAGCCAATGCCTGTTCAGGTGGTGGGTGGCAAAGATGTAGCCGATACAATATATCATACCGTTCCTGCTTTTTCATTCACCGACCATCATGGAAAAGTGTTTGATTCATCCATGCTTGATACAAGCATATACATTGCAGAATTTTTCTTTACTTCCTGCAAGACTATTTGTCCGGATATGAACCGTAACCTGCAATCTGTTCAGAATAAATATAAAAATGACCCGGATGTGAAAATATTATCTTTCACCGTTGACCCGGAAACAGATTCGGTTCCTGTGCTCGCAAGCTATGCTAAACAGCATCATGCAATCGATGGCAAATGGTTCTTTCTTACCGGCGACCAGGCAAAAATTTTTGAACTTGCCAGGTCGGGATATTTTCTGGCTGCAGTTCAGAATGCTTCAGGGCCTGAGGAGTTCAGTCACAGTGAGCAGCTGGTGCTTGTAGATCGTGATAAGCGGATCAGGGGTTATTATGATGGCACCGATGATCTTGATGTATCAAGGCTGATGGATGAAATAAAGGTGCTGCAATGGGAATACAAAAATTTGTAAGATGCTGAAACACGAAAGCCGTGTAATTTCAGGTGAGCGTAACATGCTCAGGCTGATTTACGGGGTTTCTGCTTTGGTATTCATCACCGTGCTGGTTTTGAACCGGAAAATCCTGCCCAGACCTGACGTCATTCCCTCTTTCGCATTCTTTTTACCGGGCCTCAATGCCATCATCAACGGAACCTGCTGCATTCTGCTTTTGATCTCTTTTTATTTTATCACGAAAAAAAACATCGCCATGCACAGGCGGATCAACCTAACCACTTTTTTTCTGTCTGCAATTTTCTTCGTTTCCTACATTACCTATCATTACCTGGCAGATGAAACGAGGTTTCCGGCCGGCAATCCGCTGCGCCCGTTATATCTTTTCATACTTTTCAGCCACATTATCCTGGCTGCGCTGGTATTGCCGCTTATCCTGCTTTCGTTTTATTATGGACTTACCCTTCAGGTGGTAAAGCACAGGCAAATTACCCGCTGGTCATTTCCCATCTGGCTGTATGTAACTTTCTCAGGTGTGATTGTTTACCTGATGATATCTCCGTACTATCCTTTCAATTAGGAAATGCTTTTAAATCTGCTTAAAATGAGGTACTTTTGCGCAGGAATAAATGAAATGAGATCAATAAGAATTATAGCATTAATGGCGTGGATGTTCCTGATCCTGAGCCCGGCACGGGTTGCGTATTCCCAGTGCTCCATGTGCAAGGCCGGTGCGGAGAGCAACATCAACAAAAGTGAGAACAAGATCGGCCGGGGACTTAATAACGGCATCCTGTATATGATGTCGGTTCCGTATCTGATGGGAGGCATCGCTTTTATCATCTGGTACAAGCATAAGAAAAGAGCAGTTTAAAATTCATGCATTTCATGGATCAGGTTTTGAACCTTTTCAATTTTCATCCCCGCAATTAATACATCCGGTGCTTCATAATAAATACGATAAAGTCCTTCTCAAAAAGAAACTCGCTGAAGAGCCCTTCAGAAGGGTTACACTGTCTTTTTACAGGTATGTCCTTATTGACAATGTAGAATCACACAGGGATTCATTATACCTGAGGCTTCAGGGGCTCAATGTTTTCGGAAGGGTGTACGTTGCAGGCGAAGGGATAAATGCACAGGTAAGCATCCCGGAAGCTTCGATGGATGCCTTCAGGCAACTTTTGAATGACGATCCCTTCTTAACAGGTATGCACCTGAAAATTGCAGTTGAAGATGATGGGAAGTCATTTTATAAACTTATCGTAAGGATCAGGAAAAAAATTGTGGCCGACGGACTACCTGATGAGTCGTATGATGTGACCAATGTGGGCACTCACCTGGATGCAAAAGAATTCAACGAAGCCATGAATGATCCGGAAACCGTGGTGGTCGACATGAGAAACCATTACGAAAGCGAGGTCGGCCATTTTGAGAATGCAATCTGTCCCGATGTGGATACTTTCAGGGATGCCCTGCCTGCCACATTAAAATTGCTGGAGGATAAAAAGGATGCAAAGCTGCTGCTCTACTGCACGGGCGGCATCCGTTGCGAGAAGGCCAGCGCCTACCTGCGTCATCATGGATTCAAAGACGTGAACCAATTGCATGGAGGAATTATTGCCTATGCACACCAGGTAAAGGAGCAGAAACTGAAATCGAGGTTCAGAGGCAAGAATTTTGTTTTTGATGAAAGGCTGGGCGAACGTATAGGGGCAGAGGTTATAAGCCGCTGCCATCAGTGCGGTAATGCAAGCGACAGGCATGTAAACTGTGCACACCATGACTGCCACCTGCTTTTCATCCAGTGCGAATCATGTTCGGCAACTACAAACGGCTGCTGCACGGAAGCATGCACACGCATTGCAGGCATGCCTATTGAAGATCAGCGGAAGCTCAGGAAAGGTAAAATAAAAGCACAGGCCCATTCCGTTTACAAAAGCCGCCTCAGGCCGAAGATTGGGAAATGTTTGTAGACGAAATGCGTGTATTGAGCTCCAATCTAGAAGGAACCTCGGGCCTTCTTTTTTAATTCTTTTTTACCTTGACTTAACCATTGTCTTAGTGTCAATTACTTTTCCATCAGCGATTAAGGAATATGAATAAGTTCCGCTGCTTAAATCAGGAGCATATACATGCAGTGTACCTTCGCCTCTTTCTTTTAGTTCGACCGTTTTTAATACATTGCCTGACTTGTCAAAAATTAAAATCTTAGCTGATTTAACAGTGGTAGGCAGTACATAAGTGATATCAGTCTCTTCGGCAAATGGATTAGGAACATTTTGCCGTAATATTATCGTTGTTACGTCGCGCAGTTCCACTGTTTGTTTTGTTTGATCACCATCTATTAAGTTTCCAGAGGGTTTTGGCGCAACTTGGCAACATGATGAAAGCGCTTGACTCAAAGAATCAATTTGTAATTGCTGAAGCTGATACCCTTTAACAAGCAACGGAATTAATTCTAAATAATTTACAGCTTTAAAGCTAACATTCGGATGGACAACAGCACCTGTTGAATCAACCACACCCGGTTGTACATAATTTGTAATCGCATCAGGAAGTATCGTTTCTAACTCTTGAGCGATAACACCATAATGTTTGCCTTGTGGAAGGGCCATCTGTGGCCAACTAACGTGATCAAAATTAAAGCTATGAGTTTGAATTTGACTTAAAAAATATGCTGCGGAATCAATAGTATTAACATCGGTTTTAAATTTCGAATCAGACACAGCTCCAAAACTCCCGGTATGGACAAGATTACCCTTAAAATATCCAGCGGCATTTGAACAGACACCAGCCAAAGTACATGGTGTTAATGTATTCGTTTCTCCATAAACAGCATAGTTTATTGCACTTGCATTATCAGCTGCAGCTCTAATGCCGTAATTATTAACAGTGTGAGATAATGCCTCAGACCATACTCCAAAATTTGCATCCACAGAATTTAATGCAACGAAATGTCCACCATAGGTTACGCCTCTTGGATCATCTAAACAACCTCCTACAATATCACAAGCGTCAGCTTCACCTTTCACTCCAAAATTTTGCCTGCTTGCATTAGCGCCCCTGAAACGACCACCTGTATTTATGGTTGCTCCATAATTTGTTCTATCTTGGTAACTTGACCCAAAAATTCCTATACTCGTCTGTGTTGTTAGTTGAAAATTCGCGTCATGATTGGCATGAATGGCATACTCCATAGGGGTAGCTCTATCTTGTGCTTCGACAAATAAACGAGTTGTAAAAGGAGGAGTTGGACTAGTTGCAAAATCATTTTTAATTACTGTACATCCTTGTGCAGGATTAAAACCTAAGTTACTAATAGTAGGTGCTGAAGCTGAGGGTCTAACATGAAAATCCGTATAAACAAATCTGCTTTCGAAACAAATGCCGTTGGCATCATTTACATAAATATTTAATTCATCTCTTATAGCAGTGCCTATTCCGCCATATACCGCAAGACCAGCATATCCTGTTGCTGTTGTTGAAGCTGTGTTTAATGACTGTACTGCAAGAGGATATGCTCTACTTTCGTGCTGACCTAAAGCTGCACCTAATGAAAGAGGTGAAAACATTGCAGTAGTGCAATTATGTAGTGTATATCTTGGTGTTATGGTGCTAATCCCAACATATGTATTCCCCACTGCTGTGAAATCGTTCTCCCATAACCGGGATGTGGCGCATATTTCTGTTGCGTTTGTATATTTTGTAATATAATTAATGGAACCAGGACCTGCAGGACCGCAAGTTGTAACTCCTGTAGTGCCATCATCTGGCACCAAAATAACATTTCCAACATTGTCAACAGACAAAACCGCATGATTACCTGCTGAAAATTGATTGGCTTGGGGAATACTACTCGTCGTTAAATCAGTAAGTTTTAGACCGCTGTTACCAGTAGCGGGTCCAAAGCCAATAATAGGAGTTGTAGCAAGATCATTTGAATTTATTTCCAATGTTTTTCCTGGTGTTGAAGTATTTATTCCAACAGACCTTGCAGATGTTGAAAGAAGACCACCACGTGGTCTTATAATAAAATCACCTGCGTCTGTAGTTTCCAAATCTGTAAATCTTAAGAGACCAGTGATATTGCGAGTCGAAAGTCGTAGGTGAGGATTTGAACTTGAATTATATGGGTTAAAAATCTCTAATTTCCTAAAGGGACCGATACCGGTTGGATCATTCGATAATCCAATACCAACATTAATATTATTTCCCAAGATCATTGTGCTTGCCGTAGTCGCTACCGCTCCGTTTCCAATTGCTACTTGATTTGAAAATGTAGCATCACAGTTTGCCCCGTCACCTAATACAGTATTATTTGAACCTGTTGTATTTGATGCGGCAGCGGTATTACCGATAAACGTATTATTTGAACCGGAAATATTGTTAACTGCAACGCTTTTACCTATAAAAGTGTTGTTTGCACCGGTGGTAGTATTTGAACCTGCAGAGGTTCCTACAATTGTGTTATTGGCACCCGTATTTATTGCAGTTCCTGCAATATGCCCAATCAGAGTATTACTTGCACTCGTCGATGACATTCCGGCTTGAAAACCGACAAAGGTATTTGCTGCAGAAGTTGTATTAGTTGACCCAGCATCAGCACCAATAAAAGTATTTTCCCTTGCTGTTGTATTCGCTGATCCAGCCAATTGACCAACAAATGTATTATCATTCCCGGTTGTATTAGAAGCTCCTGATAGAGAACCTATAAAAGTATTCCGCGGTCCTGTGGTATTTAATAATCCTGCCCAAAAACCAATGAAAGTATTGTCATCTTCTGTGTTTAATTCCCCAGTTTCTGCGCCAACAAAAGTATTATGTACTGCAGTTACACCATTTAGACCTGAATGATGTCCTACGTACGTATTTGCACTCTCACGATTTAATTCACCTGCTCTAGTGCCAACGAAAGTATTATCAACACCCATTATATTATCCAAGCCAGTTGTAAAACCTATAAATACATTCTCACTGCCAGTTGTATTGTCGAATCCCGCTAAAGTTCCAATAAAAACATTTGAACTACCGGTTGAAAGGTTTGTACCTGAGTTCAATCCATTTGCAGTATTGCCAACACCTGTAAGGGTAAAATTTCCTGACCCAATACCCGTGAAAATATTATTATTTCCAAAATTATGTAGAACTGTTCCACCTCCAATCATATAATATCCAGTTACTCCACCAATAACCGGTATAGTAGGGTTTATATTTATTGCTTCCACAACATCTAATTGCCACAAAGGTGAGTGGTTATAACCGATTCCGACATACCCACCTCCTAAAGCGGTAGTTCCACCTGGCAAAATAATCATACGTGTACCTGGAGCTGTTGTAATATCAGTATGGAAATGAATTGGATCAGGATTGGTAGTTTGAATTACAAGCAATGGATTGAAGAGATTTGCATTCCACCCAATATACTCATTTCCAGTCGCTGATAAATTTGGAGAACCCGGGCCTGAATTAGTAGCTTGTGCAAATGATTTTTTGCAGCATATATTGGCTATAAATAGCAGGAAACTGTAGACTAAAATGTTTTTCATGTTTTTGGGATTTTATAGTTTAATTATTCTATTATTTTTTAGTAAAATAGAGGATCGTTTACTTTTAATTAAAATGTAATAAACCCCACGCGAATAATTGCTCATGTCAATATTACTGCAACTAATTCCAATATTTTTGCTAATAATCAACTTGCCAATTGAATTATATAACTCAATTAACACTTCCTCTTCAGATATATTTTCAACAATTACCTTGTCCTTAGTGGGGTTTGGGTAAATAATAAAATTGTTACTTTTATTGATGTTAACATAATTTATGTGGGCAATACAATCCAGTGAATCATTTGAAACACATATATCCTCCACGAAATAATAAGCTGATGCTGTAGAAGTATCGGTATTAATAGAATTAGTTGCCGAATCTGTGAAATAATTTCCAATCCCAACATAATTATAAGCCGAATCAGCAACAAAATCTCCAGATATTCTAATCCAATTAGTAGTATCTTGAATTATTATGTTTGTAAATACTTGAGAGTAATTATCAACAGGAGCAGGAGAGTTCATGGTATATTGAATAGTAGAAAAACGAACGCCTAAGTTGTCTGTTGCAATCTTAATTGAATTCAAATCATTTACAGCCATACTAACATAAAAAGAAATAAAATATTTTTGACCAACGATCAACTGTTGTGTTAACTGGATTCCAAGAAACTCTCTGTAAAATTGATAATTTCTATAGGAAATAAAACCTGCATATGCATTTCCAGTTCGTGGTAGTTGGAATCCGAAATCATTTGAAGGCACACCAACTACGTTCGAATTACAAATATGAAAATAATCAGGTGAGAATCTAAAGGACTCCCATCCTGCTGCCTTAAATATTTCACCATAATTATTTGGACACGAAATAGTATCTTCAAAACTTGGATTAGGCACTAAATTTTGACAAAATACCTTATCCGTTATACAATAAAAGGATGTAATTAATATTAAGGTAAAAAGATGGCTTTTAGGGTAAGCAATCATGGTAGAGGGATTTAAACTATACTAAAGGTACTGTAGTTTAGTATCTATTACACGAATGATTGAAGATATACTTGTTAACAATTCTTAAATCCGGCTGTTTCAGAGTTCCAGCATAAGAATGTTATAAGCTTCAAGCATGCTTTTAATATCTTCCTTATGAACCTTTTCGTCGGGTGAATGAACAAAGTCCTCGGCAGCGCCTACAAAGCACCAGTCGACCGGGTAGGGCGACCGCTGAATTTCATTTCCGTCGCTTCCTCCTGTGCCTTCAACTTCGCACTGGTAAATGATTTTATGATCATCAAGGATCTTCCTGATCTTTTGAATGTAGCTTCGCCTTGGCAAACCGGAATCACGGAGGGAAACCACGACACCGTCGCCATGCCTGATGCCTTCGGTGATCCAGGTGATATCGGCGATCAGGGTTTGCCTCAACTTATATTTTTCATACAGAAATTTGATCAGGTAAGCCGTGCTTCCTCCACCATGTTCTTCCCAACATGAAAATACAATGGCGCCGTTTTCCATGGTCTCCGCAAGCTTTAATGCGCACCATACACCGAGCCGGTTGTCGAGGTAGCAGCTCTGGACATAATATTTATCTTCCCGGAAGTTTGGCTTGAAGCTTAGCTGTGTGCCACGCTCGATTTCACGGTCAAACTCATACGTCAGGTTTTTCTCTTCATCGGCCATCAGCATACATTCAATTTTTCCGAGGCTGTCTTCGCCAACAAGCTTGTATCCCGAAACTGATTTGGGTCCGCCGATTTTTAGCAGCTCATTGTTATATCGTACTGAGTACCCGATATTGTCCATGTGGGCAAAAACTGCAGTCCTTGGCGTTCCGAAAACCATGATGATGCAGTCCTGGAAATCATCACCTGAAAAAATTTCAGGCTTTACCTTATACGAATCAAGGTGCGACGTTATATACGAAAGTAAGAAATCGCTGATCTGTTTTTCATTCCCGGAAGGTGCCTGGATCGCACATAATTTTTTTAACAGTTGCATATCGTGTTGTTAAGTGTCTGGTGAAACAGGAATAGTGGTGATGGAGATGAGTTTTTCATCGTGATGCAGGTTCCTGATCGTACTGATAAGATCGGCAGCCATGCTTTTTCTCACCTTAAAATCAATGGTGCATTCATCCGTATAATGCTCAGCGATAATCACAGCGGATAAAGATCTTAATACAGCCATGATTTCATTCAGAAAACTGAAGCTGAAAGAAATCCGGTATTGTTCATAAACGAATTTTGTAATGATCTCCGCATGATCGATCGCATCACGTGCAGAAGTTTTATAGGCATGTATCAGACCGGGAACACCAAGCAGGCTCCCTCCAAAATACCGGGCCACCACAATGAGAATGTCAGTAAGTCCGGCGGATAATATCTGGTTCAGTATGGGCTTACCTGCTGTTCCTGCCGGTTCACGGTCATCGCCGGAGCGTGTAATTTCATGACCCGCACCGAGGCTGAAAGCAAAGAAATGATGACTGGCCTGGTGATGCTCTTTTTTTAATGCCAGCATGTTTTGTTTTATTTCATCTGATGACCGTACAGGATATGCAAATGACATGAACCTGCTGCCTTTTTCTTTATAAGAACCGGATGAAGGCTTTGCAATGGTATGATAACTGTCGCCGGAAAACATGATCATGCGAAGAATAAAGTAAGGATTGCGGCAATCGATAATATGATGCCGGTCATTTTATACCGGTTGATCTTTTCACGGAAGAGAACGACAGCCCATACCGTGCATAGCACAACCACTCCGAGGTTCACCAGTGCAAAAACCCTGGAGCTTTCAGCCCCATCTGTTTCAAAGCTCCGGATGAAGAAAAACAATGAATAGTAATTGCATGCGCCAAGTGCAAGGCCGCCAAACCAGCTGTTCCGGATGAAGGGTTTTTTCAGGACGGCCAGGTCATATACAAGTTTTGCAATTCCAATCAACCCCGCCGAACCGAAAGTGCACATGATAAAAAGCTGCCTGTTTGAATCGGAAATAAAATGGTGCTGTGTGAATTTAATGGATGAGTCAACGAGTCCGCAGCCGATAAATAAAATCACGGGAAGCAACAGCGCATTTTTTGCAGATACCGAATTCTTTTCCTGGATATTGACAACAACAACTGCAACCAGCGCCAGGATGAGTCCTGCTATCTTAGGCAAAGCCATACCTTCGTTGTAAAGGAACAACCCCAGCGTGATGGGTATTACCATTGAAAGCTTGGAGGCAACAGATGAAACGCCAACCCCGTACGCCTGTGTTACTTTTGCAGTCAGCATAAAAACCACGATAAACAGGAATCCTACCAGTAGCGTAATATGAAAAAAGCCAAGGCATTCATGGATGTGATCCAGGTTATGACCGAGGTTGCTGAAAAGTGAAAACCCCGCAGCCGTAAAGTAATTAATGACGATGCCCTGGAAATTGTCAACCTTGTACCGCGCAAACAGCCGGAGAATAACAAACAGCCCGGATGAAAAGAATATGCATAAAAGAATATTTATATCCATGCAGCAGAAAACATCTTATTGGTATAAAAAGAAAGTTGTGTTGACCCTACCGTATCGGTAAAGTCAGGAGAAATGGTCAATTGAGGAGCCCTGATCCCGCCGGGTAAATGCAAATCACCGGTTAGCACAGCGGCAGAATCCCACAGGCCGGCTGATATGAAGGCGTCCAGAAGGGCAGTGCCGCCTTCCACCATCACGGACTGAATGTTCCGGCTATAAAGATCTTTCAAAACCTGCACGATTACATCACCTGAAAAATCAACCTGTGAATAGCTGATCATTTTTTCATCTGCCTTGACGGATTCAGCATATACCAGTGTCTGACTTTTGTTGTTGAATAACTGTAACGTTTCGGGTAAACGAAGATGACGGTCGATGACAATACGAAGCGGATTCCGGCCATGCCATTTCCTGGCATCAAGTGCAGGGTCATCAGAAAGCGCCGTCCGGGTTCCCACCATGATGGCCTGTTCAACAGATCGCCATTTGTGA
>Ga0190272_10001594_pt1 | contig 10851 bp, 13 predicted proteins | sample Popmic504T_FD_133746 | JGI IMG/M metagenome (GOLD analysis project Ga0190272, IMG submission 133746) | Populus adjacent soil microbial communities from riparian zone of Shoshone River, Wyoming, USA - 504 T | ecosystem: Environmental > Terrestrial > Soil > Riparian zone | place: USA: Wyoming...
CCAGCTACCCGACCGCGAGGGCTCCGGCGCGAACACGTACCTGTACCTCATCGGCACCACGACCGCCTTCGCCGAGGTGGTGCTGGACTACGAGCCCGTCGTCGACGACGAGACGCTGCTCCGGTGGCTCGACTCGATCAACCTGGCCTGGGCCTGATGTCGCCCTGGCTCGCCGTCACGATCGTCACCTGGGTGGCGCTGCTCGTCCTCTACCTCGGCCTGGCCGCCACCCTGCGCCAGGTACGGCTGCTCTCCGCCGAGCTGACCGCCCTGCGGGCCGGTGGTGACACCAGGACGACAGGCGTCGACCTGCACCTGCCCGCGCTCGCCGTACCGGACGGGCCGGCCGCCCGGCTGGTGGTCGCCGCCGACACCGGCTGCCCCGCCTGCCACGTGACCGTGGAGACGCTGGCGGCGCTGGCACCGGGCCTGCCGGTGCCGCCGCTGCTGCTCACCTACGAACCGCCGCAGGTGTGGCGCGACCTGGCCGGGCACATGGAGGTCAGGCAGGACACCGAGTCGTGGCGGGCGTTGCGACATCTGGCGCCGCCGGTCCTGATGAGCGTGGACGCCTCGGGCCGGGTGATCGACCTGGCGCTGCCGTCCTCGCCGGAGGACGTGCCGAGGACGCTGTCGGCGTGGGGTTTCCGCACCGACCCGGCGGCGTCGTCCAGGGCCGGCGGCTGATGGGTCCGCCGGCGATCCGCAGGCTGGTCTGGCACCCGATGACGATCGCCGGGTGTCTGGCCGGGGTGGCGACGGCCGCCGTCCTGGCCGGCGGGCCCGGGTTCGCCTGGATCGCGATGGGCGCCACCGCGGGCTTCGCGACCAGCGGCTCGGTTTGAAGCCGCAACTCAGCGTTCATGCTGAACTCGCCGGTCTGGCGGGGTCCCGCGCGATATGCCTTCTGCGGCGGTCTGCTCCTGGGTGCGCTCGGCACCGCGTTCGTCCTGCTGGTCGCCGGGTCGCTGGTCCGGCTCGCCGCCCCACCGGTGGTCTGGCGCTGGGCCCTCGCTGGCGCGGTGGCGCTGCTGGCCCTTCGTGAGCTCGGGGTGCTCCGCTTCTGGCTGCCGCAGAACCCACGACTGGTCCCGGAGTACGTGCACCGCCACGGGCCGGTGTTCGGCCCGCTGCAGTTCGGCTTCGAGATCGGCACCAGCGTGCGCACCTACACCCCGAGCGCGCTCCCGCACGCCACCGCCCTCATGATCCTGCTGCTCGCCGATCCGCTCGCCGCGCTGGCGGCCGGCGCCGGATTCGGCCTCGGCCGAGCGCTGATGACGGTGGGCAACCTGAGCTTCAGCGGCGACAACTCGTGGGACGACGCCTGGATCGCCGGGGAACGCTGGATCAGACGGATCCTCGTCGTGGCCTTCGCGGTCGCCACCACGGCGGTCCTGCTGAGGTAGTTGCTGAGGCTCGTGAGTGGCGTGTGGTGCCCTGACACCAAATGCCACTCACGACTTGTCCACAGACCATCGGTCCCAGTCGGGTGCTCACCCGCGGCGGTGCGGCGCGCGGGTCACGGCGCAAGTTGGCCGACTTGGCCGTCCCCTCGCTCGTCGAGACGTAGATGGCGCCCGCTTCGCGGTCGTAGTGAGGCATGACCGGGGAGAGTTGGGGTCGGCCGTCGGGCCTGATGGTCGCCAGGACGCCGAGTCGGCTCTTCGCGAGCAGCGCGTACGGGTCGAACTGTGCGTGTCATGGGAGATTTCTCAATCCCTTCGGGCCCGTCAATATGAGACGAATGAGCGTATCGAGGCAACTTTGACGATGGTTGCCTTGCCATCCCATGATCCGCCGTTTACGCTGAGCGGTGCTTTTCGCCTCCGGATAGCTGTAAAGCCTGATCCCCAGAAAGGTCGTGACTGGTATGGCGCTTCTCGATCTCCAAGGTATGGAGGTAGCGAAGGGTGATCGAGGGGGAATGGGAGTGGTTTCCAACTTCAGTATTTGTTGCACTCCTGATCCCAACAGCGGTCTCAGCGTCTGTCTCTGCCACTGAGTTTCGTCGTGGAGGTGATCGGTATGGCACTTCTCGATCTTCAAGGCATGGAGGTGGCGAAGGGCGATCGGGGAGGAATGGTCGTGATTTCCAACCTGTCCATCTTGTGTGATCCTGACTTTCGCAGCACCCTTACTGTTTTCATGTGCTACTGAGTGGAATTCATCTGGAGGGCCCTCGCCCGGCGCGACGGTGCGGGCGCGGTAACTCGGGGAGGGGTGTCGCTCCGCCGCCGTGGACAGGCCATCATGGATGGTTGTGGAGTCGACCCGGGTGGATCGGTGGTTGTGGGCGGTCCGGCTGTCCAGGACCCGCCCGGATGCGGCCGCGGCCTGTCGGGGTGGGCATGTGCGGGTCAACGATCGCCCGGCGAAGCCGTCGACCACGGTGTCACCCGGCGACGAGGTGCGCGCCCGCGTCGGTGACACGACTCGCGTCGTCGAGGTGGTCCGGGTGATCCAGAAACGAGTCGGAGCGGCCGACGCCGCCACCTGCTTCCTCGACCGGACACCCGCCCCACCTCCGGATGCCTCCTCGCCCGTCGCCTCCCGCGACCGGGGTGCCGGACGACCGACGAAACGAGAACGCCGGCTGCTCGACAAGTGGCGCGCGGGCTGACCCTGCCGCGCGGGCCGTACGACACGGCCGACAAGAAGCGTGCGTTCGACCCTGGTCAGTGGGCCGCCGCGGTGCGTTCGGCGTCGCTGCGCAGGATGCAGAACTCGTTGCCCTCGGGATCGGCGAGTACCACCCAGCCAGGCCCGTCCGGCCGGCGCAGACCGTCCACCACCGTCGCGCCCAGTCCCAACAACCGGACCACCTCCTCGTCCCGCGTACCGGACGCGGGCACCAGGTCCAGGTGGATCCGGTTCTTCACCTGCTTCCGCTCCGGCACCTCGATGAACAGGATCCGCTGCGCGCCGTCCGGTGAGAAGATCATGCACTCCTCATCGCCCGGCCCGTCCGGGTTCTCGGGGTCCTGGGCGAATCCGAGCACCTGGCTCCAGAACACCGACTGCGCATACGCATCGGTTGCGTCGAACGACGTATGAGAGATCAGAGCTGTCACCTCCCGATCATCCCCGACGCGGGCATCCGCGGCTTTCCGGCCGTGGACCGTGTCGCCGGGTCAGCTCACCCGGTCAAGGAACTCCCGCGAGCGCTGCGCCACGAGCGCCGCCGCGTCGGCGTCGTAGGACGGCAGCGAGCTGTCGGCGAACAGATGCCGGTCGCCCGGATAGACGAACAGCTCGGCCAGCTCGGACCCGACCTTCTCGACCAGCTCGCGGGCGGCGTCGATGTCGCCCTCCAGCGCGAAGAACGGGTCCTTGTCCATGCCGTGGATCTGCACCGGGAGCCCGTCGGGCCACGGCCCGAAGGCCCACTCGCCGGTGATGGGGATGCAGGCCTCGTAGAGCAGCGCGCCCCGCGCGCCGGGCCGGGTCTGGGCGAGCTCCTGGGCGGTGCCGGCACCCCAGGAGAAACCGGCGTACACCAGACCGTCCGGCAGGTCGGCCACCACCTGCCTGGCGCGTTCGCCGAGCACCTCGCCCCCGACGCTCTGGATGTGGGCGACGCCGTCGTCGATGGTCGCCGGCCGCTCGCCGTCGAACAGGTCGGGCGTGTGCACGGTGTGTCCCCCCGCGCGCAGCTCCTCGGCGAACGCGCGTATCCCGTCGGTGAGTCCCTGCACATGGTGGAACAGCACGACCTCGGCCATCTCCGCGCCCCTATCATCAGACCAAGCATGTTGAATGATCCGGAACTCTAGAACGGTCCACATATGTCGGTCAATGAGCAGATCCCGGACTACGACCTCGACGAGCTGGTCGTGGTCACCGCGTCCGAGCAGGTGCGCGCGCTGGCCGACCCACTGCGCTCCACCCTCCTGGGGCTGCTTCTCGAGCGGGCCGCCACGGTCACCGAGATGGCGCAGGCGGTCGACCGGCCCAAGAGCACCGTCGCCTACCACGTGAACCTGCTCGTCACCGTCGGCCTCCTCCGCGTCGTCCGCACCCGGCGGGTCCGGGCGATCGAGGAGCGGTACTACGGCCGGCTCGCCCGCACGTACTACATCGGCGTGCTCGAACGCCCTGAGGACAAGCAGGTCGTCGTCGCCATCAACGGGCTCGCGGAGGCCGCCGCCGAGGCCGCCGCGGCCAATGCCGCCGACGAGCTGCGCTGCCTGCTCGTACGCGCGCGCATCCCCGTCAACGAGGTCCGGAACTTCTGGGCCGAGGTCCAGGAGGTGGCCCGCCGGTTCGCCCAGATCCCCCGGGCCGGCGACCAGGTCTACGGCTTCGCCGCCGGCCTCTATCCCACCGACGCCCCCACTCTTCCCGACGCCGAGCGCGACCCGACCGGCGGCTCATGAGTGTCGCCGCCGGTCGGGATCGGGTCTGCCGGTCGGACCGGCGCCGACCATGGTGGTTACGGCCAAGGGCCGCTGTTGCAGAGGAAGACGCTGTCGCCGCTCCGCGTTCCGGTTGAATCCGTGACGTCGACGACGATGGAATACCACTGATTCGCGGAGCAGCTCCGCCTGCCGTGGGAATCCCGGTCCTCCAGCGGCGGTACATGAACGCCATTGACCTTCCACCGGATGCCGGCGGGAGGGATGGCGTCGTGGAAGACGAAGCAGAGATACTGACGTGACCCGGTCTCGCAGGAAACGGTCACCTGTGTCACTGCCGGCGCGGGCACGTTGGTGATCGCGTTCGCCGAGGAGAAGCGGCCGGGATCGCGCAGAATGGCCAGCACGTCCTCGCGCCGGGTCACCACCCAGGTCCCCAACTGGTGGCTGTAGAACACCGGCCGTTCACGGCGCGCCCGGTGCAGCCTCGGATGCGGATCCTCCCGGTCCGGTGAGCGGAAGGGATCGAACTCGAACGCGTACTCGCTCCGCAGCGCGGCCCCGTCTCGTTGGCTCATCCGACGAACGTTGCCACCTGCCGGTCACGCGGTGAAGTCGAGGTTCCCGACGGCCCGATGTCGTTGGCGGGGACCGAATGCTGGATCGTGAACGGATGCTGGATGGCGTCGAGGTGGGGCCGGACGTCGCGGTGGCGGTCGGGGAGTCGCACGGCGTGCGGGTGGCCGGGCCGGACGTGGCGTGTCCGGCGTTCAGCGTGACGAAGATGTTCGTGGCCGCCGCGGTGCTGCGACTGGTCGAGTCGGGCGTGCTGCGGTTGGCGGACGACGTTCGTGAGTGGCTGCCGCAGGCGCCGCCGGAGGCAACGGTGCGCGAGCTGTTGTGCCACACCACCGGCCTGGCCGACTACGTGGCCGCCGCGCCGTACCTGGCCGCGGTCGCCGCCCGGCCCGGGCAACCGTGGGACCTCGACCGGATCCTGGACACCGCGCTGGCCGGCGACCGCGGGCCACACGGCGGGTTCCGCTACTGCAACGCCGGCTACTGGCTGCTCGGCGCCGTGCTGGAGAAGGCCACAGGCCGGCCGCTGCCGGAGGTGTTGTCGGCGACGGTGTTCGAGCCGGCGGGCATGGCCTCGACGTCCTATCCGACGGCGGGCGAACGTGTGACCGAGACCGGCTACGACACCCGGTGGGCCGGACCGGCCGGCGCGGTCTGGTCCACGCCCCGCGACCTGGTCGCGTTCCTGTCCGCCCTGTTCGGCGGGTCGTTGCTGTCGGCAGGGTCGCTGACGGCGATGACCACCGCCGTGTCGGTGGCGGCCGGACCACCGTGGAGGGAACCCGGGTACGGCCTCGGCCTGATGATCGACCGTGGACACGGCACCGTCGGCCACGGCGGCAGCGGTCCAGGCTACGGCGGCGCCGCCTTCACCACACCGGCCTCCGGCCGATCAGTCGCAGTCATCACGCGAGAACCGTCCGACACCGACCCCACCGAACTGGCACTACGGCTGCTGCGACCTCACGAGCACGACACGCCCTGACCGCACTCACTACGCTGCCGATCGTGCTGACCAATCGTTCGGCGCCACCCGCGACGGTGACGCCAGTGCTTGTCTACCCGGACGTACGCGCGGCCGTCGCCTGGCTGGAGACCGCGTTCGCCTTCGAAGAGCGGGTCCGCATCGGCGACGCACACCGGGCCCAACTGCGCGTCGGGCAGGACGGTGCCATCGTCGTCGCCGACGCCCGCGGCCGGCAGGTCGCACCGGGCACCGACGGCGTGGCTCACTTGATCAAGGTGCGGGTCCCCGACGTGGACGCGGCATTCATCCGAGCCCGTGACGCCGGAGCGCGGGTGCTCGACGAGCCGACAACCCACGAGTACGGCGAACGCTCCTGCACCGTCGAGGACCTGGCCGGCCACCGCTGGGAACTGACCCAGACCGTGCGTGACGTCGAACCCGAAGAATGGGGCGGCGTCACCGTCGCACCCTGGTAACCCCGGGCGAACTCAGCGGTCGGGTCGGGTGAGGTATGCCGATGAGATGGACGTCGACGCGGGTCTGGTGTCCGGGTTGATCGCGACGCAGTTTCCGCGGTGGCGGGGCTACCGGTGCACCGGGGTTCGTTCTGCCGGTACCGATCATGCGATGTACTGGCTCGGCGAGGACCTGGTGGTGCGGCTGCCGCGCGCCTGGCTGGACGGCCGTAACGCCGTCGACGAGCCCCTCACGGAGCGGGGGGAGGTCGCCGCCGTTCTGGTGGCTTCGTCGCTGCGCTGCGGCGCATCGACGCCACCGAGGCCCACGGCCCTCCCGCGGCTGACAGCCGCGAACCCCGGCGACGACCGGGTTCAGGCCGAGTTGTATGGCCGGTCGCGTCGGACTCGCCGCTGTGGCGTGCGCGAGGCCCCAGGCGATGCCGTAGTGCACCCGGTGCCCGGGTCGAGAGTTGAGCGTGGTGATGTGATCGACCAGGTCGTGCGAGGAACCGGCATCGTCCACGCTGATCAGCAGGTCCCGACGGTAGCGGCCGGGATCTGGGTGATGGCCTTGTGCGGCCTCGACGAGGCTGCCGTCGTCGAGCTCACAGCACCACAGCCACCGCACGGGCCCGGCTCGTGCCGCGGCGCCTCGTTCGGGCGGCGACCTGCGCCAACGTCTCCCCAGGATGCCTTGCTGCCCACCCGGCCTGCGCCCGCTCCTGTGTCGCAACGACTTCGGCGCCGGCGTGACGAGCGGCGAGTCCGACGACGGCGGCCTCGACGAATTCGACGAGTTCTGCCCGAGCTGCCGTTTCAACTCGGCCACCTCGACGCGTTGTCCACCCGCAACTGCGCGATCACCACCGCCTGATCAGCAACCAAGGCGGCAAGCTCGTCATACGACGGACACCCACCCCTACCTGCACACCATGATCATCCCACTGAAGATCCAACCTCACAAACGACCTGACCAGTTACTCCTCACCGAGCTCCGCGAAACCCTTCCCGCCTAAGCATAACTATTCAGGGGCTGTAGCCCGTCCGGGTGGTTACTAGGCCGAGGCAATAATTCTGGTTGACGTCGAACAGATCATCGTTCAAGGTGTTGAGACAGCTCGGTTGTGCGAGGGGACGGGGGCGGATATCCCGACGGGCCTTGGTCGGCGTTGCGGTTGACGTCGCCTAATGGTGTCCGAGGTATGCCGTGTTGGCTTGAGTCGTATGTTGTATTACTCCATTCCCTCGAATGTTGATGTCTTGAGAGATGGAGGTGGCATGCCGGTCACGCCTACCTACCCCGGCGTCTACATCGAGGAACTGCCAAGCCTTGTCCGTACAATAATGGCGGTATCCACGTCGGTGACCGCTTTCGTCGGGTACACACCCAAAGGGCCGGTCGACAGGGCGGTGACCATCACCAGCTTCGCTGACTACGAGCGCCGGTTCGGTGGGCTGGACACCAAGAGCCCGGTCAGCTACGCGGTTCAGCAGTTCTTCCTCAACGGAGGCGCGATCGGCGTCATCGTCCGGGTGGCGTCCGGCGCGAACAGCGCTGCCGCAAACCTGCCGAACAGATCCGCCGACCCCGAGCAGCCAGCGGGTGACGTGCTCACGATCACCGCCAAGGAACCGGGGTTATGGGGCAATGGCGTGCGGGTGGCCGTCGACTACGCGACCGCCACTCCTGACCAGACCTACAACCTGCGGGTGTTCGGGCCGTCGGGGACGCCCGGCGAGAACTACCCGAACCTGTCGGCCGACAAGGACCATCCGAGGTACGCACCGGATGTGGTCAACTCGAGTTCCGCGTTGATCACCGTGGCGGCGCCGGAGTCGGCAGCCTCCCTGCGACCCGATCCGACCGGCACGGTCTCTGGAGCTCTCGGGCCCGACCTGCCGGCGCCCAACGGCGACCTCAAGGTCACGATCCAGGACAAGCAGGGCGAGTGGCCGCTCCAACTGGCCGACATGCCCAAGCCTGGCTCCCTTGCCGAACTCGCGCTGGCGCTGGAGGGAGCCCTGCGCTCGATCCGTGACGAACCCGGCTCGCGGACGTTCGGCGCGAGCAGGGTCACGGTCATGGGCCGGCGGCTGCAGATCGTGTCCGGATCGGACCAGCCTGGCATGATCCTGCGGTTCAGCGGCACGGTTGCCAACTTGCTTGGCCTGGACGCCCAGCCGAACGTGACGGCGTACGTGCTCGACGGCGGCGTCGATGGCGGGTTGCCGGCGTACACCGACCTCATCGGCAACGAGGGCGGCAAGAGCGGCATCTACGCGCTGCGCGACGTCGACGACGTGAACCTGCTGTGCCTGCCGGAGGTCAGTGGCCTCGACGATCCACGGCTGGAACAGACGGTCGCGGTGCTGGCCGCAGCCGGTCGGCTGTGCCAGGACAAGCGGATGTTCCTCATCGCCGACAGCCCAGCAAGCTGGACGACGATCGACCACGCCCGCGCCAACCTGGGCAAGCTCGACTCGGTGCGCGGCAGCTACACGGCGCTCTACTTCCCGCACCTTGAGCTGCTCGACCCGCTTACCGGCAGGCTGCGGTCATTCCCGCCGTGCGGCGCCATCGCCGGCATCATGGCCAGGACGGACACCGGACGGGGTGTATGGAAGGCACCGGCCGGCACTGAGGCCCGGCTGGCGGGGACCAGGGCGTTGACCGTGCCGATGACCGACCCCGAACACGGCCTGCTCAACCCGCTCGGAGTGAACTGCCTGCGGTCGTTTCCCGTTGTCGGGCCGGTGGTCTGGGGCGCGCGTACCCTCGATGGGGCTGACGCGTTGGCTTCGCAATGGAAATACGTTCCGGTCCGCCGATTGGCTCTCATGCTCGAGGAGAGCCTCTATCGCGGTACGAAATGGGTCGTGTTCGAACCCAACGACGAGCCACTGTGGGCGCAGATCAGGCTCAACGTCGGCGCGTTCATGCACACCCAGTTCGAACGGGGCGCGTTCCAGGGCACATCCGCTCGCGATGCCTACTTCGTGAAATGCGACAAGGACACAACGACGCAGAACGACGTCAACAGCGGGATCGTCAACATCCTCGTCGGGTTCGCTCCACTGAAACCGGCGGAGTTCGTGATCATCAAGATCGAGCAGCTGGCCGGCCAGATCGAGGTGTAGGGATTCCCATGGCTGAGTTCACCGTCAATCCGCAGCGCTTCGACCCGTACAAGAACTTCAAGTTCCTCGTCTTCTGGGAAGGGCGCGTCGTCGCGGGTGTCTCCAAGATCAGCCCGCTCAAGCGAACGACCGAGGTCGTGAAGCACCGCAACGGCGGCGATGCGAGCTCGCCACGCAAGTCCGCCGGCCGCACCGAGTTCGAGGCGATCACGCTGGAACGCGGCGTAACCCATGACGCCGAGTTCGACCAGTGGGCCAACAAGGTGTGGACCGTCGGCCAGGGCAGGGGATCGGAATCGTCCCTGCGGGACTTCCGCAAGAACGTCGTCATCCAGCTGCTCAACGAGGCCGGCCAGGTCGCAGTCGCCTACAAGGTCTACCGGGCGTGGGTAAGCGAGTACCAGATCCTCGGTGAGCTCGACGCGAACGCGAACGCCGTCGCGATCCAGAGCCTCAAGCTGGAGTGCGAGGGTTGGGAACGCGACTACGAGGTCAATGAGCCGGAAGAGCCGTCCACCCAGTACCCGGCGTAGCGATGCACAGGCCAACGGATCTCCTTGCCACCTGGGAGTCAGGACTGGGGGCCGGGCAGCTACGCCGCGCCGCGCTGCTGCACGCGATCGCCAGTGGCGGGAGCGGCGAGGGCGGCGGGCCGGCGGAGATTCCGGTCGGGCAGCGGGACAGGCTGCTGTTCGCGTTGCGCCGCGCGCTGTTCGGCGAGCGGCTCAATGGACGGCTGTCCTGTCCCGGTTGCGCGACCGAGCAGGAGTTCGACTTCGAGGTGGCGAACGTACTACGGAGCGAGGTCCGTGCCGATGAGTCCTTCTGGGTCGAGGAGAGCGAGTGGCGTGTCCTGATCCGGCTGCCCACCTCGGCAGACCTGCTCGCGGCGGCCGCAGATCCACGGGAGGCGAGGAACGTGCTGCTGACGCGGTGTGTGCTGGCGGCGCAACGCCACGGACAGCCGGTCGACGTCGAGCTTCCCGCCGAAGTGCTGGAACGGGTGGCCTCGGCGGCGTCCGACGCGGACCCGGCCGCTGACGTCCGGCTGACGATGCCGTGTGTCGAATGCGGGCAGCACAACACGGCCACCGTCGACATCGTGTCCTACCTGTGGGCCGAGCTGGATGCCTGGGCGCGATCGACATTGCTGCACGTGCACGTACTCGCGGCCGCGTACGGCTGGACCGAGAGCGACGTGCTCGCGTTGAGCCCGACCCGGCGGCGGTACTACCTGGAGCTGGTCGGCCATGCCTGACTACTTCGACCGTCTGCTGGCCCGCAGCGTGCCTGGCTACCCGCTGCCGCCCGGCGACGTTGTGGTGTCGCCATGGCTCCCCCAGGTCTTCGA
>Ga0190272_10001595_pt1 | contig 10850 bp, 9 predicted proteins | sample Popmic504T_FD_133746 | JGI IMG/M metagenome (GOLD analysis project Ga0190272, IMG submission 133746) | Populus adjacent soil microbial communities from riparian zone of Shoshone River, Wyoming, USA - 504 T | ecosystem: Environmental > Terrestrial > Soil > Riparian zone | place: USA: Wyoming...
CCACCCCCCCCCCCACCCCCACCCCCTCCTCCGCCGGCGCCCGCCCCGCCCACGCCGCCCGCCGCGAAGGCACCTGCTCCGCCCGCCCCGCCGCCTCCGCCGGTGCCGGCCGGGCCGGACCCGGAGCTGGTGGCCGCCCTGGCCCAGCCGGTGACCGGGGTCGCGGAGAATCGGCTCGACGAGCAGGTGCCGGAGCTGAAACCGGCCCCTGCCATCAAGAAGACGCGTGCCATCGTCAGGACCAAGCCCACCCGACGGCTGGAGCTCGGCGACCTGGTGTGCGCCGTGTGCGGCGAGGGCAACCTGCCGTCGCGCAACTTCTGCAGCCGGTGCGGCGAGTCGCTCAGCGAGGCCGGCGTGGTGCGCCCGGCGTGGTGGCGCAGGCTGTTCCGGCGTCGCCTCAAGCGTTTCAGCGCGGGCACCCGGCCCGGCGAGAAGGGCACCAGGGAGCACCGGAACTGGTTGGCCTACCTGTCGTTCCGGCGGCTGCGGGTGGCGCTGGTGGTCCTCGGGCTGCTCGTCGGGATGATCTACTCGATCTACCCGCCGTTCCGCGAGACCGTGCGCGACAACATGGTCGCGGCCTACCGCAAGGTGTCACCCCGGTTGGAACCGGTGCGGCCGCTGGCCGTCTCGTCGGTCACCGCGCTGCCGGAGCACGAGGCGTCCAAGCTGTCCGACACCTACTCGAACACCTTCTGGCTCACCGAGTTCGGCGGCAACCGGCCGAAGATCACCTTCCGGTTCAGCGACAGCTACCTGCTGCGCAGCATCATCCTGTACTCCGGGGCGAGCGACTCCTTCATGATCAACGGTCGGCCGTCGATCCTGCGGCTGACCTACAACACTGGCAAGACCGAGAGCGTCCTGCCGCAGGACAGCTCGCGCCAGCAGACCCTGATGCTCAAGAACACCACCCTCGTCACGACCGTGACCATCGAGATCGCCGACGTGTTCAGCGGCTCGGAAAAGGACACCGTGGCCATCAGCGAGATCGAGTTCTTCGCCCTCAAGTGACGCACGGCAGCGTCCTACTCGATCTGGCCTGCGGTTGCGGCGTCCTCGCCGAGCTGTGATCCGCCACCGGTCCGCAGTTCAGCGAGCGCCGTGTCCACGATGATGCGCGTGCGGTCCTGTCGTCCGGCCACAGGTGCGGCACAGTGGTCACTGTCGAGCCGCACGACGGCGAGACCCTGACACCGACCCTGACCGTGGCCGTGGCCGACACCGTGATGTCCGACCATGGCGATGTGGCCGAGGACGCGGTCGCCTGACTTTGACGGCGTCGAGTAACACGGCCGAGGTAAAACTGACCTCCTATGGGCGACCGGCGGGCCAGGAACGGAGCAAGGCGGCACTTCGGGGTCGATCATGGCCGGCATGGCCCCCTCCTCTCGCCCAGCAGGGAGCAGCGGCGTGACCGCCCACCGCTCGATCCTCACGCCCGAGGTCCTGGAGTATCTGGACACCCACGTACTGCCGACGATCCCGCCGTTGAGTGCCGAGAAGCGAGCGACGCTGTTGTGATCCTGCTGCAGCCGTCGTGGCCCCTGGTGCCTGTGGAGTCGACGAAGGCGACGTCATGAACGCGGCCGAGCGCGACCCCTCCTGGAGCGTGTGGCATGAGCGTCGATAGCCCGGCGCCGCGCGACGCGCGACCAGTCACGACACCGTCATCCGCACTGCGTGGCCAACCACGACGATCAGCGGCGGCGCCGAGATTACTCCGTTCGTGTACGGCTGAGGCGTCGACGGAACGTTGGCAACTCAAGATGCGACATTGGGGAAGGTTTGGGGAACAGTTCACGTTTAGCTGTGGATAACTCGGGGATTTCTGTGGATAGGTTGGGTGGAGGGGGCGGTGTGTAGTCGATGACGTACAGCGCCAGCACGATCGCCAAGTGGTTCGTGGCGTGGGCCGAGGCCGAGGCCGCGGACGTGTCGAACCTGAAGCTCCAGAAGTTGCTCTACTACGCGCAGGGTCACCACCTTGCACTACGTGATCAGCCGTTGTTCTCCGACGCGATCCAGGCCTGGTCCCACGGCCCGGTGGTGCCGGCGATCTACCGCGAGTACAAGCGCTTCGGCTCCGGCGACGTCCATCTCGACGACGACGACGGATTCCGCTGGGAGGACGTCGACGGCAGGACCGCGCAGTTCCTGATCCGCACCTGGAACACCTACGGCGGGTACGCTGCCTGGCGTCTGCGCAACATGACCCACGACGAGCCGCCATGGCGTGACGCCTTCCGCCCCAACGTGAACAACGTCGTGATCCCGCAGGACGCCCTGAAGGCGTTCTTCAAGACGCGGTCCATCGCCTGATCCCGGGTGTCGATGAGTGACTGATCGCGGAAAACGTCCCAAGCCCGGCCGGAAGTCCAAGAAGAAGCTCGCGGAGATACCGCCACCGACCAACGACCAGGACGAGACCCCCACCTTCTGCCTCGGCCACCTGGCCCCCAAGTACGGGGTGTCCGCGCTTGAGCAGGCTGGTCAGGCGGCATTTGCCCAGACGCTGGAGCAGCGTTCCCGGCTCACCTGGCAGCAGATCGCCCAGTCCGACCGCCACGGCCAGGGCACCGAGCTGCTACCGATCAACGACATCAAGGCCGCAGTGCCGGACAGGTTCTCCGACCAGGCGAAGGTGATGATCTTTCGCTACCACGGCAAGAAACCTATGGTCGGCGTTCGGGTGGGTTCGACGTTCCACGTGCTGTGGATCGAGAAGACCTTCGGCGACCTGTACGACCACGGTTGACGCGACACAGCGGCGAAGGGCCCGCGGTGGCTCAAGGTGTGCAGCGCTGAAGTGATCAGCCCTCGGCCAGCAGGTCGAGGTAGGTCTGCTGGGTGCGCAGCGCGGCGGCGGGGTTGCCGCCGCGTCTGCGGGCCTCGGCGAGCAGGGTCCAGAGGCGGTTGTCGAGCTCGTCGATGGTGAGGGCGCGCTCGCACACCTCGACGGCCGCCGTGGTGTCGCCGCGGTCGAGCGCGACCCTGGCGAGCGCGGCGGCCACCCCGGCGGCCTCGCCGCGCGCCGCCTCACGCCGGGCGAGCACCCACTCGACCGGCCCCTCCTCGCTGAGCAGCTCGCCGCGGTAGAGGTCGAGCACCCGGTTGCCGAGGGTGGTGATCCGCGCGCCGTCACCGCAGCCGCGGCCGTGCCGCCAGGCACGCAGCGCCTCGTCGAACTCGACGATGTCCACTGTGCTGCCCGGTGGCAGCCGCAGCAGGTACGCGCTGCCGTGTCGGGTGATGCCGTACCCAGCGGGGGGAAGGTACGGCCGCAGCAGGGCCCGCAGGCTGGAGATGGCCACCTGGAGCCGATGCTTGGCCTGCTTCAGCGGGGCGTCCGGCCACAGCGCGGCCACCAGTCGCTCCTCGTGCAGCGGCTGCCCGTAGTACATGGAGAGCACCCGCAGGACGCGACGCGCCTGGGCCCGCAGCTCGCCGAGGTTCACCTCCTTGCCGTCGGCCAGCAGCTCGTACCGGCCGAGGCAGCGCACCGCGATCGGCGGCTCGGGTTCGACCACCGGCTGGGCCAGGGTGAGCAGCGGCCGACGACCGACCGACCGCGCGGCGGCCAGCAGGTCGTCGCGGTGGCTGGTGGCGCGGTCCAGGACGGTCTGGTCGAGCAGCCGGTCCAGCTCGCCGCGTTCGGCGGCGGCCAGCGGGTCGGCGTGCCGCTCCAGCTCACTCACCAGCAGCAGTTGCAGCCAGGCCTCGGACACCGTGGCGCCCAACCGTTGCGCCCGGTCGATGGCGGCCTGCAGCACGGCGACCGCGTTGCGTCCGGCCCGGAGCCGGCCGACCGCCAGCAGGTAGCCGGCGAGCAGCGCCCCCCACTCGTCGCCGATGTCGTGGCACTCGTCCAGCACGGCCTGGGCGTCGGCGCAGCCGTCCGGGTCGAGCGCGGCCGTCGCCGCCCGCGCGATCCTGGCCAGCCACAACCAGCCCGCGGCCTCACACTCGGTGGCCAGCGCGGCGAACCGCTCCGTCGTGCCCCGCCCGTGGCTGGTGGCGTCCAGGGTCATGACGATGAGCCTGCCGGCCAGCGCGACGAACGTGTTCTGGCTCGACATCAGCGGTTGCGCCAGCTCGACCGCCAGCTCCGGCCGTCCGTCGAGGGCGGCCGCGACCACCTTCCCCAGCGCCCACGTCGGGTTGGTGGTGGGCACCGACCGGGCCAGCAGCTTCGCCGGGTGCCCGCGCACCGCCTCCAGCAGGTGCTGGGACACGGTGTCCACCAACGGATCCCCGTCACGGCCCGCGTCGTCACCGACGATCCAGCTGGCGATGCCGGAGCGCTCCAGCGAGCACTGCCAGCGCAGCCGCGGGTCCGGCAGGCGGTCCTCGGCGAACAGGTACCGGTCGTATGCCGCGGTCAGCCGACCCTCGCCCCGCAGCCGACGGGCGTCGGCCAGGGCGATCCACGGGTCGTCGTCCAGCAGGACGGCCGGCAGCGACGCCGAGGCGTGCAACCCGCCGTGGTGTGCGCTGAAGTGGTGCAGCACCCCGGCGGTCGCCACCCAGTCGTCGGCCCTGGCGTAGCACCGGTACGCCTCCGCCCAGTGCCCGGCGCCGACCAGCTCGACCGCGGCGTTGTGGTAGGTCTGCCTGGTCAGGTGCGGCCCGCGCAGCTCGGCGACGTGCTGCTCCAGCAGCTGTTGCAGCAGCACGTGGAAGCGGAACGGCCCACCGCCCGGCCTGGTGCGGAACGTGAGGGTGTTGGTCTCGGCGAGCCGGGCCAGCAGCTCCGCGCTGCCGGCGCGGTCCAGGACCCGGTCGCACAGTGCGCCGTCGAGCACCCCCAGTGGGCTGGCGTCGACCATGAACCCGCGCACGTCGGCCGGCAGCGGCCCGAGCACCTCCTTGGTGAGGAACTCGCGCAGCCGGTCGGAACCGGCCAGCGGGGTGGTGACCGCGACGGCCCGCTCGTGGTCGGTCAGCAGCGCGGTGTCCAGGTGCAGCAGCCGCAGCGCCACCGGCCACCCCTCCACCTGGGCGCACAGCGCGGCGGCGACCTCCGGCGGCAGGGCGCCGCGGTACACCCGCCGGAACAGCTCCTCGACCTCCCACGGGCGGAACCGCAGGTCCCGGTAGCCGACGCGGTACGTGGCACCGTCCACCTCGGCCGCCCCCGGCACCCGGTCGTGCCGCCCGGCCACGACGAACCGGACGGTCGGCGGCGCGCACTCCAGCAGCCGAGCCAGGTCCGGCGCGTCGGCCAGCAGGTGCGCGTCGTCGACGAACAGCACCACCTCGGCGCCGGTGTCCGCCAGCCGGTCCAGCACGGCGTCGACGTTGCCGATGCGGGCCGCGTCCGGGCCGAGCACCGCGGTGAGGGACCGGCCCAGCAGGCGCGGGAACGACTCCGCGTCCGCCGTGCACCACGCGGTGGCCTGGCCGGCGCGTTCGGTGGCGGCCGCGAGCTGGCGCAGCAGCACCGTCTTGCCCGACCCGGCCGGCGCCAGCACCAGCCGCAGCCGGGCCGCCGACACCCCGTCGAGCTTGGCGACCAGCTGGGTCCGGTGCACCGTGGTCCGCGTCAGGTCCGCACCCGATCTCGCAAAAGGCCTGGTCGTGGCCACCGGCGGATGATCGGGTCTCGGGAGCACCGGCTGAGTCTCACCGCACGCCGCCGGCCTGTCATGGGGCAGAACGCACACCGCGCCCCGGCCGGCTGGGCAACTCGCACAGCCGGGGTGGGCAGCGGGATTGCCCGGCAGGGCAGCGATCGGTGGCCGTGGGGATGGCTGTGGTCCCGGTGACGGGGCGTCGGCCGCGGGCCACGCTCGGCACATGGCCGTCAGCGCGATGCTCCGATCGACCGCGGTGACCGTGGCCGCCGGCAGCAGCGCACGCTGCCACGTGCTGATCAGGAACAACTCCGCGGTCGTCGACCAGTTCGTGTTCGCCGTCAGGGGCGACGTCGTCGAGTGGACGGAGGTGAAGCCGGCCAGGGTCAACCTGCTGCCGCACCAGGAGGTGTCGGTCGAGCTGACCTTCTCGCCGCCCAGGACCTTCGAGGTGCTCTCCGGCGACCACCCGTTCGCCCTCCAGGTGTCCTCGCGCGAGGACGAGGGCGGGTCGGTCGTCCAGGAGGGCATGGTCACCGTCACCAAGTTCGTCGACGTGGCGGCCGACGTGGTGCCGGTGACCTCCGAGGGGCGGCGCAAGGGGCGGCACACCCTGGCCATCGACAACCTCGGCAACCACCAGCACCCCGTCGAGGTGCTGGCCTCCGACCCGGACAACAAGGTCACCTTCAAGATCCGGCCGCGCGGGCCGCAGCTGCAGCCGGGTACCGCCACCTTCGTCAAGATCATCGCCCGGCCCAAGAAGTACTTCTGGAAGGGCCCCAACCGACACCTGCCGTTCGTGGTCAAGGTGCTCGCCCCGACCGTCGCGCCCATCGAGATCGAGAGCGCCCTCAACCAGAAACCGTTGCTGCCACAGCGGTTCTTCTGGCTGTTCAGCATCCTGCTCGCGCTGCTCCTGCTGCTGATGTTCATCGTGACCGCCCTGCTGCGGCAGCGCCCCGTCTCGATCGCCGGGCCCGCGCCGGCGCCGCCCAGCTCCACCGCGCCGAGCACCACGACGGCGCAGAGCCCCAGCACGGCGCCGTCGTCCAGCCGCACCACCACCTCGCGGCCCACCACGTCGTCGCGGTCGTCGGGCTCCGGCGGCAGCAGCCGCACCTCGGCGTCCGGCAGCCCGGTCACGTTCACCGTGCAGGCCCAGGCGTTCCCCGGCGTGGCGGGCGGGCCGCAGCTGTTCTCCTACGTCGTGCCGCCCGGCTCCCGGTACCGGGTGGCCTCCGTCGTCCTGCGCAACACCGAGGCCGACGTCGGCGAGCTGCAGGTGCGCCACGACGACCGGGTGCTGGCCACGTTCGACCTGGCCGCCGTCGACCGGGAGCCGGAGGACCGGCTGACCTTCCGGCTGCCGGAGCCACCGACGGTCGCGCCGGGGGAGCTCGTCACGCTGGCCGTCACGTGCGGTAACCCCGAGGACCCGTGCACGCCGTCCGGCACCTTCACCGCCACCCTGGCCCGGTGACGCCCGGTGACGTTGACTCGGCGTTGAGTGCGCATCCGACACTTGCCGAAACGGCAGATGTCGACCCGAGGGGTACCGATGACGCACCGGATTCCTGTCTACGTGACCGCCGCCGACCCCATCCTGGACACCGGGGTGAGCTCCCAGCTGCGGGGCCGCCCCGAGATCGCCCTCGTGCACAGCGTCACCGACCTGCCGGACGCGGTGTGCATCGTCGTCAGTGACGTGGTGGACGCGGCGGCGCTGCGCCTGGTGCGCGAGCTGCGCGGGCAGGGCCTGCGTCAGATCATCTTCGTGCTGTCCACCATCGACGACAGCGCGCTGCTGGCCGCCATCGAAGCCGGGGTGTGCGGCATGGTGGCCCGCATCGAGGCCACCCCCGAGCGGCTGGTGAGCGCGATCCGTCAGGCGGCCGCCATGGGCGGGGTGCTCTCGCCCAAGCTCCTCGGCCGGCTGCTGGAACAGGTCAACCGCCTGCAGAACCAGGTGCTCGCGCCCAAGGGGCTGCGGTTCACCGGCCTCTCCGACCGGGAGGCCGACGTGCTGCGCATGATCGCCCAGGGCATGGAGGTGCGGGAGATCGCCGCCCAGCTCTCGTACTCCGAGCGCACCATCAAGAACACGCTCCACGATGTGGTCAACCGCTTCCAGCTGCGCAACCGGGCGCACGCCGTGGCGTTCGCCATGCGCGAGGGCATGATCTGAGGACGGTGACCGGCCGCCGAGATGATCGTTGAGGTAGGCGTGGGCCTCCCCGCCGGCCCGATCGGAGCGCGAGTGGACCACCTCACGGTCGACCTCGTCGACGATCTCGTGCACGGCGCGGGGCTGCTCGCCGCCGGCGGGTCCCGGCCCCTGATCGCCATGGCGCGGCTGCGGGACGCGCTGGTGGAGCACGGTCCGGTGCCGCTCGTCGATGCCGACGACCTCGACGCCGGCGCGCTCGTGGTCGCGGCCGACGTGCTGGGGGACGGGCTGCCCGGCCAGGATGCCGTGCACAGCGCCGTGGCGGCCGCCGAGCGGCGCGCCGGTAGGGCGTGCGCCGCCGTCATCCCGCTCGGTGCCGGTGGCGTCGGGGCGCTGGCCGCGCCCTACGCCGCGGCCGTACTCGGGCTGCCGTGCGTCGACGGGGACGGCGGGCGCCGCGGGTCCGGCCGGCTCGACCTCACCCTGTTCGCCCTCGGCGGGCTCGCCGCGTCGCCGGCATCGGCGTCCGACCAGGAAGGCAGCCTGGTCACCGTCGACGCCGCCGACAACGGGGTGGCCCACCGGCTGCTGCAGGCCGGCGTCACCGGGCTGAGCGGGCCCGCCATGGTCAGCGCCTATCCGATGACCGCGGCGGACTGCGCCAGGACGGCGGCGGCCGGCTCGCTGAGCCGGTGCGCGGCGCTCGGCGCGATGCTGCGCACCCTCGGCGACGAACCGGCGCTGGCCGCCCGCCTGCTGGCCACCCATGCCACCCGGCTGCTGTTCACCGGCCGGATCACCCACGTCGCCCGAAACGGCCCGCCCGGCGCGGTGCGTGGCACCGCCACCGTCGAGACCACCTCACCGCCCACCCGCACCATGCGCGTCGACTTCCAACGCAGCAACCTGGTGGCCTCGGAGGACGGCGTCGTCAACGCCACCGTGCCCGACCTGATCTCCCTGGTGGACGCCGACACGTGGGTTCCCGCCCACACCGAACGGATGGAGTCCGGACAGCTGGTGCATGTGCTCGCCCTCGCCGCCCACCCCCGCTGGCACGCCACGGCCGGGATCGCCGTCTCCGGCCCTCGGCAGTACGGCTACGACATCGACTACGAGCCGCTGGACGTTCCCCTCGATGAGCGTGACGCTGTGTCGACGTTCGGCCACCTGAAGGGAACCTGAACAAAACCGTAATCTCCGGCTCAGTGCCTCGTTGACCAGGCGTGGAACCGATCCGGCGGCCGGTGGGACGGGGGGACATGTCACCCGTCCGGCTGTTGAATTCTCTACCGGCGTTGAATTCTCCATCAGTACGGAGCAGGACGCTCACCGCACGCGGTCGGACGCGGGCGGGATCGCTACCCGACCACATCGAGGAGCGCCCGCCATGTCCGTGATGCTGGGACACCTGCTGTCCGTCGGCTTCTTCTCCGACCAGGTCGTGTTCGCCACCGAGAAGACCCTGCGCACCATGGTCGGCACGGTGATCTCGGCGAAGGCCGTCCACGCCATCGCGGACGTGTCGCCGGCCGCCCTGGTGGTGTTCACCCGGCGCCATCTGCGGGCCGAGGACGTCAGCACCGACCTCGCCATCCGGCTGGCCGCGCAGAAGCAGGCCGTCGGGCTGGTGCTGGAACGCCCGGCCGACCCGCTGCCCCTGGCCACCCGTTCCCTCGCCGAGAAGTGCGGGGTGGCGCTCGTCCTCGTCGACCACGCCGAGCCCGACCGGCTCGTGGACGCCATGGACCGCTTCGTCCAGGCACCCGAGCTCGCCGACGCCGGCATCGTCAGCACCGTCGCCCACCGGCTGCGGACCGTCGGCGACGACCCCGAGGACATGGTCAGGGTCATCTCGGCGACACTGCGGCACCCGGTGGGGCTGCTCGACTCCGAGGGCAGGGCCGTCGCGGGCGACCTGCCATCGGGCCTGCTCGCCGGCGTCGACGGGGTGCACGCCGCCCTGTCCGGCAACCGCCCGGTGCCGTGGGTGCGGACCGCCCACCCCGACGACCTCGTGGTGGCCCAACCGGTGCAGCTCGACCCCGGCGCCCCGGCCAACCTGTGGCTGGTCGCCAGGGTGCCGGTGTCCGAGGTCGGCCGGGTGCGCGCCGCCAGCCAGGCGCTCGGCGTCGCCACCTGGGCGTTCGTCGCCTACCTCGCCACCAGGGCGGTGCACCTGGAACGCCAGAACAAGCGGCAGGACGCCCTGCTGTCGCGGCTGCTCGACGAGGCCGAGTCACCGGCGCGGCGCGTGCTGGAGGAGGCCACCGCCGTCGGGTGGCGCCTGGGCGGCTGGCACACCGCCATCCACCTCATGCCACGCCGCGGCAGCACCCCCGTCGCCCCGGCCGCGCTGCGCGAGCTGCTCAAGGACTGCCTGGTGGCGCACGGCCTGCCGGTCGACCCGATCGTGCGCACCGACGGCTGGTCACTGTGGACGACCACCGACGCCGGCCCCGACGCGGCCCGCAGCAAGGCGCTCGTCATCACCGTCCGGCACGCCCTGCTGGCCGCCGAGCGCGAGTACGCCGGGCTGCGCCTGTGCGGGGGGATCGGCACCGCCAACCTCGGCACCGTCGGGCTCCGCCGGTCCCTGCACGAGGCCCACCAGGCCGCACAGCTGGCCGGGGCCCGCAACACCGCCGGCGCCGTCGAGCACATCGGCACCGACAGCGTGAAACGCCTGCTGGCCAACAGGTACGTCACCGGGCCGCAGCACGAGATCGCCGAACAGATGCTCCGACCGCTGACCGCCGCCGACCCGGCCGGGCACCTCGTGCACACCCTCGCCTGCTACCTCGACAACGAGTCGTCGGCCACCGCGACCGCGGCCACCCTGGGCGTGCACCGCAACACCGTCCTGCAGCGGCTGGACCGCATCCGCTCCCTGCTCGCCGTCGACTTCACCAACGCCGACGACCGGCTGGCCCTACAGCTGGCCACCCGCCTGCTCCAGAGCGGCCCCCCGCCCGGCGCCCGGGTGCGCGGTTCCGGTTCCGGCGGCCTGGGCGACGGGGACCACCTCACCGCCCCCCGCCCGGCGCCCGTCAGCTGACTCCTCGGCTCGGGTGAGCCCTCATGAACGCTTGGCCACCCGG
>Ga0190272_10001596_pt1 | contig 10842 bp, 8 predicted proteins | sample Popmic504T_FD_133746 | JGI IMG/M metagenome (GOLD analysis project Ga0190272, IMG submission 133746) | Populus adjacent soil microbial communities from riparian zone of Shoshone River, Wyoming, USA - 504 T | ecosystem: Environmental > Terrestrial > Soil > Riparian zone | place: USA: Wyoming...
ACGGTCAGGGTGAAACGCATGGTTACCTTACCCTCGTAAACTGCCACCCTATTCTTGGAAAACTTTAGGTTGCGCATCAGTGCGCGCGGGTAGCTGACCGGTCCTACGCGCATTCCGTTTGGCGCTTCCACCTGAAGCTGAGTGGCTATCAGAAACTTCTCTAAGGGCTTATTTGAATGAACGTGATAGCCATGGGGAATGTCGAGCACGATTGTTGCCCGCGCCGTCCGCCCTCGCACAGTCTTCGCTGGTGAGATACTTCCGTTAATAGAGATGTTGGGCTGAGCATTGACTGTCGATGCGGAGTAGAACCCGCCGATCATAATTACAAAGAGCGGTACGATCAGAAATCGTATTGCGGAAGTCTTAAGTCCTGGTAGCTGCATAGTTCCTCGTGTAGTCTCTGTTCAATTTGCCTGGGCCACGATTGCTTTGATGCCGGTTGGAATTGGATTGGTTTCACGCCGGGCCGCAAGTTGGCCACAGGCTGCAAAAATGTCACGGCCGCGCGGCCGGCGCACGAAACTGCGTACGCCTTTCGACTCGAGAATCGATTGAAATTGCGTCACTCTTTCCGCCGGTGAAGGCTGATACGGTAACGGGTCGGCCGCGTTGTGCGGAATTAGATTCACTTTGGCGCGGAGATTATGACGGTTGAGCAGGTTGGCAAGTTGACGCGCGTGCTCATCCGAGTCGTTTACCCCGTCAAGCATTACATACTCAAACGTAAATCTCTCGCTCGTCTTGAGCGTCTTCTCAAACTCTCTACACGCCCCCAATAGTTCTTCAAGCGGCCATTTTTTGTTGATGGGCATCAATTCATTCCGCTGTTCATTGGTTGGCGCTCCAACTGATATCGCCAGGTGTGGACGATCCGGAATTGTGGCGAGCTCCAGAATGCGGGGCACAACTCCGGCGGTTGAGACTGTCACACGATTGGGGACGATGAATAAGCCGTGCGGATCACCCATAACTCGCAGAGCTTTTATGAGTTCATCGAAGTTGAGAAAGGGTTCACCGGCGCCCATCCCGACGAGGTTGGTGCCGCGCGGAGGCTTGACCCCGACGCCGTAGACGTCGTTGAGAGCGATGACGATCTGTTCGACTATTTCTGCGGCCGTTAGAGAGCGCAGCAAACCCAATTGTGCCGTCAGGCAAAAGGTACATTGCAGTGGACAGCCGGATTGGGACGAAAAACAGATCGTGTCGCGATGATCTTCGGGAATGAAAACTGTCTCCACCGGAAGATTGTCGTGGGTCTTAATCAGGAAGCGACGCGTGCCGTCTTCGGAAATGTAACGCGATTCTACCGTGAGCGTTGAGGCAGTTGCAGTTTCCTTCAAACGCTCGCGCAAAGCCTTCGGCAGATCAGTCATTTCATCAAAACTCTGCAGGCGTCGATCTTGAAGGGCGGCAAAGATCTGCCGCCCGCGATAAGCCGGTTCGCCGAGTGTGGCGACAAACTGGACCAACTCGGCGACGGAACATCCTGTAAGATTCACGCGTTCATCCATTCACAGTTATCTTAACATCCGTCCGAGTCGCCCGCACTTGGCCCCGAGGAAGTGAAAGGTGAAGGGTGAAAAGTGAAGGGTGAAAAGTGAAAAGTGAAAAGTGAAGGGTGAAAAGTGATGAGTGGGTCGAAGGGTAAAGCCAACGCAACTCATATCGTGAGAAACCCGTCGATCACTTTTTACGTTTCACTTCTCACTTCTCACTTCTCACTTCTCACTTCTCACTTCTTACTTTTCACTTTTCACGTTTCACTCTTCACTGCTAACCACCGTGAACTTTGAGGCCGGCGATAGCGCCTGGCCCGAAACGCGATCGTGAATGCGAATCGTCAGCTCATAGTCGCCGGGCACTAGATTTCGGGTGTCGATCATCCGGGCCAACGTCAAGCGTTGACCGGAGTCGCTAATGCCGCGCCAATCCTCGACCTGCTTGTAGATCTCTTTACCATTCTTCAATAAGGCATACTCGACATCGACCGAGGGTCGAAGGGTAGTCTGATCGATCCCGGCATTGTAAACCTGCAGATACACGCCGACGGGCTGTCCCTGCTGGAACTGGCCGGTGAGGTTAGGAATGACTTTGTTCTGGCCAATCATGAATGGACCAAACGCGTCTTTTCCTTCCATGTTCTCCAGCTTGACGGCGAGGATCATGCTGGACGTTCCCAACTTGTTGTCTTCGTACTTCGGAACTTGAAAACCGAAATGTCTGACTCCAGTTGCTCCCGAACCTGTGTCGCGAACGATCACGTCTGCTCGGTAATGGCCGGGTCCGAGGACCACCGACTTCGAGTATGCAGATCTCCTCTGCCTGGCCTGGGTTAGCTCTGCAACCGTAGCGCTCGTGGTAACAGAGTCTTCGAAGGCGCCCAGTCGCTGCTCGGTTACCGAAACGATCTTGCCGAAAATGTTGAGGCGGGCAGTTTGCAATCCGCCACTGTCTGTAAAGACCAGATCCTTGTTTTCAGTTTGAACAGTGAAAGCGGTTAAAACGCGACCCTCAGACAGCTTGAAGAAGTCTGCGCGAATATCGAAGTCAAGCGGGTTGTCGTCAATCGTCGGCCCGCCAGTGCTGCCGCTTAGATTGTTGCGTTGAATCTCGGGTGGATTCTCGAGGTCACGTAGCTTTGTGATTATTGCGAATGGTGAATCCTGTTCCCGCTGGAATCTGGATTCCGCGCCCGAACCAGCACCGGGCACGTGGGCCATCGCATTCTTCTCGCTCGCCTCGCGCGCAATTCGATATTCGCCGCTGCCTGAAGGATCGACAAACTCAATCTCGATTCCGCTACCTACGCCGGGAATATGGCGATAAAACCACTTCTCGAAGGGATAGGTTGTAATTGACCCGCCACCCTCGTAAGACATTCGTTGATACGGCCCACCAGCCGGATGGGATTCAATCTCGTTTGGTTTACCAAACTTGATATAGATTCGCCCACGGTCAGTTTTCCAGCCAGGTATCCCGGAACTGAAATGTTCGTTTGCGTAAGCGATCCGTTCGTAATGCTGCTCCCGGTACTCGTTCTCTTCGGTGTCCGGATCTGGATCCCGCTGACCCCAGAAGATCTTTATAAACTGTTCGCGTTCTTCGGTGGTTGTTAGTTTGTCGAATGCCCTGCGCTCAGACTCGGTGATAATTGTAGACACATCTTCATTTACCCATCGAGTGTAGGCATCAGTGCGTTCAGCTTTCGTCTTGCGAGGTTGATCGTCGGGCGATTGACTTGATTGCCCGGCTTGTGTAGCGCGTTTGGTTTGTTGGGACTGTGAGGCAGCGAAGCCGGCGGCTATAAATAACGAAAGAACAACCGTTGCGAACCGCAAAGCCAGTTTCTGAGCAGACACGGCGTGACTCCTTCCGAGAAGAACACCTGGATCATCGGGGAGACACGGAAACCTGCTTAAATACGGAACGCGCTGAGCAGTTTGCAAATCATGCGCAGCGCCTTCGGACTATGGAACGACCGAGAATTTCGCGCTCGGTGTCAGGGCTTGACCAGAAACGCGATCCCGTAAACGAATGGACAAATCATAGTCACCGGGAGTTAGCCCGCGCGTGTCGATCAAACGCGCCAGGGTCAAACGCTGACCTGAGTCGCTGAGGCCGCGCCAGTCTTCGAGTTGTTTACCGAGTTCCTTACCGTCTTTCGACAACACGTATTCGGCGTCAACTGAAGGGCGTAGCGTCGTTTGATCAATACCGGCATTGTAAACTTGCAGGTAGACGCCGACCGACTGGCCGCGACGATAGACTCCGGAAACATTTGGAATCACCTTTGTTTGCCCAATAACGAACTGTCCCACGGCGGGTTGATCGACCAGGCTTTCCAATCTGGCGGCTAGCACCAGCGTCGAAGTCGAAAGCTTTTGCGGATCATACTTGGGAACGGTAAAGCCGTGATGCTTCACACCCGTCGCTCCGGAAGCCACATCGCGAACAATCACATCCACCTTGTAGTATCCCGTCGCCAGCGCAACCGCTTTCTGGTAGGCGGATTTGCGGTCCTTGGCATCAGTGAGCTCTGTTTGAGTGGCGGTCGTGATTACTGGATCTTCGAAGATCCCAGCCCGTCGACCGGCCACTGAGGTAATCCTCCCGAAAATGTTGATGCGGGCCTGTTGGAGTCCGCCGCTATCCTGAAACACCAGGTCTTTGTTGTCAGTTTGAATCGTGATCGCCGTGATCACGCGCTCATCTGATTGGCGGAAGAAATCGACCCGAATGTCGAACTCGAGCGGGTTGTCTTCAATGACGCCGGTGTTTACTGCGGAAGCGAGGTCGTTAAACTTTACCTGCGGCGGGCGGCTGAGATCGGCCAGCATTTGCAACCGCGAAAACGGGCTGTCTTGTTCGCGCGAATACTGCGGGTTTCCGGGGCTGCCGAAACCGGCAATTCTGTCGCCCTTGTTGGAGAGTCCGAGTTGCTCGGAAAGCGTGAGACCGGCTCCCGGAATATGCAGGAGCGCATCTTTCTCGTTCGGGTTGCGGGCAATTCGATACTCGCCGCTGCCGGTCGGGTCAACAAACTCGATCTCGATCCCGGAGCCTACACCGGCGAGATAGCGATAAAACCAGATTTCAAAGGGATAAGTAGAGGTGTTGCCGCCACCTTCGTATGAAGGACGGTCGTAACTGCCGCCCATCGGGTGGGTTTCCCGCTCATCGGGCTTGCCGTACATAATCCAGATCCGGCCGCGATCCGACTTCCAGCCCGGAATACCTGAAGCAAAATGCTCATTCGCATAAGCAATGCGCTCGTAGTATTCCTCCTTGAATTCGTTTTCGTCGGTATCGGGATCAGGATCGCGCCGGCGCCAGAACTCCCCAATGAATTGTTCACGTTCGTCATCCGTGGCTAGTTTCTTGAATGCCTTTCTCTCTTCATCGGAAATGATGTAGGTCACGTCCTTATCGAGCCAATCTTTGTAGGCCTTTTTCAGTTCCGGCTTTACATTGCGGGGCTTATCCATCGGGTCCTGGGTTTTCCCCGGGTCCTGGGCAAATCCTGGCAAGCTGGTGCCAAGCAGAATCATCGGGAAAACTGCCAGGCGAAGAGAGGCTCTCAGATAAGACATAAATAACTCCTACTAACTTTTGAAACCAAATTTGGGGCTCAAATTTAAGAAGAACGGGACAAAACCAGGCACGCTCTGCAGACCAAGGATTCTAAGGTCTCAGTGGATCACAGTCAAGATGCCGAAAAGGCGCAACCTCGTTGCCTTTTGAAGGCGTAAAAGTCGGACTGGCACTGGCTTTAAGCATTCCAGATAAAGCGATTACGCCCCCTGGTCAACCGGCGTCCGGGGACGGCCAAATATCCAGGCGACAAATATCGACAGGATGTAAAGCACAACCATCGGCGTGGCAAACAACACCATGTTGGGAATGTCGTTGGTTGGCGATAGCACGGCAGCCGAGATCAAGATGACGATCAGGGCTGTTTTCCAAATCCTGATGAGAAACCGTGCCGTTACCAGCCCAATCCGGGCCAGCACATAGGTAACCGCCGGCATTTGAAAGACTATTCCCATCCCCAGCATCACTACGATGATGAAATCAAAGTAGTCGCTAGCCTTCAACAAAAGCCGGAAGTCTTGTCCCAGGCCGAGAAGGTACTTGGCCGCCGGTGGGAAAATGACCTTGTAGGCGAACGCCGCGCCCAGCACAAAGGAGATCGAGGAAAGCGCAATGAACGGTGTGACATACCCGCGTTCATGTGGGTAAAGCCCCGGCGCAACGAAAGCCCAGATTTGCCACAACAGGAAGGGAACCGACAAGCATAAGGCGGCATACAGCGAAACCTTAACGTAGAGTGAAAAAGGTTCAATCGCGCTGGTGACGATTAACTTGTCGTTGATACCTGAGTAGGCTTCCGGGAGAGCCGTGAAATCCAGCGGCAGCCGCACGCCTTTGGGAATGACGGTGTTTCCGGCATATAAAGGTTCATCGGTAAAAAGTCCAAGAACGCCGTTCGCGTCTTTCGCAGCCCGCGCCAAAACCGCAGCACCGGTCGGAATCAGGCTCGTTCCAATCTTAGTCTCTTCAGAAAAAATATAGCGTCCCGTGTCGTTTTCATGAATTGAACCCAGCGGCAGAATCTTTTCGCTGCCAGTTAACCCGGTGATTGGTACCTCTCGCCTCTGGGCTTCCGCGAGCGCGTGCTCGACGGGAACCGCCAGGAAGCTATAAATACGATCCGAGACAAACCAGCAAAACGTGGCCGCCAGGAAAACAAACAACAGCGAGCGGGTCAAACGCTTTCGCAGTTCGTCAAGATGCTCCAGGAAGGACATCTGGCCGCCGAGGTCTGCCTCTTTACCCTTACCTGAAGTTAATGTTCGCAGAAACGTTGACATTTAGTGCTCTTGAGGAGGTGCGCCTATAACCAATCGCGCTTACGCGGAGGTTCCGGCTCCTGGTCTACCGGGTTGAGCTCGGTGATCGAAGCTGAATCGGTCCCCTGCGAGGTTTGAAGGTCAACCGATTCCACCTGCTGGCGGGATATCACTCGGTCCGGTGCTACTGCTTCAATTGTCGGAGGTTGAAGAGTCTGGCTAAGGTTTCCATCGCCCAATATCGAATTTTCGGGTGGCGGCAACGGCGTGTTGACCGAATTCGAAGCGTTAAATTCTTCCATAGTCACCTCGCGGTCCCAGGTGCGCTTAAAGTCCTCTGAAGCCCGGCGAAAATCCGCAAGATGTTTGCCTGCGGTTCGACTGAGTTGGGGCAGTTTGCGCGGACCAAAAAAGACGAGCGCCATCGCTAAGATGAAGAGTAGCTCGGTACTGCCCAGCGATTCTAGAATCAGGAAGACCACTTTCTAAAACTACCTCTCAACTCAATCGTTCGGGAAAGCGACTGCAAGGGCAGCGATTGTAACCTGTGGCCTGATAAAGCAGAAGCCACATCTTCGATGAGTGGACTGTTACGCCCGCGGTGTTTAGAGTACCGGCTTAAGCCGGGTTCTTCGCTCAGCCATAAAACCCGACTGAAGTCGGCACTCAAAAGAGGAGCTTGGGCATTAAACCCCGGTCCGCATGAACCCGAAGTATTGAACAGTTTCGCACAGTTTGTACCATGGTAGCTGACATAGACACACCGACTACAGCAATTCCCGCTTCCCTCCAGAGTCTGGCTGAGGTGGCGGAACAGGTCGCAGCCACGACCAAAAAGCTCGAGAAGGCGGCGTTGCTTGGCGCCTATCTCAAACAACTCAACGATGCCGACCTCGGTCGCGCGGCCCGTTATTTTGCCGGCCACCAATTCGCTTCGAACGACTCACGAACCACAAATGTTGGCGGCGCAATCATCAGCGCGGCCTTGAGCGAGGCCACCGGGTTGAGCCGCGAAGACCTCCAGCCCATCTACGTGCGGCTTGGGGATGCCGGCGAAGCTGCCTTCGAGGCCGTTAAAGAAGCAGGCCACTTCTCAGAAGAGACGATTGGCCTTGCCGACACCGAATCGCTCATCACCCGCCTCAGTGAGACTCGTGGCAGCAAGGATAAAACACGTTTGCTCGTCATCGCCTTGAGTCATGCGACGCCGCTCGAAGCTAAGTATCTCATCAAACTACTGGTTGGCGATTTAAGAATCGGGCTGCGCGAGAGCCTGGTGGAAGACGCGGTCGCGCGCGCTTTCGATCAGCCTCTGGCCCGGGTGGCCCAAGTGAACATGTTGCTTGGCGACATCGGTGAAACGGCTGTCCGGGCCCGAGCCAACGATCTGGAAAACGTAAAGATGCGTTTGTTTCATCCGATAAAGTTTATGTTGGCAACTCCGGCCGCTGACCTTGCGGACATCACGCGGACAATGCCCGACGAGTTTTTTGTCGAGGATAAATTCGACGGGATTCGCGCTCAGGTGCATACCAAAGACGGCCGCGTGGCGATCTATTCGCGCACCATGGATGAGATCACGCATCGTTTTCCCGAGCTGGTCGGTCCACTCGGGAGGCTTCCGATTGACGCAATAATCGACGGGGAAATTGTGCCGGCGCGCGGAGAACAGATTCTCCCCTTTAGCGATCTACAAAAACGCCTGGGCCGGAAGACGATTGGCGAGGACCTGCTGAGAGACGTTCCCGTCATCCTGGTAGCCTACGATCTCCTGTATGCGGCCGGCCGCGTACTCACGGACGACTCACTCGAGGATCGTCGGCGGATTCTGGAGGAGCTTGCTCCTCGAGAAGGAATCATCCGCGTGTCCGTTGCCAAGCGATTCAGTCAGGTTGCTGCTCTCGATGACGAATTCGATGCCGCGCGTGCCCGGGGCAACGAGGGCCTGATGATTAAGAGCCCCGCATCGTTTTATAAACCGGGCAAACGCGGACGCGAATGGCTGAAAGTAAAGCGGGCCATTGCCACTCTCGATGTGGTGGTCACTGCGGTTGAGGTCGGTCATGGGAAACGGAGGCATTTGCTGTCGGACTACACGTTTGCTGTGCGTAGATCGGCGGACGATGAAGAGTTGTTGAATATCGGCAAGGCATATTCAGGCTTGACTGATGTTGAGCTAACGGAAATGACTGAATGGTTCACGAACCACACGATTCAGGAATTTGCGCATGGGAGAGTCCGCCTGGTCGAACCGAAAACCGTAATCGAAGTCACGTTTGATCGGGTGCAGGAGTCGAAAAGGCACAAGAGCGGCTATGCGCTGCGCTTTCCGAGGATCCTGCGTTTGCGGCCGGATAAGACGCCCGAGGAGATCGACACACTGGAGACGGTGAGGAAACTGGTCGAAGCAAACACAAATTAGGGTGACCAAAGACCCGCAGACTACAGGCGTATAGAGTACAACCTTCAGGTTGCTTCTGTGGGTTCACTCAAGCTGGTAAATTCCTCGAGAGCAAGCTAAAGCTTGTACTCTATACGCCTGTTACCCAGGAACCGCGCTCAGCCATTTGTGATCTAATAGTAAGTTCAATATCATTCGGCTCCTGAAGTCAGGCCTGACAACACAATTTATGAAAACTGCAAAGACGCTCGCGATAGTTGCTGTCGCTCTCCTGTTGGCAATCACTGCATCGGCCCAGAGAAGAAGGGGAGGAGGACGGCCCACTAGTCCAAAGCCGGCTGCTACTCAACCAATTGCGCAGCCAACGCCCCAACCCGTATCCACCCGCCCCCTCGTCTCGACGTCACCAGTTGTATTGGCGGTAGTAAATGGCCAAAACGTCACGACCGCGGATATTGACCCAAGGGTCCGGCAACTGGTGGAGAGTGTGGATCCGAAAATCGCGGAAGCCCGCGGCCAACTGCTGGAGATGGAAATCAACACGCTATTGCTCGCCAGCGAAGCGGCCAAGCGAAGGTTGACCCCCCAAAAGCTGTACGATCTTGAAGTAACGAGGAAGATTACAGATCCTGCCGCAGCAGAAGTCACCAGGTTTATCGATGAGAATCAGGGCGAACTCAAGGACCGTCTTCAGGCGGACCCCGAAGGGACGCGAAAGCAGGTTATCGAATACCTGCGCGGTGAGCGCGAAGCGGCCATCTCAGAAGCGTTAGTTAAGCGGCTGCGTACCTCCACGCCGGTCGTAAAAGGGGCTCCGCTGGGAGTTGTTGACCCGCCCGCCTCGACTGTATTAGCAACTGTAGCTGGACGTCCTATTACCGCCGGGACGATAAATGAAAGGCTCAAACCGATCGCTTATAACTTGCGGATGAACGCCTACCTGCCGGAAAGACAGGCCCTCGACCAGACTATCGACGATATGCTTTTGATTGCTGAAGCTAATCGCACCAGCGTTCCTACCGAAGAAATCGTACGCAAGGAAGTCAGCGAGAAGCTGCGCTTGCCTACGGAGGAGGAAGTCACGAAGTTTTTTGAGGAGAACAAAGCCAGGCTCAAGGGCGATCTGAACTCAACCCGCAACCAGATTGCGAAATATTTGCAGGATCAGAATCAGCGTCGCCTGGAGCAGGAGTTTTCGGAGCGCCTCAGAAAAGGCGCTACTATTCGCTTCCTCATCTCCGAGCCTGTCGCGCCGGCGCAATCCGTGAGTGTCGACGACGATCCCTCTCAAGGTCCGGCTACCGCACTGGTGACCGTCGTTGAGTTTACCGATTTCCAATGTCCCTCCTGCGCAGCGATGCATCCAGTGCTGGAGGAAGTGTTGAAGACTTACGGCGGCCGGGTGAGATTTGTCGTGCGTGATTATCCGCTGGCCCAGCATGCGCAGGCGCGCAAAGCAGCCGAGGCTGCAAACGCCGCGCATGCTCAGGGAAAGTTCTTCGAATATGCAGCGCTACTCTTCAAACGGCAGAATGCGCTCGATGTGCCCTCGCTCAAGAAGTACGCGACCGAGTTGGGTCTGGATCGGGTGCGCTTTGATGCGGCGCTTGACGGCGGAAAGTTTGCGGCCGAGGTGAGCCATGACATTGCCGAGGCAAATCTTTATGGCGTGGCGAGTACGCCAACTATCTTCGTCAATGGAATCATGCTTAAAGAGTTAAGCAGTGAAGGCCTGCGAGCAGCGATTGAGCGCGCCCTCGCAAACTCCTCACCCAAAGCCTCGGGAAATTAAATCTCCAATCCGCAGTCGACCCAGTCACCCGCTACCAAGACAAAGTGAAAACTCCGCAAATTCCACTCACGGAAGAAGCCTCGAAAAATTGGTCAAGATCACGATCAAGGTACGGAAATTCGCAGGTTGGGAAGGGGGCAGGCGTTCGGCAACAGGCGTATAGAGTCCAAGCTTTAGCTTGCTCCTGCGGAATTCGACAGTTGAGTGAATACGGCCCAGCAACCTAAAGGTTGAACTCTATACGCCTGTTGCCGAACGACTGCCCCCTTCCCAACCTGCGAATTTCTGTCTCTTGA
>Ga0190272_10001597_pt1 | contig 10839 bp, 3 predicted proteins | sample Popmic504T_FD_133746 | JGI IMG/M metagenome (GOLD analysis project Ga0190272, IMG submission 133746) | Populus adjacent soil microbial communities from riparian zone of Shoshone River, Wyoming, USA - 504 T | ecosystem: Environmental > Terrestrial > Soil > Riparian zone | place: USA: Wyoming...
GTCCACACCGTTCGCAGGGCGCTCGACGAGCGGCTGCCCGAGTACCTGGTGCCCGGCGCGTTCGTGGTGTGCGAGCTGCCGCTGACCCCCACCGGCAAGGTCGACGTGCTGGCCCTGCCCGCGCCCGGCGCCAACGTGGACCCGGCCAACAGCCCGGCCACCCCCACCGAGCAGGTCGTCCACGACGCGTGGTGCGCGGTGCTCGGGCTGCCCGCGGTCGGGGTGTCGGCGAGCTTCTTCGACCTCGGCGGCCACTCCCTGCTGCTGGCCAGGGTGCAGCAGAAGCTGGAGGCCGAGCAGGGGGCGCGGGTGTCGCTCGTCGCCCTGCTGTCGCACCCGACGATCCGGGCCCAGGCCGCCCACCTCGACGGGGCCATCCCCGCCGGGGATCAGCTCGACGTCGTGGCCAGGCGCATGGCCAACCGGACGGCCCAGCACGCCCAGCGCCGGCCGGCGAGGCGGCCGCGTCGCACCAGCCAGGAGGACACCCCGTGAGCAGCCGATGGTTCGTCCCCGTCGCGCCGCGCCCCGCGGCGGCCAGGCGGCTGTACTGCCTGCCGTACGCCGGCGCGGGGCCCAGCGCCTTCCGGGCGTGGGGCGACGCGTTCGGCCCCGACATCGACGTGCAGGCCGTGCTGCAGCCGGGCCGGGAGGGCCGGTTCACCGAGGACGGGCCGCCCGACCAGCGGGCCGTCGCGGCCGCGATCGCGGACCACGCCGACCGGCCGTTCGCCATCTACGGCCACTCCTTCGGCGGCCGGTTCGGCTTCGAGGTCGCCAGGGAGCTCCGCGCCGCCGGGGCCACCCTGCCGCTGCGGCTCTACCCCAGCGCCAGCCGGCCGCCGCACGTCAAGGTCGACACGGGGCTCCTCGACGGCCTGGCCGCCGCGCCGGACGACGAGCTGATCGACGCGCTGACCAGGGGCGGCGGGATGCCCCCCGCCGTGCTGGAGCAGCCGGAGCTGCTGGAGCTGGTGCTGCCGGCCGTGCGGATGGACCTCGGCTGGCTCGACGACTACGACCACCAGGAGCAGGCGCCGCTGCCGGTGCCCATCACGGGCTTCGCCGGCAGCACGGACCGGATGGTCTCCGCCGACCTGATGACGGGCTGGGAGCGGCACACCGACGCCGGCTTCACCCTCCACGAGCTGACCGGCGGCCACTTCTTCATCGCCGAGCGGCTGTCCGAGCTGGCCGCGCTGATCCGCGCCGACCTGACGTCCGCCGATCCGAAACCCGCGACGAGCCCGCGCGACGCGGTTTCGCTGCCCCCGGAACCCGCGATACGCCCGCGCGACGCGGTTTCGCTGCCCCTGGAACCCGCGATACGCCCGCGCGACGCGGTGTCGTCGGACCCGGAACCCGCGATGAGCCCGCGCAACGCGCAAGGAGGTGGTGCGCGGTGACGACCCAGCTGACCCCCATGGTCGACGGCGGCCACGCCGGGTACGGGACACGCACGGCGGTCGAGCTGATCGTCGACCACGCCCTGCGGCACCCGACGGACCTCGCGGTGCGGCAGTGGGACGAGCGGCTCGACTACGCCACGCTCGTCGCCACCGCGTGCCGGCTGGCCGACACCCTGCGCGGGCACGGCGTCGGCGCGGAGTCCCTGGTCGGGGTGTGCCTGCGCCGTCGGCCGTCGATGGTCGTCGGGGTGCTGGGCGTGCTCCTCGCCGGCGGCGCGTACGTGCCGCTCGACCCGGACGCCCCCGGGCCGCGTCGCCGGCAGGTCATCGACGACGCCGGGCTCGACGTGATCGTGGTCGACGACGAGACGGCGGCCCTCATCGACGGCGACCCGCATCCGGGTGGCCGTTCTGACGGCCCAGAAGCGGCCACCCGGATGCGAGAGGCCGCGGTGGTCGTCCGCGTCCCGGCCGCCGCGCCGGGGCCGGGGCCGGTGCCGGGGCCGGTGCCGGTGCCGGTGCACGTGCCGATCCGACCGGTCGCGTGCATGGACAACGCCGCGTACGTCCTGCACACCTCCGGGTCCACCGGGCGGCCCAAGGGCGTCGTGGTCAGCCATCGCAGCCTCGTCGCGCACGTCCTGGCGTTCGGCGCCATCACCGGCGTCGACCGCAACACCCGCGGGTTCGGGTTCACCCACCTCGCCTTCGACGTGTCGGTGCACGACCTGTTCGCGCCGCTGGTCGTCGGCGGCTCGGTGTCGCTGGCCCGCGAGGAGGACCGCGGCGATCTCCAGCGGCTGCAACGCTTCGCCGTCGAGCACCGGGTCAACTGGGGGTTCGTGCCACCGGCCGTGCTGCCCCTGCTCGACCCGGAGGCCCTGCCCGACTGGAGCATCGTCTACAGCGGCGCCGAGGCACCCGGGCCGGAGCAGGTGGGGCGCTGGACCGCGCACCACGGCCGCCGGTTCATCCACGGGTACGGCCCGACCGAGGCCACGGTGGCCGTCGCGACCTTCGAGACCACCGGCCACTGGGACCGGCCGCTGCCGATCGGCCGGCCGATCCCGAACCACCGGCTGGTCGTCGTCGACGCCGACCTGCGGCCGCTGGGCCCCGGCGAGCCGGGGGAGCTGCTGATCGGCGGCCCCGGGCTCGCCCGCGGCTACCTCGGCGACCCCCGCCTCACCGCCGAGCGGTTCGTCCCGGACGCCTTCTGCGACGAGCCGGGGCAGCGGCTGTACCGCACCGGCGACCTCGCGGTGTGGCTGCCCGACGGCAACCTCCAGTTCCTCGGCCGGCTCGACCGCCAGGTCAAGATCCGCGGCCAGCGGGTGGAACCCGGCGAGCTGGAGGCCGTGCTGCGCGGCCACCCCGGCGTCCGGCACGCCGTCGTCGAGGTGATCGACGGCCGGCTGATCGCGTTCTGCACGGTCGCCGACGCCCCGGTGACCGCCGACCAGCTCACCGCCCACGTCGCGCAGCTGCTGCCGACGGCGCTGGTCCCATCCCGGGTGCTGCTGCTGGCGACGATGCCGCTCACCACGTCCGGCAAGGTCGACGGCACCGCGCTGGCCGCGCTGGTCGCGGCCGAACCCGACGACGAGATCGCCCCGACCGACCGCCCCGACGACGGCTCGGTGCTGCCGTCGCTGTGGGCGACGGTCCTCGGCCGGCCGGCGGCCCGGGTGCGGCTCTCCGACGACTTCTTCGCCCAGGGCGGGCACTCCGTCGCGGCCATGCGGCTGGTGGCGGCCATCCGGTCCCGGATGCGCCGCGACGTCACCGCGGAGGACGTCTTCGCCGCACGCACCCTCGCCGGGCTCACCGAGCGGGTCGCCGCCGCCGCGCCGCTGGCCGGGTCCGAGCTGACCACGGGCAACCCGCCGACGCTGTCGCCGTCGCAGCGGCGCCTGTGGTTCCTGGACAAACTCGCGCCCGACTCCGCCGCGTACAACGTCGCCTTCGCGGAGCACCTGACCGGTCCGCTGGACGTCGACGCCCTGCGGGCCGCGCTCACCGCGGTCGCCACCCGGCACGAGGTGCTGCGGTGGCGCATCCCGGACGCCGCCGGGGTGCCGCACCCGGTGTGCGACCCGCCGGCGCCGGTGCCGATGCCGGTGGTCGACCTCGCACCCGACGACCTCACCGCGCGGCTCGCGGCCGACGCCACCACGGTGTTCGACCTGGCCACCGGCCCGGTGTGGCGGGTGGTCCTGTACCGGCTAGGGCCGGACGAGCACGCGCTGTCCGTCGTCCTGCACCACGCGGTGTCCGACGGGTGGTCGCAGGCCGTCCTGTACCGCGACCTCGCGACCGCGTACGCGGCGGCGCGTGGCGGTCCCGGCCTGGCGCCCCTTCCGGCCGCGTTCGGCGACTACGCCGTGTGGCGCGCCGAGAGCGACCGGCGCGACGGCGAGCGTGACCTGAGCTGGTGGACCGAGCACCTGGCCGGCGCGCCGACCACCCTCGACCTGCCGCGTGACCGCGAGCGGCCCGCCGTGCAGACCTACGGCGGCGCGATCGTCAGCGCCCCCTTCACCCCCGACCTCGACGCGGCCGTCCGCGGCCTCGCGGCGACGCTGGGCGCCACCCCGTCGTCGGTGCTGCTGGCCGGGCTCGGCGAGCTGCTGCGCCGGGTGGCCGACGTCGACGACGTGGTGATCGGCGCGATCGTCGCTGACCGCCGCCTCGCCGACACCGAGGACATGGTGGGCTTCTTCGTCGACATCGTCCCGGTGCGGCTGCGCTCCGACGTCGACGCCGGGTTCGCCGACGCCACCCGGCGCTGCCTCACCGAACTGCTCGACGTGACCGCGCACCCGGCCGCGCCGCTCGACCGGATCGTGACCGCGCTCGGCGTGCGCCGCGACCCGGCGCGCAGCCCGCTGGTGCAGGTGCTGTTCAACGTCTTCAACTTCGCCGAGCCCGGCCTCGCCCTGCCGGGGTGCGCCGCGCGGACCCTGCGGGTGCCGATGCCGGGCTCGCCGTTCGACCTCACCGTGTACCTGGTCGAGCGGGACGGGCGGTTCGCCGTCGACCTGGTCCACAACCCCGACCTGTACGACGCCGCCCGCATGGAGGCACTGCTCGCCGACTACCTGGCGCTGCTGGGTTTGTTGGTGCCTTCCGGCGGGCCCGTTGGCGATGTCGCGCTTCGCTTGACGTCGCCAGCGGGCCTCGTGAGCAGAAACTGGTGCTCCAGCACCACCAACCACTCACAGGGCGCGCCCGCGCCGGTGACCGACACCGAGCGAATGGTCGCGGGCGTGTGGTCGGAGGTCCTCGGCCGCCCGGTGCTGCGGGCGATCGACAACTTCTTCGACGTCGGCGGCGACTCGATGGCCATGGTCGCGGTCCAGGCCAGGCTCACCGCCCTGACCGGCGGCGAGATCGCAGTTGTCGACCTCTTCCGGCACCCGAACGTCCGCGCCCTCGCGACGTTCCTGGACAGCACCGGTGGGGCGTCCGTTCCCGACCTCGCCAACGACGGTCTCGCCAGGGCGGCCCAGCGCGCCGCCCTGCGCAGGGCCCGTCCCCGTCGCGGCCGACCGCCGGCCACCCACGCTCACGAGACCGACCAGCCATGAGGCACCGAGTAGGAGATCCACGCATGACGCACGCACCCCACGAGACAGCGGACAGCGTGGAGCCGATCGCCGTCATCGGCATGGCGGCCCGCGTGCCCGGCGCGGCCGACACCGGCCAGTTCTGGCGCAACCTGGTGGACGGCGTGGAGTCGCTCACGGTCTACACCAGGGAGGAGCAGCTCGCGCTCGGCGTCAGCGAGGACAAGCTGGACGACCCCAGCTGGGTGTCGGCCGCGATGGTCGTCGACGGCATCGACGAGTTCGACGCCGACCTGTTCGGCATGACGTCGCGCGAGGCCGAGCTGGCCAACCCGCAGCACCGGCTGTTCCTGGAGGCGTCGCACACCGCCCTGGAGGACGCCGGATACGACCCTGCCCGGTTCGCCGGCGAGATCGGCGTCTACTCCGGCACCGGCGCCGACCACTACAAGTGGCTCAACATCTTCCGCAACCCCAAGCTGTGGAACAGCGTCGTCGGCACGCTCGCGATGTCCAACGGCAACCTCACCGACTACGTGTCGACGTTGGTGTCGTACAAGCTGAACCTGCGCGGACCGAGCCTCACCGTGCAGACCGCCTGCTCGACCTCGCTGGTGGCGATGCACCTGGCCGTCGAGTCGCTGCGCAACGCCGAGTGCGACATGGCACTGGCCGGTGGGGTGTGCGTGGAGCTGCCGCACGGCGAGGGCTACCCGGGCATGGACGGGTTCATGTCACCGGACGGGCACTGCCGCCCGTTCGACGCCAACGCCGACGGCACGATGTGGGGCAGCGGCGTCGGCGTCGTCGTCCTCAAGCGGCTGTCCGACGCCATCGCCGACGGCGACAACATCCGGGCCGTCGTCCTCGGCAACGCCATCAACAACGACGGCTCCAACAAGGTCGGGTTCACCGCGCCCAGCTCCGACGGGCAGGCCGCCGCGATCGCCCAGGCCGTCGGGGTGGCGGGCGTCGACCCGCGCACCGTCACCTACGTCGAGGCCCACGGCACCGGCACCTCGCTGGGTGACCCCATCGAGTTCGCCGGGCTGGCCGCGGTGTACGGCGCGGGGGCGACGGACCGTCAGTGGTGCGGGCTGGGCTCGGTGAAGTCCAACATCGGCCACCTCAGCCAGGCCGCCGGGGTCATCGGGGTGATCAAGACCGTGCTCGCGCTCGAGCACGGGCTGGTCCCGCCCACGGTCAACCTCGACGAGCCGAACCCCGCGATCGACCTCGCCGACAGCCCGTTCTACCTGGCGTCGTCGCTGTCCAAGTGGGAGGCCAACGGCACCCCGCGCCGCGCCGGCGTCAGCTCGTTCGGCATCGGCGGCACCAACGCGCACGTGATCCTGGAGGAGGCGCCGCAGCCGGACGGCCTGCGCCTCGCCACCCGGCGCCCCGCGCACCTGCTGCAGGTGTCGGCCCGCACCCCGGACGCCCTGGCCGCCGCCACCGAGCGGCTGGCCGGGCACCTGGAGGAGCACCCCGACCTCGATCTGGCCGACGTGGCGCACACCCTGCGGGTCGGCCGCGCCGAGCACCCGCACCGCGCCACCGTCGTCGCGACCGACGCCGACGACGCGGTCGAGGCGCTGCGCTCGCTCACCGGTGGGGGCGCGGTGGCCGACCCTGCGCCGCGGGTGGCGTTCCTGTTCTCCGGGCAGGGCGCGCAGTACGCCGGGATGGGCGCAGAGCTGTACGCGTCCGAGCCGGTGTTCGCCGCCGCCGTCGACGAGTGCGCCGCGATCCTCGAACCGTCGCTCGGGCTGGACCTGCGGACGCTGATGTTCACGCCGGGCGAGGACGCCCTGCTGAAGGAGACCCGCCACACCCAGCCCGCGCTGTTCGTCCTGGAGTACGCGCTGGCCACGCTGTGGCGGTCGTGGGGCGTGTCGCCGGTCGCGATGATCGGGCACTCCATCGGCGAGTACGTCGCCGCGACCATGGCCGGGGTGTTCGACCTGGCGGACGCGCTGCGGCTGGTGGCCACCCGCGGCCGGCTCATGCAGTCGATGCCGGCCGGGGCGATGCTCGCCGTGCAGCTAGACGAGTCCGACGTGGCCCCACGGCTGCCCGCCGGTGTCGAGGTCGCCACCGTCAACGGACCGGGCACGTGCGTGGTGGCCGGTCCGTCGGAATCGGTGGCCGCGTTCGCCGACACCCTCAAGGCCCAGGGCATCGGCCGCAAGCCGCTGCGCACCTCGCACGCCTTCCACTCGTCGATGATGGAGCCGATCCTCGACGAGTTCGCCGACGTCGTCGCCGCGGTGACGCTCCACGAGCCGACCATCCCGTTCGTGTCCAACGTGACCGGCACCTGGATCACCGCAGCAGAGGCCACCGACCCGCGCTACTGGGCGTCGCACCTGCGCCGGCCGGTCCGGTTCGGTGACGGCGTCGCCGCGCTGCTGGCGTCCGGAGTGTCCGGCTCTGTCTTGGCCATGGTCGAGTGCGGGCCGGGGCGTCAGCTCAGCGGCCTGGTACGGATGCAGACCAAGGGCGCCAACGGTTCCGCGACCGCGCAGCCCAGCCTGCCCGGCCCCGGTGAGCGCGCCGGCGACCTCGCCACCCTGTACGCCGCGGCCGGTCAGCTGTGGGCCGGTGGGGTGCCGATCGACGCCACCACGTTCGCCGTGCCCGGCCGCCGGGTGCCGCTGCCCACCTACCCGTACCAGCGCAGGCGCTACTGGGTGGACCCCGACCTCGGCTCGCCGACGGTGCACGCCGGGTACGCCGCGGTGACCGCGGAGCGCGCCGGGCCGCTGCCGCTCGACGAGTGGTTCGCGGTGCCCACCTGGCGGCAGTCCGTGCGACCGCTCTCGGCCGTCTCGCCCACGTTCGACCGCTGCCTCGCCTTCGTCTCAGCGGAATCTGCGTCTCGCATCCGTGTTGACGTTTCGGGGCCCCGGGAACGGCAACACGGATACGAGACGCCGGAGCCGGCGTCCGGGGCGGCGTCCGGGCTGGTGGACGGGTTGCGCGCGGCCGGTGTCGACGTCGTCGAGGTGCGCCCCGGCGACGCGTACCGCCGTGACGGCGGCCGGTTCGTCGTCCGGCCAGGCCGCAGGGAGGACTACGACGCGCTGCTCGCCGACCTCGCGATCGACGGCGGCGTGCCGGCCCGGATGCTCCACGCGTGGACGCTGGACTCGCCCCCTGGCGACGTGTGGGCCGCGCAGGACGTCGGGTTCTTCAGCCTGCTGTACCTGTCCCAGGCGATCGCGGCCGCGCCCGGCGAGCCGACCGTGCACCTCGACATCCTCACCACCGGCACCCAGGACGTCACCGGCACCGACCTCACCGACCCGCGGCACGCCACCGTGTCCGGCATCGCGCGGGTGGTGCCGCTGGACATCCCGGCGATCACCGTGCGGCACCTGGACATCGACGCCACCGCGGCGACGGCGCGGTCCGTGCTGGCCGAGATCCTTGCCGAGCACACCGGGCCGGAACCGACGGTCGCGGTGCGGGCCGGACGGCGGTGGGTGCCCGACCACGAGCAGCTCACCGTGCCCGCGGTCGACGGCGACCCTGGCCTGCGCGACGGCGGGGTGTACCTCGTGACCGGCGGGCTCGGCGGCATCGGCATCACCGTCGCCGAGGACCTGGCCGAGCGGGTCGGCGCCAAGCTGGTGCTGCTCACCCGCACCGGCCTGCCGCCGCGGTCGGAGTGGGACGGCCCGATGGAGGGCCGCGCCGCCAGGACCGTCAGCGCCGTCAGGGCCATCGACGCGATCCGGCGCATCGAGGCCGCCGGCGGCGAGGTGCTGGTGTGCGCGGCCGACGTGGCCGACACCGGTGGGCTGCGCGCGGTCCGCGAGCTCGTCATGGAACGCTTCGGCCGCCTCGACGGCATCGTGCACGCGGCCGGCGTCCCCGGCGGCGGCATGGCCGAGGTCAAGGAGCGCGCCGACGCCGAGCGGGTGCTCGACCCCAAGCTGCGCGGCACCGTCGCGCTGCACGCCGTGTTCGGCGACCTCGACCTGGACTTCGTCGTCCTGTGCTCATCGGTGACCGGGGTGGCCGGCGGGTTCGGCCAGGTCGACTACTGCGCCGCCAACGCCTACCTCGACGCCTACGCGCGCAGCGACCACGGCTGGGGCTGCCGGGTGATCTCCGTCGGCTGGGGCGCGTGGCTCGAGGTCGGCATGGCGGCTGAGGGCCTGCGGCCACGTGAGCGGCAATTGGTGGCAGAGCACCAAACGCCACTCACGACTTATCCACAGGTTGCCGAGCCGATCGACCACCCGGTGCTGACGGAACTGCACCCGGTGCCGGGTGGGCTGCCGTGGTGTTCCGGCACGGTGTCGCCGTCGACGCACTGGGTGCTCGACGAGCATCGCATCGCCGGGGTCGCGGTCATGCCGGGCACCGGGCACCTGGAGACGGCCCGCGCGGCGATCGCGGCCGCGCTGCCCAAGCCGGGCCCCGGCCACGTCGTCGAGCTGTCGGACGTGACGTTCCTGCAGCCGCTGTCGGTGGCCGACGGCGCCCAGGTGCGGCTGGAGGTGCACCTGTCCGGCGCGGCCGATGGGGTCGACTTCGAGATCCGCACCCCGGCCGGTACGCACGTCACCGGCAGCGGCACCTGGATCGAGCCGGGTGCGCAGCCGCTGCACGACCTGGCCGGGCTCCGCGACCGGTGCGCCGATGCGGTGCACGAGACCGACCCGGCCGCGGCCGCGTCCGGCGGGTTCCTCACCTTCGGCCCGCGGTGGCGGAGCCTGCGGCGGGTGCACGTCGGCGACGGCGGGCGCGAGCAGCTCGGGCTGCTGGAGCTGTCCTCCGGCGGGGACGCCGGGTACGTCCTGCACCCCGCGCTGTTCGACGAGGCCACCTGGCCGAGCCGCACCGACTCCTCCGATGAGCCCGACACCGGCGAGCGGGCCCAGTACCTGCCGCTCGGGTACGGCCGGCTGGTCGTGCGCGGACCGCTGCCGGCCCGGTTGTGGAGCCACCGCCGGTACCGCAGTACCACCGGCGAGGTGGTCGTCGCCGACATCGCCCTGCTCGACGAGACGGGCCGGGAGGTCGTGTCGATCACCGACTTCACCCTGCGGCGCGTCGACGGCGCGGCCGTCACCACCACCGTCGACACCACCGCTGCCACCGCGGGCGGCGTCGGCCCGGCCGGCGTCGGCTCGGCCGCCAGGCCGACCACCCCGCATGAACGTGACACCAGTCTGGTTCAGCGGGCCGAAAACCAGACTGACGTCGCGTTCATGCGGGAGAAGCCGGGAACGACCGGCAGTACGGGCGGCACCGGCGGCACCGGCGGCGCGGGGCGGGCGGGGATTCGGCCGCGGGACGGGGCCGAGGCGATGCGGCGGCTGCTGGCCGTCGACCTCGGGCCGCAGGTGGTCGTCGCGGCGACGCCGTTGCGGCGCATCATCGACGGCGTTCGCAGCCTCACCCAGGACACGGTCGAGGAGAAGCTGGACACCTCGCCGACGGCGACGACCAGGGCGGCCGACGACGAGCCGGCCGACGACGGGCCGACCACCGAGCTGGAGCGGACCCTCGCCGGGGTGTGGAGCATCGTGCTGGACGTCGAGCACATTCGGCCGAGCGACGACTTCTTCACCCTGGGCGGCAACTCGCTGGTCGCGGTGCAGCTGATCGCGCAGGTGCGCAAGGCGGTGGGCGTGAAGCTGCCGATGCGCTCGCTGTTCGAGACCTCGACCCTGGCCGGCATGGCCGAGCAGATCGAGCGGATGCGCGCGGCGGCCCCGGCGAAGACCGAGTCGAAGGCGGAGGTCAGGGCGGCGACCACCATTCCCCGGCTGCGCCGCGACGCCTGACCTGGCAACCCCAACGCCTGACCTGGCAACCCCAACGCCTGACCCGGCAACCCCAAC
>Ga0190272_10001598_pt1 | contig 10834 bp, 9 predicted proteins | sample Popmic504T_FD_133746 | JGI IMG/M metagenome (GOLD analysis project Ga0190272, IMG submission 133746) | Populus adjacent soil microbial communities from riparian zone of Shoshone River, Wyoming, USA - 504 T | ecosystem: Environmental > Terrestrial > Soil > Riparian zone | place: USA: Wyoming...
GCACGGTCCTCCCCGGTGACGCCGAAACCTTGGGAGCGCTGGCAACCGTGCTCGGCTCCGACGACCGCTCGCTCCTGTGGGACGGCGACGGCGTGGCGCTGGCCGGCACGGCTGCCGATGCCGCGGCCGGTGCAGCCGCGCTGGAGGCGGTGCGGGCCGCGCTGCCGGGAGTCACCGTGACCGACCGGCTCGTCGTGGCTCCGCAGCCGGCCGAGCCATCGGTGGCGCCCCCGGTCCCGTCGGTGCCGTCCGTCGACCGGGTGGCGCTGCAGAACGCACTCAACGCCCTGTTCGCCGGCACGGCTATCAGCTTCCTGCCCGATCTCCCCGAGCTGACCCCGCAGGGTGTCGAGGCGGTCCGCCGGGCCGCCGAACTCCTGCGCGGCGCACCCGGTGCGCGGGTGGAGATCGGCGGCCACGTCGGCGTCGGACCAGGTGGCGCCGAGAACGCCCAGCGCCTGTCCGACGCCCGCGCCCTGACCGTCCGCGACGCGCTCGTCGCCGCCGGCGTCCCGGCCGACAGCCTCGTCACCCGCGGCTACGGCGACAGCCGACCCAAGCCCGACCTCGCGGCCAGCCGCCGGGTTGAGATCACCGTTCTCTAGGAGGAACGTCCAAGTGAAGTGGCTGTTCTTGCAGACCTGGGTGCTGCTGCTCGTGAGTTTCCTGATCGGCGCGCTCGTCACCTGGCTCGTCACCAGGCCGCGCAAGAAGGCCGGCGCCGCCCCGGCGGACACCGCGGTGGCCGCTGTCGGGACGCCCGACCCGCCGGCGTCCCCCGCCACGAAGCCGTCGGCCGGCCCCGCTCCCGCGCCCGCTCCCGCGGAGTCGCCGTCACCAGACCCCGCCCCCCAGAAAGTCGATAGCGGAGCGACGGCCGCCGCGGACCGCATCGAGGCCACGGCAGTCCCGGACGCCCGGACCTCAGCCGGATCGGCCGCGCGGGCCGGGGTTGCTCCGCTCGCCGTGCCGTCCGGCAGGGTCGTGGTCGACGACCTCGGCGACGGCCCGGACCTGGACACCCCCGCCATGGGCTTCCCCGCCCCCACCCGTCGCCCCGCACCCCCCTCGGCGCCGCTCGCGCCCGCTGTTCGGTCCATGAACTCGACACCACGGTCGAGGGGGCATGATCGAACTACCGCCACGTCGAGTTCACGGCCGGCGGCACGGCGTGACGCGGTGGGCGATGGGTTCGCCGGCAGCGCGGATGACACCGTCGTCATCGACGCGGACGTGGCCGCCGGACGGCCCGCCGTGGCCAAGGCCCCGGCCGCGGTGCCGTCGCCCTACCCGGGTGGGGTGTTGCCGCTGACCGGCGGCGCCGCCCCGTCGGCGGAGTTCGTCATCAAGGGCAACATCGACTCGATGCTGTACCACGACCGGACGTCGCCGTCGTACCGCCAGACCGTGGCCGAGGTGTGGTTCCGCGACTCCGACGACGCGGAGGACGCCGGCTTCCGCCCGTGGAACTGGCGCGCCCGCACCACCGGCAACTTCCCCAAGCTGGGTGCCGACGGACTGCCGGTCGACGGCTCCACCCTCAGCGCCGCCGACACCGCGGCCCTCGCCGCCGTCACCGGCCGCTCCTCCACTTCGCCCACCCCCGCCGACACCCCAACGACGGTCGCCGACCCCGCACCGGCCTCTTCCGACGGTCCGGCCGCTGACTCCGGCCCGGCCACCACATCGACCGCTGATGCGGCCGCTGACCCCGACGTTCCGGTCCGTGAGGTCCGAACGGAGGCCGGCCCTGACGGCTCGGAGGCTGTCGAGGAGGCTCCGGCAGACAACTCCGCCACGTCGTCGGCCAACGCCACCGACGCGGACGCGGCTCCTGTCACCGACGTGGCCGCGGGTGCCGACAACACCACGGCGTCGGTCGGCGTGGTGACCGACGTGTCGAACGGTCCGGATGCTTCGGCGCAGGAAGCCCAGCGGGCTCAGCGGGCGGGTGCGGAGAAGCCGGGGTCGCGGGGCGCGCTCGGCATGGTGGCCGGCGTCGACACGGACGAGAGTGACACCCATCCCGGCTCCACCAACGGAGACCGACCGGGGGCGGCGTCCACGAACGGCCGGGTCGGCGGGCACGACGAGCCGGCCGGTGCGCCGCACAGCGCCATGCAGGGGCTGACGGCACCCGATCTGACCGAAGCCGAAGCCGAAGCCGAAACAGAGACGCAGCCGACCCCGGCGGCGGAGGCCGCTTCCCCGTACGGCCCCGGTTCGGTGCTGCCCACGGCGGACGGGTCCGCGCCGTCGGACGAGTACCTGATCAAGGGCAACGCCGACTCGATGCTCTATCACACGACCGATTCCCCGTACTACGGCCGCACCAGGCCGGTGGCGTGGTTCCGCACCGAGGAGGACGCGCAGCGCGCCGGGTTCAGCGCGTGGAACCGCCGGGCGCGGCAGACCGCGCGGGCCATGCTGAAGCCGGCCTTCGAGGAGGGCCGCTATCCGGGCTCGGCCAAGCCGGGCAAGGACGGCGGGGCGCCCACCGCGGAGTTCACGGTGAAGGCCAGCGAGGACTCGATGCTGTACTACACAAAGGCCTCACCGTTGTTCGGCGTCACGATCGCCGAGGTGTGGTTCCGCAGCGAGGCCGACGCGCAGCGGGCCGGCTTCACGGCGTGGCACGCCGCCGCCCACAGCAGCTGACCTTCTGGGTGGATGGCACATTTGCCCGGTAGAACCGGCCACATGTGCCATCCACCCGAGGAAGGCGCGCGAGCGTCAGGCGACGGTCCAGGTGTCGCGGCCGCGGAGCAGGGCGCCGAGGTCGGCCGCCTGTCCACCGGCGCGGGCGCCGTCGACCTGGGCCCGGACGCTGTCGTCGTACACGGGGCGCTGCACCGAGCGGAACACACCGGTGACGGCGTAGGTGAGGTCCTGGTCGGAGAGGCGCGACAGGGCGAAGGCCAGCTGGAGGTCCGTCGGGTCGTGCACGACGATGTCGGACTCCGGCAGCTCGTCCGACTTCGCGACGCGCAGCCCCGCGCCCTCCCGCACGACGGCCAGTGCCCCGTCCTTGCCGAAGCGGATGGGCTCGCCGGCCACCAGGGGGATGAGCCTCGACTCGGCGTCCTCACCGCGGCGCAGGACGTCGAACGCGCCGTCGTTGAAGATCGGGCAGTCCTGGTAGATCTCCACCAGTGCGGTGCCGCGGTGCTCGGCGGCGGCGCGCAACACCGACGACAGGCCGCGGCGGTCCGAGTCGAGCGCGCGGCCGACGAACGACGCCTCGGCGCCGATCGCGAGCGATACCGGGTTGAACGGGTGGTCGACCGACCCGTACGGCGTCGACTTGGTCTGCTTGCCGATCTCCGACGTCGGGGAGTACTGGCCCTTGGTGAGGCCGTAGATCCGGTTGTTGAACAGCAGGATCTTCAGGTTCACGTTGCGCCGCAACGCATGGATGAGGTGGTTGCCGCCGATCGACAGGGCGTCGCCATCGCCGGTGACGACCCACACCGACAGGTCCGGCCGCGACACCGACAGCCCGGTGGCGATGGCCGGCGCCCGGCCGTGGATGGAGTGCATGCCGTAGGTGTCGAGGTAGTAGGGGAACCTCGACGAGCAGCCGATGCCGGAGACGAACACGATGTTCTCGCGGCGCAGCCCGAGCTCCGGCAGGAACCCGCGGACCGTGGCGAGGATCGCGTAGTCACCGCACCCGGGGCACCAGCGGACCTCCTGGTCGGACGTGAAGTCCTTGGCGGTCTGCTTGGTGTCGGCGACCGGAATGCCGGCCAGTGCACCGATCCGCGGCAACCCCAGCTCGATCGCGGTCATGGCCGGACCCCCTGCACGATGTCGGTGAACACGCCTTGCAGCTCCTCCGCCTTGAACGGTAGCCCGTCGATCTTGTTGTAGGGCAACGCATCCACGAGGTACTTGCCCCGCAGGAGCAGCGCGAGCTGGCCGAGGTTCATCTCGGGGACCACGACGCGGCGGTAGCGGCGCAGCACCTCGCCGAGGTTGGTCGGGAAGGGGTTGAGGTGGCGCAGGTGGGCCTGGGCGATGTTCAGGCCGGCGCGGCGTACCCGTCGGCACCCGGCGCCGATCGGCCCGTAGGTCGAGCCCCAGCCGATGACCAGCACGTCCGCCTCTCCGCTCGGGTCGTCGACGACGAGGTCGGGCACCGCGATGCCGTCGATCTTGGCCTGGCGGATGCGAACCATGTGGTCGTGATTGGCCGGGTCGTAGGAGATGTTGCCCTTTCCGTCGGCCTTCTCCAATCCGCCGACACGGTGTTCCAGCCCGGCCGTTCCGGGGATCGCCCACGGCCGCGCGAGGGTCTCCTCGTCACGCAGGTAGGGCCAGAACTCGCCCGACCCGTCCGGTGCGTTGGGCTCGGTGGCGAAGTCGACGGTGAGGTCGGGCAGGCCGTCGACGTCGGGCAGCAGCCACGGTTCCGAGCCGTTGGCCAGCGAACCGTCGGACAGCAGCAGCACCGGGGTCCGGTAGACCAGGGCGATGCGGATGGCGTCCAGCGCGGCGTCGAAGCAGTCACCGGGCGACATGGGCGCGACCACCGGCACCGGCGACTCACCGTTGCGCCCGTACATCGCCTGCAGCAGGTCGGACTGCTCGGTCTTGGTCGGCAGGCCGGTGGACGGGCCGCCGCGCTGCACGTCGACGATCAGCAGCGGCAGCTCCAGCGCGACAGCCAGGCCGATCGTCTCGGACTTGAGCGCCAGCCCCGGCCCGGACGTCGTGGTGACGCCGATCGCCCCACCGAAGGCGGCGCCGAGCGCGGCCCCGATGCCGGCGATCTCGTCCTCTGCCTGGACCGTGGTGACGTTGAACCGCTTGTGCTTGCTCAGCTCGTGCAGGATGTCGCTGGCCGGGGTGATCGGGTACGAGCCGAGGAACACCGGCAGCCCCGACCGGACGCCGGCGGCCACGATTCCGTAGGACAGCGCGGTGTTCCCGGTGATCTGGCGGTAGGTGCCGGGGGCCAGCTTGGCCGGCGCCACCTGGTACGTGGTCGAGAAGCTGTCCGTCGTCTCGCCGTAGTTCCACCCGGCGCGGAAGGCCAGGACGTTGGCCTCGGCGATGGTGGGCTTCTTGGCGAACTTCTCCCTGAGGAACCGTTCCGTGCCCTCCGTCGGCCGGTGGTACATCCACGACAGCAGGCCGAGGGCGAACATGTTCTTGGCCCGCTCGGCGTCCTTCTTCGACACCTCGAGGTTCGGGTCGGCGTCGACCGCGCCACGGGTCAGCGTCGTCATGGCCACGCGGTGCACGGTGAAGCGGTCCAGGGTGTCGCCGTCGAGCGGGTTCTCGGCGTAGCCGACCTTGGTGAGGTTGCGCTTGCTGAACTCGTCGGTGTTGACGATCAGCATGCCGCCCGCCGGCAGGTCGTCGAGGTTCGCCATGAGCGCGGCCGGGTTCATGGCGACGAGCACGTCGGGGCGGTCTCCCGGCGTGAGGATGTCGTAGTCGGCGAAGTGCAGCTGGAAGCTCGACACACCCGGCAGGGTTCCCTGTGGTGCGCGGATCTCCGCCGGGAAGTTGGGCAGGGTGGCGAGGTCGTTGCCGAAGGCGGCCGCCTCGGAGGTGAACCTGTCACCGGTGAGCTGCATGCCGTCGCCGGAGTCGCCGGCGAAGCGGATGACCACTCGGTCCAGCTTGCGGACGGCGCGCTCTGACGCCGTCGAGACCTCAGCGCTCATAGGCTTCGAATCCTCGTTCCGTACCGGAGGTTAGGCGACCCTGGGCGACACCCCGCCCGATGAACGAGGGTAGCTCGCGAGCGCGCGGCGGCGGCCAAGCTGTGACGCAGGAGAGCAATCGAGCGTGCATCGAGCCGATTGTGGTGGCCGATCTCACAGCATCGTGCTCAATTGGTGACACGGAGCAGTGACGCGTGCGGCTACGCCCGGCTCGAGCGGGCAGCCGCGACCCGTTCGGCGAACGCCGGCGCGCTGATCGACTCGACCTGTGGGCCGAGTTCGAGCTGCACGGCGGCCAGGTGGTCGATGTCGCGCGCGGTGGCGCGCAGGGACCGTTTGGTGGCCAGCACGAGGTCCCTGGGCGCCGCGGCGGGGACCGCGGCCAGCTCGACCGCGGCGGCCAGCGAACCCCCCTCGACAACGCGGTGCACGAGCCCCAGCCGCAGCGCCTCGGCGGCGTCGACCACCTCGCCGAACATGGCCATGGCGGCCGCGGTCTGCGGGCCGACCGCGCGGTGCGCGAGCCACGTCATGCCGCCGCCGGGGTGCAGCCCCAGCTTGAGGAACCGCGCGTCGAACCGCGCCGTGGGGCCGGCCAGCCGCACGTCGCAGGCCAGCGCGAGGTTCAGCCCGGCCCCGACGGCCGCGCCGTCGACGGCCGCGACCGTCGGCAGGGTGCACGCCGCCACGGCGAGGAAGCCGGAGTAGATCGCCTGCAGGCCGTGCTCGCGCTCCGCGGTGCCGGCGCCCGCGCCGAGCAGCGACAGGTCCGCGCCCGCGCAGAACGCGGGCGCCTCGCCGGTCACCACGATGGCGTGCACCGACTCGTCGGCCTCGCAGGCCTGCACGGCGTCGGCCAGCGCCAGTGACAGCTCGGGGGACAGGGCGTTGCGCCGCGCCGGGTCGGACACCGTCAGCACCGCGACGCCGTCCGCCACGTCCGTTCGCACCTCTGCCGCCGTACTCATGCGGCGCAGACTACGGGGTGGGCGGGCGCTCCAGCAGCGTGGACAGCACCACCGTCGACACTGTGCGGTCCACGAAGTCGACGTTGCGCAATCGCTCGAGCGCGGTCTCCAGGTGGGAGATGTCGGCGGCGCGCAGGTGCACGATGGCGTCGGCCGAGCCGGACACCGTGTAGGCGGCCACCACCTCGGTCAGCGGCTCAAGCCCCGCCCTGATGTGGCCGGGCGCGACGTTGCCCCTGCAGTGCACCTCGACGAACGCCTCGGTGCCCCAGCCGAGCGCGGCCGGATCGACCACCGCCGTGAAGCCCCTCAGAACCCCGGTGTCCAGCAGTTTGTCCACCCGTCGCTTCACCGCGGGTGCGGACAGCCCGACCCGGCCGCCGATCTCCGAATAACTGGAACGAGCGTTCGCGACGAGGCGCGAAACGATTTGCTGGTCCAAAGCGTCCATACGCAACATATTGCCGTGACATACCCACAACAGGTTCGTTGATGGCTGCCAGGCGTCGGCTTTACCCTCCAATCATGTCGATCGTCCTCGAAGCGCCCGTGGACATGATCCCGGAGCGCACGCCCACTGGTCGCCGCTACCTCATGTGCCCGCCGCGGTACTTCGCGGTCGAGTACTCGATCAACCCGTGGATGGATCCCGACCAGCCACTCGACACCGGGCTCGCCGCCACGCAGTGGACGGCCCTGCGGGACACCTACCGCCGGCTCGGGCACCGGGTCGACGAGATCGAGCCCCAGCCCGGGCTGCCCGACATGGTGTTCGCGGCCAACTCCGGCACTGTCATCGACGGCACCGTGCTCGGCGCGCGGTTCCGCGCCCCGCAGCGCGAACCCGAGGCAGAGCACTTCCGCCGCTGGTTCATCCAGAACGGCTACCGCGACGTCGTGATGCCCGCCCGGATCAACGAGGCCGAGGGCGACTTCGTGTGGACCGGCCGCTACCTCATGGCCGGCACCGGCTTCCGCACCGACCCCGGCGCGCACGCCGAGGCCCAGGAGGTGCTCGGCGTCCCGGTGGTGTCGCTGCAGCTGATCGACCCCCGCTACTACCACCTCGACGTCGCGCTCCTCGTCCTCGACGACCGCCCCGACGCCCCGGTCGTCGCCTACTACCCGGAGGCGTTCTCGCCCGGCTCGCAACGCGTCCTGCGGCGGCTGTTCCCGGACGCCATCATCGCCGACGACGCCGACGCGGAATGTCTCGGCCTCAACGCGGTGAGCGACGGCCGGCACGTGATCCTGGCCGGCGAGGCGACCGGACTGGCGTCGCAGGTCGTGGCCCGCGGCTTCGAACCGATCTTCGTCGACATCTCCGAGCTGCGGAAATCCGGCGGCGGACCGAAGTGTTGCACTATGGAGCTGCGCGGCGCGGCGCCGCGCTGACGGGCTCCGGACGGCGCCCAGGAGAGGTGCTGGTGCGCGCGCACTGCAACGGGCTCAGGACCGCCGGCCTGCTCGGCGGTCTGAGCGCGCTCGTGGTGGCGGCCGGATCGCTGTTCGGCCGCACCGGGCTGGTCGTCGCCCTGGTGGCGGCGCTCGGCATGAACGGGTACGCCTACCTCAACTCCGGCCGCATCGCGCTGCGCGCCATGCACGCCAGGCCGGTGTCCGAGGCCGAGCAGCCGGCGATGTACCGCATCGTCCGCGAGCTGGCCACCGTGGCGAGGCAGCCCATGCCGCGCCTGTACGTCAGCCCCACCGCGGCGCCCAACGCGTTCGCCACCGGCCGCAGCCCGCGCCACGCCGCCGTGTGCTGCACCACCGGCATCCTCGACCTGCTCGACGAGCGCGAGCTGCGCGGCGTGCTCGGGCACGAGCTGTCGCACGTCTACAACCGCGACATCCTCATCGCGTCCGTCGCGGGGGCGCTCGCCTCCGCGGTGAGCTTCCTGGCCACCATGGCGATGTTCGCCGGCCTCTTCGGTGACGACGACGGTGACGGGCCCAACCCGCTGACCCTGCTGCTGCTCGCGATCCTCGGCCCGGTGGCCGCCGGCATCGTGCAGCTCGCCGTGTCGCGGTCCCGCGAGTACCAGGCCGACCTGTCCGGCGCGGCCCTGACCGGCGACCCGCTGGCCCTGGCCGCCGCGTTGCGCAAGCTGGAGTCCGGCACCCTGGCCGCGCCGCTCCCACCGGAGCCCGCGCTGGTCGCGCAGTCGCACCTGATGATCGCCGGGCCGTTCCGGCGTGGGGAGCGCAGGACGCGGCTGTTCGCCACCCACCCGCCCATCGACGAGCGCGTCCGTCGGCTGGAGGAGCTAGCCCGCCGCCCCCAGTGAGCGCGCGATCTCCATGACGTACGCGCCGTACCCGGACTTCGCCAGCTTGGCCCCGAGCGCGAAGCAGGCGTCCGCGTCGATGAAGCCCATCCGGAGCGCGACCTCCTCCAGGCACGCGATCCGCACGCTCTGCCGGTGCTCCAACACCTGCACGTACTGTCCGGCATCCAGCAGCGAGTCGTGGGTGCCGGTGTCGAGCCACGCGAACCCGCGGCCGAGGTCGACGAGCTTCGCCCGGCCACGGCGCACGTACTCGTTGTTGACGTCGGTGATCTCCAGCTCGCCGCGCGCCGACGGCGTCAGCGCACTGGCGATCGACACCACGTCGTTGTCGTACATGTACAGGCCGGTGATCGCCCGGTTGGACCGCGGCACCGACGGCTTCTCCTCGATCGAGATCAGGTTGCCGTCCGCGTCCACCTCGCCGACGCCGTAGCGCTCCGGATCCCGCACCGGGTAACCGAACAACACGCAACCGTCCACAGTGGACGCATGATGCTGCAGGGTCCTGGAGAAGCCCTCGCCGTAGAAGATGTTGTCGCCCAACACCAACGCGGCCGTGTCGTCGCCGACGTGGTCCGCGCCGATGACGAACGCCTCGGCCAGGCCGTTCGGCTGCGCCTGCTCCGCGTAGGACAGGGTCAGCCCCAGGTCGGAGCCGTCACCGAGCAACCGGCGGAACAGCGGCAGGTCGTCCGGCGTCGAGATCACCAGGATCTCCCTGATGCCGGCCAGCATCAGCACCGACAGCGGGTAGTAGATCATCGGCTTGTCGTACACCGGCAACAGCTGCTTCGACACCGCCTGGGTCAGCGGGTGCAGCCTCGTTCCCGACCCCCCGGCCAGGATGATGCCCTTCATCGGTAGTTCGTGAACTGCAGCGCGATCTCGAAGTCCTTGTCCTTCAACAACGCGATCACCGACTGCAGGTCGTCCTTCTTCTTGGCCGACACCCGCAGCTGCTCACCCTGGATCTGGGCCTGCACCCCACGCGGCGCCTCGTCCCTGATCGCCTTCGCGATCTGCTTCGCCTTGTCCGACGCGATGCCCTGCACCAGCTTGCCGGTCACCCGGTAGATCTTCCCGGACAGCGCCGGCTCACCGATGTCGAACGCCTTGAGCGAGATGCCTCGCTTCACCAGCTTGTCCTTCATCACCTCGATCGCCGCCAGACAGCGGTCCTCGGTGTCGGCCTGGATCGTGATGGCCTCCTCGCCAGACCAGCTCACCTGGGCGTTCGTGCCGCGAAAGTCGAACCGCGTCCCCAGCTCCTTGGCCGCCTGGTTGAGCGCGTTGTCCACTTCCTGACGATCCACCTTGCTCACCACGTCGAACGACGGGTCTGCCACCTGATGCCTCCATACTCCCCGCGGCCCCTTGCTGCACCGCTCGGCCGCAGGCGAGGGTACCCAACCGGTTGGAACCCCACCCCGGCCGCTGTGTATCCTCCCTCCGCGGCCAGCAACCAGGGCCGCGAACGGCAGGTTGCCCGAGTGGCCAAAGGGAGCGGACTGTAAATCCGTCGGCTTAGCCTACGAAGGTTCGAATCCTTCACCTGCCACACCAGCGACAACGGCCCGGTGACCTGCGCGAACAGGTCACCGGGCCGTTGTCGTTCCGTCCGGTCGTGTCCGGCTGTCAGCGTTTCCCGGCGGGGTGTCCACGCCCAGGTACGCGACCAAGTTCTGTCGGGGCTCCAGCGGCCGATCGCGGGCCTGCCGTTCGCCTCCGTCGAGGTGTTTCGCGTCGGCCCGGGGCGACACAGGCGCCTCTGCCCCGGCGTTGAGCCACATCGACACCCACGCGTCATCGACGGCCCGCGAAGCGGGAGCGGACGTGAATGATCATGGACAGTGCACAGCCGACGATGAAGCCTGCCTGGTCGGTCAGGGCGGCA
>Ga0190272_10001599_pt1 | contig 10831 bp, 10 predicted proteins | sample Popmic504T_FD_133746 | JGI IMG/M metagenome (GOLD analysis project Ga0190272, IMG submission 133746) | Populus adjacent soil microbial communities from riparian zone of Shoshone River, Wyoming, USA - 504 T | ecosystem: Environmental > Terrestrial > Soil > Riparian zone | place: USA: Wyoming...
CATCCGCGTCTTCCGGCTGTCGCGGATCCGCGGCAAGGTCGGCTACGCGTCGAAGGCCGAGCACGACTTCCAGCGCCCCGAGGAGTTCGACCCGCGCGAGTACGCCAACCGCGCCGACTGGCAGCTGAGCGAGAACGAGGCCGTCGCCAGGATCTGGCTGTCGGACCGCGTCGAGTGGCTGGTCCGCCGCCACATCGGGCCGGACGTCGGCAAGGTCGTCGAGGACGACGTCGACGGCGGCGTGATCTTCGAGACCCCCTACGGCGACTCGCGCCAGCTGATCGCCTGGGTGCTCGGCCTCGGCGAGCGCGCGCGGATCCTCGCGCCGGCCGAGCTGGCCGAGCAGGCGCAGGAGCGCGTGCGGCTGGTCGCCGAGCGCCACGCCGAGGCGCCCGAGCTGGCGCCGGCGATCAAGCGCCGCCCGCAGGAGAACCCCGAGGACGAGGACACCGGCAAGCGCGAGGCCCACATCCGGCCCGAGCGCTTCGCGCGCCTGGTCACGCTCGCCGGCATCCTGATCGACACCGCGCGCGAGAACAGCAAGCTCGAGCTGCGCGAGCTCTGCGAGCGGCTGCAGATCTCCGAGCAGGAGCTGCGCCAGGACATCGACGTGCTCAACGTCGTCAACTTCGGCGGCGGCTCCTACGTCCTCTACGCCGAGATCCAGGGCGACCAGATCGAAGTCGACCCCGAGCCCTACGGCGACAACTTCGCCCAGCCCGCGCGACTGCTGCCGCTCGAGGCGAAGGCGCTGATCGCGGCGATCGACCTCGTCGGCGAGCACCTGCCGGAGGGCTCGCTCGCCTCGGCGCGCGACAAGATCGTCGACGCGCTCGGCCGCGACCCGGCCGCCGACGGCCTCCAGATCACCTCCGCGAAGGGCGACGACTCCGAGATCGCCCGCGTCGTGTCAGGCGCGATCGCCGACCGCCGCCTGCTGCGGATCGAGCACTACAAGGAGGCCGAGAACGAGTTCACCGAGCGGACGATCGAGCCGTACCAGCTGCTCAATGGCGCCGAGGGCTGGTACGTCCACGCCTTCGAGCCCGCGAAGGACCACACGCGCTCGTTCCGGCTCGACCGGATCCGCTCCGCCGACGTGCTCGACGAGGCGTTCGAGCGCCGCGAGGGCGTCGAGCCGGAGATGCAGAGCTGGCCGACGACCGGCGAGGTGCCGAAGTCGGCCCGCGCACGCGTCTGGGTCTCGCCGGAGCGTGCCCGCTGGGCGCGCGAGGACAAGCGCGTCGTCGACGAGCTGAAGGACGGCGCGGTGATCGTCGAGCTCGCCTACGGCGGCAACGACTACCTGACGCGCGAGATCCTCAAGGAGGCCGGCGACGCCGTCGTGCTCGAGCCCGAGGACGCGCGCGAGGCCGTCCGGGCGGCCGCCGACTCGCTCGCCGGCGCCGTCCAGCGGTAGCGTCTGACCCGAATGGCGTCGCGACGCGACCAGATCCGGATGACGGACGGCGAGCTGCGCGCGTTCCTCGACGAGCAGCGAATCGTCCAGGTCGCGACGATCGGGCCGAACGGGCGTCCGCACCTGATGCCGCTCTGGTACGTCGTCGAGGACGGCGCCGGTGACCCGGTGCTGCGCGGCTGGACGTTCGCCAAGTCCCAGAAAGCGAAGAACCTCGGGCGCGACGCGCGCGCCACGATCTCGATCGACGACGGCGTCCAGTACCAGGACCTGCGCGGCGTGATGATGGAGTGCGACGTCGAGGTCGTGGACGACGCCGAGGCGGTCGTCCCGTACGGGATGGCGCTCTTCGAGCGCTACGGACCGGGCGGCGAGCTGGCGCCCGAGGTGCGCGACATGGTCCTGGCGCAGGCACAGAAGCGCATCGGCCTGCGCTTCGTCCCCACCCGGGTCGTGACCTGGGACCACCGCAAGCTCGGAGGCACCTACTAGCCATGAAGGGACTCATCCTCTCCGGCGGCAAGGGCACGCGTCTGCGGCCGATCACCCACACGAGCGCCAAGCAGCTCGTGCCGGTCGCCAACAAGCCGGTGCTCTTCTACGGCATCGAGGCGATGGCGGCAGCCGGGATCGAGGAGGTCGGGATCATCATCGCGCCGGAGACCGGCGACGAGATCCAGACGGTCGCCGGCGACGGCTCGCGCTTCGGCGTGAAGATCACCTACATCGAGCAGGACGCGCCGCTCGGCCTCGCCCACGCGGTGCTGACCGCCGAGCCGTTCATCGGCGAATCGCCGTTCGTGATGTACCTCGGCGACAACCTGCTGCGCGACGGGATCGTCGAGCTGACCCAGACCTTCGCCAGCGAGCAGCCCGACGCGCTGATCCTGCTGACCCCGGTGCCCGACCCCGAGCACTACGGCGTCGCCGAGCTGACCGACGGCAGCGTCTCGCGACTCGTCGAGAAGCCGGCCAATCCGCAGAGCGACCTCGCGCTGGTCGGCGTCTACATGTTCACCCAGTCGATCTTCGAGGCGGCGCGGGCGATCGAGCCGTCGCCGCGCGGCGAGCTCGAGATCACCGACGCGATCCAGTGGCTCGTCGACGGCGGCCGCCGCGTCGACCCGCACATCGTCCACGGCTGGTGGAAGGACACCGGCCAGGTCCAGGACATGCTCGAGGCCAACCGGCTGATCCTCGACGACATCGAGGAGCTCCACGAGGGCGAGCTGATCGACTGCCAGGTCGAGGGCCGCGTCCACATCGAGAAGGGCGCGCGGCTCGAGCGAGCGACCGTCCGCGGCCCGGCGATCATCGGCGCCCGCACCACGATCACCGACGCCTACATCGGCCCGTACACGGCGATCGGCGAAGGCGTGACGATCGACAGGGCGGAGCTGGAGCACTCGATCGTGCTGGAGGGCTCGACCATCCGGGACCTGGAGTCCCGGGTCGAGGCGAGCCTGATCGGGCGCAACGTCTTCATCGGGCGTGGCCCTGCCGTGCCTCGGGCCTACCGCTTCGTCGTCGGCGACAACGCCGAGATTTCCATCCTCTAGGCTCGTTTAACCAGTACACCCATGCAGCGATGTGTAACCATATCGCTGCGACGTGGCTCTTTTTGGACACCGAGGGAAGCCAGAGCGGGCCACCGACGTAAGTCGATATTGGCCCCCTTCGGAGGCTGACGAGTCTCAGTCTCAGTACCTCTCGGCCGAGGATCGTCCCGTCTACGATGCTGACAAGAAGGCCGAGCGTCGTCTCAGGAACTGGGCACGTCGCGACGCCTGGCGGCGCCGCTTCTTTCGCCCCGGCGCGCGCCTTTTCGGTGTGGTCGCGGCGGCCGAGACGATCGCGCTCGGTCTGCAGGTTGCCGATCTCCCCACCTCTGACTTCTGGTCTGGAAGCCCACTGGCGGGTAACGCCGTCGCGGCGGTGGCGATCATCAGCGTCTTGCTGCTGGCGGTGGTCGCCGAGGCTTATGCGCGCGTGGTCAAGGAGCGACAAGGAGATCGACGCCTGGAGGAGCTCGCCCGCTCCATCGCGCGCTTGGTCAGCCGCGAAACCACCGCGAGCGGCGATCAGATCGGCGTTCACATTTGGCAGGTCAGAGATCCGCGGCTGTGGCTCATACCACGCTGGATGCCTTATCGGCAGAAGAGTGAGTTCCTGATCCGACGGGCCGCTTTCGTACCTGAGCGAAGGGAGCACGAGGCCATCGCGTTCTTACCGGGATACGGCGTAGTCGGACGATGCTGGCTCAGACGTAGAGAGATACTTGCCGACCTGCACTCGATCGCTGCTCGAGCGACAGACGCCCCCTCCTTCTACCGCCATCTGGACTACGAGGAGCGATATCGCCTTACGTTCGCTCACGTGTGGAACACCCGTCACTTCTTCTCGATCTGGGCCTACCCACTGTTCAAGGGGCCGCCCGGCGCATTCACGTTCTCTGGAAGCGTTTCGGTCGATATCCAGTGCCCAGGACATTTGGACGATTTGAGGCGGATGGCCGACAATCGCTCCGCCGAGCTCAATTCACTCCTCGCCGACTGCGCATCGGTGCTGCGGGCCGAGGCCGATATCCGCTAGCGCTAGCTGCCTGGAGCCAGGTGCTGGGGTCCGAACGCATGCGGGAGGAGCTCTTGGAGCGGCATGGCGACCAGCTCGCCGTCCAGGTGAAATATGACTTCCGTGCCGGGCTTGCAGAACTCCGCCAGCACCTGGCGACATGCTCCGCAGGGGGTGACGCTGGCTCCGTGCCCAGCTACGGCGACGGCTACGAACGACCGGTGGCCGTCGGCAACCGCGTGAAACACAGCGGCCCTCTCGGCGCACATCGAGAGCCCATAAGAGGCGTTCTCGACGTTTGCCGCAACCACGACCCCACCATCCTCCGTCTGCAGCGCGGCCCCGACATGAAACCGTGAGTAGGGCGCGTAGGCGGACGCGCGCGCGACCTCGGCGGCCTCATAAAGTCGCTGCTGAGCCGGCGATGGACTGCCGACGACGCTCTTGGAAAGGGCCGCCATTCACCGATGGTCGCAGACTTACCGGATCGCTCCCGGAATTTCCACCGCGCGGCTTGCCGCCAGGTGCGCAGAAGCCGATCCTAGCCGCCTCGGGCGAGCAGCCCGTCGAATGCGGTCTCGAGGCCGGTGACGGCGAGGTCGAGCGGTTCGTGGGAGGCGGCGGCGCGGGTGCGGAGGAGGGCTCCCTCGACGGTGGAGACGGTGAGGGCGGCGAAGGCGGCGGCGTCCTTGGGGGCGATGCCCTCGCTCTCGAGGGCGGCGGCGATCGGCTGCTCCCAGGATGTGAAGGCGTCGGTGGCTACGGCGGCGAGCTCGGGGTCCTCGGGGTGGGCGAGGGCGGCGGCGGCGACGGGGCAGCCGATCAGCTCGGGGTGACGCTCGGACTGACGGCGGAAGAAGTCGGCGAAGAGGCGGAGGGTGCCCTTGACGCCGTTCTTGGCCAGGGACTTCTCGAGCACGTCACGGGTGCGGACGCCGTCGAGGGCGGCGGCCTCGGCGGCTAGTTGGGCCTTGCCGCGGGGGAAGTGGTGGTAGATCGAGCCGCGGGGGGCCTTGCCGCGCTCGGCGACGTCGCGGAGCTCCATGGCGGCGTAGCCGCGCTCGGCGAGTAGGCGGCCGGCGCCGTCGAGGAGACGGTCGCGGCCGTCGCGGGACTTCGGTTTGGCTATGTCCACGGTCATAGTGTACCCTCGCCGCAAGATGTATGACCGTGGACATAGAAGTGCCGTCGCGATCGCCTGCGCCGGAGCGTTCCTGGCGTTCCTCGACACGACGATCGTCAACATCGCCTTCCCGGACATCTCGGCGTCGTTCGACGCCGACCGCGACGCGTTGTCGTGGGTGCTGGATGGTTATTTCGTGGTGATCGCGGCGCTGCTGGTGCCGGCTGGCGGGCTCGCCGACCGCTACGGCCACAAGCGGATCTTCCTGATCGGCGTCGCGGGCTTCACGGCGGCCAGCCTGCTGTGCGCGATCGCGCCATCGCTCGAGACGCTGATCGCGGCGCGGGTGCTGCAGGGGATGGGCGCGGCACTGATCGCGCCGGCGTCACTGGCGATCGTGCTCGACAGCTTTCCGCCGGAGCGGCGGGCGGCCGGGGTCGGGCTCTGGGGAGCTGCCGCAGCTGCCGCCGCGGCGGTCGGACCTACGCTCGGCGGCGCCCTGGTCGAGCTGAACGACTGGCGACTGGTCTTCCTGGTCAACCTGCCGCTCGGCCTGGCAATCGTCTGGTTCGGCCGTCAGAAGCTGCTTGCCCGTCCGCCGCGCGACAGCCGGCTGCCCGACCTGCCGGGCGCGGCGATGTTGGCCGCCGGCTTGGCGGTCCTGACGCTCGGGATCATCGAGGGCAACGACTGGGGTTGGAGCGCTCCCGCCACCCTCGCCTGCTTCGTGGCGGCAACGCTGTTGATCGCCGGGGTCGTCCTGCGCAGCACGCGCCACCCGCGCCCGATCGTCGAGCCCGAGCTGTTCGCCGACCGCGCGTTCCGGATCGGCAACCTCGGGACGCTGCTGTTCTCGGCCGCCTTCTTCTCGATCGTGCTCGGCAACGTCCTGTTCCTGACGTCGGTCTGGGGCTACAGCGTCCTGATGGCGGGACTCGCGACGCTGCCGGGACCGGCCTGGTCGACGATCACGGCCGCGCCGGCCGGCAAGCTCGCCGACCGCTTCGGCCACCGCGCGGTCGTGGTGCCCGGCGCGATCATCTTTGCCGCCGGCGTCATGGTCCTGCGCTCCGCCGGCGCCGAGCCCGACTGGCTCGGCGTCTGGCTGCCCGGCGCCACGCTGACCGGGATCGGCATCGGCCTCGCCTTCCCGACGCTCGGCTCGGCCGCCGTCCGCGACATCCCCGACGACCGCTTCGCCACCGCCAGCGCCGTCAACGCCGCCTTCCGCCAGATCGGCGCCGTCCTCGGCACCGCCCTGCTGATCACGATCGTCGGCAACCCGCTGACCCTCGCCGACACCCTCGCCACCGCCGACCGCGCCTACCTGTTCGCCGCGATCGCCGGCCTCCTCTCCGGCGCCGTCACGCTCGCCCTCGGCGCCGTCCGCGTCACGCCGGCCGAGGCGCCAGAGGCTCAGGACCAAGTCGCGCCCCAAGCCGCCCGAGCCTAGACGCCGACTGATGAATCGTGACGTCCAGGCGATGAAAATTCATCAGTCACCGAGCCGCGATCGCCTCGCCGCCGACCCACTGATGGATTTTGGCGTCCAGGCGATGAGAATCCGACAGCGAGCGCGCGACTAGCGCTCGACCAACGTCGCACGGGTGAAGCGGGCGCTGGCGGCGCGCTGGCCGCCTACGGTGAGCGCGACGCGGGCGGTCTCTTCGACAGGGCTGCGACGGATCCCGGGGGCGCCCCGCCAGACGACGCCATCGCTGCTGAAGGAGAAGGCGATGCGCCGGCCGTCGACGACAAGCCGCAGGTGCAGGAACCGGCCGAGCCCCTTCTGGTCGAATCCGACTGCGCCGGTGTCACTTCGGCCTCTCCACCAGACCGTGGGCGACCGGCCGACGATGCCGATACCGGCCGCCTGGCCGCGTATGGCAAACGGCCCGCCGCGGACGACGGCGATGCCGGCGATCTCCTTGCCGCGCAGAGATCTCCGGTCGACCACCACCGTGGCGGTGTAGCGATCGGTCCCCAAACGTCGTGCGAGCGTCGCGGCGTCGAGCACCCTCCCCGCCTTCAGCGCCGCCGTCAGCCGCAGCCCCCCGCCGACCCTCACGCTCGGAGTCGGATCGATCGGCCACTCCCAGTCAGCCGTCAGCGCCGGCCCCGCGAACACGTCGTCGAACGAAGCCGGCAGCGCGCCGGCCGCCGGCGGCAGCGGGCGCCCGTCGCCGATCGCCGGCCAGCCGTCGGCGCGCCAGGCCAGCGGCGCGACGTGCAGCTGCCGCCCAGCGAGGATCCCCGTCCCCGAGCGGTAGGCATGGAAGGCGACGTGGTCGCCGAGGATCGAGACATGGCCGGGGCAGCGCCAGCCGTTGCCGGAGCGCAGGATCGGGTTGCCGGGGTAACGCCGCCACGGTCCGGCGAGCGTCCGTGCGCGGGCGGCGCCGACCGCATACGCGCAGTCCCTCGAGCAGCAGAGCGCGCCCGAGTAGAGCATCTGCCACCAGCCGTCGCGCTGGACCAGCGACGGCGCCTCGACCACCTTCGCCTCCCAACTGCCCCGCCGGTTGCGCAGCAGCTGGCGCGGCGCCCCGAGCAGCCGCCGGCCGTCGGCGCGCAGGCGTTGGAGCAGGATCGGCGTCGGCTTGCCGAAGGCGTTGCCGTCCTCCTTGTAGACGAGGTAGAGGTCGTTGCCGTCGACGACCGGCGTCGGGTCGATCGTCCCGCGCGGCGTGCAGCGCAGCGGCCGGCCGAGGTCGCGCCACGGCCCGAGCGGCGACGGGGCCGTAGCGACGCCGAGGCAGTACCAGGGCCGATTCACGTTCGGCGTAGCGGCAGCCACCGCCCGCCCCCCAGCGGTCACCTCCGCCGCCGTGCGCCGACCGCGCACCTGCACCGTCACGCCGTCGGCGCGCGTCGTCCACGCCCGCTTCGGCATCGCGCTGTAGAAGAGCGCGTAGCCGCCACTCGGCAGCTCCGCCAGCTCCGGCGCCCAGAACGAGCTCTCGGCCCAGCCCGGCGCTCGCCGGAACACCGACCCGCCGATCGACCACGCGCGCAGGTCCGTCGACCGCAGGATCCGGAACGTCGGCGACCACCCCCCACTGGTCGCCACCGCGTAGTAGCTCCCGTCGATCAGCGTCACATCCGGGTCCGGCCAGTCCCCCGCCACGACAGGCGACGGCAACGGCGGCTGCAACTGAGCCGCCAACGGCTCGCCCGTCTGCGCCACCGCCACCCCCGGCAGCCCAAGACAGGCCACCACCGCCCCGACAATCAGCCCTCGACGCACCCGGCCCACCTTAGACAGCGCACCTCCAGCCCGTTGCCACGACCCTCGACCTGCATATATTCATGCTCACGACACATTTCAGAATAGTGGGTATAATGCCCACTATGGCTTACATAACCGCGCGCAAGAACGGCACATGGGAGATCAGGGAGTCGGTCTCGACGCCGGAGGGACCGCGTAGCCGCACCCTCGCTTCGTTCCGGACGTTGTCGGACGACGTGATCCAGCACGCCCAGGCACGCGCCGCGAAGCCCCTGGACGAAGAAGACGTTCGCGACGCAGCTCACCGAGCCGGGGCACCCGTGGATCTCGCCACGGCCGACCGCGCAGCCGGAGACCTGCTGCGCGAGCTGGCCGACGGACACGAGCCCCATCCGATCCTGCGCGCGCTGTTGATCGACGCGCTGCAAGAGGGGCCGCCGGCGCGGCTCGGCGCAGCTCGCAAGACCTGGCAGGAGACCCGCGCGGAGGCCGGCGTGCCCCAAATGGAGGAGCTCGACAATGCGCGTGCCAGCGCCGCCTGGCTGACCCGGACCCCTGCCGAGCGTGGCGCCGCCCTCGACGACCTCCTCCACCTCGCCGACCAGTTTCCGAGCGGCCGCAGGATCGGCGAGCACTTGAGCTTCCCCCGGCTTGGCAACGCCGCATGACCGATCTCACGCTCACCGAGAAGGTCGCGGCCATCCACGTCAGCCTCACCGAGGCGGGAATCGGCCACGCTTTCGGCGGCGCGCTCGCGCTCGCCTCCTACGCCGAGCCGCGGGCGACGATCGACGTCGACATCAATGTCTTCCTCGAGCCGCGGCGACACGAGGAGGTGTTCACCGTGCTGAGCGCGCTCGGAGTCACAGGAGACGTGCCGGCCAACCAGGTAGAGCGAGACGGGCAGTGCCGACTCGCCTGGGGAGACAACCCGGTCGATCTCTTCTACGCGTACCACGAGCTCCACGCGGCGATGCAGAAGGCGGCGCGGCGAGCGGAGCTAGGCGGAAGATCGATTCCGATCCTAGCCCCCGAGCATCTGCTCACCTGCAAGGTGATCTTCAACCGACGCAAGGACTGGCTCGACATCGAGCAGATCCTGGTCGGGGCGCTCGATGCCGACCGCAACGAGGTCGCGGACTGGCTCGATCGGATCGTCGGCTCCGACGACCCGCGCGCACTTCGCTTTGCCGAGCTGAGCCGCGCGTTCGAGCGCAACTGATATCCCTCGCCCGGTGAAAGTGCTGATCACAGGGGCGGCCGGGATGCTCGGGCAGGACGTGCGGCGGGTAGCCGAGCTCGGGGGTCACGAGGCGATCGCGCTCGACCGGGCGTCGCTCGATGTGACGGACGCCGGCGCGGTCGAGCGGATGTTCGGCGAGCTGCGGCCGGACGTCGCGATCAACTGCGCGGCGTGGACGGACGTCGATGGGGCGGAGTCGGCGGAGCAGGCGGCGCTGAAGCTGAACGCCGACGCGGCGCGCAACGTCGCGGCCGCCGCGGCGAGCGTCGGCGCGGCGGTCGTGCTGCCGTCGACCGACTACGTCTTCGACGGAACCGCGGAGCAGCCGTATGTCGAGTCCGACCAGACGAACCCGCTGTCGGCCTACGGGCGGACGAAGCTCGTCGGCGAGATCGAGGCGGCGGCGGCGAACCCGCGCAGCTTCGTCGTCCGTACGTCGTGGCTGTTCGGGTCCGGCGGGCGCAACTTCGTCGACACGATGCTCGCGTTGGCGGCGCGCGGCGAAGTCCGCGTCGTCCACGACCAGTTCGGCTCGCCGACCTACACCGCCCACCTCGCCGACGGGCTGCTGCGACTCGCCACGACCGAGGACTACGGCGTCCACCACATGACAGGCGACGGGCACTGCTCGTGGTACGAGTTCGCGCGCGAGATCTTCGCCCGCGCGGGCGTCGCCTGCGAGGTGACTCCTGTCACGACGGCCGAGTTCCCCCGTCCCGCGCCGCGCCCCGCCTACTCGGTGCTCGACAGCGAGTGGCCACGGCCGATCCGCCTGCCCGACTGGCGCGACGGCCTGCGGACGTACCTTGCCGAGCGCCGGCCCGCCTAGGCCCGCCGCGGCCGCTCTCGTGACCGGCGCGGCTCGATAAGGTCGCCGGCCATGAAGCTGCTCGTCACCGGCGCCGCCGGGTTCATCGGCTCGACCTACGCGCGGATCGCGGCCGACGCCGGCCACGAGCTGACGATCCTCGACAAGCTGACCTACGCCGGCCGGCGCGAGAACCTCGAGGGCGTCGAGCACCGCTTCGTCCACGGCGGGATCGAGGATCCGGAGAAGGTCCGCGAGGCGATGGAAAGCGCCGACGCGGTGGTCAACTTCGCCGCCGAGTCGCACGTCGACCGCTCGATCGCCGGCCAGGACCCGTTCGTCACCACCCACGTGATCGGGACGAGCGTGCTGCTCGACGCGGCGCGCGAGCTCGGCGTCGGCCGCTACCTCCAGGTCTCGACCGACGAGGTCTACGG
>Ga0190272_10001600_pt1 | contig 10829 bp, 9 predicted proteins | sample Popmic504T_FD_133746 | JGI IMG/M metagenome (GOLD analysis project Ga0190272, IMG submission 133746) | Populus adjacent soil microbial communities from riparian zone of Shoshone River, Wyoming, USA - 504 T | ecosystem: Environmental > Terrestrial > Soil > Riparian zone | place: USA: Wyoming...
CACGGTCTACAGGATCGACGAGGCGGCCTGGATAAACCTCATCCCGACCATGGCCAGGCAGGCGCTGGAGTCCGGCTCGCCCGCCAACAACCCGCGCGCCGCCACGGCGGCGGAGATCGAGGATATCTACCGGCTGGCCTACGCCTGAGGGGATTGTTGGCACAGCCGGGGCGCGGCGGCGCCCCGATCCCGCCTCAGCGGCGAACCTTTGCGGGGCAGGGGGGTTTTGTGCGGGCACCCCCTACGGCAGAGGAACATCACATGGGACTTTTCAATTTCGGACGCGACCGCGGCAAGGCGCCCAAGACGCCGATCCAGGCAGGCTCCGAGAGCGCCAACGCCGCTGAGCTGGCCGCGACCTTGCAGCAGCTCGGCATCACCATCGAGGCGGGCCAGATCACCGTCCAGGGCGATACCGTCACCATCACCGGGACCGCCAGCGATGCCGCCGAACGCGAAAAGGCCGTCCTGGTCATCGGCAACACCAAGGGCGTTTCCAAGGTCCAGGATCAAATCAAGGTCGCGGCCGCGCAGCCATCGGCGCAGGCGCAACCGCAATCGCAGTTCTATGAGGTTCAGGCCGGTGATACCCTGTCCAAGATCGCCAAGCAGTTCTATGGCGACGCGGGACGCTATGGCGTGATCTTCGAGGCCAACAAGCCGATGCTGAAAGACCCCGACGAGATTTATCCAGGTCAGAGCCTGCGCATCCCAAATCAGTAATGGGAAGGGCCGGGCACAGCTTAGGCGTCAGGCGAAGGTGATGGTCCAAACGGGCGCGGAGGCCTAAAATGATGTTCCTGAAAAGTCTCGTCCTCGCGCTCGCGGGGGCGTCGATCATCGCGGGCGCCGCCAGCGCTCAGCCCTCGACCACCAAGAAAGGCTCCGCCATGACCCTGACGGTGCAAGACCAACTTGACCTCTACGCCCTGCCGGCGCGCTACGGCAATGCCATGGACGACCGCGATTGGGAGGCCCTGAAGACCATCTTCACCCACGACGCGCTGTTCGAGGTCCTGCCGTCCCACTACCGCATGGTCGGCCTGGACGGCATCATCGCCCACATGGAGCGCAGCACGACGCACCCGGTCAGCCATCTGACCGTCAACGTGGCCTTCGAGGTCAAGGGCGACGAGGTCGAGCTGCGCTTCCGCGGCCTCCTGCCGGTGGGCGAGGCGCCAAACCAGCCGGCGCCCTACCGTGTGGCCTTTGGCTTCTACTACGACACCGTGGTGAAAACGTCGGAGGGCTGGCGCGTGAAACGCCGTGTTTTCACCCGTGCGCCGCGCGATATGAAGCCGACCGCCGCCGACATTGCCCGAGGCCACGCCCTCTTGCCGCTGCTGGAGGCAGACAAGCGCGACGCGGCCGAGTGGCAGGCCGCACAACCCGCCCAGCCCTGAGCCGCTTGTCGGCATGCAAACGTCTCGCAGCTAGGTTTCAGGTGGAACAGCCCACAGAGGGCGGCGTTGGCTAGTCTCCCCAATGGAGGCTCCAATGCCCACGAACGAGAACATGGACGCGATCGCGATGCTCGAGGCCGATCACCGAAAGGTGGAGGAGCTGTTTGCCGCGTTCGAAAGCGCCTCGGGGGATGGCAAGAAGCAGACGCTGGCCGAGCAGATTTGCATGGAACTCACCGTCCATACCAAGCTCGAGGAGCACATCTTCTACCCTGCCTGCGAAGGCTCGGTCGAAGAAGATCTGATCAAGGAGGCTTACGTCGAGCACGACGGAGCCAAGGTTCTGATCGCCGAGATCGAAGCTGGCGAGCCGGGCGATGAGTTCTATGACGCCAAGGTGAAGGTGTTGTCCGAGATGATCGAACACCATGTCGAAGAAGAAGAGGAAGACGACGGCATCTTTGCTCAGGCCCGTCGTGCCGGGTTGAACCTGGACGAGCTAGGCGAGCGCATGGCCGCCGAGAAGGCGGAGCTTCTTGCCGACTATCAGCGTGATGGATCCCCCGACCCGGAAACGCCCACCCTCACAGCCACCACGTTGGGCTGAGCGCTCAGGACCTCACATCAGCCCGGCGTCTTTCAGGGATTTTTCGATCACCTGCTGGACGTTGGTCGGAACACGGGCGAGCGAAGCCATGATGTTCGAGCCTACCGATGCAGGGGGCGTCGGGACATCAGCAGGCGCAGCTGGGCGCGGGGCCACGATCTCGCGCAACTCGGCGGATGTGTCGATGACGCCAGCCTCGTCAATCGACCAGAACCGCAGCATCTCGCTGGCGGCTGATATGCCGGCTTCCAGCATGTAGGGCCCGGGAGAACCGGCCGCGTATGTCCCCCTGGTCGAGAGCGGCGTCCCGTGGCCCATGCCGTGGACCACATTGAGTTCAACGAGCACGGCGTCGGCCGAGCGCCAGCGGGTGCGCGTGCGCTTGGCCAGGGCGTCGATGTCGCCGGTTTCCGCAAGGCCGTGCACAGCAGCCCACTGCCGCGCGACCTCGGCTCCATTGCGCGGATTGACGGTGGAGTCGGCGTCGCCGTGCCAGACGATCACTCTGGGATAGCGGGCCACGGCAGGCCCGGCGGCGCGCACCCGCTCGCCGAGTTCCGCCGACCCATGTGCCGGGGCTTGGTACATGGCCATCAGCGCTTCTTGCATGTTGTCGGCCGCGCCGACCGGCAGACCGGCGACGATGCCGCCTCCCGCGAATACCTCGGGGTAGGCGGCCAGCATGGCGGAGGTCATGGCGCCGCCCGCCGACAGGCCGGTGACGAACACTCTTGCCGGGTCCAGGCCATGCTTCGAAACCAGGAAGGCGACCATTTGCCGGATCGAGGCGGCCTCGCCCTGGCCGCGGGCGGTGTCCTGCGGGCTGAACCAGTTGAAGCAGCGGTTGGGGTTGTTGGCGGTCGTCTGTTCGGGCGCCAGCACCGCGAACCCGTGTTTTTCCGCCAGCGAAAGCCAGCCGCCCTGGCCCGCGTGAGCCTCGGCGGTCTGCGTGCAACCGTGGAGAACGACGACCAGCGGCGCCTGGGCGGCAAGACCTTCTGGCAGATAGCTCAGCATGCGCAGCTTGCCGGGGTTGGCGCCGAACGACCGCGTTTCCTCCAGTGAGCCCTGCTCGTCCATAGACAGGACCGGCTGTTTCATGCTGCGCCGCACACTAACCAAGCGTGCGGTGGTGTCTCTCAGGCCAGCCATACGGAGGACTCCTCTCGGTGAATACCCTCCTCTAGATAATGCTGCATCGCAACAATAGTTACGACTGGGGCGGATTATTGTTGCCGTGTGGCGTCGTCGAGCCGGAACACGCTGAAGGTCTGCGCCAGCAGCTCGGCTTCACCGAAGATGGTCATGAAGGCGATGTCGGTCGCGTCCAGGCCGGTGGCGACCCTGACCAGGCCATCCACGGGCGCCAGGCCGGTCGGGTCGATCATCTGCCAGCGACCGCCAAGATACACCTCGACGACCGCATGCATGTCGGGCGGATCGAGTTTCCAGGCGTAGGCGCTGACCGCCCGCGCCGGGATTTGCGCCGCGCGGCAGAAGGTGATGGCGAGGTGAGTGAAGTCGCGGCACACCCCGGCGCGACATTCAAAGGTGTCCGCCGCGGTCGAGTTCGCGTCACTGGCGCCCACCCGATATTCGAGGTGCTCGGCCAGCCACTTGAGGATCGCCGCGACCTTCGCGCCTCCGGAGACGGCGCCGAACTCCTCCGCGACGAAATCCTCGAAGCGGTCGGACGGGCAATACCGGCTTGGCAGGAGGTATCGGATGGCGTCCGGCGGAAGGTCGCGTACAGGCGTTAAGGCCGGCTCATCCAAGGCGGCCGCGCGCGGGTGCACGTCAGCGAGCGCCGAGTAGGTGATCTCAACATCGCCATCGCCCACGAAGACGAGCCGCCGGTCGCCCGTGGCCTCATCGTTCACGCGTCGCAGGTCCTGCTGGCATGACAACGACAGCCGCTCCTCAGCGATGAGCTGGTCGGCGCTGCGAGCGGCCTCGATCTGGAGCAGGACCTCGGTTGCCGTGGCGAAACGATAGGAAAGGGTGGCTTGCACAAAGAGACGCATATTGGCTGTCTGGCAGGCTGCCCGCCTAGGTCAAAGCCCCTTTTGTGAAGAAGCAGATCACAGTGGGCCGACTGCCAATCTCACACTCGTCGTCAGGCTCGGAGCGAAGCCCACGGGCCGGCTCTTAACCTGACAAATCCCATCAGCGCTCTACAGGCCGACCATGGCGAGCAGGCGCTCGTCGTAGCGCTCACCTTCGACCGCTGACTCCGGCACCGCGGCTTCGATCCCGGCCAGATCGTCGGGGGTGAGCGTCAGTTCAGCGGAGGCGACGTTCTCCTCAAGGCGCTCGATCTTGGTCGTGCCGGGGATCGGCACGATGTCCGCGCCCTGGTGCAGCAGCCACGCCAGTGCAAGCTGGGCCGGTGTGCAGCCCTTTTCGCGCGCCAGGGCCGTGAGGGTCTCCACTAGGCCAAGGTTCTTGCTCAGCGCCTCGCCCTGGAAGCGGGGAAGGGTGCGGCGGATATCGTTGTCGGAGAAGCTGGCGTTTCGAACGCCGCCGGCAAGGAAGCCGCGGCCGAGCGGACTGAACGGCACAAAGCCGATACCCAGCTCGCGGCACACCGGCAGCACATCCTTCTCGGCCCCGCGAGTCCAAAGGGAATACTCGCTTTGCAAGGCCGTAACGGGATGAACGGCGTGGGCCTTGCGGATGGTCTCGGGGCCAGCCTCCGACAGCCCAAGGAATTTCACCTTGCCGGCCGCCACCAGCTCACCCACGGCGCCGGCGACCTCCTCGATCGGCACGGCCGGATCGACGCGGTGCTGGTAGAGCAGATCGATGACCTCCACGCCCAGCCGCTGCAGCGATGCGTCGACAACCTCTCGGATGTGTTCTGGCCGGCTGTTGACTCCCCGCGTCGGTCGACCTTCCTGAGAAAGGTCGAAGCCGAACTTGGTGGCGATGGTGACGCGCCCGCGCACGCTCCTCAGGCCCTCGCCCACCAGCACCTCGTTGGCGAAGGGGCCATAGGCTTCCGCGGTGTCGAAGAAGGTGACACCCAGGTCGACCGCCCGGTGCAGCACGTGGTGAACCTGGGCCTTGTCAGGCGGCGGCCCGTAGGCGCGGCTCATGCCCATGCAGCCAAGTCCGATGGCAGATACTCGCAGGCCCTGCCGCCCCAGCAGACGCGTTTGCATGGCGTTCCTCCTTAAAAGCCGTGTCGCTGGAAACTTCCCCATTAGCGGGGGCCCAACAAGGCTGTGCGATCACGTAACGCTGGCGGCGGCTAATCCCGTGCCGCCCGGGCGGGCATGAAGCGCGCCAGCAGAGCGATCATCACCATATTCACCAGCATGAAGGCGGCGATGGCCGGGAATACCCGGCCGACGGGGTCCTGGCCGCCAATCACGATGCCGCCGATCAGCGGTCCGGCCAGGGCGCCGGCCTTGTTGAATCCGAGCGCCCAGCCCGTTCCGCGCCCTCGTAGATGCTCCGGATAGAGCGAGGCGGAGAACACGTTCAGGGTGACCTGAGCGCCCAGGCACGTCACGCCAAGGACAACCAGCGCGCCGATCGCCGCCAGCGGCGCGGGGCTAAGCAGGACGGGGATGGCCAGCGCGGCCGCCACGGCCAGCGCATAGCCAAGGATGAGCACGCGGTCGGGCTTGCCCCGTTCGATGACCGCGGCGAACAGCAGGGTGCCGATCACCGAGCCCACGTAGATGAACGACGAGCTGAGGGCCGCCAGGCTGCTGCTGTAGCCGGCCATGTTCAGCGACGTCGGCAGCCAGGCAATGATCAGATAAACAGCGCTGGAAGCGATCAGCATCGTGATCCACAGCAAGCCCGTCTTGGGCCCGTGGGCGCGCGAGAGCAGCCCCTCGCGCCGGGCGTCCGCTGGGACCTCCGCCGGTCCGCCCTGAGCGAGGGGCCTGTCGGCCTCGGCAGCCAAGCGGCGCATGTCCTCGCGCCCCGGCAGGTAGCGCAGGAGCAACGGAATGATAACCAGCGGAATGACCCCTCCGATAGCGAACAGGCCCCACCAATAGGAGGTGTCGACCAAGGCGGAGGCCAGCAGCGAGGCGACAATGAAGCCCCCCGGGACGCCGGTGTAGGCCAGCATCGTCTTGCGCACCCGCCCTGACGCCGCCCCTATGCTGATGCACAGGGTGACGATCGCTGTGAGGCAGCCCGCCGCGCCGATGCCGGACAGGAAGCGAATGGCGGCGAGGGCCTCAAGCGAGGTTGCGAAGGGAACAGCCAGTGTGAAGAGCGCGAAGAGAATGATGCTCACGATCAGTGTCGCTCTCACCCCGATCCGGTCGGCGGCGTAGCCAGCGGCCAGGGAGCCGATGATCGCTCCGACGGCCTGCGCTACGAACACGCTGGTAAAGGCGGCCGGCCCCACTCCGAAGTGCGAGGCGAGTAAGGGGACGCAAAGCGGCAGCACCTGGGTATCAAACCCGTCGAGCAACGCGACGGCGAAGCAGAGCAGGAAGATGGGGCCTTGGGCCACGGCCGCCGGTCGGCCGACGATGGGATCTGTATCGGCGGCGGCTGTCATTCTTAGACCTTCCCAGAGAAGTCTGCGGCGTCGTGGCGCTCGACGACGCTTCTGGCCGGGTCCCCCCAGGGTCGGTTGACGATGCGCCCGCGCTTCACCGCTGAGCGGGCGCCAATCTGGTTCGCCCATCGGATGAGGTTGCGGTATTCCTGTACCTGGAGGAACTCGCCGGCCTCATAAAGCTGGCCTTTCACGAGCGCGCCGTACCAGGGCCAGATAGCTATGTCGGCGATCGAATAGGCGCCGCCGGCCATGTAGTCGCGATCGGCCAGGTGGCGGTCCAGGAGATCCATCTGGCGCTTGGCCTCCAGGGCGAAGCGATCGATCGGATATTCGAGCTTGGTGGGCGCGTGCGCATAGAAGTGGCCAAAACCGCCGCCGACGTAAGGGGCGCTCGCCATCTGCCAGAACAGCCAGGACAGGCACTCGCCGCGCGCCACCGGCGCCTCGGGCAGGAACGCGCCGAACTTCTCCGCCAGGTGGAGCAGGATGGCGCCGGACTCGAAAAGGTGGACCGGCTCGGGCCCGCTGCGGTCGACGAGCGCGGGGATCTTGGAGTTCGGATTTATCTCGACGAAGCCGCTGCCGAACTGATCGCCATCGCCGATCTTGATCAGCCAGGCGTCGTATTCGGCCCCCGCGTGGCCGAGCGCCAACAGCTCCTCCAGCATCACCGTGACCTTCACCCCGTTCGGCGTGGCCAGCGAGTAGAGCTGCAGGGGGTGGGCGCCGACGGGCAGCACCTTGTCGTGGGTCGGTCCCGCGGTGGGCCGGTTATGGGCTGCAAAGGGCCCACCAGCCGGCGTCTGCCAGACCCACACGGACGGCGGCTGGTACTCGCTGGGGGGGGACGCGCTCACCGTTGCATTTCGGAATGGCGGCGCCCGGCGAGCAACACCCAATCGCCCAACTGTCCATCCCGTGGACGCCCGCCGCCCGCAAGGCCTCAGTAGTCGAGCGGCAGTCCGATGTGCTCGCGGAAGACGAAATCCCGATGCTCCAGCACGATGGGGTCGTAACGACTGGCGAGAAAGTCGCCGATCTTCCCGTAGGACGCCTGGATGGCCGGATGCAGGTTCGGCTGGTCCTCGATCGGTAGGGGGACGAGCATCTGGGAGAAGCAGGCCCAGAAGATGTCGGCGGCGGTGTAGCCTTGGCCAACCAGATACCGACTGCCCGCGGCGCGCTGGGCGTGCAGCCGGCGGGCCAGCATGTCGAGGATGTCCACGCACCGCTGCGGCGCGGCCGCGATCTGTTCGGGCGCGTCACCATAGGCCCGGCGCATGGTCTGGGCACGTTCGGTGACATCGGGCTCGTCGGCGCGATTGCCGATCATCATCAGGCGGCGCGACCAGCCAAACCCCCCTTCGCCGGCCAGCTCCGCGCAAATCCCCAACACCGTCACGCGGTCGTCGGACGCGCTCGGCACGAGGGCCGGCGTCGGGACGATCCGCTCCGCCAGCATCAGGATGTCCGCCACGTGGGCCTTGGGCACCCCATCGTTCCACACCGCCACGGGCGCGTTGCGGAAGCCCGTCCACTCGGCCAGGTCCTCGTTCCCCTTGCCGGCGCGCTGGGCCACGGGGACGTAGGGGATATTCTTGTATTCAAAGATTTTCTTGGCCGCTTCGCTCCAGGGACCGGGCGCGCCACCCTTCGAAAGGGCAAGCCGCATACCGCTCATGTGGCGCGCGTCTCTCGGCTCGATATATTGCACGCTCAGATCCTCCCCTCGCGATCCCGGTAGATAGAACCGCTCATCCGGGCTCCGAATCCACCCGATTGAAGCGGCTAAATGTCCACGATCCGGAAGCCGCAAAATTGAACTGGCCTGCAAGACACGTTGACTCGGCGCTGGGCCGAGCACCTGCTTCGCAGGGCTCCAGTGCGGAGCGTGTGGCCGCCGAGCCCTATTAGAGATTATCCCAAGTGGGGGAGGAGAATACAGGCATGCGAACCCGAAAAGGCGGGCCTCTTCACGGCCTTCGCGTGGTGATCCTGCCCTGGCAGTCGACGGCCAAGCTGATCGGCATGCTGATGGCCGACAACGGCGCCACCGTGGTCGAGGTCGTCGACGAGACCCTTGAGGTGGAGCCGGGCTTCGAGCGGGCCGAGATGGTCTGGCGCCGCGGCAAGGACATCGTCGCCCTGGAAGGGGCCGAGCAGCTGGCGCGGCTTATCGCCCGGTCGGATATCTTCATCACCGACTATCATCCCTCGGACATCGAGCGGCTGCAGGTGGTGGGCGAGGATCTGCTGGCCAAACACCCGGCGCTGGTGGTGCTGCAGGTCTCCGGCTACGGCCGCGACTCCGATCAGGTGAACGATGTCTGGACCGAGACGCTCGCCTGGGCCCGCCTTGGCTTCTTCCATAGCCAGCGGGGGACGCGAGAGGGTCCGAAGATGCCGACCTTCCCGGCCGGCAGCTACGCCTCGGTGTTCAACGGCACGACGGCGATCCTGGCGGCGATCCACGCCCGCAACGAAACCGGCTGGGGGCAGATCGTCGACACCTCCATCAGCGACGGCCTGGCCGCCCAGCAGGCGCTGCTATGGTCTTGGTCGCAGAAGGACAGGCCGAGCAACAAGGGAGTCGATTTCCGCGCCGGCGGCGCGGGGCGGCTGATCCTGGAAGCCTTCCAGTGCGCGGACGGCGAGTGGCTGCACATCCACACCGGATCGAAAGGCGCCTTCTCGCGCCTGATGACGCTTGCGGGACTAAGCGAGCAGGTGCCGCCCATCCTCACGGAGGCCGCCTCCGAGATCGGACAGCCGATCACCATCGAGCAGATGGATTTGATCTACGCGACGCTGCCGGTGATGTTCAGGACCAAGACCCGCGAAGAGTGGTGGAGGATTTTCCGCGAGTTGGACATCCCGGCCATGCCTGATCTCGCAGCGGGCGAGGTGTTGAGGAACCCCCAGGCGATCGAAAACCAGCTCTCGATGCTGGTGGACCTTCCCAACGGCGAGACCGTGCGGGCTGCCGGCGCGGTGCTGAAGTTCTCCGCCGCGTCCGCCGCGCCGTCGGCGGTGGCCGAGCGCAAGGTGGATACCGCCGAGGCGCTGGGCGACCTCGATCAGGCTGCCAAGCGCGTCCCGCCGCCAAAGCTCGGCTCCGGCGACCTGACGGCCAGGTGGCCGCTGAAGGGCCTCAAAGTGGTGGATTTCGGCGTGCACTTCGCCGGGCCATACGCCTCGCGCCTGCTGGCCGACCTCGGCGCGGAGGTGGTGAAGATCGAAAACCTTGTCGGCGATCCGATCCGGCCGGTTTTCCAGGGCCGCTATTACATCGCCGCCAACCACCACAAGAAGACCCTGGCGCTGAACCTCAAGAAGCCCGAGGCGCGCGAGATCATCGAGAAGCTGGTGAAATGGGCCGACGTGATCCAGCACAACCTGCGCCCTGGCGTCGCCGAGAAGCTGGGGCTGGGCTACGAGACCCTGCGCGACCTCAATCCGCGGCTGATCTACATGCACTCGCCGGCCTTCGGCTCGGTCGGGCCCTACAAGGAGCTGCCGGGTTTCGAGCCGCTGTCCTCGGCGGTCACGGGCCTGATGATGCGGCACGGCGACGCCCAGGAGGTGGGCCCCTACAGCGCCATCGGCAGCATGGATCCGGGCAATGGCATGCTGGGCGCGGCTGCGCTGATGATGGCGCTCTACCACCGCGACCGGACCGGCGAGGCCCAGTACGTTGAGTGCCCGCAGATGGGCTCGGCGATCCTCTCGACGCCCGAGACGGTGATCCTGCCTGATGGCGAGATTCTCGACCCGATGCGCGTGGACGCCCAGCAGTACGGCTTCTCCTGGCACAAGCGGCTCTACCAGACGCGCGACGGCTGGCTGGTGGCAGACGCCTGGAACAGCAAGGCCCGCCAGGGCCTGCGCACCGTCACCGCCGCCGGCGAAGGCCGCGAGGTCGACGACATCACTAGGTGGGCGGCCGGCCTGTCCACGGGCGAGGCGGTGGAAAAGCTGCGGGCTGTGGGCGTACCAACCGAGCCGGTCGGCGCGCCTTATGACTGCGACGTCTACTTCTTCAACGAGGAGAACCTGCGGCTTGGACGGGTAATCGTGTTCCCGAACGATGAGCGCTGGGGCAGTTACCGCGACCTTGGCCAGTTCTGGCGCTTCTCCGGCTCGCCGCTGCGGCAGGCCCACGAGGGCCACATCGCCCCGGCGATCGGCGGCTGCACCCGCGAGATCCTCACGGCCCACGGCTTCTCGGAGGAGCAGGTCAACGCCTTGGCCGAGAAGCGGGTGGTGGGTATCGAGAAACGGACGG
>Ga0190272_10001601_pt1 | contig 10826 bp, 9 predicted proteins | sample Popmic504T_FD_133746 | JGI IMG/M metagenome (GOLD analysis project Ga0190272, IMG submission 133746) | Populus adjacent soil microbial communities from riparian zone of Shoshone River, Wyoming, USA - 504 T | ecosystem: Environmental > Terrestrial > Soil > Riparian zone | place: USA: Wyoming...
TCATCGCCGCTATCATGTCAAGGGTACACAAGCGCCCACCATGTGGCGGCACCAACCGGAAATTGAAAATGAAGGTCTTTGTTACAGGCGCGACCGGCTACATCGGCGGATCGGTATCGACCAGGCTGCTGGAATCCGGGCACGAGGTGCTCGGGCTTGCCCGCTCGGATGATGCCGCGGGGGTTTTGAAGAAACGCGGCATCGAGCCGGTTGCGGGCGATATCAACGCCTACTCGCCGGTCATCGAGGTCTGCAAGCGCGTGGACGCCGTTATCAACGCGGCGAATTCGGACAACGCGTTCGTTGCCCACGCGCTGCTCGATGGGCTGAAAGGAAGTGGGAAGACGCTGATCCAGACGAGCGGATCGAGCGTGGTCGGCACCTACGACAACGGCGAGGCGCGCGAAGAGATTTACGACGAGGACTCGGCATTCACGCCCGAGCCCGAGAAAGCGACGCGTGTCGCGATCGACGAGAAGGTGCTCGAATCGGAGGATATTCGCGGGATCGTAATCCGGCCGGCACTGATCTACGGGCGCGGCATCGGGGTTTCCGGCATCAGCGTGCAGTTGCCGAAACTGATCGATGTCGCGAAGAAGCACGGCGTGCCGCGTCATGTCGGGCGCGGGTTGAACATCTGGGGCCACGTGCACATAGCGGACGTGGCCGACCTGTTCCTGCTGGCGCTCGACAAGGCGGAAGCCGGCTCGATTTTTTATGCAGAGGCTGGCGAAGCAAACTTCAAGTCGGTCACGCAATCGATCGGCCGCATGCTCGGCATGGGCGATGCAACGAAGGACTGGCCGATCGGCGAAGCCGTCGAGGGGCTGGGGCCCGGCGCGTATCTCTCCTTCGGCTCGAACAGCCGCGTGCGCGGGGTGAGGTCGCGCGCACTGGGATGGAAGCCGAAAGGCCGGGCGCTGTTCGATGAAATCGAGAAGGGCGTTTATTCGGAGGTTTATGCGAAGAAGTGACTACGCCTTCCTCACCCACACCCTGTTGTCATGAAACGCCGCGCCGCCGTAGGGCGCGATGGCGTCGGCGCCGGTCAGCGTGTTGATGCCGCGCCCGTCCTCGTAGGCGTTGTTCGGCCAGATCGATTCCGCGATCAGCACACCGCGGCGCACTCCGTCGAAGATTTTCGCGTGCAGGCGCACCTCGCCACGTGTGTTGCCGAGCACGACCTTGACGCCGTCCGCGATGCCGTTCGCGGCGGCATCCTCGGCGTGGATCATCACGGTCGGGCGATGCTCGCGCGCCAATGAGGTCGGCGTCTCGTTGAAGGTCGAGTTGAGGAAATTGCGCGCCGGCGACGTCGCAAGCCGGAACGGATGCTCCGGCGTCGCCTCCTCGATCACCTCCCAGTGATCCGGCAGCACCGGCATGTCATCCACGGGCCCGGCAAGCCAGGGCGAGCGGAACGGCACCGTCTTCCAGTCCGGCTTGAAGCGGAACTTGCCGTCCGGCCAAGCGAAACCCTTCACGTAATGTGCGGTATCGAAGTCGGGCTGCGCGTCGATCCATTTCTTCGCTTCGAGCTCAGCGAGCGTGCCCCAGCCAGAATCGCCAAGCAGGCGATCGATCAGCTGGCGCGGCGTCATCTCGAAGCCTTCATGCTTCGCGCCGAGTCGCTTGGCGAGGCCGACCAGCACATCGTGGTTGGACCAGCACTCGCCCGGCGGATCGATCAGCTTGGGGCCGAGCTGAATGTATTGATGTCCGCCGCCCTGATAGAGGTCGTCGTGCTCCATGAACATCGTCGCGGGCAGCACAACATCGGCCATCAGCGCGGTTTCGGTCATGAACTGCTCGTGCACGCAGGTGAACAGGTCCTCGCGCGCAAAACCGCGCTTGACCTTGTCCTGCTCGGGCGCGACCGAAACCGGGTTCGTGTTCTGGATCAGCAGCGCGGTGATCGGCACGTCCTTGATCAACGCATCCGGCTCGCCCACGAGGATTGGTCCAATGCGTGACTGATCGAGCAGGCGGATCGAGGGATCGATCGCATCGTGCCCTTCGGTGATGGTCTTGTTCCAGTGATAGATCGCGCCGTTGTTATGGAACGCGCCGCCGCCCTCCAGCGCCCACGAGCCGCGCACCGCCGCGATGCAGCTTGCCGCATGCATATTGGCGGTGCCGTTGCGCGAGCGGCCGAAGCCGTAGCCGAGACGGAAGTAAGTGCGCTTGCGCTCGGCGATCAGCCGCGCGAATTCCTCGATGGTCTCGACCGGACAGCCGGTGATGCGTGCCGCCCATTCGGGCGAGCGGGTGCGAACATGCTCCTCAAGCTCGCGCGGCGCGTCGGTGTATTTTTCCAGATACTCCCGATCGGCAAAGCCGTCGCGGAACAGGCAATGCATCACCGCGCAGGCAAGCGCGCCGTCGGTGCCGGGCCGCACCAGCACGGCGAGGTCGGCCGCCTCCATCGTCCCGTTCATGTAGATGTCGACCGCGACGATCTTGGCGCCACGCTCTTTGCGCGCACGCACCGCGTGGGTCATCACGTTGACCTGCGTGTTCACCGGATTGGTGCCCCAGATGACCACGCAATCGGACTTCGCCATCTCCCGTGGATCGGGTCCGGCGAGCTTGCCGGTCCCGGCGATGAAGCCGGTCCAGGCCGGATTGACGCAAATGGTCGAGTGAAAGCCGGAATATTTCTTCACATGGCGCAGGCGGTTGATGCCGTCGCGCATGATCAGGCCCATCGTGCCGGCGTAGTAATAGGGCCAGACCGTCTCGCTGCCGTGCTGCGCCTCGGCGGCGAGGAATTTCTCTGCCACCAGATCGAGCGCGTCGTCCCACGAGATCGGCGCGAATTGCCCCGAACCCTTCGGCCCCTTGCGGATCAGCGGATGCAGCAGGCGATCCGGGTGATGGATGCGCTCCGCATAGCGCGCGACCTTCGCGCAGATCACGCCCGCGGTATAAAGATTGTCCTCCGCGCCGCGCACGCGGCCGATCGAGCGGCCGTCCAGCACCTCGACTTCAAGCGCGCATGTCGATGGACAATCGTGCGGGCAGGCGGACGCAGCGATCTTCACCTCAGGCGGACGGACCAGCTGATTCATGACCGCAGGCTAGCATCTCCGCAGTCCAGGGTCAGCCGCCATCCAACCTAGTTGGACCGTGTTGGAAACTCTTCCGGCCCCGGCGGATCGACGATCAGCGGCTGCTCGAGCGCGCGCTTGTGCTGGATGTGCTTGACGATCCAGCCGAGCGCAAGGACGAAGACAACGCCGGCGGCAGCGGCCCACAGGTGCCAGCGGTCAACCGCCTCCTGGCCGAGCCAGCCGGCGACGGCAACGTCCTTGATCATGATCTCGCCCGCGACCCAGCCGAGCAATCCCGCGCCGGCCCAGACCAAAATCGGGAACCGGTTGAGCAGCGCCATCAGCAGCGTACTTCCGGCAATGATCAGTGGAACGCTGGTCGCGAGGCCGAAGACGATCAAGGTCGTCTTGATCGTCAGCGCGTGCGCCATGTCGACACGCGCCGCGGCCGTCTCCGCCGCCGCCGCAATGGCGATGACGTTGTCGAGGCTCATCACGATGTCGGCGACGGTAACCAGCCAGACCGCGCGCCACAGCGTGTCGCCGGCCTTGACGCTGTCCTCGCCGTGCTCGTCGCTCGGAACGATGAGCTTGACGGCGATCCAGAGCAGCAACAGGCCGCCAACCAGCTTGAGGAAAGGAACCCCCATGATCTGGGCGATGATGATGGTGAAGAAGATGCGCAGCAGCACCGCGGCGCCAGCGCCGAGCAGAATGCCCCAGAAACGCTGCTTCGGCGGAAGCGAGCGGCAGGCGAGCGCGATGACCACCGCGTTGTCGCCGGAAAGCAGGATGTTGATCCAGATGATCTGAGCGACGGCGACCCAGAACGCCGGCTGCATCATGTCCGTCCAGAGATAGCCCACGCGCGCCCCTTCCGCTGTTTCTTTTCCCTGAGCTTCAGTTCCGCCACTCTAGGGGTCTACGCCAAGTCTTGCCAGCATCCACGCGGGCCCGACAAGCATAATGCGACAGCGGGAGCCCGCAACGGCCCGTCGCGGTCAGCCGACAATTTCATTTCCCGCAAAGAACTGCGCGATCTCGATTGCGGCGGTCTCGGGCGCGTCGGAGCCGTGCACCGAGTTCTCGCCGATCGACTTGGCGTGGACCTTGCGGATCGTTCCGGCAGCCGCCTTCGCGGGATCGGTCGCGCCCATCACGTCGCGATATTTCGCGATCGCGCCCTCGCCTTCCAGCACCTGCACCACCACCGGACCCGAGGTCATGAATTCGACCAGCTCGCCGAAGAACGGCCGCGCGCGATGCACGCCGTAGAATGTCTCGGCCTGCTCGCGCGTGATGCGCACGCGCTTCTGCGCGATGATGCGCAAGCCCGCGCCTTCGATGATCGCGTTGACCGCGCCGGTCAGATTGCGCTCGGTCGCATCGGGCTTGATGATCGAGAAAGTACGCTCGACCGCCATCGGTCATTCCTCACTTTTCGAGAAGGTTCAAAGGTCGGCGGCTTATAGCGGCCGGATTCGTGAGCGGCAAGGCTGAACGCGCGTTCAGTGTGGCTCGACACATTGTATCATGAACCATCTCCTGTGCGCGCCCGACTACCCTTGTGGATGACAGAATCCAAGAACCCAGAGGAGAACACCATGATCCGCAAGTCCATTCTCGCTGCTGCCGCCATTGCGACGCTCGGCGCTGCCGCGCTCGCACCGACCTCCGCTTCGGCGTGGGGCTACAAGCACGGCTGGGGCCATCACGGCTGGGGCCACGGCTTCGGCGGCTTCTATGGCGCCGGCTACGGCGTGCGCTACGTCGATGTCGTGCCGAGCTGCTACTACGTGAAAAAGTTCAACCGCTACGGCCAAGTGCGCATGATCAGGGTCTGCGAGTAATCCGACCGAACCGCGACGATCTTGATCCACCCCGGCCTCGCAAGAGGCCGGGGTGTGACGCTTGCAACGATGGTTGATGCGCGCCGGCGTTATTGCGGCGGGCAATACGCGACGCATACAAGTTCGGCGCCGCCGCTTTCGAGCGGCACCTCGGTCATGCGCAACTCGCACAGGCCGTCATCCGTCGGCCCTGCGCATTCGCCGCCGTCAGGGCTGTCGACAAACGCGTATGGCGTGTACGCACGCGAGCCGACATAGATGGCGCCAAGCGCTCCAAGCCCAACGAGCGGAAGCAGCAATCCGCCGCGCCGAACGCGATGCGGTCCGCGGATGAATGCCGCGCTCCCGCCACGCCAGGAGGGACGAAAGCCTCCGTAGGCCGGCCCTCGATAGCCTGGTCCAACCACACCCACCGGACCGCGCGGCACCGGTCCGCGATATCCCGGGCCGACAACACCGACAGGCCCGCGTGGGCCGCCGCCCTGGAAGCGCGGTGCAGCGCCCGCGCCGGGGTTGAATGCGGGTCCGCGTGGACCGGGCGCGCGCAAGCCGGGAGGCGGTCCGCCTCCTCCGCCGCGGCCGCCTTGCGCTCCCGCCGGCGGCCCGCCGCCTCTACCGACGCCCTTGGCCGCGCTCACGCGCGGATCGTGTTGCGAGGAAAGATCGGTGATGCCGGCTGATGCGCCTTGCGCAGCCGCGTGCGGCGCCGGGACTGAGAGTGTGAAGAACAGCGCACCAACCAGCGAGCCACTGGCCGCTATCGCAGAGATCGTCCGCTTCATGATGGGTTCCCCTCGGGCAGGCGCGATTTGCGCAGATCGCTCAAACTGAGTGCATGCCCCTGTGACAAGACACAACTCGCGTCGTTGTCGCATTGTTCCACCGGGACGCACCGAGCGGCTGCCGATGCCTTAATTGACTTGATGCGCGACCGCGGTTGATAGCGCCGCCGCGTTGACGCAGTATGCCGGCAAGTTGTGACGCTCAATGGAGTTTCTCCGGTGCCGGAAATCCATGTTCGGTTCTTGTTGCCGGTATTGCTTGCCGCGATGCTGGGCGGCTGCGGAACGGATTTGACTGCGTTCTCGGTCGCGGATCTCAATCCGCTCAAGGGAAGCGATCCGCTGCGCGCCGCGGATTACAACTATTTCTACAAGCGCGATCAGACGGTCCCCGGAGTCGTCACCGCCGCCGATCTCGTCGGTCCGGACGGACGTTGCGCCTTTGAAGCCGCGCCGACGCTCGCGCCAGGCGCACCGGCCGCACCCGATACAGTCGCGCAGAGCCCCGCTTCCGATCCGATCAACCCCCGCAGCAACCAGGCGCTTTACTTTACGGCCGGGCCGGAAACCGGCCGGACCGCCAGCGTTGGACCGGGGGCACTGCCTCCGCAGGTGCGCAGCGGTCCGAGCGGGATCGCGTTGCAGATGACCGAATGCCAGGTGGTGCAGGTCGCCGGCTATACGGACCGCGTCGAGATCGGCTCGAATGAGCGCGGGCAGCGCGCCGTGACACTGACCTATCTGAGCGGCGACCGGCCCGGCATCTATCGCTTCATCGGCGGGCGGCTCGCCTCGATGGAGCGTGTCGCGAAGCCGATGCAGGCGAAGAAGCCGCAGAAGCCGACGAAGACCGCGAAGAAAACCGCTCCGCGGCAATGATCGATCCGGACAGTGCCGGCTTCGCGGCGCGGCGGCTTGCGGCGCGCGCGCGGCTTGACGCAATGGATGACGCCGGCGCGAGCGATCCCTATCGGCGCGCCTGGTTCGAGAAGGTTTACGAGACCGCGGGCGACGATCCGGCGCAGATTCCCTGGGCCGACCTCAAGGCGCATCCCCTCCTCGCCGCGTGGCTTGCGCAGGCCGAAGCGCCTTCGCGCGACGCACGCGCGCTCGATATCGGCTGCGGGCTCGGCGACAACGCAGCGGCCATCGCGGCGACGAGCTGGCACGTCACCGGATTCGATTTGTCGCCGCGCGCGATCCGCTGGGCGAGCTCGCGCTTTCCGGCGCTGGATTTCGTTGCCGCGGATTTGTTCGCACCGCCCGCCGATTGGAGCGGCGCGTTCGACCTCGTGCACGAGTGCTACACATTGCAGGCGCTGCCCGACGCGCCGCGCGCACAGGCGATGCGCCAGATCGCGCGATTCGTCCGGCCGGGCGGCACATTGCTGGTCATCGCGCGCGCCCGCGATGGCATGGGGCCCGCGGCGGGTCCGCCATGGGCGCTGACGCGCGAAGAGATCATGCACTTGACCGCGGAAGGCCTGCGCGCGGAAACAGTCGAACAGCTCCCCGACACGACCGACGGCAAGCCGCATTGGCGCGCCGCATTCCGGCGCGGCTAACCAAACCGTAATGCTTCAAACGGTCACGTGCGGCGTCTGAGCCTTTGAGTTGCCGCAAAGCGGGAGAGATGATCGGCGCATGATCACATCCATGCGCGCGCGGCTGCTTGCCGCCCTTCTCGCCGGTACGTTCGCTCTCACCTTCGCGGCGACATCGTTCGCCCAGCAGGCTCGCCGTCCCGCCGAAACCGCAAGAGAGCAGACAAGCGAGGCCGCGCGGCTTCCCGCCGACGTCACGACCGACCATGCCGTCGAACTGCCGGACCGCACGCTGCGCTTCAAGGCGACCGCAGGCTCGATCCCGATCAACAGCGGCGAAGGCAAACTGCAGGCCGAGATCGCCTACATCGCGTATCAGCGCCCGGACACGGAAGCCGCGACGCGCCCGCTCACCTTCGTGTTCAATGGCGGACCGGGCGCTGCATCCGCTTATCTGCACCTCGGCGCCATGGGTCCGTGGCGGCTGCCGCTGCACGACATCACCCCGTCTTCCACCCCGACCGCCATTCCCAATCCGGATACCTGGCTCGATTTCACCGATCTCGTATTCGTCGATCCGGTCGGCACCGGCTACAGCCGCTTCATCAACACGAGCGACGAAGTGCGCAAGCAATTCTGGTCGGTCGATGGCGACATCGATGTGCTGGCGACCTTCATGCGCAAATGGATCGAGCGGAACGGCCGCCAGGCCTCGAAAAAGTTCATCGCCGGCGAGAGCTATGGCGGCTTCCGCGCGCCGAAACTCGCCGGGAAGCTCAACAATCAGGGCGTCGGCGTCAGCGGATTGGTGATGGTTTCGCCCGTGCTGGACTTCGGCTGGCGCGGCAACGGGCGGCAGTCGCCGATGGGCTGGGTCGCGCGGCTGCCCTCGATGGCGGCCGCCGCGCGCGAAGCGAAGGCGCCGTTCGATCGCGAGGCATTGCGCGATGTGGAACGCTATGCGGCGGGCGACTACATGCAGGACTTGCTGCGCGGCGAGCGCGATGCCGCCGCGGTCCAGCGCATCAGCGAGCGCGTCGCGCAATGGACCGGCCTCGATCCGGTTCTGGTGCGCCGGCTCGCCGGGCGGATCGACACCCGCACGTTCGTGCGCGAGCGCAATCGCGACCGGGGACTCATCGCCAGCATGTACGACGCGACCGTGACCGGGATCGACCCGGATCCGAGTTCCGCGTCCTCGCACTACGACGATCCGGTGCTCAGTGTGATCCGCGCGCCGCTCTCGAGCGCGATGACCGATCTGTATGGGCGCGTGCTGAAATGGCGCGTCGAGGAGCCGTATCAACTGCTCAACGGGCGCGTGAACTCGCGCTGGGACTGGGGCGGCGGCCGCTCGACGCACGAGATCGTCAGCGGTCTGCGCTCGGTGCTGGCGAACGATCCGCGCCTGCGGGTGCTGGTGACGCATGGGGCGACCGATCTCGTCACCCCCTATTTCGAGAACCAGATGATCCTCGACCAGATGCCGCCGTTCGCTTCACCGGATCGGCTCAAGCTTTTAGTTTATGGCGGAGGCCACATGTTTTATTCGCGCGATGCCTCGCGCCGCGCACTGCGCGACGATGCGAAGGAACTCTATCGCGCGGTCGAGCAGGCTCAGAGCCCGCGCGGTTAGGGCATCCTTTCGGGTTTTCGCCTTGAAGGCCGGTGTGCAGTTCCGGCCCTGTATTACTACTTAGTATCTCCTAATCTATTTACGCTTCTTGTTATAACTCCTCGACCATCCGGCTAAACACGTTCGGGGTTCCAAGCCGACTTTAGCAATTTATCGGAACGATTAACTGGCGGCGTACCTATTTCCATAGAACGCCTTCACGGCGCGTATGCGCCTTTCAGCACCAAGGAATTACAATGGCCATTCTCACCGTCGGCCCAACATCCACTTTCCCGACCATCGCGGCCGCCATGGCGGCCGCCGGCACAGGCGACATCATCTCGCTGGAGGCTGGCTACGGAGACGAGAACGCGACGGTCACGGTCAACGGCCTCTCGTTCGACGGCGGATCGACGTCGACCGGCATCAACCTCCAGCTTGCCACCGGCATCGGCGCCATCACGCTGCTCGGTACGGCGCCGATCAACGTCCTTGACGGTCCGGATGCCAATGCCGTCGTCGGCAACGCTGGCGACAACATCATCTCGGTTTCGAGCGGTGTCGATGTGGTCACCGCAGGGAACGGCACAGATCGCCTGATCATCGACTATTCGGCGGCGACCGCATCCATCACCGGTACGACCGTCGACGTCACCGACGGCGGAACTCATGCGGTCACCTTCACAGGTGTGGAGAATTTCACGACCACGACCGGCAGCGGAAACGACACGATCACGGTCGCCGACGGCGCCAACGTGCTGACGACCGGCCTCGGCGACGACACCATCACCGCGGGCAACGGTCCGAACTTCATCAATGGCGGCGGCAATAACGACACCATCACCGCGGGCAGCGGCGCCAACACGATCGACGGCGGCGACGGCAATGACACGATTGTCGCGGGCGACGGCGGCAACACCGTCAATGGCGGCGACGGTGACGACGGCATCTCGACCGGGACCGGCGACGACGCCGTCATCGCGGGCCTCGGCAACGACACCATCCTCACCGGCGCCGGCGCCGATGTCACCACGGTCAACGGCGGCATCGACACGGTCGACAGCGGCAGCGAAAGCGATCGCTTGATCGTCGATTTTTCAAGCTCCACCACCAACGTGAATGGCGGCGTGACCGGCGGCACCCTCGCCGGCGGCTACGACGGCGCCTTCGCGGACGTGGCCGGGACCAGTTCGGTCGTGTTCCAGGACACGGAAAACTTCACGGTGACCACCGGCAGTGGCAACGATGTGATCGCAACCGGCGACGGCGACGACGTGCTGGACGGCGGCGCGGGCGGCGATCAACTCAACGGCGGCGGCGGCGCAGACACCCTGCTGATCGGGCTCGGCAACGATGCGCTCGACGGCGGCGCAGGCACCGACACCACGATCTTTTCGGCCGCGCGGTCGAACTATCAGGTCAGCGATCTCGGCGGCGGCGTCATCCAGACCATCGATCTGCGCGCCGGCTCACCCGACGGCACCGATACGCTCGTCAACATGGAAGGGTTCGTCTTCACCGACGGCACTTTCGATGCGGTCTCGATCCTGAACGATTCTCCGGTATTGGGCGGCGACATGGCGATCGCGGTCGCCAGTGGCGGCACGATCCTGGTGACCACGGCCGATCTGACGGCAACCGACAGCGACAACACGAACTCGCAGCTCGTCTACACCGTCACGGGTACACTGCACGGCGCGGTCCTGCTTGCCGGAACCGCGGCTGCAAGCTTCACGCAGGCCGACATCCTCGCCAATGCGGTATCGTTCCAGCACGACGGCAGCGCGACCGACGGCGGCTTCACGGTGTCGCTGACGGACGGCGCGGCGGCGCCGCAGATGGCGACGGTTACAGCCGCAGTGGGCAACGCCACCCCGACCGCGACAAACGATGCGCTCGGCGCAGTTGCGGAAGACAGCGGCCAGAGCACCATCCTGGGTGCCACACTCACCGGCAACGACAGTGCCGGACCGGCCAGCGAA
>Ga0190272_10001602_pt1 | contig 10823 bp, 7 predicted proteins | sample Popmic504T_FD_133746 | JGI IMG/M metagenome (GOLD analysis project Ga0190272, IMG submission 133746) | Populus adjacent soil microbial communities from riparian zone of Shoshone River, Wyoming, USA - 504 T | ecosystem: Environmental > Terrestrial > Soil > Riparian zone | place: USA: Wyoming...
CATTTTCGCCCATTAAAATATTTAATAAAGGAAGGAAAATTATAAACGTCAGACTAAAAGTCCCTTTAGGGATTTAGGTTTTTTACCTCTTTACAATCTGTGCTACAAGGTCTGCTTCGGTACAAACTTTATTGCCTACATAAACTGTTCCTTTCATTTCACAAATACCTCTGCGGATAGGAGCTACCAGTTCCATTTTCAACAACATGGTATCGCCTGGCTTTACCATTTGTTTGAATTTACAATTGTCTATTTTAAGAAAATAGGTATCATATTTCCCTTCGCCACTCAGGTTGATAGCCAGTATACCACCGCATTGAGCCAGAGCTTCTATCTGTAATACGCCGGGCATAACAGGATTACCAGGAAAATGCCCCTGGAAGAACCATTCATTAAAAGTTACATTCTTTACTCCTACAATCTGTGTATCGCTTAGTTCAATGATCTTATCTACCAATAAAAAAGGAAAACGATGTGGCAGTTTTTTTTCAATATAACTCAGATCATAGATTGGCGGCAATGTAGGATTGTATGTAGGAACGCCTTTGATATGTTTATTCTTTTTAATATACTGTTTTATCTTTTTTGCAAACTCCACATTGGAACTATGTCCCGGACGATTTGCAATAACACGACCTTTTATCGGATAACCAATTAAAGCAAGATCGCCTACAACATCTAACAATTTATGCCTTGCAGGTTCATTGGGGAAACGTAGCTCAAGATTATTCAGATATCCTTCGCTCTTTACTTCAATTTTATCTTTCTTGAATATTTTTTTCAGGCGTTCCATCTCTATATCATCAACAGGTTTGTCAACGATCACAATTGCATTGTTGACATCTCCGCCTTTGATCAGGTTATTATCAAGCAACATCTCCAGTTCATGCAAAAAACAAAAAGTGCGGCAGGGAGCAATTTTTTCTTTGAAATTTTGCATCCTTTTCAACTCTGCATGCTGAGTGCCTAATACGGGAGAATTAAAATCTATAAGCGTAGTTACCTGGTATTCCACAGATGGCATAATCACCATCTCTACCCTTTTTTCTTCGTCGTAATGATAGATATTTTCATCAATGCTATACCATACTTTGGCAGCATCCTGTTCTAAAACACCTGCTTCTTCGATCAATTCCACAAAAGGTTGGGAACTGCCATCCATAATGGGCATTTCGGGCCCGTTGATCTCAATCAGGCAATTGTCAACGCCCATGCCTACAAGGGCGGCTAATACATGCTCAACAGTGCTTACGGAAGCGCCGTTCGCTTCAAGCGTAGTACCACGGCTGGTATCTGTTACCAGGTCACAATCCCCTTTGATAATTGGCTGTGCAGGCAGATCTATTCGCTTAAACTGGAAACCAAAACCAGGACTGGCGGGTTTCAAGGTAAGATCTGCCATAACACCGGTGTGCAGGCCTGTACCGGAAATAGTCACAGCAGTGTTTAATGTATGCTGTTTATCAGGATTGAAATCTGGATTCATGTATTATTTCTTAAGCGGGGGCAAAGATAATGTTTCGGAGACAAGGTTCAAGATGTTCCAAAGGGTCTAAAAGTTTAAGGAGTTTCAAAAGTTAATGAACCTGTGAACCCCTTGAACTATTAAACTTTTAAACTATTTCTTTATTCCATCATTTGTTCAATATGTGCCAGTTTTCCGTCCCTGCTCATACCTTCAATGATTACACGAAAAGCCCCGCTTACATCATTGTTATAAAAAGAAAAAACTACCTGGTTTTTTTGAGGTGTTGTTATGACAGATGGATTCCAGTATAGGGTAGTCCTTATATCACGTTGCTCATTGCGGGTATTAAAAGCTGCGTAGTTGGGGGAATAAAATTCTTTAATAGGTGAATAGCCAAAAACTTTATTATTTGCCAAACCCTTGCCAGGTTCAGATTTTGTATCATTTCCACGACGGGTATAGATAGCGATGGCTCCATTGGAGCCATTAAAGCCACCCATGAAAGGGGGACGAAATACTTTTATGTAGGCTACATCACTTACGTTTAAGGATGAAATAAAACTTGCATCTACAGGTGTCTGATCAAGATATAGTTGTGGCGAACCTCCCCGCCATTGCATAGATGGATTAGCTCCGCTTGTATTTATCTGTAAACCGGCAACCTTACCCTGCAGGTAAGTAAATATATTTATAGCGCTTGATGCAAAGGGATCATTGACCAGGTCAAACTGGTAACCATCACCACCGCTGAATAGGCCAGAAGCATATTTTTCTTCCAACAGTTGTGTCGGCGATTTCCCCTTACTTTTTACTGTTACATTTTCCAGCGTTTTTACTTTCAGCATTTCAGCTAAACTGTTAGCTTCGTCGGCCAGCATGAACTGGCGGTAATTGCCGGTGGTATCCGGAACAAGACCATAGGGCTTATAAAAAGCAGACGGGTTTAAAGAAGGTGCTGGCAGTCTTCCTGTCATAAACTGTACGCTGGCATCCTTTAATTCTTTTGCCTTTTGAAAACTATAATAAACCTGTGCCGTATCAAAAAGGATAGTAGATGGGTCGTTAAATGTTCCGTTTGATTCTACCGGTGCTAAAATCATCTGACCTTCTTTGTCTTTTTGTTTTACCATCAGCAGAACAGAAGCATCCCGGTTGATCTGTCCCGGCAACACCCCAAGTACTTTACCAGATAGGGTAATGTAACTGGTATCTTTTGCATATAAAGGCGGATTTATTTTACCATTTACTATATCATCCCATTTAAAACGGCGCCAGCCATGTGTAAGCATTACCAGGTCAAGATGCTGGCTTAAAGAATCAGATGTATTAGAAAAATAGTAAGCAGGTTTATATACCTGACCTTTCAACTCACTGCTGAGCATAAGATGAGATATAATGTTGTTGCTGCTATCCGTGCCAATACCGGCATCGGTAATTGAAATGGAAAGATTAGCAACCAGGCTATCCGGTACTGTCATTTTTATTTCATTTCTTGCTCTTTTGTTCAGGCCCCAACGCTGTACTTCTATTTCCGGTTGAAAATAATATTCATTGTTATTGATATAAGTAATTCTTTCTGCCAATGGTTTCCAGTTTTTATCGAATAATGTGATGGTAAGGATGCCACTTGGTAAGCCTGTTGTAGGTATAGTTCCTTTTATTGGTCCTGATCCTGTGGCCCTGGCTACTTTAAAAGCGGGATGCTGATAAACTGTACCTACAAGATGTACGCTATCCATAGCACTCAACATGCCAGGCGAACAAGCTACTGAGAATATGCGGCTGGTTCCTGAAACTTCTACCTGTAATGTGGCGCCATCGGTTTTTATTTTGGGTAATTCTGTATTGTGTTCAACACCTTTTTCATCTTTCCATTTAGCCGTATAGCTGAGGCCGTTTTTGGGTGTAAGAAAAAAATAACCCATACCATCATGTATCGTGTTTATATTATCTTCTGTTTTACCCTGGTTGTTTACTACAATACCTTTTACTTTTACAGGCCGGCCCCATTGATCATTTGCTTTAAAAGCAATTTTATTTGTAATACCTGCAATGATATCTCCGCCTTCAGGGAAAAAAAATATCGAAGGGATGATCTTATTTTTTGCATCGGCTGCGGTTCTGTTTTTAATAAGAACCGGGATCTCTTTATTGTAAAGAAAAGCGGAATCAAAATTGAGCATCCATTTTGTATAAGCCCTTACGTGTAGCGATTTTCCTTTGTATTCAACCGGAATTTCAAATTGTCCGTTCGTAACAGCTTCTACCATCGGGCTTACCGCATGTAAAAGCAGGTTGCCTTTATCATCTATCCAATCTATATATAGCGTTTTACTTCCATCTGCAGGAACCACTTCACTCATCATATAAGCCTTAAACCAGATTGTTTCACCAGCAGAGTAGCCCGGTTTGTCATAATGAATATAAATCCGTTCAGGACTGTATAGGTTCGCATACGATTCAATATTGGCATCAATAGTTTGGGCTTTTGCCAAATAAAAATTGCTGGCAATACAGATCAGGATAATTGTGTATCTGCGTAGAATATCCACTATTTTTTTCTTCAATGAAATCATGCCTGTAAATTACGGCAGTAAGCTAAAAGAACGAACAACTTAACAGTTTTGCAACAAAAAAATGTTTGATACATGGAACACAGATGATAGGGATTAAAAGGATATACATTGATAGGAAGTTAATCTGTATATCTATCAGATCCATGTTCAAAATATACATGGTTGAGAAGGAGTACTATTCTTTCGATATTGCAGAACGTTGAACGGAACCCTCCGTCAGGCTTAGGTAAACTGCAACTGCCGATGATCCTGCGACTTTGCTCAGGACAGTAATGTAGTCGGCTAAATAAAATCAAACAATACTTTTTTCCGCCAACATTTGTTTTACCAGAGCTTCCAATTCTTTTACTCTTTTTTCCAACTCAGGGAGTTTACGTGTTACTGCCTGGCTACGCAAGGCTGCTGTATAATCGTAGGCGGGGGAACCGGTTACAGTTTTGCCAGGTTCAAGTGATTTACTGACGCCACTTTGTGCGTTTACTTTGGATCCATCGCCCAGTTGGATATGGCCAACAATACCAGCCTGCCCGCCAATCATTACCCCATTACCAATTTTTGTACTTCCACTTATACCTGCCTGGGCGGCAATAATGGAACTATTGCCTATTTCTACATTGTGTGCAATTTGAATAAGGTTGTCAAGCTTAGCGCCACTTTTTATTAAAGTAGAACCCATGGTTGCCCTGTCGATAGTTGTATTGGCTCCAATTTCTACATGATCCTCAATTATTACATTACCGATCTGCGGCACTTTTGCAAAACTACCATCTGCCAGGGGAGCAAAACCAAAACCATCACTACCAATGATAGTGCCGCCATGAATTGTAACATGATTACCTATCCTGCAATCATGATAAATTTTCACTCCGGGATGAATAATGCTGTGATTACCGACGGATACATTATCGCCAATATAGGCGTTGGGATATATCTTGGTATTGTTACCTATTTTCACATTTTCTCCCAGGTAAGCGAAAGCTCCAATGAATACATTGTCGCCATAAGAAGCTGTTTTGGCAATATATACAGGTTGCTGAATTCCAGTAAGCTGTTGCTGGATGATCTCCTGGTATTTGCTCAATAGAATTGCAAAAGCGGAGTAAGCATCTGTTACCCGGATAAGGGTGGCTTTCACCGGCTGCTTCAATTCATAAGCTTCATTAATAATTATAATAGAAGCGTTGGTGCTGTATAAAAATTCTTCGTATTTAGGATTGGCGAAAAAAGTAAGCTGTTGTTCTTTAGCTTCTTCAATTTTTCCAAATGAATTAACAACAACATTGGGATCACCCTCAACCTTGCCATTTACAAGAAGACCTATTTGTGCGGCTGGAAAAGTCATAGTTATTAAAGCTTTGAGCTATGAGCCTTGCGCTACGAGCAGATACATGTTTTAAAGTCTCGCAGCCCATAGCTCACCACCCGTAGCTATTTAAGGAAACAAAAATAATGTTTTTTCACTGTGCTCCCCAAGTGCTGATGTATAAGGGCATTGTCCACTTTTGATATATCTTTTACCATTCCGTCCTTGAATAAAATATATATGCGTTCATCCTTCGGATCATAAGTTGTGTTGCTCGCCTCTCCTGTGAAAACGAAATAATCTGAATCCTTTTCACTAATGCCCAGTTTATCACAAGCCTCTTTTCTTTTTTCTTTTATCCGGGTCTCTTCAAAAGACGCTGCCTGTAGTTTTATTTTTAGCAATTTTCGTTCCACTAAAAAACGGCAAAGCACTGATAATATTTTATCAGGATGATGGCACCAATTTTTGATAGTGGCCATTACATCATGATCGTCGAGCCGGCAGAAAATATCCAAATGCTGATCAATTGAAGCATTTGCATCAGGGTTTTGTGCACTCCATCCTGCGGATAAAAAGAAATTCAGCTCACGGGTGGCAGCATCAACTTTTTGTTCCAAAGCGATCAATTCTTTCGCCCTGCGTATTACTTTTACCAGCATCATTTCTGCCACCAACACTGTTTTGTGAAGATATACCTGCCAGTACATCAGTCTGCGGGAAACTAAAAATTTCTCGATCGAATAAATTGCTTTTTCTTCCACCATCAGTTCGCCGTCTTTTACAGTCAGCATTTTGATAATGCGATCATAACCAACCACACCTTCTGCTACTCCTGTAAAAAAGCTATCTCTTATTAAATAATCCAGCCTGTCTACATCCAATTGACCAGATACTAATTGATGCAGGAAACGTTTCGGATGTTTATCAGTAAAAATTTCTATTGCGGTCTGTAATTGTCCATTATACTCAGCATTGAGTTTTTGCATGATCAAAATAGAAATTGTTTCATGATGTACTCCGGTGATCAACTCCTGTTCCAATGCATGAGAAAAAGGTCCATGTCCTGCATCATGCAGGAGGATGGCGATTTTAGCTCCCAGTTCTTCTTCATTGCTGATTTCAATGCCTTTATTTTTTAATTCGCTTAGCGCATTGCACATAAGATGATAAGCGCCAAGTGAATGATGAAGCCTGGAATGTACAGCGCCGGGATATACCAAATGAGCAAATGCCATCTGGTTGATATTGCGTAAGCGCTGATAAAAAGGATGAGAAATTATTTGTAGTATCAACGGATGGTCAATCGTAATAAAGCCATAAACCGGGTCGTTGATGATCTTGCGGACTATCGACATTGTTGCGTTTTTGTTAAAGGCCGGTAAAAGGTTGGCCAAAGGTCTCCTTTGAAGTCGCAAAAGTACAAAGGCATCTGTTAAAAAGCTATTTTTACCTTTATCCCTCCCGTACCAAATCTTTTCAAAAAACCAGTTTGGAATTGCGGGGATTCTGATAATTGAATCATCATTAGTGAAATGATTATTCTTTTAGCTGGCGATAACTACAAACAATAAACTATAAATTAAAGAAATGGCTATAGCAAAAATAATATGGATAGATGACGAGATAGAAAGTCTGCAATCGCAGAAACTATTTTTAGAAAATAAAGGTTATGAAGTGCAAACTTTTACCAATGGCTTTGATGCTATCGATTTTGTAAAAGATAATTTGGTAGATGTGGTGTTGATAGATGAAACCATGCCGGGTATAACCGGGCTGGAAACTTTGGCTAAGATCAAAGAGATAAATCAGTCTTTACCGGTTGTATTGATTACCAAAAACGAAACCGAAAATCTGATGGATGAAGCCATCGGTTCACAGATCAGCGACTACCTGATCAAGCCGGTTAATCCTAACCAGGTTTGGTTGAGTCTGAAAAAGATCATTGACAACAAAAGATTAGTTGCAGAAAAAACTACTACTGCTTACCAGGAGCAGTTTCGTAATCTTTTCATGGCGCTGAACAGCAATCCTGACTACAACGAATGGATGGATATTTATAAAAAATTAGTGTATTGGGAACTGGAGATGCAAAAAAGTGATAGTCCTGAAATGCAGGAAATATTGCAAAGTCAGAAAAGCGAAGCCAATACGGAGTTTTTTAAATTTATTTCAAGAAATTATGCAAAATGGGTAGGACCTAAAAGTGTTGATGGTCCTGTGATGAGTCATTCATTGGTTAAGTTTAAAGTATTACCGCATTTGGAAAAAGGAACACCTTTATTTTTCATACTGATCGATAATCTTCGTTTTGATCAATGGAAGGCGATACAACCCATTTTTGCGGAAAGTTTCCGCATACTGGAAGAAGATAGTTTTTATAGTATACTTCCCACGGCTACTAAATATTGCAGAAATTCTATTTTTTCAGGATTGTTACCAATAGATATTGAAAAACAATTTCCATCGCAATGGAAAAATGATGAAGAGGAGGGGGGAAAGAATTTGTATGAAGAAGAATTTTTCAGGGCGCAGTTAAAGCGTTTGGGCAAAGGCGACCTGAAAGTGTCTTATACCAAAGTAGTGAACAATAATGCAGGGTTGGACCTTGTTAATAATATTCATAACCTGATGAATTACGATATCAATGTCATCGTTTATAATTTTGTGGATATGCTTAGTCATGCCCGGACAGAGATGGAAGTATTGAAAGAACTGGCCGGCGATGAAATGAGTTACAGGAGCATAACCACTTCCTGGTTTGAACATTCGCCACTGCACCAGGCATTAAAAAAAATAGCTGATAAACAGATCAGGATCGTGCTGGCTACTGATCATGGAAGCGTAAGGGTAAAAACACCTTATAAAGTAGTTGGTGATAAGCAAACAACAACCAATCTGCGTTATAAGCATGGAAGAAATTTAAATTACGAGCCAAAAGAAGTGTTGGCTTTCCGGGAGCCTAAAGAGATTGGTTTGCCATCACCTACAATTAACTCATCTTTCATTTTTGCAAAAGAAGATAGTTTTTTGTGTTATCCTAATAATTATAATCATTACGTCAATTATTACCGGAACACCTTTCAGCATGGGGGAGTGAGTTTGGAAGAAATGATTATACCAGTGATAAAAATGCAGAGTAAGTAAAGACGCCCCTGTCCCCTAAAGGGAAACTTAGATTGAAACAGACTAACAGCTGTGGAAAAGTAAAAAAGTTGAAGTATAGGTTTAATGTAGTTTCGCATCAGTAACAAATTTTCAAATTATGAAGCTCTAAAGCCCCTTTAGGGGTTTGGGGTGAGATTGGACATGAAATACACACAAACATCTCTTGATAAATTAGAAGCGATTCCGGAACAATCCGGTTATGTGCTCCGCTATGAAAGGGGAACTTTTCAAAGCGGCTACTGCATTTTAGAAGAAAGAAAAGTCGTTGTTCTAAATAAGTTTTTACAAACAGAAGGTCGCATCAATACATTGATAGATCTGATTCCGCAATTGGAAATTAATACTGAACTTCTTACAGACGATTCTAAAAAACTTTACCTGGATATTATTTCTAAATTGGAGACAGAAGAGAATGGAGCCCCCTCTAAATCTCCCCCTGAGGGGTGAGACTTGCCAACTCACAGGCCCTGATAGTTGAATATGTTTATTATGTCATTAAAGTTCGTACTTCGTATTTCTGACTTCGTACATTTGATTTGTGTCTTACCCCCCTCTAAAAATAACTTTTCTTGGTACCGGTACGAGTAGTGGTGTGCCTATGATCGGCTGTGGTTGTGAAGTATGTTCCTCTGCCGATAGAAAGGATAAACGTTTTCGCTCCAGTATTTTAGTTCAATCGCTTAGCACTACATTGGTTGTGGATGCCGGTCCCGATTTTCGTTGCCAGATGTTAAAACATAAAGTGAAGCATCTTGATGCGGTTTTACTCACCCATTCACATAAAGATCATATTGCAGGAATGGACGACCTGAAATCTTTTTCTTATTTCAGTAAGAAGCCAATGCTGGTATATGCTGATGCGCCAACTGAAGCAGCTGTACGCCGTGAATTTTATTATGCATTTTCCGATACCAGGTATCCCGGCACACCTGAATTTGACATGATGCCTGTTACTGATGCAGCTTTTTTAATAGGTGACATTCCTGTTACACCTGTTCTTGTCTGGCATTTGCGAATGCCGGTAATGGGATTTCGTTTTGGTAAGTTTACCTATATCACCGATGCAAACCGGATTGATAACGAAGAAAAAGAGAAGATAAAAGGAAGTGAAGCATTAGTGTTGAATGCACTGCGCAAAGAAAAACATATCTCGCATTTTAATTTGCTGGAAGCTGTCGATTTAGCACAGGAACTACAGATCCCCGCCACTTATTTAACCCATATTTCTCACCAACTTGGTAAACATGAAGAAGTGGAGAGTGAATTACCGCAGGGAATTCACCTTGCTTATGATGGTTTGATTTTAGAATTTAGCTGATTAGCAAAAAAGAAGTAGCCAGGAATTTGTTCAGGGTAGGAAGAATTGTTAGATTTTTTAACTAACACTTGTTAGTTCTGTGAAAATTTTATTTATCTTGCATTGCCTTTAACGATTGCTTGTTCTTGCAGGCATAACAGCAACATGAAATGTGCCATCACAGGAGATTGTGGTGGCACGTCTTTTAAAAAATAAATGCTAACTATACAAAATGAATTTCCAGGTTTCAGAAATAACGCAACAGGTAGCACAAACTGCCCGTGATTTTGCCCAACAATATATCAAGCCTAATGTGATGGAATGGGATGAAAGCCAGGAATTTCCTCTGCAGGTTTTTAAAGAAATGGGAAAGCTTGGATTAATGGGGGTATTGGTGCCTGAGGAATATGGCGGCGCCGGGCTTACTTATTTTGAATATAAAACAGTTATTGAGGAAATCGCGAAAGTCTGTGGCTCGATAGGCCTTAGTTTGGCAGCACATAACTCACTTTGTACAGGCCATATCATGGCATTCGCTAATGAGGAACAAAAGAAAAAATACCTTCCAAAACTGGCAACAGCAGAATGGCTGGGAGCATGGGGGTTGACAGAAGCAAATACCGGGAGCGATGCAGGTAATATGAAATGTACGGCCATGAAGGATGGAAATGATTGGATCATTAATGGAACAAAAAACTGGATCACACATGGTAAAAGTGGTGATGTGGCTGTTGTAATTTGCCGTACCGGAGAACCAAGGACCAAAAATAATTCTACGGCTTTTGTAGTAGAAAAAGGAACAGCAGGTTTCAGCGCCGGGAAAAAAGAAAATAAGTTAGGCATGCGTGCCAGTGAAACAGCAGAAATGGTTTTTGATAATTGCCGTATCCCGGAAACTAACAGGTTAGGTGAAATTGGTGATGGGTTCAGACAAGCAATGGTAGTATTGGATGGCGGAAGAATTTCTATTGCTTCACTTTCATTGGGTATTGCCAAAGGTGCATATGAAGC